>Ga0189287_100091_pt1 | contig 84813 bp, 72 predicted proteins | sample UW86minimetaG_FD_130319 | JGI IMG/M metagenome (GOLD analysis project Ga0189287, IMG submission 130319) | Marine microbial communities from the Costa Rica Dome - UW86 mini metaG | ecosystem: Environmental > Aquatic > Marine > Oceanic > Photic zone | place: Costa Rica: the Eastern Pacific...
CGGCGAGGATCAGCTTGTCCAGCGTCAGATCCGAGACCGCGCGCCTCAGGCGCTGGTTCTCTTTCTCAAGTTCCTTCAGCCGCTTCAGCTGCCCGCGGCTCATTCCGCCATATTGCTTGCGCCACCGATAGAACGTTTGCTCTGTAATGCCGATCTGGCGTGACGCGTCCCCATCGGCTGATGATTTGCCTTGGCAAGGTTAGCGGCGCAAGAGGCGCGGCGATCGAAAAACTACCGTATTTCTTGCCGTCAAACGCCCTCAGGGCGATAGACGCAATCCGCCAATGTGCTGTTGTTGAGATCATCGATGAAGGCTGCCTCGGCATGGGCCAGATGCGCCTTCAGCCGGCAATGCGGGGTCAAGGTGCAGGCGTTCCCACGAGCGGCGAAGCATTCCACCAGCGCCTGATCGGCTTCCAATGCAGCAACGACGTCCCCCAGACGGATATCCTTGGGTGCGCGTGCCAGCATCGCACCGCCGCCGCCGCCTCGCTTTGTCTCCAGCAGGCCTATGGCTGAAAGGGCCGATATAACCTTGGCCAGATGGTTGCGTGAAACATGGAATTCGGTCGCAAGATCGGCCGTGGTAAAAGCCCGCGCCGGTTCGCCCGCCATGCGCATCAGCACGCGCAACCCGTAGTCCGTAAAAGAGGTGAGACGCATGGTCGCGCTCCTGAATTGGTAATTGCAATGCGTATTTAGTGCGATTAATAGGTATTTAAAATACCGATACGCGCGAAGCAACACATCCGTTCAGGAAAGGCTTTACCATGCAACATGATGCAACTTCCACCTTGCCGCAGGAGACCGGCGCACTGATCGACCATATAATCCGCAACTACCATGAGATGCACAGGGCGGACCTGCTGTCTTTGGTGCCTTTGGCCGAGCGCGTCGCAAAGGTTCACGCAGACGATCCGGATCTTCCATTGGGCCTTGCGAGTGCGTTGGAGGCGTTGGCGCGCGACATGGAAGCGCACATGTCCAAGGAGGAAACGATCCTGTTTCCGGCAATGCGCGAAGGTGGTGGGGCAGGGATCGAGTTTCCGATTTCGGTGATGCGCGCTGATCATGAGGAACATGCACAGACCATCGCGTTGCTGCGGCAGTTGACGCAAGACTTCACACCGCCCGAGCATGCTTGCGGATCGTGGCGATCGCTCTATTCCGGGATGGCGATGCTGCTCGAGGAACTGACGATGCATATCGCCGTGGAAAACAATGTGCTCTTTCCGCGGTTCGAGCCGACTGTATGAGAGGGCCGATGCCATGAGCCTTTGCTTAGAGGCGGCAAATTCAACGCAATGGCCCGGCAATCGGCTCGCATCCCGCTTAGCCTGCGGACTGCTTCAGCCAATCCTGGCGCAGATCGTTCGCCGGATTGCCGCGCGGCATCCGTCGCTTTTCGCCCGACTTGGCCCTTATCAGACCGCCGATTTCGTGATCGACCCGATCGATTTACCCTTTGCAATGCATCTTCGCCCCGATCCTAACAGGCTTTTATTCCGCGCGGTGCCGCGGGATGCCACACAACGGGCGGACGCGGTGATCCGCGGGCGATTCATGCTGCTGCTTGAGTTGATCGATTCCCAAGAGGACGGCGATGCTGCGTTCTTTTCGCGCGATCTGGACGTGACCGGAGACACCGAAGCCGTCGTGCGCTTGCGCAATGCGTTGGATGATGTGGACACGTCGATCGCCGAGGACACTGCGGCGATGTTCGGTGCTCCGGGACGGGCCATTCTGGCGCATTTACGGCGCGGCTATAGTGCTGACATGCAGAAGGATTGACCCTGAATGACACTTGCTGAACTGATTTGTCCCGCTGGAACGCCGGCAGCGCTGCGCACGGCGGTCGATGCGGGTGCCGACGCGGTTTATTGCGGCTTTCAAGATGCGACCAACGCGCGCAATTTTCCCGGCTTGAACTTCACCCCGGAAGAACTGGGTGACGCCGTCGCCTATGCACATGCGAAGGGCACCAAGGTGCTCTTGGCGCTCAATACCTACCCACCGGCGGGCAAGGTGGATCTTTGGCGGCACGCTGCGGATCTGGGTGTCGGGCTTGGTGTCGATGCTTTTATCGTGGCCGACATGGGGGTGGCCGATTACATCGCCCGCAGCTATCCGCAAGCGCGTTTGCATCTATCGGTGCAGGCGGCGGCCTCTTCGCCCGAGGCCATCCGGTATTATTGCGAAAATTTCGGGGTCAGACGCGTCGTTCTCCCGCGCATCCTGACGATCCCCGAGATAGGCCAGATACGCTCGGAAATCCCCTGTGAAATCGAAACATTCATTTTTGGCAACCATGGATTGATGGTGGAGGGAAGATGCAGTCTGACAAATTACCTCACCGGGCAATCGACCAATATGGACGGCGTCTGCTCGCCCGCTTCGGACGTGGAATATGCGCGCCACGAGGACGGATCGATGTCATCCCGGCTTGCAGGCTTCACAATTGACCGGTTCGGGCCTGATGAAAAGGCGGGATATCCCACGATCTGCAAAGGGCGCTATACCACATCCAGCCGGCCAGACAGTTACTATGCTTTCGAAGAGCCGATCAGCCTGAACCTGTCTCGGCTGTTGCCGGACCTTATCGACGCGGGCGTTCACGCTTTCAAGATCGAGGGGCGCCAGCGATCCAAGAGCTATGTGCGCAATGTCGTCAGGGCCTTCCGGCAGGCCGTTGATGACATTCGCAACGGCCGCGTCGCCAATATGGCCGACCTTGTTGCGCTGACGGAAGGCCAAAAGCAGACACAGGGCGCTTTCGAGACAAAGAAATGGCGGTAATAGAGATGAAACCGAAGCTTACCCTTGGTCCGATTGCCTATCACTGGGCCGCCGAAAAACGTCGCGATTTCTATGCACGCATCGCCGATGAGGCGCCGGTGGATGAGGTGTATCTGGGCGAAGTGATCTGCTCCAAACGTGCGCCTTTCAGCGAAAACGACCTCCCCGAGATCATCGCGCGCCTTGAGCGAGCAGGCAAGACGGTGATTGTCTCGAGCCTGGCCGAGGTCATGCTCAAGCGTGAACGCAAGGCGACCGAGGATCTGGCGGCGATGGGCATGCCGGAAATCGAAGTGAACAACGCCGCGGGTCTTTATGCTCGGGGCCAGAAACCACATCGCGTCGGTCCGTTCATGAACGCCTACAACGAGGCGACGATCGCCTGGATGGCAAGGCAGGGTGCGACGCATGTCTGCCTGCCCACCGAGTTGCCGGCCGAGGCTATCGCCGTTGCGGCATCGGCTGCGCGCGATTTGTGCCTTGGGGTTGAAGTTCAAGTGTTCGGCCGCGCATCGCTGGCGGTTTCGGCACGCTGTTACCATGCCCGCGCCCATAAACGAACGAAGGATAACTGCCAGTTCGTCTGTGAACATGACAGCGATGGAATGCCGCTTCGCACGACCGATGACCGGGCGATCCTGAGGGTCAACGGAATTCAGACCCAATCCGAAAGCTATATCGACCTGCTGCCCGAGATGGGCCGACTGGGCGCCGATGGCGTGACGCATCTGCGGCTGATGCCACAGGATGTCGATATGGTCGCCGTGGCCGATGTTTTCCGCTCCGTTCTGGACGGGACGGTTTGCACCGATGAGGCAGATCGCCAACTTGCCGAGCTTTGCGGTGCGGTGACCCTAAGCAATGGATTTTATTATGGCACCGCAGGATTCCGCCGTATGCAAATGAAGGCTCGAACGTGAGCCTGCAGGCAATACAGAACGATGACTGCAACACCGGCTGAAGAGATGCGTCGCTTATCTGCACCTGCGGTCCTGACGCATTCGGTCCTGTTCGTGGGCAAGCCCTTGGCCAAGAGACGTGGTCCTTGCAGGTGGTCATGTCGAGAAGTCATCGATCAGGGGGTTTGGCTTGGCGAACCGCCTCAGATCGGCCTGATCCTCGATTGTGATCAAGGTGCCACTGACCTTGACCCCGTAAGGCTGCAGACCCTTGAAGGCACGGCTGAGATTTTCCGGTGTCATCCCCAGAACCGAGGCCAGGCGGCGCTTTTCGAAGTCAAGCTTGAACTTGGCCTCGCCGCCTGCATGGACTTGCTGCCTGATGAGATAATTGGCAAGGCGTTCCAGCGACGTGCGCAACTTGAGGTCCTTCTGTGCCTTGATGACGGAGCGGTAACATTGCGCAAGTTCCGTCACGATGGCGCGGGCGAAATTGCTGTCGGCATCGAAGATCGTGCGAACGTCCTGGCTGGGGATCAGGACGACCCGGCTTTTTTCGAGAGTGCGGGCGGACATCAGATAGGGCGCGTCCTTGATGGTTGCGGCCAGAATGAAGGTCGAAATGGGCCGCACGGTCGCCATGCTGGTTTCCCGGCCATTCCAGGACGAGAACAGATCGACCGAGCCCGACAGGACGATGTGGAGAAAATCGCTTGGCTCGCCCTCGGTGATCAATTCGATCTGGGCGGGGAAGTTCTGCACATATGCGCCGCGCATGAGGGATGAGAAATGGGCATCCTCCATCTGGGAGAAAAGATCGAGGTTGCGAATGTCCCGGTAATCCGAGTCGGGCATGTCTCCCTCCTGTGGGCAGCTTGACAAGTATCAACCGCCGGTTTGACAAATGACACTGCACTGATTGATCGCGGCGGCCCGCGGCTTGATCGCGCACACTGGCCTTCATGACATTATCCGGCAAGCCAATTATTTCGCTACGCGTTTAGCAGGTTTGTGATCCAGATCAAGTTTTGCGCCCTGATCCGGCGTCAGGTCTGGCCGTGACCCCTTTCGTGGGGGAACGACGCCATTCTTGACGGAGACCCTGCCATGCAGACCGTAGCCACCGCCTCACGCGCCGAGCAGACACGCGCGCTAGGCTTGAGCACGATCGCCTTCACTGCCTGTTTCGCGGTCTGGACGATCTTTTCCATCATAGGCGTGGCCATAAAGGCCGAGCTTGGGCTGAACGACACCCAGTTCGGCCTGCTGGTCGCCACGCCCATCCTGACCGGGTCGATCAGCCGCCTGTTCCTTGGCGTGTGGACCGAGAAATACGGCGGGCGGTTGGTCTTCTCCAGCCAGATGATCCTGACGGCGCTCGCCACCTGGGCGCTGACACTGGCGGACAGCTATATCATGTATCTGATCGCAGCCTTGGGCATCGGCCTGGCGGGCGGATCGTTCATCATCGGTGTGGCCTATGTCAGCCGCTGGTATGATGCGGGTCACCAGGGCACGGCGCTTGGGATCTTCGGGGCCGGAAATGTCGGAGCCGCGGTGACCAAGTTCGTCGCCCCCTTCGTCATGGTCGCTTATGGATGGCATGGAGTGGCTTATGTCTGGGCCGCCGGGCTTGCGGCCATTGGCGTGTTGTTTTTCCTTCTGGCCAAAGACGATCCCGAACTTGTGGACCGACGCAAGACAGGTGCCAAGCCGCCATCGCTTGCGCAGCAATTCGCGCCGCTGAAAAACCTGCAGGTCTGGCGCTTTTCGCTTTATTACTTCTTCGTCTTCGGGGCCTTCGTGGCGCTGGCATTGTGGATGCCGCATTACCTGATCGACGTCTACGGTATCGACGTGCGTTTTGCCGGGATGGCCGCGGCCTCGTTCAGCCTCGCGGCGTCGCTGTTTCGCGCCTATGGCGGGCATCTGTCAGACAAGTTCGGCGCCCGGACGGTCATGTATTGGACCTTCGGCTTTTCTCTGCTGTTCCTGTTCATGCTGTCCTATCCGCCCACGGATTATATCATTCAGGCCAAGGATGGCCCGATCGCCTTTTCGACAAGGATGGGCCTTTGGCCATTTATCGCCACGCTCTTCGCGCTTGGCTTTTTCATGAGCCTCGGCAAGGCGGCGGTGTTCAAGCATATTCCGGTCTATTATCCTGGCCACGTAGGCGCGGTTGGCGGTCTGGTCGGGATGATCGGGGGGCTTGGCGGCTTCGTTCTGCCCATCATCTTCGGCGCTCTTCTCGATCTTACTGGCATCTATACCTCTTGCTTTGCGTTGCTTTTCGGGCTGGTTGCCGTCGCGCTGGCTTGGATGCATCTGTCGGTCCGCGCAATGGAGCGTGCCGCACATGGTGAGGTGCTGGACCGGTTGCCGCAACTGCCCGAGATGCAGGATATCCACCACCCGGAACGGACGCGCATGCCGCGCATCCTCGAGGATTGGCAGCCTGAGGATGCCAGGTTCTGGAGCGAGAAGGGCCGTGCCGTTGCGCGCCGGAATCTCTGGATCTCAATCCCGGCACTGCTTCTGGCGTTCTCGGTCTGGATGGTATGGTCCGTGGTCGTCGCGCGACTGCCGGCCATCGGGTTCGACTTCACGCCGGGCCAGCTGTTCTGGCTGGCCGCATTGCCGGGGCTGTCGGGCGCGACCTTGCGCATCTTCTACAGTTTCATGGTTCCGATCTTTGGCGGGCGGCTGTGGACCACGCTGTCGACCGCCTCGTTGCTGCTGCCGGCGCTTGGGATCGGCTACGCGGTTCAATCGCCCGAAACGCCTTACCTGATCTTTCTCGTGCTGGCGCTTCTGTGCGGGTTCGGCGGTGGCAACTTTGCATCGAGCATGGCCAATATCGGCTACTTCTTTCCAAAAGCCGAAAAAGGCAATGCGTTGGCCTTGAATGCTGGGCTAGGCAATCTGGGCGTGTCGGTGATGCAGTTCCTTGTGCCCATCGTCATCACGGCGGGTGTGTTCGGCGCGCTTGGCGGGCAGCCACAGACCATGTCCGAAGGCGGGCAATTGTGGATGCAGAATGCCGGCTTCGTCTGGGTGCCCTTCATCCTGGCCGCCACCATTGCCGCTTGGCTTGGCATGAACGACATTGCCGATGCGCGCGCGAGCTTCGCCGACCAGGCAGTGATCTTCGGGCGCAAGCACAACTGGCTGATGTGTATCCTCTACACCGGCACGTTCGGTAGCTTCATCGGCTATTCGGCGGGTTTTCCGCTGCTGACCAAATTGGCCTTTCCGGAGATCAATGCGCTCAACTATGTGTTCCTCGGGCCGCTGGTGGGCGCCCTGAGCCGCGCCGCGACAGGCTGGATCAGCGATCGTTTCGGCGGTGGGCGTGTGACCTTCTGGACCTTCACGGCGATGATCGTGGCCACCTTCGGGGTGATCTTCTTCCTCGGGGTGGGATCGTTCATCGGCTTTTTCGCCTGCTTCATGGCGCTGTTTTTCCTGACTGGTGTCGGCAATGCTTCGACCTTCCAGATGATCCCTGTCATCATGGGCCGCGAAGTGCCGCGCCTGATGCCGCATCTCGGGGTTGAGGACCGCAAGCGGCAAATCGCCATGGAGTCGGGCGCAATCACGGCCTTTACCTCGGCCATCGCGGCCTATGGTGCCTTCTTCATCCCCAAGGCCTACGGCACGTCCATCGCGATGACCGGCAGCGCCGTCGGCGCACTCTGGGGCTTCCTGATCTTCTACGCGATCTGTGTGGTGATCACCTGGGCCGTTTACACGCGCCCCGGAGGTCTTCTGCACGACATCGAACATGGCCGCGCAGTTGATGCGACCGTCCAACCCGCCGAATAACAAAAGGATTGAACCATGAGCCATCTGCTCGACAAACTGAACTTCTTCCAGAGCAAGGAACTGGAGCAATTTTCAAACGGCTGGGGCCAGACCACGACCGAGAACCGGGACTGGGAGGACACCTACAGAAACCGCTGGCGGCACGACAAGATCGTGCGATCGACTCATGGGGTCAACTGCACCGGGTCCTGCTCGTGGAAGATCTACGTCAAGTCCGGGATCGTTACCTGGGAGACGCAACAGACGGATTATCCCCGCACCCGTGCAGGGCTGCCCAACCACGAGCCGCGCGGCTGTGCGCGAGGGGCCTCCTATAGCTGGTATCTTTACTCCGCCAATCGGGTGAAGAACCCGCTGATCCGCGGCAGTCTGATGCGCGCATGGCGCAAGATGCGCCAGACGATGACCCCCGTGGCCGCATGGGCTGCGATCCAGAATGATCCGATTTTGCGGGCCTCTTATACCAAGACGCGCGGCAAGGGCGGGTTCGTGCGCGCCACATGGGACGAAGCCACCGAGATCGTCGCGGCAGCGAATGCCCATACAGCCAAAACCTGGGGGCCTGACCGGGTGTTCGGGTTCTCGCCCATTCCGGCGATGTCGATGGTGAGCTATGCCGCTGGATCGCGTTACCTGAGCCTTCTGGGTGGCACGTGTATGTCGTTCTACGACTGGTATTGCGACCTGCCGCCTGCCAGCCCGCAGACATGGGGTGAACAGACCGACGTGCCGGAATCCGCCGACTGGTATAATGCCGGGTTTCTGATGCTTTGGGGCTCGAACGTGCCGCAGACCCGGACACCCGACGCACATTTCTATACCGAAGTGCGCTATCGCGGGACGAAATCCGCCGTGGTCAGCCCCGACTATTCCGAGGCCGCCAAGTTCGGAGATATCTGGCTCAATCCGCAAGCGGGCACCGACGCCGCGCTGGCGATGGCTATGGGACATGTGATCTTGCGGGAATATCACCTGGACCGCCAGGCTGAGTATTTCGAGGACTACGCCCGAAAATACACCGATATGCCGATGCTGGTGCAGCTCGAGGATAGGGACGGCCATATCGTGCCGGGCCGGATGCTGCGCGCGGATGATTTCGAGGGGAGCTTGGGCGAAGACAACAACCCCGACTGGAAAACCGTGGCTTATGACGAGCTCTCAGGGCGGATCGTGGCGCCCAATGGCTCTATCGGGTTCCGTTGGGGCGAAGAGGGCAAATGGAATCTCGAACAGGAGGTGAACGGCACACAGACGCGGTTGCGCCTGAGTCAGATCATGGAGGGCGATCATGACGAGATCGTCGGCGTCGATTTCCCGTATTTCGGCGGGGTCGCCTCGGGTGATTTCGTGAAATGCGACGCGCCTGATGTCCTGACCCGAAACATTCCGGCGCGGCGGGTCACGTTGGCCGATGGAAATCAGGTGTTGGTTGCAACTGTGTTCGATCTCTTTTGCGCCAATTACGGGTTGGACCGGGGTCTGGGTGGCGATTGGGTCTCGAAGGATTTCAACGACGACCTGCCATACACGCCGGCCTGGGCCGAGAAGATCACGGGTGTCGCCGCCGAGAAGATCATCGCGGTCGCCCGTGAATTCGCGGGCAATGCCGAAAGGACTCATGGCAAGTCCATGGTCATTCTCGGAGCCGGTCTGAACCATTGGTATCACATGGACATGAATTACCGCGGCATCATCAACATGCTGGTGATGTGCGGCTGCATCGGTCAGGAGGGAGGCGGCTGGTCGCATTACGTGGGACAGGAAAAACTGCGCCCGCAGACCGGCTGGCAACCTCTGGCCTTCGCGCTCGACTGGAACCGTCCGCCGCGGCACATGAATTCGACCAGCGCCTGGTATGCCCATACGGATCAATGGCGCTACGAGACGCTGCGCGCCGGCGAGATCCTGTCGCCGACCGCGCCCAAGGGCGATTGGGATATTTCGCTTATCGACTACAACATTCGCGCGGAGCGCATGGGTTGGCTGCCATCTGCGCCGCAGTTGAAAACTAACCCGCTGGAAGTGTCCAAAGCCGCGAAGACAGCCGGGAAAGACATCAAGGACTATGTCGCCGAACAGCTGACATCCGGCGATCTGGAAATGTCCTGTCAGGACCCGGATGCGCCCGAAAACTGGCCACGCAACCTGTTTGTGTGGCGCTCGAACCTTCTGGGGTCGTCCGGCAAGGGGCATGAGTATTTCCTCAAGCACCTGTTGGGCACCGATCACGGCGTGATGGGCAAGGATCTCGGCGAGGAGGGCGGCGTCATGCCCACCGAGGCCGTCTGGCATGACGAGGCCCCCAAGGGCAAGCTGGACCTGCTGGTGACCATCGACTTCCGCATGTCAACCACGGCTGTTTATTCCGACATCGTGCTCCCGACTGCCAGCTGGTATGAAAAGGACGATCTGAACACGTCGGATATGCACCCCTTCATTCACCCGCTGCAGGCGGCTGTAGATCCGGCATATGAAAGCCGGTCCGACTGGGAAATCTTCAAGTCGATCGCCCGCAAATTCTCGGAAGTGGCCCCTGAGGTGCTCGGCGTGGAAACCGACATCGTTCAGCTTCCGCTGCTGCACGACACGCCTGGCGAGTTGGCGCAGGCCGTTGTCAAGGACTGGAAGAAGGGCGAGTGTGACCTGATCCCCGGCAAGACTGCGCCCAACTACATCGCGGTCGAAAGGGATTATCCCAACCTCTACAAGAAGTTCACCTCCGTAGGTCCACTTCTGGAAAAGCTGGGCAATGGCGGAAAGGGCATCAACTGGGACACCAAGATCGAGGTTGGCCATCTGGGCGCCTTGAACGGGGTGGTGCAGGATGAGGGTGTGTCGAAGGGCCAGCCGAAGCTGGAGACAGCCATCGACGCGGCCGAGATGATCCTGATGCTGGCGCCCGAGACCAATGGAGAGGTTGCGGTCAAGGCATGGGAAGAACTGGAAAAGCCCACCGGGCGCCATCATGCGCATCTGGCCGAGGGGGCGCATCACACCAAGATCCGGTTCCGCGATATAGCCGCACAGCCGCGCAAGATCATTTCGTCGCCCACATGGTCGGGGATCGAAAGCGAGGAAGTGTGCTACAACGCGGGCTACACCAACGTCCACGAGCTGATCCCCTGGCGGACCCTGACGGGGCGGCAACAGCTTTATCAGGATCACCTGTGGATGCGCGCCTTTGGCGAAGGCTTCGTCAGTTACCGCCCGCCGGTTGATCTCAAAACCATCACCAAGGCGGTCAACAACGATGCGGCAGACGGTAGCCCGCACGTGGTGCTGAACTTCATCACACCCCACCAGAAATGGGGCATCCATTCGACCTATACCGACAATTTGCTGATGCTGACGCTGAACCGGGGCGGCCCGGTGGTCTGGATGTCCGAGGTGGACGCCGAAAAGGCCGGACTGGTCGATAACGACTGGGTTGAAGCCTACAACATCAACGGCGCGCTGACTGCGCGGGTGGTGGTGAGCCAGCGGATCAAGCAAGGCACGCTGTTCATGTATCACGCACAGGAAAAGATCGTGAACACGCCGGGTTCGGAAAAGACCGGACATCGCGGCGGCATTCACAACTCGGTCACCCGCGCCACGCTCAAGCCTACGCATATGATCGGCGGCTATGCGCAGCTGTCCTATGGCTTCAACTACTACGGCACCGTGGGAGCCAACCGGGACGAGTTCGTGATCGTTCGCAAGATGAAGAAAATCGACTGGCTGGATCAGCCGGCAACCGGAAAAGTGGAGGCAGCGGAATGAGAGTTCGTGCGCAAATCGGCAAGGTTCTGAACCTTGATAAATGCATTGGGTGCCACACGTGTTCGGTCACCTGCAAGAACGTGTGGACCACGCGCGAAGGTGTCGAATACGCTTGGTTCAACAATGTCGAGACCAAGCCCGGCACCGGCTACCCGACCGACTGGGAAAACCAGAAACGCTGGAACGGAGGCTGGGTCCGTTCGGCAAGCGGCAAGCTGCATCCAAAGCAGGGCTCCAAGTGGCGCATATTGGCCAACATCTTCGCCAATCCCTCGATGCCCGAGATCGACGACTACTACGAGCCGTTTGATTTTGATTATGACCACCTGAAATCCGCGCCGGATATGGATCACTTTCCGACCGCGCGTCCGCGGTCCAAGATCACCGGCGAGCGGATGGAAAAAATCGAAAAGGGTCCGAACTGGGAAGAAATTCTCGGGGGCGAATTCTCGAAGCGGTCCGAGGATTACAATTTCGAGGATGTGCAGAAAGAGATTTATGGAGAGTATGAAAATACCTTCATGATGTATCTGCCACGGCTGTGCGAACACTGCCTGAACCCGACCTGCTCGGCCTCGTGCCCCTCCGGGGCGATCTACAAGCGCGAGGAAGACGGGATCGTTCTGATCGATCAGGAGAAATGCCGTGGCTGGCGGATGTGCATCTCGGGCTGTCCCTACAAGAAGATCTATTACAACTGGGAAAGCGGCAAATCCGAGAAATGCACCTTTTGCTATCCACGGATCGAAAGCGGCCAGCCGACCGTCTGTTCGGAAACCTGCGTCGGTCGTATCCGCTATCTCGGTGTGATCCTCTATGACGCCGACAAGATAGAGGCAGCGGCCAGCGCCGAGCGCGAAACCGATCTTTATGGCGCGCAGATGGAAGTGTTCCTTGATCCCAATGATCCCGAGGTGATCGCCGCCGCCCGTCGCGACGGCATCCCCGAGGACTGGATCGAGGCAGCCAAGGTCAGTCCTGTGTGGAAGATGGCGATGGACTGGAAAGTTGCCTTCCCGCTGCATCCAGAATACCGCACCCTGCCGATGGTCTGGTATATCCCGCCGCTGTCGCCCATCCAGAACGCTGCCCAGGCCGGACAGATCGCGATGAGCGACCAGATGCCCGATGTGCGCTCCTTGCGCATTCCGGTCAGGTATCTTGCCAATATGCTGACGGCGGGCGACGAGGAGCCCATCGTGCACGCGCTGGAACGGATGTCCGCCATGCGGCTTTACATGCGCGCGTTGAGCGTGGACGGCGTGCGCGACGAGGCGATCGCAGCCCGCGTCGGCATGTCTGGTCGGGTGATCGAGGACATGTATAAGATTATGGCCATCGCCGATTACGAGGACCGTTTCGCGATCCCGACGACGCACCGGGAGCAGACTGAGCAAGGCGCCGAGATCCGCGGCGGCTGTGGCTTTACCGATGGCAATGGCTGTTCCACTGGCGAGACGGGCAAGACGAGCCTGTTCGGCGGCAGGAAGAAAGGCTTTGCCCTTCCGACGGAGACATTCTGATGATGGACCGAACTCTCAAGGCGCTGTCGCTGATCCTGAGCTATCCCACGCCGGAGCATCAGGACGCCATGCCCGATATCGAGGCCATTCTGGGGGCCGATGCGCGCATTGCCCCCGCCACGCGCGCCGATCTGCAGGCACTGACCCGGAGCCTGGGGCAGGGCGATCTTTACGATCTGCAGGAAAGCTATGTGATGCTGTTCGATCGGTCGCGGAGCTTGTCGCTCAACCTTTTCGAGCATGTCCACGGCGAAAGCCGTGACAGGGGGGGCGCGATGGTCAGCCTGATCGAGACCTATCGCGAGGCAGGGTTCGAGCCTGCCACCTCGGAATTGCCCGACCACCTGCCGGTGCTCCTGGAATTCCTGTCGCAGCGTCCCTTGCGTGACGCAGCCGAGATCCTGGCGGATGCCGCGCATATCCTCGATGCGCTCGCCACCCGGCTGGCGCGCCGCGACAGCGGATATGCCTGTGTTCTCGCCGCACTTGGCCAATTGGCTGGAGCGAAAGTAGATGCCGGAGCGGTCGCCGAAATGCTGGCCCGGCCTGATGACGATCCCAACGATCTGCAGGCGCTAGATGCAGTCTGGGAGGAAACCGAAGTTACGTTCGGCCCGGATCCCAATGCAGGCTGTCCGCAGGTTCGAGACATGCTGGCAGGCATGGACACACCCACCCATCTGAACAGGAGCGCATGATATGTTTGGCGACTTCGACTTCAACTTCGTCATCTTCGGGGTCATGCCCTATGTGGCGCTCACGGTCTTTCTTGTCGGCTCGATCGCGCGTTATGAGCGCGACCCCTTCACCTGGAAAAGTTCGTCCAGCCAGCTGTTGCGCCGCAAGCAGCTGATCTGGGGGTCGATCCTGTTTCATGTCGGCATCCTGACGGTGTTCTTCGGTCACCTTGTGGGGCTTTTCACCCCGGTCTGGGTGCTCGATGCGCTTGGTATCCCTTATGGCCTCAAGCAGTGGATGGCGGTGCTGATCGGCGGGCCGGCCGGCATCGCGGCGCTCATCGGCTCGAGCATGCTGTTGCATCGCAGGCTTGTCGATCCTCGGATTCGGGTGACATCGAGTTTTACCGACATCTTGATCATGGGTCTGATCTGGCTGCAGCTGGCCATCGGCCTGCTGACGATCACGCAGACGTTGCAGCATATGGATGGCGCCGAGATGGTCCGGTTCATGACATGGTCGCAAAGCGTGGTGACATGGAACATCAACGCATGGGTTACCGTGGTGAATGTGCATTGGCTTTACAAGCTGCATATCTTCCTTGGGCTGATCATTACCATGTTGTTCCCGTTCACGCGGCTGGTTCATATCTGGTCGGGTTTTGCTGCGCCCGTTCGCTATCTGCTGATGCGAACCGGCTATCAGATCGTGCGCTCGCGCCGTCGCCGTCCCATTGAGGAGCGCCGCCGCGAGTTCGATAAGAGACAGGCCAGGCGCGGCCCGGCGTCCACCACACCGGCGGAGTGAGTGGAATGAGCATGGCTTTGTTCCCAGATGTCGTCGTAAACAACGAAACCATTCCTTCGGCGGCAATTGCCGCCGAGGCCCAGAACCACGAAGCCCCAAGGGACAAGCCGGGCATCGCCTGGCGCAAGGCCGCGCAGGCCCTCGCGATCCGTGCCCTGCTTTTGCAGGAGGCCAACCGCCGCGCCCTGACAGCCGAACCGCTGGAATTGGCTCCGGGACGCATCGAGACCGAGGATGATGCCCTCATCCGCGCCCTGTTGGACGAGGCCTTGAGCATTCCACCGATCACAGAGGAGGACGTTCATGCCGAGTGGGCGCGCGATCCCCGGCGTTTTAGGTCGGCGCCCTTGTGGGACGTGTCCCACATCCTTTGCGCTTGCGATCCGAGTGACGAAACCGAGGCCGTGTCAGCACGGGCTCGGGCAAACGCCCTGCTGGAAAGCCTTGATGGGGATGCCAAGGGGTTTGCAGCCGCGGCGCGCGAAAGCGACTGTGGCTCAAAGGCGGCGGGTGGCCATCTGGGTCAGCTTGGACCGGGCGACACGGTGCCGGAATTCGAAGCGGCGCTGCGCAGTCTGCCCGAAGGCGGCATGACGCAAGGCCCGGTGCTGTCGCGGCATGGCTGGCACATCATTCGTCTGAATGCCACCGCGCCGGGACAGGTGCTGCCCTATGAAACCGTCCGCCCCAAGATTGCGAAGGCGTTGGAAAAAGCAGCATGGGCACGCGCCTCGCGTGACTTCATCGATGCACTTGCCGGGAAGGCGCAGATCTCGGGTGCAAGCCTGTCGCCGATCTGACTTATGCAAAAGGACTTGGCATGGAACAAACGGAATCAGGACGGCGGGTAAGCGGCGGTTGCCCGACACACGCGGATTTGCTGGCCAGCCCGCTGGAGTTCATCAGCGAAGATCATCTGCGTGAACGGCAGATATGCGCAGTTATCGACGGGCTGATCATGGCGATATCGCTTGACAGGAAGGCGGCGCTTGCGGTGCTGCGCTTTGTCAACGAGGAGCTGAACGTGCATCTGCGCGACGAGGCTGAAGATCTGTTCCCTCTTCTGATGCAGCGCTGCACGGCGGAAGATGCGATCGAAGATACTCTTGACCGGATCAAGGCCGATCAGCAGGCTGTGATCCGCCTTTTGCCCGATGTGCGGGTCGCACTTGCCGGATGCCTGGACACCGGCGCGGATCTGTCCGCTTCCGAGCGCGCAATTCTGACCCAATTCGCTGTGCATATGCGCCACCACCTGGTCGTCGAGAACGCCATATTGCTGCCGATCGCCCGCGTCCGCCTGACACAGGCAGACCTGCGGCTTTTGTCGGACCACATGAGAGCACGGCGCGGACTGGCCCAAGACCCGGAATCGAACCATGCTGAATGACCTTCTGGACCGCAATCGCGCATGGTCGGACTTACGTCATGCCGAAGAACCGCAATATTTCACACGTCTTGCGGCCCTTCAGGCGCCGGAGTTTTTCTGGATCGGCTGTTCCGACAGCCGGGTGCCGGCAAATGTGGTTGCGGGCCTCGATCCGGGGGAAGTGTTCGTGCATCGCAATGTCGCCAATGTCGTCCACTCTTCGGACATGAACCTGCTTTCGGCCCTCGAATTCGCTGTCGAAGCGCTCAGCGTGCGCGAGATTATCGTCTGCGGTCACTATGGTTGCGGTGGCGTGCGTGCGGCCACCGAAGATCTGCCCCACGGTCTTGCCGATCACTGGCTTGAGCCAATCCGACGCCTTGCACGAAACTATGCCGTCGATCTGGTGCGCGAGGGGAATGAAGAGGCGCGGCGCGATCGATTGGCCGAGTTGAATGTGATCGAAGGGGTCCGGCGCCTTTGTGAGACGCCGATCTTGCAACGCGCGTGGCGGCAAGGCGCCGACATGCGCGTCCATGGGCTGATCTATGGATTGAAGGACGGCCGCTTGCGCGACCTCGATTGCAGCATCGGCCCGGGACATTTCGAGTGCGAAGACTTACCCACCATGGATTTCGGACAGGAGACCGGACAATGACGATCCATCAGACAATAGCGTCACCGGGATGCGGCTGCGACCGGCAGGATATGCTGGACGCGCTCATCAGCATCGACGAAGGGCTTGCCCGCATCGCGGCGCATGTCACGCCCGTTGGCAGAACCGAGGCCGTGTCGCTGTGCGGGGCGCTTGGCCGCATCCTGGCCCATCCGGTGCGGTCCCGGGCGTTGGTGCCGGCGTTCGACAACGCGGCGATGGATGGCTATGCCGTCGCCACTGCTGCCTTGACCGGGCCCGGGCCATGGGCGCTGAATGTCATGGCTCGGGTGCCGGCGGGGCAACAAGCGACCGCGGCGCTTGGCGTGACCGGAGCCGCCCGTATCTTTACCGGCGCACCGATCCCCAAGGGTGCTGATGCCGTGGTGATGCAGGAAGATGTCACGCGTATTGGCGATGTCATTCATCTGCGCCGCAGTCCGTCCCAAGGCTTGAATATCCGCCGGGCCGGCAGTGACATGGCACAGGGCGAGACCATTCTGGAGAGGGGACGCAGGCTCGGCCCCCGGGACATCGCCGCCTGTGCCGCGGCGGGTGCCGGGGTAGTGCGCGTTCGCCCGCGCCTTCGCGTGGCGCTGCTTGTGACGGGCGACGAGGTGCGAAAGGCAGGCGCGGCGCGAGATGCCGCGCAAATCTGGGATGTGAACACGCCCATGCTCACGGCAGCCCTTGAGGCGCTAGGGGGCCAGATCGTCTCGAGCGCCCATGGTGCTGATAATCCCATTGACCTTGCCCGCCAACATGAGGCCATGGCGGGGCAGGCCGATCTTGTGATTACCACCGGCGGAATTTCTGTTGGGGAAGAGGATCATGTGAAACCGGTGTTTTCTGAATTGGGTGGTGAAACCCTGTTCAGCGGTGTTGCGATCAAGCCAGGCAAGCCGGTCACTGTAGGGCGCCTTGGGTCCACTTTCTGGCTGGGCCTGCCGGGCAATCCGCTTTCAGCTTACGTCACATGGCAGGTTTTCGGGGTCGCTCTCATCGAGAGTCTGCTTGGGGAAACGGCGCGGGCACCGGCCCGGCGCCACGTGGTCACCGCCGCCCCCATTCGGCGCAAACCGGGACGCTGCGAACTCAGACCCGCAGCGCTGACCGGGTTCGACGCACATGGCCGCGAGGTCGTTTCCTTTGCTCAGTCCATCCAGTCCGGGCGCGTTGGAGGCCTGCCGGAGATGGATGGACTGATTTTTCTTTCCTCCGATACCGAAAGCCTGCCCGCCGGTGCGCTTGTCGAATTCCAACCCTTCTATCCAGATTGAGGATGCACCACATGAGCCTTGCTTACACAATGGCGCCAGGGCGCGGCGATACGGATCTCGTGCTTGCATCTCTGGCGAAAGACCTTGCCGCCCTGGGCATCCGGTGCTGCGGCACTGTCCAGATCAATACGGTCAATCCCGGGTATGGCACAGCCGGTCCTTGTGACATGAATGTGCGAGTGCTTCCGGATGGCCCTGTTCTGCGTATCAGTCAGGATCTCGGACCAGCAGCGCGCGGCTGCCGACTCGACCCGGACGCCCTTGAGACTGCCGTGGGTCTCGTCGCTCACAGACTGTCCTCTGGCGCCGATCTGCTGATCGTCAACAAGTTCGGCAAGCACGAGGCAGAGGGTGGCGGATTTCGCGACGCGATCGCCGAGGCGGTTGCGATCGGACTGCCTGTCCTGGTTGGCCTGAATTCTCTGAACCGTGATGCTTTCGAAAGTTTCGCGGATGGCATGGCCATCCAATTGCCCCCGGAACCCGCAGCTTTGCGCGCGTGGGTAGACAGCGTGATATCGTCACCACAGACAACGCCCGAGCCGCAGGTTCAGCTGCGGAGTGTTTGAAGCGGCATCGGTCGTGTCGAGTAATTGAATGAATGGCGCATCCCAGAACTGGGGTGCGCGAAACAGATACAAAATTTGCGCATTTACACCTAAAGCCAGCTTGCCCCGTTTAGCGGACCTTCGTGGTGAGCGTGGCGAAGGAACGTTTTTTTTGCCCAACCTTCATAATCTCCATCCTCTGACGCCGAATCTCGAAGTCTCGCGTTGAGCTTATACGAACCGGCCCAGGACCTCGTGCAGGGCACGTCGAAGCGTTACTTGTGAGCCATAGAAACTCGGCATCAACCTCGCAGCGTGCAACCAAAACCGAGGAATGGCTGGGCGTCCCTGTCAATGCCGGCCGCCGGATCCCAGGCGCAGATCGAAGTCCTGGAAATTCAGGAGAGCAGCTTCGGGGATGCTTTCTGGTGCCACCAGTATGCGCCACATGAAAGCTCCCAAATCAAGTGACTTTGGTCTGCGATTCCGTTTCCTTTATCTCTTCGCAGTGCCGTTCCAGCTCTGCGGTCAGATCGCTCATTTGCATCCCAAAAGGTCACGCATATTACAAGATCACTCGGCCACCGTGTTGGGCGTGCCGACGGCACCTGCAAACACGACGAATATCCGCGCAATGCCCGCGCCGGTATTGGTGCCCTGATGCCGGGAGCCCAAGGCCTCCACCAGCGTGTCGCCCTCGCGATAGACCCGCGTCCCATCCGCGCCGTAATCGACGGTCAATTCTCCCTCCAGCATATGCGCAGTCAGCGGCGCCTCGTGCAGGTGCCAGCCCGTCTTTTGACCGCTTTGCATGGTGACGATCGCCACCGTGATCTGCGCCGGGCCTTTGGGGTAGACAATCGGTTGGCCGATCACACTCGTTTCGGTCTGCAAAAGCACCTCGACCGGCGGGTAGCTGTCTTTGGATAGGCCGGGCGCCGCCAGAAGGGCCAGCGCCGGCACCGCAATCAAACAATTGGTCATTGTTCTGAGCATCTGTGATATTTCCCTTCGGTCTTGCTTCATCTCGCAGCGCCCGCGGTCAGTCGTCGCCAGTCTTCCAACTTGGCGCGCGCCCGTCCCGATACGCTCACCCGGTTGATCAATCCCGCACTCAAAGCCATCAGCAACATCTCCAGCCGGCCCGGATTGCGTCCTTGGGCGTGGGCGCGGATTTGCCGCTCGATCAGTCCGCCGGCGAGCCACAAACCCACCAGCGTCAACGCTTCCAGCATGTATTTGATTGTCCGATACCCTTGCGTGATTACGAACAGCGCGAAGATCGCCACCGAGAATTCATCGATCAAACTGCCCCAATAGGTGCCGAACAACCGGTAACTCCAGGGCCGCCCAGATTGCGTGTAATCCCTGGCTTCGGGCAATAACGGCAGACGCGTGCCCACTATGTCAGGATACTGCCCCATCCGGGCAATCGCCGTGGCGGACTGATGTCTGCGCTCCAGCGCGTCTAACATAGCGAAGGCCAGCGCCGGATGCAGATCCGTATGGGTGATGACATTTACCTCTGCGCCTACAAGGTCCAGATTGCCGGGAGGCAATGACTGCGACAGGTCGAACCCACCCGCCGGCAGCATGGTGGTGCTCAGATAATCAAGGTTGATCGCTATCGAGCGTGCGTCTCCATAGCTGAACGCCGCAAGATCTCTGTCTCGAGCCAAAGTGTGAATCAATGGGTTTTCAGCGGCCAGCATGAAAAAGCCCGCATCAGCCTCCCCATCGGTGAGCCGCCTTGCGGCTTCGGTGATCTCGGCATGCTCGATCGTGGCGGTCTGTGGCGTCACCCCGTAAAGCGCCAGCAATGCGCGCGCGGCCACGGCCGTGGCACTGCCCTCGGGGGGCATTATCACGCGCCGACCACGCAGGTTCACTGGTGACACAAGTTCGCCCAACGCAATGGAATGAAACATGAAAAGCGGCTGAAGTTCCACCTTTGCGAGGCTCCGCACCCGCGGCGTGGCCGCCGGATCGACAGGCTGCGCGACAAAGCCGATATCAACGCCGCTGTCGGGAGCGTTCACATTGTCGATGATCTCGGCGGAGTTTGGGTTGGCGCGCAGCTCGGTTGTGAAGCCGTGCTCGGCCAGCACCTCTGCATAGGCCCTGGCATGAGCATGATACGTGCCGCCCACTGGCCCGGCCTCGATTACGATGCCGCGTGGCGGCAGCGCCAACACGACATATAGGCCCAAGGCTGCGGCGCACAGCGTCACCACCACGACCTTGAGCCGGATCATCGGGCTGCGTCCGCGGTCATTTGCGCCGACATGGCGCGCCGGTCCGTAACCCTGTGCAGGATGCCAAAGGGTATGACGCAGATCCGCTGCGCCGCGACAAACAGAAGGCCGACCGCCACGAAGAAAATCAGCCGCGCAGCTTCATCCGCGATCTGCTCGGCGGTGAAAATCACTACGGACATCGCCTCAGGCACGCCAATCGCCGCCCCCAGACAGGATGACGATATCACCATCTGCAAAGCCCGCCCGAAACTGGGAATGACCAGAAGCGCGGCGCGCCTGTCGCCTTTCCTCAGATGTCGGAACATGGCGACGAATTGATCGGCCCCATAGGCCGCAACATAAGGGATATTGCCCAACACGAGCAGCACAAGGGGCCGCATCTCGGCCAGCGGGCCAAGCCGTGCGCCCCCGTTCGGCAACAGGCCCGACAGGAAGAACAGGACCACGAAGACCGGCAGTGCGTGCAACAGTCGATTATAGGTTTTGAACAAACGCGCCACGATCCCGACCCGCGACAACATACCCAACGCCGCGACGAGGGCCAGCGGCAGGCCGATCGCCAGCGCCAGCACTGATGCACCCAGATTCAGGGAAAACCCGCGCAGGAACGCCATAAGGAAATCCGGCGACACCGCCTCCAACAGCATCATGAGACGGCTCCTTCCGAGGGTAGAATCCGGGACAGTCCCCGCCGCGTCAGCTGTGCCGCAAACAGCACTGCAACGATATAGAACAGCACCAGAAGCCAGTAATAGAACGTCTGTGACCCGGAAAAGGCGGTGATGCCGTTCAGCGCGTTGACCAGATCGGGCACGCCCACGACACTCGCCGCCGAAATGCCACGCACCGCATTGATCAGGTAACTGTCCACCTGTGCAGAGGACAGGCTGAGCGCGCGCATGAACCGCGATGTGCCCTCGCGGGCCTCGGTGATCCTGTAGGCTTCGGCCACGGCGGCACCGGCGAAGCTGCCGTTCATCCCCGCGATCGCCAGAATGGCCGCCAGCATGGCCGAACTGTAGGAATACGAAAACGTCCAAACGGTCAGCGTGCCCATCACCACCAGGACAAGCATGACCGGCGCATTCTGAAAGACCGTCAGCACCGATTTCGCCAACGCCCGCAACAGCCAGATCGGGCTGACCAGCATCTTGCCAATTGACAGGCCCACCAGCGTCGTCGCCATCAGCGCCAGGCTTACTGCAAGCATGGATGTCCCAAGACCGCCCAGAAACAAGCGCCAGGCTACGTCGCTTTCCATGAATCCCAGACGAACCTCAATCCCCAGCCGCGCTTTCAGTGCGCTCTCGATCCGCGCGCCCAGACCAGCCACCGGGCTGCGTGCCAGTTGCACGTTCAGCGGCGGCGACAGGCAGCTTTCGGGCGCGGCACGGCACTCCGCCGATTGCCAGCGCTCCTGTTCCTCGGTCAGGAACGCTACCGGCACATCATATTTGCGGGCAAGCCGCAGAAAGCTTCCGTCGCGGTGCATCTCCTTCAGAATCTCCGACATAGCCGCCGCCATCTCGTCGGATATTCCCAAGGGCATTGCCATCCCCCAAGGCACCGGCGCAAAGCCAAGCTTGCGCTCGAACCGGCTCGGTTCGGTTTCGGACGATACTAGCGGCAGCAGCAGCGTGTCATCCTGCGCGATGAGCGGGCACATCTCGTTCAACAGCGCATCGATTAGTTGTTGCGACCGCGAGAACAGCATCAAGCGCCCAACATCAGGCGCAAGGATCACGTTGGAATAATTCCCCACCGTCGTGCAGACCAGACGCGCCTCCAGGTCCTCCCACGCCAGCGGAGTCTGATCCCCTGCGCCCACAATGATCGTCTCGCTCTGAAAGTAATGCGGACGCAGGAAATGAACTGTGGGATCGCGCTGCGTGTTATGCCCCATGGTCGCGATGACCAGATCGACCTCTCCCTCGCCTAGCTTCGAGATCCGGTTCACCGGCGTGACCGCCACAGCCTCCAACGCCACGTCCAGCCGTGCCGCGATCTCACGCGCGACATCGGCCTCGAACCCGGTGGCGCCAGCCGGCCCGATCTCGGCGAAGCGCGGATAGTCGCCGCGCAGCCCGACCCGCAGAAGCCGGTCGCAGACCACCCGCGTTTCCACCGACCGGGTTTCGTTGGCTTGGTTCTCACAGCCTGCGGCAACTTTCGCGTGAAGAGCTTTGACCGCTGGTAGTTCGGTGCTCTGCGTCGCGCCCGGCGTCGGCGCTATCACCCAGATCAGTGCGGCTAGCGTGACAAGGGCGCCGAAGCCTTGAAGCCTGCTCATGCCGTTTTCTCCCGTCCCGATATTGACCGGCGCTCTGGCCCTTCGCTTTCGACCACGACCAGCACCACCTCGAGGAACACGAAACCCGCCATCTCGATCAGACCTTCAGGCTCGTGGCTGATCCTCGAGAGTGCCGCGAGCTTGTCCGGCCCGACCGGCACCAACGCCGTTTCCACGACACGTGCGCCGCAACCAGCCTCCGCCAGACGGTCCAATGTCATGCGCAACCCGACGCAGCGGTTCTGCGTGAAGACCGCGCTGCCGCCTTGCCGAAGCCGCTTTGGCAGACCGGCAAGAAATGGATCGAGCACCTTACGGCCATCCTCACCGCCCACCGACCAGAACGCGGCACGGCTTCCGCTCTGAAGTTGCTCGGCGGGAAAATTGGGCAGGTTTGCCAGCACCAGATCGAACCGGAGGTCCGATTCGACCGCGTCCCACATGGCGCCCTGGCCAAGCTGCACACGGGCCTCGGGCGCGATCCGTGCCAACCGGTCTTCGGCAAGATGCAATGCATCGGGATCCAGATCGGTCGCCACGACATCTGTCGCCCCAAGCTGCAGGGCAGTTCCGGCCAGAACCCCCGATCCGGTGCCCAGATCGAGGACGTGGCGCCCCCGGCACAGGCCCGGATTCCGCATCAGATGCCGGACGATCAGTCCGGAATAATCGCTAGGCCAGAAAGGGCGCAGCCCGGCGATCCCGGTGCTGGTCATCACTCCGAGGTCATCCACGGCCAAGCACCCTTTCCAATTGCGCCAGGCTGGCATCGCGCACAGGGGCGGGCAGGGGGACGAAGCCCGCCGAGATCGCAAGCTCGCTGCCATGCAACAGGCAATGCCGGAAGAAACGCGCCACCGCAGTCGACCGTTCCGCCAGCGCCGCCGCGCGCGGTATCAAAATCCGCGTGCGCGTCAGCAGCGGCCATTCATACGCGGTCGCGCCATGGTCCGGTTGCCATGTTGAGAAACCGCCATCTGCGAGCTCCAGATCAAGCATCTCGAGCCCGAATAGCCGCGCCGTGGAGAATTCCAGGTATCCGATACTGCCGCGCAAACGGCGCACTGTCTGCGCCACCCCATGCGCTCCGAAAACCGCAAGCCCCGGCGTTGCCGTGAAGGGCGTGTCCTTGGCCTGAGCGTTTGAACGTTGCCCGGCCAGCCACGCTGCCGCCAAGCGCGAAGACCCCGACACATCCCGCCGGACGACAGGCGTGATCGCAAGATCCGGCAGCGCCAGCCCCGGATTTCCCGCGCGTAACCGTGCATCGGACCACACACGGATCTCACCCTCGAAGATCGCCCGCACATCATCCCGACGCAGCCGCAGGCGGCCCACGTCAATCCCCGGAAGGTGCACCGCGAATCCAAGTGCCGCCGCAACGATAGGGACTTGCTCAAGATCGGCGCGCTCAAGCTCGACGCGCGGCATGGCAATGTCCGAGCCTCCGAAATCGGCCTCGCGGTTGCGCGCCGCCCTCAGTCCGGTCCCGGACCCAAGCGGCACATATCCGAGCTTGATCCCCAGCTCCGGTCCAAAACGGTCGGCCCATGCCAAGTAGATCGGATGCGGCACCGACGCGCCAACCCCGCGCAGCCATAGTGTGCGCGTCGGCTCGGCCCCGAAGGCCCACGCGGCGTGACTTAGAGTGACAAGGCTCGTGACCGCGCCCAGACCAAAGGCACGACGGGATAGAGGCACGTCATGGGCATCAACCCGCCGCAAGGTATATTCCGTCTAATTGTGCGTGACCCGCACATGCCAAGACCCGAGCTTGCAGGGCCGGCTCAGGCGTATTTGCCATTGGCTGTGCTCGTGCGCGGATCGAATGCATATCGGCCTTTCCAGTGCCTAAACTGGGTAGACCAGCAAAAGGCTTGGACCTATCTATCTTTGGAGAGGCGATCTCCGATGGATCGTTGGGCTTGCATTAGCTCGTCCAGCTTTGCCGCGAAATCAAAGATAGCCTTGCTTAAGAGCATGTCATTCCTGAACAGTTAGTCACTGCCAAATCCGTGCCATTACCTTTCATCTGGCGTAGATGGCGGTCACCAGACTGATAATGCGCGTCATGCTCGCCTTGATGATCTGTATTTGAGTGCATCCGTCATGTGCGTTGCCGCACGCCAAAACCAAACGGAACGAAAGCGGCTTGACAGCTCTGGCTCGCGTGCAGAAGCACGCTGCTGTCGACTATTCGACATGCGTCATCCTCGGCTGTGTGACGCTTGTGGATATGCGCTATACCCTGAGCTCACGTTTCAAGTGAACTAGGCTTTATTCCGGGCACCTGAACAAAGGTTGATATCAGCAACCAAACCTTCTCATCATAAGGCGCTTCAGGCCAATAGCGACACTCATCAAGCGTGAGCGGGTTAGTTCAATTCCTCGCGTTCAGATTGTCAGCCGGAAGCTTTAGGCGTCCAACTGAACGGAAACGGCCGCACCCCGAGGAGCACGACGGTCATACGCGTCAGGAAAGTGCCGAGGACGGTAACGATAATGGCCAGTTGGATTTCTTCCGGCGCCAGCACGTCGGGACGAGTCAACAAGAAGAGCGAAAAGGCCAGCCCCCAGAAAAAGGGAACTTCTGCGTAAAGCTCGGTCTTGAGGGTTCCAACTTGACCGGATTGCCGCACGATGTCGCGCAGGATGCCGCCACCGGCGGCTGTCAGCATCGCGATAATGGGTCCCCATAGCCACAGCGGTTCGGCATCCATGGATATTGCGATGGCAAGGCCAGAAACCGTAAAAACAGCCATTCCCATTGAGTCCGCAAGTTCCTGAATATTTGCCATCGTGAGAAACCGCGGCGCTTTAGGCAGGCGCGACAAGGTCCAGCCCCGGCCTGCCAGTAGTCGCATCGCTAGAATGATGGAAAAGCCAACCAAAACGGTGACACCAACCAGGCACAGGTAGAGCGGCGATGACATCATGCCCATTGGGTGCCGATCCAGCAGTATGTCCCGCAAGGCCCCCCCGCCCAAGGCGGGAAGGGCGGACAGCACCAGTGCGCCAAAGAAGCTGAAATTTTCGCGGTAGGCGATCAATACCCCTGAGACTGCAAAAGCCACTGTCCCGACAATTGTCAGAATGTAGAACAGCGTGGTATCGAGCACGTAGCTCATCAGGACAGAAGAAATGCCTGAATGCAGGCGTTTCTTCAACTGTCCGTTGTCTTCAAGTGTCTTAATCGCTTGATCGATGGCGGCCAGTGTTTTGGGTTGCATGGTAGTTTTACTGAAAATGAAGTGAACACTCGCGATACCCGGCATCACGATTTCGGCGGCCTGAAACTTAAGCCCAGCCTCGAGTGCCGACGTCGATACGCCAAGCCTGTCTCCAACAAACCCATCGATCCGTCCTGCCAATAGGTTACGCAGGTTTTCCTCGTCACTCGATGCGTTAACAATACGCCCGGCCCGTGTCGCGGTTTTGATGCTTCCATTCAGTGCGGAGTCTGCAAACAGGCGACCCGGAACTACTCCAAGCCGGAAGTCGGGCAGTTCGTTTATCAGCTTGGCGATATCGGTCGTGTTATACAGGTTGGTCTCGTCCTTTCTGACATAAAGCGAGATCCGCGCCCATCGATAAGGAAGAGAATAATGGAACCGGTCGTCGCCGTTGTCTGGCTTGAAAGCCCCAAGCGCAATATCGCCCCGACCTTCGGCAAGATATTGCAGCTGATCATGCCAAGACTGCCTGCGCAAATTAGCTTCGATGCCAGCTAGCTGCAAAACATCTGTCAGGATCGTGATATCCAGCCCTTCAACGCCCTGCAGCTGTCCGGCCACTGGAAATTGGTAAGGTTTGGACATGATCCATCCACCACGCAGGACAGCCGTGCCGTATTTCGGTAGCGCTGGCGGAGGAGCTGTTCCCGATGGACCGACTATGTCCTGCGCCATCGCCGCTGGAATGAGTGGGACGCAGAGGCTCAAAGCAGTAGCGAAGCTCAAGGTAGTGAAAAACAGGAATACCTGGGCCCAGGATCGCATTTCAATACTGCTCGTTCCGGTTACCAGTCACTGCGTCGCGGACACACGAACGTTCTCGTTACTGGAGCAGTGACCTTGTTGATCACCGCACAGGTTTCGTTAGATTCATGCAAGCGCTATTTCCTAAGCGAGGGACACTTGATGATTGGTTGGAGGATTACATCCCAGAATACAAGATAAAATTGCCGATCGGCTTGTGAGGCCCAGTGAGCGGTTTGGACTACTGCAGAAGCTGCCTGACAGGGACTGGACTTGCCCTGAAAAAGTGGAGAGCACCAACTGAGGAACCAGGAGGTGTTTTATGGGAAACGGAAACAGACCGACGCCGGAGTTTCGGCGCGAAGCGGTCAGGCTGGCACTGACCAGCGGACGCACACGACGTGAAATCGCAGATGATCTCGGCATTGGCCTCTCAACGCCGACGCGATGGGTTAGGCTGGATCGGGATGCCGAGGAGCCTGCGGAAGACCAGGCCGATCTCCGGGCCGAGCTGAAGCGGCTGCGCAAGGAGAACGCGGTGCTGAAGCAGGAGCGCGACATCCTAAAAAAAGCCGCAGCCTTCTTCGCGAAAGACGCAAGTCGATGAGCTTTGCCTTCATCGAAGCGGAAAAGGCCAGCTTTCCCATCAGTCGCATGTGCCAGACTCTGGGTGTCAGCCAGAGCGGCTTCTTTGCGTGGCGGGAACGCCCGGCCTGCCAGCGCCAGCGGCAGGACATGGTCTACCTCGCGCATATCCGCACGGCCTTCGCCTTGTCGAACGGCACCTATGGCAGCCCGCGGATGCACCGGGATCTGATCGACGACGGGCACCGGATCGGGCGTCACCGAACGGTCCGACTGATGCGCGAGAACGGCCTCGTGGCAAGGCAGAAACGGCGGTTCAAGCGGACGACGGACAGCCAGCATGTTTGGCCGGTCGCCCCCAACCTGATCGCCTAGGACTTCCGGGCCGAGAAGCCGGACCGGAAATGGGGCGCTGACATTTCCTACATCTGGACGGCGCAGGGTTGGCTCTATCTCGCGGTGGTCATTGACCTCTACTCGAGGCGGGTCGTCGGCTGGGCGACGAGTGACCGGCTGAAGCGCGGCCTCGCAGTCGAGGCTCTGCGGCGCGCCATCGTGAACCGCGAACCTGCGCCGGGGCTGGTCCATCATTCCGATCGTGGATCGCAATACTGCTCTGTCGATTATCAGGCCGCGCTCCGAAAACGCGGCATCCTGATCTCGATGAGCGGCAAGGGGAACTGCTACGACAACTCGATGGTCGAGACCTTCTTCAAGTCCATCAAGTCGGAACTGATCTGGCCGGTCGCCTGGCAAACTCGGAAACAGGCTGAAAACGCCATCGCCAGATACATCAACGGGTTCTATAATCCCGTCAGGCGACATTCATCGCTCGGCTTTCTCAGCCCCATCGCATTCGAGCGAAAAGCCCGGAAAGTGAGCTAAACGCTCTCCACTAAATCCGGGAAAGTCCACACACTAGACAAAGTGCATGGGATCCGACGAAGTCCTAGACTTTTCGTCAAGCACGACGGGGATGCAGTCTGGCGTCGGCACTGTCCGACGACCTATCCTCCCATAGCCGCAGACTCCGAGGTCGATCTCAAACGGCCCGCGATACGCTCGCTCCCAATGAACACGACCGCGGTGGCGATTTCAAAACGGGTCATTTTGAACGCTTATTGGCAGTCATGGACCCGCGTGACTGTAGCATCCGCGGGTTCAGGTTGCGCCGTTTCAGTTGAAGTGTCCGAGCGGTCAGCTGCACATCTGTGATCTGTCTTGACCGAGTCGTCGGCTCAACGGCAGATCAAAATGGGACGGAAGCATGGTCCGAAAAAGTGTTCCGGAGGCGCGAAGTAGCGCCAAGTTAAGTTATTGAAAAATAATGATTTAAGGGTAGTGGCTGGGGTGGTAGGATTCGAACCTACGGTACACGGTACCAAAAACCGCTGCCTTACCGCTTGGCTACACCCCAACGTGCCGCGCTAATTACTCTGGACTTTTGGGCTGTTCAAGGCCGGAAATGAAAAAAATGCAGTTGATGCCGGCGACGCGTGCAACAATCCGGTGCAGCGAAGCGGGCGGGGCGGGGTTTCGCGCCGTCAGTCGAGGATTTCGTCCGGGCCGACGCCCCAGATCGCGGTTTTGGGGGCCCATCCGTCATAGCCGCCTGCTGACAGTTCGCACCAATCGGCGGCACAGGACTTGATGCGTGCGATCACGCCCAACTCGAGCCGGGCGGTGACGCGTGTCGAGGGATCGGGGCGGGCGTAGACCTCAAGCATATCTTGTTCGACTATGGCGGTACGGGTGCCTGACAGCAGGGAATAATGCACCCAGCCCCCTGCGCCATCACGGTCGCGGATGCGGCGCCAGTGGCCGTGTTCTGCGGTGATCTCGAGCGGCACGTCGCGGCGCTTGAACACCCAGTCGATCCGGTGGGTCAGGCTTGGGCCGCGCCGCACGTTTCCTTCGCTGGCCTTGAGCGAGACGAAGCGCGGCAAGGGAAGATTCGTCACCGGGCCGCGCTCTTGTTGCTGCGCGTGGCCAACAGCCCCCACCGACACCAACAGCGCGCACAGCACCACAAGCAGTGTTTTCATTTCACCTGATCCGATTTCTGCCCGACGATCTGCAAGGGGTTCTTGTGCCCCGTCCGTTCCTGCGCCAGTCTGGCAGTATTGCGCAGGCAAGGAAAGAAAAAGGAGGGGGACATGTCATCTGGACGCTTGAGTGTTGTCGTTACGCGACGCTTGCCAGAGCCGGTCGAGAAACGGTTGGCCGAACTATTCGACGTGTCCCTGCGCGAGGACGACACCCCGATGAGTCGCACGGAGCTGGTCGAGGCAGTCCGCAAGGCGGATGTGATCGTGCCCACGCTGACCGACCGGATCGATGCCGCGCTGATCGCGCAGGCCGGGGACCAGCTTCGGCTGATCGCGAATTACGGCGCGGGTGTCGACCATATCGATGTGCACACGGCGCGCCAGCACGGCATCCTCGTGTCCAACACGCCGGGGGTCTCGGCCGATGATACGGCGGATATGGCAATGGCGCTGATCCTGGGGGTCACCCGGCGGATTCCCGAAGGGCTGGCGGTGATGCAGGCCGGGGGCTGGGACGGCTGGTCGCCGACGGCGCTTCTGGGTGGGCGTCTGGCGGGCCGGCGCCTTGGTATCCTGGGGCTTGGCCGGATCGGGCAGGCGGTGGCGCGGCGCGCGGCGGCATTCGGCATGCAGATCCATTATCACAACCGGCGGCGCCTGCGCGAAGAGACCGAGCAGGACCTGGGCGCGACCTATTGGGAAAGCCTGGATCAGATGGTGGCGCGGATGGATGTGCTGAGCATCAACTGTCCGCATACGCCATCGACCTTTCACCTCATGAATGCAAGGCGATTGAAGCTGATGAAGCCCGAGGCGGTGATCGTCAACACCAGCCGCGGCGAGGTGATCGACGAGAATGCGCTGACGCGGATGTTGCGCGCGGGCGAGATCGCGGGGGCGGGGCTCGATGTCTACGAGAACGGCCCCGAGGCGAACCCGCGTCTGCGCGAACTCCGGAATGTGGTTCTGTTGCCGCATATGGGATCGGCCACCGTGGAGGGGCGGATCGAGATGGGCGAGAAGGTGATCCTGAATATCAAGACATTCCAGGATGGTCATCGCCCGCCGGACCAGGTGGTTCCGGCGATGTTGTAACGGCTGTGCACCAAGGCCGCGCGCCGGGTGATGCGGCGCATGGCGCTGCAAGGAGACAGGCATGAGACTTCCGCTCATCGGATTGATCCTGCTGGTTTTTTCGGGTGCGTCCGTGGCGCAGCAGGCCGCCGATTCCGTGGCGCCCGAAGGGGCCGGAGCGGGGCGCATCGCGGCGTCTTCCGAGCTGGAGGCGGCGCAGGCGACACGCGATGCCGGTCGCCCGGCCGAGGCGCGGGAGTGGATGATCGCGGCGGCCAATCCGCTGGCTGTCGGGGCCGGGGCAAGGGTTTTGCGCACGGGCGGTACGGCGGCGGATGCGATGGTGGCGGTGCAGGCGGTGCTGGGGCTGGTGGAGCCGCAAAGCTCGGGGCTGGGGGGCGGTGCCTTTCTGGTCTGGCAGGATGGCGCGACCGGGGAAATCACCACGCTGGATGGGCGCGAAACCGCGCCTTTGGCTGCGAACCCACGGTTATTTCAAGATAAAAACGGAGAGCCGTTGCAGTTCTATGATGCGGTCGTGGGCGGCTTGTCGGTGGGGGTGCCGGGCACGCCGGCGCTGATGCAGGCGGCGCATGACCGGTGGGGGCGCGCGGATTGGGCGGGCCTCTTTGACGAGGCGACGCGACTGGCCGAAGAGGGGTTCGAGGTCAGCCCGAGGCTGGCGGGCATGGTGGCGCTGGATGCGCTGAGGCTGTCGCGCTTCGAGGCGACGCGCGAGTATTTCCTGAGTGATAACAGCCTGTTGGAAGTGGGTGAGGTGCTGCGCAACCCGGCCTATGCCGACACGCTGCGGACCCTTGCCAGCGAAGGGGCAGGGGCCTTTTACACCGGCGCGATTGCGCGCGACATCGTGGCGGCGGTGCAGGGGGCGGAGGGCAATCCGGGGCGGTTGTCGGAGGTGGACCTGGCGATCTATCAGGTCCGCGAGCGGGCGGCGGTCTGCGTGCCCTACCGTGTCTGGGAGGTCTGCGGGATGGGGCCGCCCTCGTCGGGGGGGCTGACGGTGGGGCAGATCCTGGGCCTGCTGGAGCCGTTCGACCTGGCGGCGATGGGGCCGCAAAGCGCGCAGGCCTGGCGGCTGATCGGCGATGCAAGCCGGTTGGCCTTTGCCGACCGAGGCCGCTACATGGCCGATGAGGATTTCGTTCCGGTTCCGACTAAAGGGTTGATTTCAAAAGATTATATGCGGGATCGCGGCCGGCTTTTGCAGGGCGATGACGCGCTGCCCGAGGTCGCGCCGGGGCGGCCCGAGTTCGATCACAGTCTGAACCTGGCTGATGACACCTCGCTCGAGTTTCCGTCGACCACGCATATTTCGATCACGGATCGGTACGGCAACGCTTTGTCCATGACCTCGACCATCGAGAATGCGTTCGGGTCGCGGGTGATGGTGCGGGGGTTTTTGCTGAACAACGAGTTGACCGACTTTTCCTTTAGAAGTCATGAACAGGGCGTTCCGATCGCCAATCGGGTGGAGCCGGGCAAGCGCCCCAGATCGTCGATGGCGCCCACGATCGTGAGCAAGGATGGCGTGCCGGTGCTGATCGTGGGCAGCCCCGGAGGCAGCCGCATCATCGGCTATGTGGTCAAGGCGATCATCGCGCATCTGGATTGGAAAATGGATGTACAACAAGCGGTTAGCCTGCCAAACCTGGTCAACAGGTTCGGGGTTTTCGACCTGGAGGCGGGCACCTGGGCCGCCGATCTTGAGCCGGATCTGGAGGCTTTGGGATACGAGGTTTCCGTCAAGCCGATGGTGTCGGGGCTGCATGCGATATCGCTTGGCGACGGGCTGCGGGGCGGGGCCGATCCGCGCCGCGAGGGGATCGCCCTGGGAGATTGAATCCCCACGAAAATCCCGCAAAAACCGGCATCGGTATCACGTCGGTATAACGTCGGTATCGCGTCGGTGCGCGCGTCGGTCGGCGCGGATGGGGAACTGGCGGCCCATGCCGGAGGGTGTCGGGAAATGCGCAGGCGTCGGTTTTGCGCTTTCTTGTGTCGGCTGGACCCACCTTGGCGCAACAGGACTGCTAAACAGGGCGCAATCGTAAGCCAAGGAGTCGCTGCTCATGAAGACCCACGTCAAAGCCCTTATCGTCGGTGGCGGCGCCATCGGCACGTCGATTGCCTATCACCTGGCCCGGTTCGGCTGGGACGATGTGGTGTTGCTGGAGCGCGACGAGCTGACCAGCGGATCGACATGGCACGCGGCGGGTCTTTTGCCGTTGTTCAACATGTCCTATGCGGTCACGCATATCCACGACTACTCGGTCAAGTTCTACAAGACGCTGGAAGAAGAGACCGGGCTGAATGCCGGGTTCTCGGTGGTGGGCAACCTGCGCATGGCGCAGACCGATGCGCGGATGGATGAATACCGGGTCTATGCCTCGACCGCCGAGACGGTGGGTGTCCCGTTCGAGTGGATGACGCCCGCGCAGATCAAGGAGCGCTGGCCGCTGGTCAATTGCGACGACCTGAAAGGCGCGATCTATCACCCGACCGACGGCTATATCAACCCGGCCGACGTGACCATGGCCATGGCCAAGGGCGCGCGCCAGCGCGGCGTCACCATCGAGCGCAAGTGGCAGGCGGATGCCTATCACTGGAACGGCGAGGCCTGGGAGGTCACCTGCACCAAGATGGTGGAGAAGGGCGGCAACCTCGTGCCGTCCGAGGAGCAGGTCGTCGTTACTGCCGAGCATGTGGTCACCGCCACGGGCAACCACGCGCAACGCACCGCGAAACTGCTGGGCATCAAGACGCCCGCGATCCCGGTGGAGCATCAGTTCATCGTCACCGAGCCGGACCCCGCGCTGGTGGACTATCGCAAGACCAACCCCGAGCATCCCGTGCTGCGCGATGCCGATGCCAAGTGGTATGTGCGCGAAGAGCGCGGCGGCTGGATTCTGGGCCCCTATGAGCATGGCGCGCCGGCACGGTTCGAATATGGCGTGCCCGACAGTTTCCGCGCCGATCTGTTCCCGCTTGACCTGGACCGGATCGAGGAAGAGTACATGTCGATGATTCACCGGATCCCCAGCTCGGAGACGGTGGGTCTGAAGGACGATTTCAACGGTCCGATCTGTTATACGCCGGATGGCAACCCGCTGGTCGGCCCGGCGCCGGGCCTGCGCAACATGTGGCTGGCCGAGGGCTTCAGCTTTGGCATCACCGCCGCAGGCGGCACCGGCTATTACATGGCGCAGATGATGGTCGAGGGCGAGGCCGAGATCGACATGGCGTCGCTGGATCCCAAGCGCTTCGGGTCCTGGATGACCACCGAATATGCCGCGCGCAAGGACGAGGAAGCCTATAGCCACGTCTATATCCTGCATCACCCCGACGAAGAGCGCGAAGCCTGCCGCCCGCTGCGCACGGCGCCCAGCTATGACCGGCTGAAGGCGCGCGGCGCGCAGTTCGGCTGCGTCAACGGGTTCGAGCGGCCCAACTATTATGGCCCGCTGGATGCGCCCGAAAGCTTCGATCATGACGCGCGCAGCTTCCGCCGGGGCGGCTGGTGGCAATATGCCGTCGACGAGGCGAAGGCGGTGCGCGAGGGCGTGGGCCTGATCGATGCGTCGGCCTTTACCAAGCACACGGTGAAGGGGCCGGGCGCCACGGCGTTCCTGGATTGGTTCACCTGCAACAAGCTGCCCAAGGTGGGGCGGATCAACCTGACCTATGCGCTGACGCCTGCCGGTACGACACGCACCGAATACACCATCGTGCGGCTGGCCGAGGACAGCTATTACCTTGTGTCGGCGGGCGCGCTGACTGATTACGACGGCGATTACCTGCGCAAATGCGCCGAGGACAAGGCGGCCGAGTTCGGCTATATCGCGATCGAGGATGTGACCACGCAATGGGGCGTCTTTGCCATCGCCGGTCCGAAATCGCGCGATGTGCTCAAAGAGGTGGTCAAGGATGCCGATCCGGACACGGTGCTGTCCAACAAGCGCTTCCCCTGGCTGAGCCAGCGCAATATCGAGCTGGGCATGTGCCCGGTGCGCGCGATCCGCGTGGCCTATACCGGGGAGCTGGGCTGGGAGTTGCATCATCCGATCGAGATGCAGAACTACCTGTTCGACCTGCTGGAAAAGGCCGGGGAAAAGCACGGGCTCAAGCTGGTGGGGGCACGGGCGCAGAACTGGCTGCGTCAGGAGAAATCCTATCGCGCCTTCGGCAACGAGCTGGGCCGGGATGCCACCCCGCTGGAAGCCGATCTGCCGCGTTTCGTGGACCAGTCCAAGGCGTTCCAGGGCAAGGACGCGATGAATGCGCTTGGCGTGCGGTTCAAATGCGCGACGCTGCTGATCGACGGGCCGGAAGATGCCGATCCCTGGGGTGCCGAGGCGCTCTATGATGGGGATCAGCGCGTCGGGCGCCTGACATCGGGGGGCTATTCGGTGGCGTTCGGCAAGTCGATCGGCATGGGCTATGTCAGCCCCGACAAGGCCGAGGTGGGACAGAGGCTGCAGGTGCGCATCATGGGCGAGCTGTGGCCCGCCGAGGTGGTGCAGGACAGCCCTTATGATCCCGAAAACAAGACCATCCGCGTGGATGGCTGACGAACCGGCCGGGCCTTGCGCCCGGCCTTTTCAGTTGCGGGGCAGCGCGGCCAGAAGGGCCTCCCAACATTCGAGTGCGGCGGGGCGGATCGGTTCGGCCAGGCGGATCATGCGCAGATCGAGCATGTGATCGGGGCCGTCCTGCGGCAAACGCACAAGGCGGCCCTGCGCCAACGGGTCATGGACCACCGAGAGCGGCAACCAGGCGATGCCGATCCCGTCGAGCGCATATTGGCAGGCGGCCAGCGTGAGCGCGGTTTCGGCCTTGCGGTCAAGTTCGATCCCCGGGGGCAGGCGCGAGAACACCGCCCGTTCCAGCACCCGGCCAAGGAACACGTCGCCGGGATAGGTGATGACCGGCAGCGGCGACGTGCCGGCCTGCGGCGCAAGGGCGGGGGCACAGACCGCGACCAGCGGCTCGGTGCCGATCGACACCTCTTCGAAGGCGCGGCTGTCGGGGCGGGGCGGGCCGTGGGTGGAATCGTAGATCACCGCGATATCCACCTCGCCGGTGATCAGCTGGCCGAGGCAGTCATCGCGGTTGCCCGAGCGCACGCGCACCGCGCGGTCACGGGCCAGGATCTGCACGAGGCGCGGCGATACGGTGGTGGTGATCGCATGCTGGCAGGCCAAGGCCACGGTGCGCCCGGCCCCGGCCGCCGAGCGGCGCAGCCCGTCGCGCAGCGCGCGCAGGTCGGCGGCCATGCGGCGCATCTCGTCTTCATGGGCGCGCACGGCGGCCAGAAGTTGCACGGGCTTGCGGGAGCGGTCGAAGAGCGGCGTGCCGATCCCGTCCTCGATGCTGCGGATCCGGCGGGTGAAGGCCGATTGCGTGAGGTTGCGCGCTTCGGCGGCGCGGGCGAAAGAGCCTGTGTCGAGCACGGCGAGGATATCTTCGAGCCAATCCAGTCGCATGGCTGCCGGGATAGGGGAGTGCGCAGTAACTTGCAAGATGTGCAAGATGGCTTGCGCGTTTCGCATTTGCAGAGGGGGTGTCCCGCGCGGTATCTGCTGGGTATCGCATCATAAGGAGGTATCCGCATGCATCTCGCCCGATTCCCACGTCATTTCCTGGCCCATCTGCCCACCCCGCTGGAGCGCATGGACCGACTGAGCGCCGAGTTGGGCGGTCCGGAAATCTGGATCAAGCGCGACGATTGCACCGGCCTGTCCACCGGCGGCAACAAGACCCGCAAGCTGGAATTCCTGATGGCCGAGGCCGAGGCGCAGGGCGCTGACATGGTGATGACGCAAGGCGCCACCCAGTCGAACCACGCCCGCCAGACCGCCGCCTTTGCCGCCAAGCTGGGCATGAAGTGCCATATCCTGCTGGAGGACCGCACCGGCTCGAACGATCCGAACTACAATTACAACGGCAACGTGCTGCTGGATCACCTGCATGGCGCGACCACCGAAAAGCGCCCGGGCGGCGGTGACATGAATGCCGAGATGGAAGCCGTGGCGGACAAGCTGCGCGCGGATGGCAAGAAGGTCTATACGATCCCCGGCGGCGGGTCGAACCCGACCGGCGCGCTTGGCTATGTCAACTGCGCCTTCGAGCTGCTGAGCCAGGTCAACGGCACCGGTCTGAAGATCGACCATATCGTGCATGCCACCGGCAGCGCGGGCACGCAGGCGGGCCTGATCACGGGTCTCAAGGCGATGAACGCGCAGATCCCGCTTCTGGGGATCGGGGTGCGCGCGCCCAAGCCCAAGCAGGAAGAGAATGTCTACAACCTGGCCTGCGCTACCGCGGAAAAGCTGGGCTGCGCCGGGGTCGTGCAGCGCGAGGATGTGGTCGCCAACACCGATTATGTCGGCGAGGGCTATGGCATTCCGACGGAAAGCGGGCTGGAGGCGATCCGCATGTTCGCCGAGCTGGAAGCGATCCTGCTGGACCCGGTCTATTCGGCCAAGGGCGCCGCTGGCCTGATCGACCTGATCCGCAAGGGTCATTTCAAGAAGGGCGAGCGGGTCGTCTTCCTGCATACCGGGGGTGCTGCGGCGCTGTTCGGGTATGACCACGCGTTCGACTTCGCCGATCGTTGGGGCGCTGCGGGCTGAGTCCTTCGGTCAGACGCAAGTCACCCATGAGACAGGAGGGCAGGCGGAAACGTCTGCCCTTTTTCGTTCCGCGCGCGATGCAGGCCGGATCAGGCGGGGCGCCGCGCCACGATGCCGAGATTGTTGGCGGGCATCTCGACCACGTCGACAAGGACCAGACCGGCCTTGTGCATCCAGTCGATCACGTCGAAATCGTCCTTGTAGCCGATCTCGGGATCCTGGGCGCGCAGGCTGGCGTCAAAGCTGGCATCGCCTTCGGATGTCGTCTCGCCCGCGCGCAGGAAGGGGCCGTAGACAATCAGCCGGCCATCCGGGGCCAGGGCCTGTGCCGCTTCGGAAATCAGGATGCGGGCCTCGGGCGTGCTGATGAGGTGCAAGAGATTGACCGTCAGGATCATGTCCTGTCCGGCATGTTCCGCGCCCCAGCCCGGCGCGGTGGCGTCAAGCGCGATGGCGGGGCGCAGATTGAGGGCGTCCGCGTCGGCGGCCCATGCGTCGATACTGGCGCGGCGGGCGGGGTCGATCTCGGAGGGTTGCCAGTCAAGCCCGGGCAGGGCGGCGGCGAAAGCCGCGGCATGCTGGCCGGTGCCCGAGGCCAGTTCCAGCACCCGGCCCGCAGCGGGGCCGTGATGGCGGATCAGCGACAGGATCGGGCCCGTGTTGCGTTCGGCGGCAGGGGCGTGCAGGCGGCCGCCATCGCCCGGGGCGGCGACCGAGGCGGTGTCGGGCAACCTGTCGCGGCGGGGCATGTCAGGCCTCTTCCAGGCGGTCGGTGGCGGGGGGCGGTGCGGGGCTGAGTGCCGCGAGCCGCGCATAAAGCGCATCATCCATCCCGTAGCCGATCGCGTCCAGCGAGGGTTTCAGCTGCTCGGCGGAGCGGCCCGACAGGATCGGCGTGGGGCCAGCCGGGTGGCGCGCGGCCCATGCGGCGGCAAGCGTGGCGGGATGGGTGCCCAACTCGTCGGCGATCAGTGTCAGGTCGCGGGCGGCGCTGTGCATCCAGTCCTGACCGTAGCGCGCGGCATAGCGGTCGTTTTCGGTCAGGCGGCCTGTGCCGCCCTGGGCGTATTTGCCGGTCAGCAGCCCGCCGGCCAGCGGCGAATAGGGGGCGATGGCGATGCCTTCGGCGTGGCACATGGGCAGGATCTCGACCTCGGCCTGCCGCTTCACGAGGCTGTACATCGGTTGCAGGATCGACACGCGAAGATCGAACTCCTGCGCGATGCAGGCGGCTTTCATCACCTGCCATGCGGCGAAGTTCGACAGGCCGACATGGCGGATCTTGCCGGCATCGCGCAGGCTGGCGAAGGTCTCGAGCGTTTCGCGCAGGTCGGTGTCGGGATCGAAGCGGTGCAGATAGAGGATCTCGACCTGGTCCATGCCGAGCCTGCGGCGGGATATGTCGAACTGCGACAGGATGTTGTCGCGCCCGGCGCCGCCCGAATATCCGGCCTTGGTGGCGATCACCAGCCGGTCGCGCAGGGGCGCTGCGAAACGGCCCAGCATCTCTTCGGAGGCGCCGTCGGTATAGAGATGCGCAGTGTCGAAATGGGTGATGCCCGCCTCGATGCAGGCGTCGAACATGGCACGGCTGGCGGCCTCATCGGCGGCGCCGCCGAATTGCATGGTGCCAAAGGCGAAACGGCTGGCCGGGATGCCGGCGGGGGATGTGATCTGTGTCATGGCGCGAAGATGGCACGAGTTTGTCCGGTGGAAAAGGGGCAAGGCGCGCGCCTGACGGATCTGCGGGGCGCGGCAACGCACCGCGCAAGGCCATGAGGCGTATTTTCCCGCTCTGCCCCTTGGCATTGGCGGCGACGTGCCGTCTTATGTGGCTTTGACGCAGCGCGGACAGGAGCGGATCTTGCAAGTCACATCGGATGTTGAGGGACGACAGGCGGAGATCGTCGCGCTGTTCGTGCAGACATTCACCGCCTCGGAGGGCGAGGAAGACGCGGGGTTGATCGGTGGGCTGGTGCGGGCGCTGCTGGCCGATGGGGCGGGCAGCGATGTGGTGGCGTATCTGGCCGAGGAGGAGGGCCGGATCGTGGGGGCTGCGATCTTTTCGCGGCTGAGTTACGCGGCGGACCCGCGCCATGTGATGATCCTGTCGCCGATGGCGGTGGCAAGCGACCGGCAGGGCCGGGGGATCGGCCAGCGCCTGTTGACCGAGGCGCTGGCGGCGCTGCAAGCGGGCGGCGTCGACGTGGCCGTCACTTATGGCGACCCGGCGTTTTACGGCAAGGTCGGCTTTCGGCCCGTCACGCAGGATGTGGTGCCCGCGCCGCTGCCCCTGGGCCAGCCCGAAGGGTGGATCGCGCAATCGCTGAGCGGCGAGGCGCTGACGCCGTTGCGCGGGGCCTGTCGCTGTGCCGCTGCGCTGGCTGACCCGGCGTTCTGGTAGGGCGGTGTGATGGCGGATGAGCCCGATACCGGTCCCGTGACGCTGGATCAGCTGGGGTGGGGGACGTTTCTTGCCGCGCAAGCCGATGCGGACGAGATGGCCGCAACGCTTGCAGAAACGCCTGCAGACATGCCCCCGGTCAGGGTGGTGACGGTGCATCGCAGCGGGTTTCGGGTGCTGGGCGAGGGGATCGATGCCAAGGTGCCGCCGCGCGCCGATGTGACCGTGGGGGACTGGCTGCTTCTGGACCGCGACGATCCGGGGGCAAGCCGTCTGCTGGACCGCACCAGCCTGCTCAAGCGCAGGGCGCCGGGCCATGACCGGCAGGTGCAACTGATCGCGGCGAATATCGACACGGTGTTCATCGTCACCTCGTGCAATGATGATTTCAACATCGCCCGGCTGGAGCGTTACGTGGCGCTGGCCTTCGAATCCGGGGCCGAGCCGGTGATCGTGCTGACCAAGACCGATCTTGCCACCGATGCGGCGGGGTTCGTCGATGCGGCGGGCGGCATTTCCGATAGGGTGGCGGTGGTGGCGCTGGATGCCCGCGCCGAGGCGCCGGGACAGGCGCTGGCCGCGTGGTGCGGACCGGGCCGGACAGTAGCTTTCCTGGGATCTTCCGGCGTGGGGAAATCAACGCTCACCAACGCCCTGGCAGGCAGCGCGAAGATCGCCACGCAAGAGGTCCGGCAGGGTGACGCCAAGGGCCGCCACACGACGACGCGCCGGCAGCTTTACATGGTGCCGGGCGGTGCGATCGTGCTGGATACGCCGGGGATGCGCGAGTTGCAGTTGGCGGATGCGGCGTCGGGGATCGCGGATGTGTTCGAGGATATCGAGGCGCTGACGGGCGATTGCCGGTTCCGCGATTGCGCGCATGACACCGAGCCGGGCTGTGCGGTGCAACAGGCGGTGGCCGAGGGCAGGCTGGACCGGGAACGGCTGGCGCGCTGGCAAAAGCTGCAGGAGGAGGACGCGCAGAACACCCTCAGCCTGGGCGAGCGGCGCTTCAAGGATCGCGCGTTCGGCAAGGTGGTGCGTCAGGCGGTCAAGGGCAAGCCGCGCAACAGGTAATACGCGCGAGGGGCGAAACGCGATGCGCGCCGATCTTGCGACCGGCGCGCGCGGTGTCGGGGGGTGGCCCGACACCGGGTGTCAGCGGGGAGAGGCCCCGATTTACTGGGGAATTTCGCCTTCCAGCCCCTCGACATAGAAATCCATGCCCAGGAGCGTGCCGTCATCGGCGGTTTCGCCGTCGGCCAGCCAGTCCGAGCCGTCCTGCTTTTTCAGCGGGCCGGTGAAGGGGTGATACTCGCCTGCGGCGATGGCGGCTTTCATGGCCAGCGCCTCTTCGCGGACATCGGCGGGCACGGCGTCGGTGATCTCGCCGATTTCGACCATGCCTTCGTCGATGCCGTGCCAGACCTGCTGGGTTTCCCAAGTCCCGTCGATCACCGCCTGGGTGCGGGCGATGTAATAGGGCGCCCAGTTGTCGATGATCGAGCTGATGCGGGGGAAGGGCTTGTATTCGGCCATGTCGGACGCCTGCCCGAAGGTCACCACGCCGCCCGCCTTTTCAGCGGCGGCTTGCGGTGCGGTCGAATCGGTGTGCTGCAGGATCACGTCGGCGCCCTGTTCGATCAGTGCCGTGGCGGCGTCGGCCTCTTTGGCGGGGTCGAACCATGTATAGGCCCAGATGATCTTGAACTGCACATCGGGGTTGACCTTGCGGGCATGGATGAAGGCCGCGTTGATGCCGCGGATCACCTCGGGGATCGGGTAGGAGGCGATATAACCCACGATGTTGGACTTGGTCATCTTGCCGGCGATATGGCCCTGGATCGCGCGGCCCTCGTAGAAGCGGGCCGAATAGGTCGAGAGGTTCGGCGCGGTCTTGTAGCCGGTGGCATGTTCGAATTTCACGTCGGGGAATTTCTCGGCCACGCTGAGGGTGGCATCCATGAAGCCGAAGGAGGTGGTGAAGATCAGATCAGCGCCGCTGAGGGCCATCTGGGTGATCGCCCGGCTGGCATCCGCGCCTTCCGAGACGCTTTCGCGGTAGATGGTTTCGACCTGGTCGCCGAAATGCTCTTCGATGGCAAGCCGGCCCTTGTCATGCTCAAAGGTCCAGCCGCCGTCACCGATCGGGCCGACATAGATGAAGCCGACCTTGGTCTTGTCGTCCTGGGCCAGCGCCAGGCTGCTGGTCAGGCCGAGCGCAAGGGCGGCGCCTGTGAGAAGGGTCTTGAGGGTCATGTGGACTACTCCCTGTTGTGGTGAAGATGACGGGCTGCGCCTCATTGAGAGGCATGGAAGATGCGGCCCAGGGACCCGGGCGCGCGGGATTTGTCGGCGGACATGATGACCAGCACGAGGATGGTCACCAGATAGGGCGACATCGACAGGTATTCGACCGGCACCGCCACGCCCGCCGCCTGAAGGTTGAGCTGCAGGACGCTGACGCCGCCGAAGAGCCAGGCGCCAAGCAGCACGCGCCCGGCCTTCCAGGAGGCGAAGACCACCAGCGCCAGCGCGATCCAGCCGACACCGGCGGTCATGCCTTCGGTCCATTGCGGCACGCGCACGAGGCTGAGATAGGCGCCGCCCAGACCGGCGCAGGCGCCGCCGAAGGCGATCGCCAGCACCCGGACGCGCACCACCTTGTAGCCAAGCGCGTGGGCCGCATCATGGTTTTCGCCCACCGCGCGCAGGATGAGCCCGGCGCGGGTGTGGTTCAGCATCGCCCAGACCCCGGCCACCAGTGCCAGCGCGAGATAGACCATCAGGTCATGCGAGAAAAGCACCGGGCCAAGCACCGGAATATCGCCGAGCAGGGGGATGTCGAGCTTGGGCGTGGGCGGCGGCTTGATGCCGACATAGCCCTGTCCCAGAAGCGCGCTCAGCCCCAGGCCGAAAAGCGTGAGCGCCAGCCCCGAGGCCACGTGATTGGCGAGTGCCATCTGGGTGAGCGCGGCAAAGAGCAGCGACAGCGCCGCCCCGCCCAGGGCCCCCATCACGAAGCCCGCGAAGGGCGAGCCGGTATTGACGGCGATGGCGAAGCCGCAGATCGCCCCGGTGATCATCATGCCCTCGACCCCGAGGTTCAGAACGCCCGCGCGTTCGACCACCAGCTCGCCGATGGCGGCCAGCAGGATCGGCGTGGAGGCCGCAATGAGCGAGGCCAGGAGCAGCACGGGGTTGATCGAGGAGAGGTCCATCACAGGCTCCGGCCGGGATCGGGCGCAGGCGAGGCCAGGCGCAGGCGGTAATTTGTCAGCACATCCACTGCCAGCAGGAAGAACAGCAGCATCCCCTGGAAGATCTGGATCGCGGCGGCGGGCAGGCCCAGCTCGGACTGGGCGATCTCGCCGCCGATATAGGTCAGCGCCATCAGGAGGCCCGCAGCAAGGATGCCCACCGGGTGCAAGCGGCCGAGGAAGGCCACGATGATCGCGGTAAAGCCGTAGCCCACGTTGAAATCGATGCTGACCTGGCCGGCGGGGCCCGACACTTCGAAAAGGCCCGCCATGCCGGCAAGCGCCCCGGATGTCCCGAGGCAGAACAGCACCAGCCGGGCCGGGTTGACGCCCGCGAAGCGCGCGGCGCGCGGCGCCTGTCCGGTCAGGCGGATCTGGTAGCCCAGGATATGCCGCCCCAGCAGGATCTGCGCGAAGATCACCGCGATCAGCGCCACCACCACGCCCCAATGCATCCCCGATCCCGAGATCAGCTCGGCGTTATGGGCGGCGGGATAGTCCTGCAGGTTGCGGCTGCCGGGAAAGCCCATCCCGTCAGGGTTGCGCATCGGGCCAAGGGCCATCGCGGCCAGCAATTGCTCGGCCACGTAGACCAGCATCAGCGACACCAGGATCTCGTTGGTGCCGAAGCGCAGTTTCAGAAACGCCGGGATCATGCCCCAGGCCAGCCCGCCAAGCGCGCCCGCCATGATCATCAGCGGAAAGACGAACCAGGCCTCGAGCGGGTAAAGCGCCAGGGCCACGGCCGCGCCGGTCAGCGCGCCGATGATGTACTGGCCCTCGGCGCCGATATTCCAGATCCCGGCCCGGAACCCGAGCGCAAGTCCGGTGGCGATCAGCACCAGCGGGGCGCCCTTCACCAGGAGCTGGGGGCGGTAATAGAAGGCGAATTCACCGAAGAGCGGCTGCCAGAAGATGGTGGAGATCGCCGTCACCGGGTTTTTGCCGAGGGCGGCAAAGAGGGCCCCGCCCGCCAGCATGGTCACCACGATCGCCAGCAGTGGCGACAGGTAGATCCAGTGCCGCGCGGGCTGCGGGCGCCTTTCCAGACGGAGCCTCATGGGCGGGCGGCTTTCTTGCCGGTGCGGGCGAGGGGGGCTCTGCCCCCGACATTGAAAATCCGAGGATTTTCAACGCCTCCCCCGGGATATTTGAGGCCAGAAGAAACAGCCGCGCGGTCAGACATGCGCCACCTCCATGTCATGCGCGCCGCCCATCATCAGCCCGATCTGGTCGAGGCCAAGCTCGGCGGTGGGGCGGATCTCGGACAGGCGGCCCTCGTTGAGCGCGCCGAACCGGTCGGCGATCTCCATCAGCTCGTCGAGATCCTGGCTGATGCACAGGATCGCGGCGCCTTGGGCGGCGAGGTCGAGCAGGGCCTGGCGGATCGCGGCGGCGGCGGCGGCATCGACGCCCCATGTGGGCTGGTTCACGATCAGCACCTCGGGGCGCTGCAGCACCTCGCGGCCGATCACGAATTTCTGCAGGTTGCCGCCCGACAGCGCGCGCGCAGCCGTGCCGGGGCCGGGGGTGCGCACGTCGAACCGGTCGATGATGCGGCGCGCGAAACTGTCGGTTGCAGGCCAGCGGATGAAGCCGCGCGCCACCAGGCTTTCGCGGTCGGCGCCGGTCAGCAGGGCGTTTTCGGTCAGGCTCATCTCGGGGGCGGCGGCGTGGCCCAGCCGTTCCTCGGGGGCGGCCAGCAGGCCGAGGCGGCGGCGCGCATCGGGCCGCAACCGGCCGATGGGCGCGCCCTGCAGGCGGATCGCGTCCGCCGGGCTGCGCAATTCGCCCGACAAGGCGGCGAGAAGTTCGTCCTGGCCGTTGCCGGCGACGCCGCCGATGCCCAGTATCTCGCCGCCGCGCAGCGTGAAGTGGATGTCTTTCAGCGCGGTGCCGAAGGGGCTGGCCGACCGGACCGACAGCCCTGTCACCTCGAGGGCCACGTCGCCCTTGGGGCGCGCGGTCCGGGTGGGGGCCGTGACCGAGGCGCCGACCATCATTTGCGCCATGTCGCGGGCGCTGGTCTGGCCGGGCAGGCAGGTGCCGACATTGCGCCCCTGGCGCAGGATGGTCGCGCGGTCGCACAGGGTGCGGATTTCCTCGAGCTTGTGGGAAATATAGAGGATGGCCACGCCTTCGGCGGTCAGTTTGCGCAGGGTGGCGAACAGGATCTCGACCTCTTGCGGGGTTAGCACCGAGGTGGGCTCGTCCATGATAAGAAGGCGCGGATCCTGCAGAAGGCAGCGCAGGATCTCGACGCGCTGGCGTTCCCCGGCGGACAGGTCCCCCACCACCCGGTCGGGATCGAGCGGCAGGCCGTAGGTTTCGCTGACCGCGCGGATCCGGCGCCCCAGGTCGCGCAGCGGGGGCGGGTTTTCCATGCCGAGGGCGACATTCTCGGCCACGGTCAGCGCGTCGAAGAGCGAAAAATGCTGAAAGACCATGGCGACCCCGGCGGCGCGGGCGGCGCGCGGCTCGGACGGGGTGTAGGGCGCGCCGTGCAGGGTCATGCTGCCGCTGTCGGGTTTGACCAGCCCGTAGATCATCTTGACCAGGGTCGACTTGCCGGCGCCGTTTTCGCCCAGAAGCGCATGCACTTCGCCGGGGTCGATGTCGAAGGACACATCGTCATTGGCCACCACGCCGGGATAGGCCTTGGTCAGTCCCGAGATGGCAAGAAGGCTGGCTGTCACGCGGTGATCCCCTGATGCGCAGTGTTGGGCGGCTGCCCGATGACTAGCGCAGGCATGGCGTGGTGGGCAATGGCCCGGGGCGCTTTTCCGGCCGGTGGCGCGCAGCTTTGCCCGTGCCGTGGGCAAAAAACGCGCGCGCCCCGGGGATCGTGGCTTTTGCCGGGGCGCGCGGGCGGCTAATCTGCCACGCATGAGCAAATCCCCCCGATTCATCCATCTTCGCGTCCATACCGAATATTCCCTGCTGGAAGGCGCTGTGCGGCTCAAGTCGCTGGCGGGCCTGTGCGAGAAGGCGGGCATGCCGGCTGTGGCGGTGACCGACACCAACAACATGTTCGCCGCACTGGAATTTTCCGTCACCGCAAGCGGGGCGGGCATCCAGCCGATCATGGGCTGCCAGGTCGATCTGGACTATCTCGAGACCCAGCCCGGAGAGCGGGCCAAGCCGCCTGCGCCGCTGGTCCTGCTGGCACAGAACGAGCGCGGCTACGAGAACCTGATGAAGCTCAACTCGTGCCTTTATCTGCGCGGGGACGGGCAATTGCCGCATGTCACCGTCGAGGAGCTGGACGCCCATGCCGAGGGGGTGATCTGCCTGACGGGGGGGCCGGACGGGCCGGTGGGACGCTTGCTGCGATCTGCGCAGCGCCCGGCGGCCGAGGCGTTGATGCGCCGCTTGCTGGCGGCGTTCGGGGACCGGCTGTACGTGGAGTTGCAGCGGCATCCCGGCGAGGATGGCGCGCCCGAGGCCGAGCGGCTGACCGAGCGCGGATTTGTCGAGATGGCTTACGAGATGGGCATTCCGCTGGTCGCCACCAATGACGTCTATTTCCCCGATGCAGGCATGTACGAGGCGCATGATGCGCTGTTGTGCGTGGCCGAGGGCAGCTATGTCGATCAGGCCGAGCCGCGCCGCAGGCTTACCGCGCAGCATTACTTCAAGACGCCGCAGGAGATGGCGACGCTGTTTGCCGATCTGCCCGAGGCGCTGGACAACACCGTCGAGATCGCGCGGCGCTGTGCCTTTGGCGCCTACAGGCGCGATCCGATCCTGCCGCGCTTTGCCGATGACGAGGTGGACGAGCTGCGCCGGCAGGCCAAGGAGGGGCTGGAGGCGCGGCTGGCGGTGATCCCGCATGCCACTTCGGTGGAGGAGTATCACAAGCGGCTGGAGTTCGAGCTGGGCATCATCGAGGGGATGGGCTTTCCGGGGTATTTCCTGATCGTTGCCGATTTCATCAAATGGGCCAAGGACCACGATATTCCGGTGGGGCCGGGGCGCGGCTCGGGGGCGGGCAGCCTGGTGGCCTATGCGCTGACCATCACCGATCTCGATCCGCTGCGCTACAGCCTGCTGTTCGAACGCTTCCTGAACCCCGAACGGGTCAGCATGCCCGACTTCGACATCGATTTCTGCATGGATCGCCGCGAGGAGGTGATCCAGTATGTGCAGCGCAAATACGGGCGCGACAAGGTGGGCCAGATCATCACCTTCGGCGCGCTTTTGTCCAAGGCCGCCGTGCGCGATATCGGCCGGGTGCTGCAGATGCCCTATGGCCAGGTCGACAAGCTGTCGAAGATGATCCCGGTGGAAGGGGTCAAGCCGGTGTCGATCCAGCAGGCGCTGGCCCAGGAGGACCGCCTGCGAGAGGCCGCGCGCAGCGAAGAGGTGGTGGACCGGCTGCTGACCTACGGCATGAAGGTCGAGGGGCTGTTGCGCAATGCCTCGACCCATGCGGCGGGGGTGGTGATCGGGGACAGGCCGCTGGATGCGCTGGTGCCGCTTTACCAGGATCCGCGCTCGGACATGCCGGCCACGCAGTTCAACATGAAATGGGTCGAGCAGGCGGGGCTGGTCAAGTTCGACTTCCTGGGCCTCAAGACGCTGACGGTGATCCAGAACGCGATCGGGCAGATCCATGCCGAAGGGCGCGACCTGCATGTCGCCGCCGATGGCAGCACCATCTACGAGCCGTTCGAGGGCGCCGAGAACGATATCGGCCAGATCCCGCTGGATGATCCCAAGACCTATGAGCTTTATGCACGCGCGCGCACCGTGGCGGTGTTCCAGGTGGAAAGCTCAGGCATGATGGATGCCCTCAAGCGCATGAAACCCACCTGCATCGAGGATATCGTGGCGCTTGTGGCGCTCTATCGTCCCGGCCCGATGGAGAACATCCCGAAATATTGCGAGGTCAAGAACGCGCTGAGCGAGCGCGACAGGCTGCATCCGCTGATCGACCATATCCTGGACGAGACGCAGGGCATCATCGTCTACCAGGAACAGGTGATGCAGATCGCCCAGGAGATGGCGGGCTACACGCTTGGCGGTGCTGACCTTCTGCGCCGCGCCATGGGCAAGAAGATCCAGGCCGCGATGGATGCCGAACGGCCCAAGTTCATTGCCGGGGCCAAGGCCAACGGGGTGGATGACGCCAAGGCGCTCGAGGTGTGGAACCTGCTCGACAAGTTCGCCAATTACGGCTTCAACAAGTCGCACGCGGCGGCCTATGCGGTGGTCAGCTACCAGACGGCGTGGCTCAAGGCCAATCACCCGGTCGAGTTCATGGCCGGGGTGATGAATTGCGATATCCACCTGACCGACAAGCTGGCGGTTTATTTCCAGGAGGTGAAGAAGGGGCTGCAACTGCCCTATGCGCCGCCCTGCGTGAACCGATCGGATGCGGTGTTCCAGGTGCGCGGCGGGGTGCTGCATTATGCGCTTGGCGCGCTCAAGAATGTCGGCGTCGAGGCGATGCGCCTGATCGTCGAGGGGCGCGGCGACAAGCCTTTTGCGACGCTCTACGATTTCGCGCGGCGGGTCGATCTGAAGCGGATCGGCAAAAGGCCGCTGGAGATGCTGGCGCGGGCGGGGGCCTTTGACGAGCTCGATCGCAACCGGCGCCGGGTGTTCGACAGCATCGAGCCGCTGATGAACTATTCGGCGGCGATTTTCGATCAGAAACACTCCAGCCAGGTGTCGCTTTTCGGCGAGGCGGGGGACGATCTGCCCGAGCCACGCCTCAGCCCTGTCGAGGATTGGCTGCCTGCCGAGCGCCTGACCGAGGAATTCAAGGCGATCGGGTTTTACCTGTCGGGCCATCCGCTGGACGACTACATGGGCGCCTTGCGCCGCAAGGATATCAAGACGCTGGACGAGGTCACCGCCCTGGCCGAGCACAAGGGTGCGGTCGTGGTCAAGATGGCCGGTGTCGTGTCCAGCCGGCAAGAGCGGAAATCTGCGCGGGGCAATCGCTTTGCCTTTGTGCAGCTGTCGGATACCACCGGCGGGTACGAGGTGACGCTGTTTTCCGAAACCCTCGAAAAATCAAGGGATTACCTGGAAACCGGCGCGCAGGTCGTGGTGACGGCCGAGGCGACGATGGAAAGCGATCAGCTGAAGCTTCTGGGCCGCGCCGTCTCGCCGATCGACGGGGTCGTGGCGGATGTGGGCGCGATGGGCCTGCGCATCTTCGTGGAAAGCGAACAGGCGATCCCGTCGGTCGCCTCGGTGCTGCAGAACGCGGTCAAATCGGTGAAAACCGGGGGGCGCGGGCCGATCCGCTTCTGCCTGATGGGCGCGGGCCTGCCGGGCGAGGTCGAGATCGATGCGGGGCAGGAGTACCCGGTGAACCCGCAGATCAAGGGCGCAATCAAAAGCCTGACCGGCGTTCGGACCGTGGAAGAGATGTAGGGCACCGGTGATCGAAGGGGCGCGCCCTACCAGTGCGGCGGGCGTTCATCGCCAAGGGTCACGGCGCCGCCCAGGTCGCTTTCCCGCTCGGCCTCGCGTTCCAGCAGCAGCTGCACCTTGCGGGTCAGCAGCGCGATCTCGCGCTCTTGCCGTGTGACCACATCCGACAGGTCGTCAAGCGCGCGGGTCAGGTGGGCGATTTGTTCTTCAAGCGTATCCATGCGCCGAGCTAGCGGTTTTGGACTGTTGACGTCAATCGTCTTGTTGCCCCGGCTTGCCCCCGCGAGCCCCTTCGGCTAGACGCTCGGGCAAGCAGCAAACCCCGGTGGACCCCGCAGATGGCCAAGGAAAAGAAACAGCCCCGCCCCAAGGCCGAGACGCCCAAGGGCTTTCGCGATTACTTCGGCACCGAAGTGACCGAGCGCGCCGAGATGTTGCGCAAGATCGCGGGGGTCTATCATCTCTACGGGTTCGAGGCGCTTGAATCGAGTGCCGTGGAAACCGTCGAGGCATTGGGCAAGTTCCTGCCCGATGTGGATCGTCCCAACGAAGGCGTCTTCGCCTGGCAGGAGGACGAGGGCGACTGGCTGGCGCTGCGCTATGATCTGACCGCGCCGCTGGCGCGGGTCTATGCGCAACATCGCAACGACCTGCCGACGCCGTACAGGCGCTATGCCATGGGTCCCGTCTGGCGCAACGAAAAGCCGGGTCCGGGGCGATTCAGGCAGTTTTATCAATGCGATGCGGATACGGTTGGGGCGCCTTCGGTGGCCGCTGACGCCGAGATCTGCGCAATGCTGGCCGACACGCTGGAACAGGTGGGTATCCCGCGCGGCGATTACATCGTGCGGGTGAACAATCGCAAGGTTCTCAACGGTGTGCTCGAGGTCATGGGGCTGGACGAGGGCGCGCAGCGCGATGCCGTCCTGCGCACCATCGACAAGTTCGACAAGGTGGGCGAAAGCGGTGTACGCGAATTGCTGGGCAAGGGGCGGCTGGACGCCTCGGGCGCCTATATCGACGGTGTCGGGCTGAGCGATGATCAGGCGGGGCCGGTGCTGGCGTTCCTTACGTCGAAGGCCGGGAGCGCCGCACAGACGCTGGACAATCTGCGCGCCGCCGTGGGCCAAAGTGCGATTGGCCTTGAAGGCGTGCAAGAGCTTGAAACCATTGCCGATCTTCTGGAAGCGCAAGGCTATGGCCCGGACCGGATCGTGATCGATCCATCGGTCGTGCGGGGGCTTGGATATTACACCGGGCCGGTGTTCGAGGCCGAGTTGACCTTTGAAATCCTTGACGAAAAAGGCCGCAAGCGGCAGTTCGGCTCGGTTGCGGGGGGCGGGCGTTATGACGACCTGGTCAAGCGCTTCACCGGGCAGGCGGTGCCGGCGACGGGGGTGTCGATCGGGGTGGACCGGCTGTTGGCGGCGCTGCGCGAAAAGGGCCGGATCGGCGGGACGGTGGAAGGTCCTGTGGTGGTGACGGTGATGGACCGCGACCGGATGGCCGATTATCAACATATGGTAGGTGAATTGCGCCGCGCAGGCATTCGCGCCGAGGTGTATCTGGGCAACCCGAAGAACTTCGGAAACCAGATGAAATATGCCGACCGACGCGGCAGCCCGGTTGCGGTGATTGCGGGCAGCGATGAGTTCGATCGCGACATGGTGCAGATCAAGGACCTGATCCTTGGCGCCAAGATTGCTGAAAACGCAACCCTGGAAGAGTGGAAGGAACGGCCCAGCCAGTTCGAGGTGCCACGCGACCAACTTGTTGAAAAGGTGCGCGAAATTCTGGACGGGCAGGGCCGATGACCGACCGCGCCGCGATCCGGGCCGAAGCTGCGCGGCTGCGCGCGCTGTTCGAGGCCGAGGGGGCGCAGCCGGTGGAGACGACGGTGCTGCAACCGGCCGAGTTGCTGTTGGACCTCTACGGGGAGGACATGCGGGCGCGGGCTTATGTGACGTCGGATGCGCTGCGCGGGGAGCAGATGCTGCGGCCGGATTTCACGGTGCCGGTGGTGCAGATGCACATGGCGCATGGCGCGGAGCCGGCCTGTTACACCTATTCCGGCGAGGTTTTTCGGCGCCAGGAGGATGATCCCGACCGGGCGAACGAATACATGCAGGTGGGGTTCGAACTGTTTGACCGCACCGCCCCCGAAGCCGCCGATGCGCGCGTTTTCTGCCTTATATTCAATGCCTTGCAGCCCCTGGGCTTGCGCGCTGCCACGGGGGATATCGGCCTGCTGATGGCGGCTGTGGGCGGGTTGCGGACCACCGAGGCGCGCAAGAAGGCGCTGTTGCGGCATATCTGGAGGCCGAGACGGTTTCGGGCGTTGATGGATCGGTACTCGGGGCGGGTGCCGGTGCCGGAGAGCCGGGCGGTGCTGCTGACCAAGGCGGAGCCGATGGCCGGGGCGGGACCGATGATCGGATTGCGCAGCGAGGCCGAAATCATGAGCCGAATCAAGGCTTTGAAAGAGGATGCTCAGGTGGCGCCTATTTCGGAGAACGAGGTGGCGCTGATCGATGCGATCCTCGACGTGCGAGAAACGTCCGATAACGCATTGGAAAGATTGAGAGATATCGCCGTGGACATGGGCGCGATACAGCCCGCCGTGGACCGTCTGGCGCGGCGGCTGGAGGCCATGGAAGCGCATGGCCTGGACATCACCACACTGGATTTCGAGGCCAGTTACGGGCGGACCAACATGGAATACTATGACGGCTTTGTCTTTGGATTCTATGCAGAAAAACGCCCTGATCTGCCGCCTGTCGCCTCGGGCGGGCGCTATGACGCGCTGACCCGGCAACTGGGTCGCGGGCGAGAGATACCAGCGGTCGGCGGGGTGGTGCGTCCGGGGCTGGTGGTGGAATTGGGGGGGCTGTCATGAGCCTCAAGCTGGGGGTGCCGTCCAAGGGGCGGCTGATGGAAAAAACCTTTGAATGGTTCGGCAAACGCGGCATCGAACTGGGCCGTGCGGGATCGGATCGCGAATATTCAGGTTATGTCCAAGGCGTTGATAATGTTGACCTAATCTTGCTGTCAGCGGGCGAGATTCCAAGGGAGTTGGCCGCCGGTCGCATCCACCTGGGGGTGACGGGGACCGATTTGGTGCGCGACAAGCTGGGGCAATGGGACAACCGGGTCGAGGAGGTTGCGGAACTTGGCTTTGGACAGGCCGACCTGGTGCTGGCGGTGCCCGGCGCCTGGGTGGATGTGAACACGCTGGACGATCTTGATGCAGTGGCTTCAGCATTCCGCGCATCCCACGGATTTCGCTTGAGAATTGCCACGAAGTACCACCGGCTTGTGCGGGAGTTCCTGCGCGAGAACGGGGTGGCGGATTACCAGCTGGTGGACAGCCAGGGCGCCACCGAAGGCACGGTGAAGAACGAGACCGCCGAAGCGATCGCCGATATCACCTCGACCGGGGACACATTGCGCGCCAACCATTTGAAAATATTGGAAGATGGGCTGATCCTGCGCAGCCAGGCGACATTGTTTCGGGCCCGGCGCGTGCCGCTGAGCGATGCGGATCGCGCCACGCTGGCGGAGCTGCGCAAACGGCTGTCTCTGGACTGATCCAACGCGTACAATTCGTACCAAACCTACGCGCATTCGGGACGAAACCCGGAGGCGATCCGGGAATTTGTGTCCATCCCGTACACAACCGGTCCACGCGACCGGGTGACACAAGGGTGCGGGCGCGCCGGGGAGGGCGCGCCCGCGTCGGTCCGGAGGAGGACCGTACCGGGTTGGGTGGCCCGGATCAGAAGCGGAACGTGCCGCGCAGTTGAACGGTGGTGGCTTCGACGTCGATCGTGCTTGGCCCGAAATTGTCGAACTCGTGATAGAGCACCTCGCCGCCGAGCGAGACATTCTGCGCGACCATATGCTCGTAGCCGGCGCCGACGAAATATCCGTCGTCATCGCCGAGCAAGTCGGTGTCGGCTTGCGCCCAACCGCCGGTGCCATAGAGCAGGCCGTTGCCGATCTTGTAGCCGGCGCGTGCCTTCAGGCGCATCACGTTTTCCAGCGTCGGGTTGCCGGCGCCGAGGCCGATATCGGCCCAGTCGTAATCCAGACCGCCACCGACGACCCATTGGCCGAAATCGTAATCATAGCCGGCGATCAGGCCGCCGATCACATCGTCACCGCTGACGCCGGCGGCGTTGGTGTCGACATTGCCCCAGCCGATCTGTCCGCCGACATATGCCCCGGTCCAGTCGGGGCTGGCGGGGGCGGGGGCCGGCACGGGTGCCGCGATCATGGGCTCGGGTTCGGGGGGTTTCGCCGAACCGGCAAGCGCCGGACCCGTGGCGAGGGCCAGTGCGGCCGCAATCATGGAACCTTGTTTCAACATGGCTCAAACCTCTTGTCTGAAGGGTCCGTTTCCGCGCGCGGCGCGGTGGACCCACTTGTCTCGTTACCTGGGCCGGGAACGGCCCGATGATGTCCGGTGACAGGGATGCCCTGCCAAGGGTGCGACAGAGGTGGGCCGGGTGAGGACTACGATCAACCATGCCGCCGGATCGCAGCATTTTCTTGCCCATTGACGGGGGGTCATGCGCTGAAAAATGCCGGTTTTCGCGGGGTTTACGCCCAGAAACCGGGCGCGCGGTCAAAAGCCCGTGAGGCGCGCGTCAGATCACGCCGATATCGGCGAGCGCCGCCGAAAGCGCGGGCGGGAGGCTGTCTTCGTCCTGGCGGTGGGCGGCCAGGTCGGCGGGGGCATCGGCGGGCTGCAGGTAGCGCCAGCCCTGGAAGGGGCGCTTGGGCGCGGTGCTGGTGCGGATGATCTGCGGATCGAGGACAAAGGCGCAGCGGCGGATGCCGTCGGCGCCGATCACCTCGTCGAAGCGCAGGATGCGCTGGCGGCATTGCACGAGGCCCTGCACGACCCAGTAGATGGAACCGCCATCGAGCACCTCGTCGGCGCGTTTGGGCCACATGCGGGTGACATGGCGCGGCTGGCCGTCGGCGCCGCGCGCCTGCGCCGAAGCCTGCCAGCGCATGAGGCTTTCGACGCTGTCGGAGCCGACACTGAGCTTGATGAGGTGCAGTTTGGCCATCTGGTGCGATTCCCCCCGGAACAGGCCACATAGGGTAGTGGAAATGCGGAGGGCTTCAAGCTATTGTGTTCCTTCCGAGCTGCCGAGGAGTCGCGCCATGTCCCGTTTCACCGCCCCCATCGCCCAATCCATCTGGGACATGAAGTATCGCCTGAAAGAGGCCGATGGCACGCCCATCGACCACAGTGTCGAGGACACCTGGCGGCGAATCGCGCGGGCGCTGGCGGCGGTCGAGGACGAGCCTGCCTATTGGGAAGAGCGGTTCTACGAGGCGCTGGAGGATTTCAAATACCTGCCGGCGGGCCGGATCACCGCCGGGGCGGGCACCGGGCGCGGTGTCACCCTGTTCAACTGTTTCGTGATGGGCACGATCCCGGACGATATGGGCGGGATCTTCGAGATGCTGAAGGAAGCCGCGCTGACCATGCAGCAGGGCGGCGGGATCGGCTATGATTTCAGCACCATCCGGCCCAAGGGCGCCGAGGTCAAAAGCGTGGCCGCCGATGCCAGCGGGCCGTTGAGCTTCATGGATGTGTGGGACGCGATGTGCCGCACCATCATGAGCGCCGGCAGCCGGCGCGGCGCGATGATGGCGACGATGCGCTGCGATCACCCCGATATCGAGGATTTCATCGCCGCCAAGGCGGATTCGGCGCGGCTGAGGATGTTCAACCTGTCGGTGCTGGTGACGGATGATTTCATGGAAGCCGTCAAGGCGGACGAGCCATGGGAGCTGGAGTTCGGCGGCAAGGTCTATCGCACGGTGCAGGCGCGCGACCTGTGGAACCGGATCATGCAGGCGACCTATGATTACGCCGAGCCTGGGGTGATCTTCATCGACCGGATCAACGCGGCCAACAACCTGAGTTACTGCGAGACGATTTCGGCCACCAACCCTTGCGGCGAGCAGCCCTTGCCGCCCTATGGGGCCTGTCTGCTTGGGTCGATCAACATGGCGCGGCTGGTCACCGACCCGTTCGGAGAGGGCGCGGCGCTGGACGAGGACGCGCTGGACGACCTGGTGGCCGTCGCCGTGCGGATGATGGACAACGTGGTGGATGCCAGCCGCTTTCCGCTGGAGGCGCAGGCCCGGGAGGCCGAGGCCAAGCGGCGGATCGGGCTGGGGGTCACGGGGCTGGCGGATGCGCTTCTGATGGTCGGGCTGCGCTATGGCAGCGACGAGGCGGTGGCGCAGACGGAAGCCTGGCTGCACCGGATCGCGCGGGCGGCGTACCTGGCGAGTGTGGAGCTGGCGCGCGAGAAGGGGCCGTTTCCGCTGTTCGATGCGGGGGCGTTCCTGGCGTCGGGGACCATGCAGGAGATGGATGCGGATGTGCGCGAGGCGATTGCCGAACACGGGATCCGCAACGCGCTTCTGACCTCGATCGCGCCGACGGGGACGATCAGCCTTTATGCGGGCAATGTCAGTTCGGGGATCGAGCCGGTCTTCGCCTATTCCTACACCCGGAAGGTGTTGCAGAAGGATGGCAGCCGCACCGAGGAAGAAGTGGTGGATTACGCCGTGCAGATGTGGCGCGACAAGTTCGGCGATGCCGAGCTGCCGGGATATTTCGTGAATGCGCAGACGCTGGCGCCGGAAGATCACGTCAAGATGCAGGCCGCCGCACAGCGTTGGGTGGACAGCAGTATTTCCAAGACGATCAACTGCCCCGCCGATATCGGCTTCGAGGCGTTCAAGGATGTCTACATGCAGGCCTATGAGACGGGCTGCAAGGGCTGCACCACCTACCGGCCCAATGACGTGACGGGCAGCGTGCTGAGCGTGTCGTCGGAGGCCAGCGAAGCGGCCCCCGGAGAGGCCGGCGCGCAGATGCCCGCCGAGGGTGGAGAGATCGTCTACATGTCCGAGCCGCTGGACCGGCCCACCGAGCTTGAGGGGGCGACCTACAAGCTGAAATGGCCCGACAGCAACCACGCGATCTATATCACGGTGAACGATATCGTGCTGCACGGGCACCGGCGGCCCTTCGAGGTGTTCATCAACTCGAAGAACATGGAGCATTTCGCCTGGACCGTGGCGCTGACGCGGATGATCTCGGCGGTGTTCCGGAGGGGCGGCGACGTGAGTTTCGTGGTCGAGGAGCTGAAAGCGGTGTTCGATCCGCGCGGTGGCGCCTGGATGCAGGGCAAGTACATCCCGTCGATCCTGGCGGCGATCGGGGGGATCCTGGAGCAGCACATGATCTCGATCGGGTTCCTGGAGGGCGAGGGGCTTGGGCTGAAGTCGGACCCGACGCAGACGGTGGTGAATTTCGATGCGCCGCGCGGGCCGAGCTGCCCGTCCTGCGGCGGCTATGACATGCGGATGATCGAGGGCTGCATGACCTGCGCCAGCTGTGGGCATTCGAAATGCGGCTGAGCGGGCAGGTCCGGGGGCTGTGAAATCAATGGCGCCGCGCCCCGGAATGCCCCAAACTCGGCCAAGGAAACCCGGCTGAGAGGGGGCGCTGCCGCAGATGTCCAAATTGCCTGCCCGAAAGGGGCTCAGCCTGAAATGGCTGGAGGTGTTCCAGGTCTGCGCGCGCAACGGATCGCTGAGAGAGACCGCGCGGGACACCGGGCTGTCGATCAGCACCGTGTCGCATCACCTGCACAGCCTGGAAAGCCACCTGGGCGTGGCGCTGTTCAACCATCAGCGCAGGCCGATGGTGCTGACGCCGAAAGGGCATGTCTTCCTGCGCAATATCGACATCGCGCTGCAGGCGATCCGCAAGGCCAAGGCCGAAGCCTCGGCGGGGGATATCGCCGAGGCCAGTTACCTGAGGCTGGGCACGATCGAGGACCTGGACAGCGATGTGATGCCCGAGCTGGCGGTGCACCTGTCGCGCAGGATGCCGGAGTGCGATTTCCTGTATCACACGGCCTCGAGCCACGAGATCATCGAGATGCTGCGCGACCGGGAGCTGGATCTGGGCGTCGCCACCACCCCGCCCGAGCGGTTGCGAGATCTGCAGGATCAGCCGCTGTTGCGGGATCCGTTCGTGGTGGTGGTGCCGGCCACGGCGCAGCAGCCGGTGCCCGAGATCGTCGCGGGGCGGTCGGACCTGCCGTTCCTGCAGTTTTCCAGCAGCCTGATCATCGCCGGGCAGATCGAGGCGCAGCTGCGCCGGGTCGGGGTGAGCCTGCCGCACAAGTTCGAATGCGCCAGCAACCAGACGATGATGGCGATGGTGGCGGCAGGAGCCGGATGGACGATCACCACGCCCTTGCTGTTTTCGCGCGCGAAACGGTTCCAGCCGAAGCTGCGCCTGCATCCGTTTCCGGGCAAGCGCTTTGCCAGGACGCTGTCGCTGATCACGACGCCGGATTGTTCACGCTCGGTGCTGACGCTGGTGAACGCGAGGCTGCGCGAGGCGCTGGAGAGCCAGGTGATCCGGCCCTTCGGGCCAAGCGCGCCATGGCTGGGCGATCAGTTCAAGCTGATCGAGTGAGGCAGGCGCGCAAGTGGCGCAAGACCGGCGGCACGGGGCTTAGCCGTAGAGGATGTTGAACCGCTGCCGGATGGCGCGGTCCTGTTCCGGGGTCAGGTAGGCGGGCCGGTGGGTGTCGAGGATCGCACGGGCGCGGGCATTGGCCACGCCCCAGGCATCCGGCGCGCCGGCCAGGGCCCAGCTGCGCGGCTCGTCGCGGTTGGCCAGCGACGGGTAGTAGTAATCGCGCTCCATCGCGGCGAACGTGTGCTGACCGCCCAGGAAATGCCCGTCGCCGAGCACCGCGTCGACAATCGCGTCATAGCCCAGGTTTTCGGGGGTCACCTCGATCCCGCGCAGGGCGCGGTAGGTATGGGCGTGCATTTCATCATCGAGCACGAAGGCTTCGAAACTGACCCCCAGAAGCGAGGCCGTCATGCCGGAGCTTTCATAGATCAGGTTGCCCCCCGCCAGCGCCGCCGCCAGCGAGGTGAGGCCCTTTTCCATGCCGTATTGCGCGTCGATCGCCTTGGCATCGGTCATCGAGCAGGCCACCCCCGAAGGCAGGCCCAGCCAGTTCGACAGCTGCGCCGAGGCGGCGTTGAGCACGGCGGTTTCCCCGCTGCCGCCCGCGAAGGCGCCGGTGCGCAGGTCGATCACCAGCGGCCAGTTGGAGAACACCATCGGAAAGCCGGGGCGTATGGCATGGACCATCACCAGGCTGGCCAGCGTTTCGGCCAGCGATTGCGCGAGAAAGCCGGCCAGCGTGGCGGGGGCCGTGGCGCCGGCCTGTGCGGCGGTGATGCAGGACATGGGAATGTTGTGGCGGATGCATTCATAGACCACGTCCACGGCATCCTCGCCGAAGCGCAGGGGCGAAATGATCGGGCTGATATGCGCCTTCATGAAGGGGCGTTCCGAGAAGGCGCCGGGGCCGCCGGCGGCGATGTCGAGCATGTCGACGATGGGGGCCACGTGATCTGCCAGGGTGAAGGAGGTGGCGGTGGGCTTGGTGGTGTTGCGCAACAGGGCATAGACCGTGTTCACGTCCAGGTCGTATGTGTCGGGCACATCGGTGGCGACGCAACAGCGGGTGTACCAGCTGACATTGGCCAGGGTGTCCTGGAGGCGGGTGAAATCGTGCAGGTCCCGCAGTGTCGAGGGCCGGTAGAGGCGGCTGTCGAGATCGAGCGTCTGCACGGCTGCGCCGCCGGTGCCGAAATGCACGCGGTTGCCGCCCACCTCGATCGAGCGGGCCGGGTCGCGGCCATGCAGAACGAAGGTCTTGGCGGCGGCGTCGATCGCGTCCTGAACCAGCGGTTGCGGAAAGAGGATCCGGCCCGACGGGCCGGGCTGCGCGCCGACGGCCAGCAGATCGGCATAGAGCCGGGCGGGCACCTCGCCCAGGCCGAGGGTTGCGAGAAGCCGCAGCGCGGTGTCGAAGATGCTGTTCAGTTCGGCCTCGGTCAGGGGTTTGTAGGCGCCGCCGACCTGGCCGGGGGGGCAGGGATCCACGAGCGGCTTGGCGCGGCGTTTCGCCATCCGCTCGGTCCGGCCTGCGCGTTTGGGTCGATCAACCACCGGGGTCCCCTTTTTCGCTGTGATCTTTCGTTGCGATCCTCGCGGGGATCAGGGCGGGATTTCGAGGCCGGGGCAACTGGCAAATAGGGTTTCCGAAAATATGGGATCAGGGTTTCGATTTTTTCGGAATTCCGACAATTCGATTGCCATGAAGATCAAAACGCGCCCCTGTCGCCGGCAAGTATCGGCGGAGATCGACCATGAAAACGCGCACCAGGGTTGTTGTCATCGGCGGGGGCATCGCAGGATGCTCGACGCTTTATCACCTGACCGAGGAGGGCTGGAACGATGTCGTGCTGATCGAGCGCGACGAGCTGACCTCGGGGACGACGTGGCATTCGGCGGCGCAGGTGACGAATTTCGGCATGAACCAGACGATGGTGGGGCTGAAATCCCATTCGATCCGGCTTTACAAGAAATTGCGGGACGATCCGGATTACCCGGTGGGGTATCACCATGGCGATGGCGGCATTCGCCTTGCCAATACGCCGGCGCAGATGCAGGGCTATCGCCATTTCGCGTCGATGGCGCGGGGGATGGGCGTCACGTTCGAGGTGATCGATGCCGAGGAATGCGCGCGGCGTCATCCGCTGATTTCCACCGAGGACCTGCTGGGCGGGCTTTGGGATGGCGAGGACGGCGATATCGATCCGGCGCAATTGTGCCAGGCGCTGGCGTTTCACGCGCGCCGGGCGGGGGCCGAGATCTATCGCCACACGCCGGTCACGGGGCTGACGCAGCACCGGGACGACACCTGGACGGTGCATACCGACAAGGGCAGTATCGACGCCGATATCGTGGTCAATGCCTGCGGTTACCGCGTCAACGAGGTGGGTGCTATGATGGGGGTTCATCATCCCGTGGCCTCGATGGAGCATCAGTATTTCGTCACCGAGGATATCCCCGAGATCATCGAGGCGGGGCATCGGATGCCGCTGCTGCGCTGTCCGATCTCGGACTACTACAGCCGGCAGGAAAAGAACGGGCTGCTGGTGGGCTTCTACGAGCAGGAGTGCCGGACCTGGGGCATGGACGGGATCAGCCCGAGCTTTTCGAATGATTTGTGCCCGGATGACCTTGACCGGGTGATGGATGTGCTGGAGGGGGCGTTCCGGCGGATGCCGGTGCTGGAGCAGGTCGGGATCAAGCGGGTGGTGAACGGGCCGATCACCTACACGATCGACGGCGCGCCGCTGGTCGGGCCGATCCCGGGCAAGCGCAACGCGTTCTGCATCATCGGGCTGCGCGCCGGTCTGGGCGAGGGCGGCGGGCATGGCTGGCTTCTGGCGCAACAGATCGTGCATGGCGAGGCGTGCTATGACACCTGGTGCCTCGATCCCAGGCGGTTTGCGGGCCATGCCAATGTGGAGCTGACATCGCGCAAGGCGATCGAGGATTACCGCAACGAGTTCCGCTTTCATTTCCCGCATGAGCACCGGCCTGCCGGGCGCCCCGCCAAGACGACGCCGCTGACGCCGGTCCTGGCGGCCGAGGGGGCGGAGTTTGCGGTGGTGAACGGCTGGGAGCGGGTGGATTACATCAAGCCCAGCCCCGGGTTCCACCCGACGCCGGGGTTCGATTTCGACGAGACCTTCGATCTGGTGGCCGCCGAGGTGAGTGCCGTGCAGTCGGCGGTGGGGCTGACCGAGGTGAACGGGTTCAACCGGATCGAGATCACCGGGGCGGATCGGCACGCCTTTCTTGACCGGATGATCTGCGGGCGCCTGGCCCGGAGCGACGGGCGGGTGGGGCTGGCCTATCTTCTGAACCATCACGGGATGGTCAAGGCCGAGGCGACCATCGCCAACCTGCCGGCCTCGGATCGGGGGGCGGATCGGGTCTGGTACGGGTCGGCGGCGGCGTCGGAGCGTCACGACATGGATTGGCTGCAAGCCCATCTTCGGCAGGGCGAGGATGTGCAGCTGCGCAGCCTGACCAACGAGCAGACGATCCTGGTGCTGGCGGGGCCCAAGGCGCGCGAGGTCATGCAGGCGGTAAGCCGCGCGGATTGGTCGAAGGATGCCTTCCCGTGGCTGTCGGTGCGCGAGTGTTTCGTGGGCATCGCCCCGGCGACGGTCATGGCGGTCAGTTTTTCCGGGGAGCTGGCCTATGAGATCCATGTGCCCAATGCGTCGCTTTACGCGGCCTATCTTGCGCTGCGCGAGGCGGGCCACGCGCATGGCATGGCCCTGTTCGGGGCGCGCGCGGTCGAGGCGATGCGCATGGAGAAGGGGTTTTTGCATTGGAAGGCCGATTTGCTGACCGAGTTCGACCCTTTCGAGACCGGGCTGGATCGGTTCGTGACCTGTGACAAGGGCGATTTCGTGGGGCGGGAGGCGTTGATGCGGCGCGCGCAAGCCGGGCCGGGCAAGCGACGCGTGACCCTGGAGGTCGAGACCCGCCATGCCCCGGCCCATCCCGGCGCGTCGGTGATGCTGGAGGGTGCTGTGGTGGGGACCGTCACCTCGGGGGCGTGGGGGTATCGGGTGGGGATGAACCTGGCCTATGCATACCTGGCGCCCGAGCATGCCGGGCAGGGCACGCGACTGCAGATCGACATGTGTGGCGAGATGGTCGGCGCCAAGGTGATCGCGCCGTCGCCCTATGATCCGGGCCATATGATCCTGCGCGCCTAGGCGGCGCGGCCCGACCCGTGCGGCCCGTCGGTGCGGCTGTCGCCGGGCGCGCATTTCTGCGGCATGGGGCGCCAAGCCTGCCCATGTTTTGGACTTGGGCGGAAAATGGCAGGGCGTCGTGCATTTGGGGCTGCACGGGCCCGGGCGGGCGGTGTCTAGATGGCGCATGCACAAGACAGTGACCCCCAAAGCGCCCCCGAGGCCCGACAGCCCGCCCGATGACGCAGTGTCCTGGCGCGCGCGGCTGGATCTGTGGGAGCCGCATATCGGCGCTTTCGTCGCGCTGTGCCCCGAGACCGATCCCGTGGGGGCCGGACCGCTGAGCGGGCTTGTGGCGGGGGTCAAGGATGTGATCGATGTGGCGGGGCAGGTCACGCGCAACGGCAGTGCCGCCTGCGCCGACCTGCCGCCCGCGTCCCGCGATGCCGAGGTCGTTGCGGCCTTGCGCGCGGCGGGCGCGCGGATCGCCGGCAAGACCGTCACCACCGAGTTCGCCTTTACCGATCCGACCGATTGCCGCAATCCGCATGACATCACCCGCTCGCCGGGAGGGTCGAGCAGCGGATCGGGCGCGGCGGTTGCCGCCGGGCTGGTGGATATCGCGCTGGGCACGCAAACGGCGGGATCGCTGTGCCGACCGGCGGCCTATTGCGGGGTCGTGGGCCTGAAGCCTGGCTATGGCGTCCTGTCGAGGCGGGGTGTCACGCCGCTGGCGCCGAGTTTCGACAGCGTGGGCGTGATCGCGCGATCCGTGGGCGTTGCGCGGGCCGCCTTCGAGGTGATGAGCGGCCAGCCCGGAGCGTCGCCCGAGGCACTGGTGACGGCGGCGCGCTGGCTGCTGCCGGGGGATGTGCAGGCGGGGGCCGATATGCTGGAGGCGCTGGACGAGGCCATGCACGGCCTGTCGCGCTGTGCTGCGCCGAGGGCCGCGCCGCCGGTGGCCTGTGACACACAGGCGATCGTGGAGGCGCATCGCACGGTGATGCTGGCCGAGGCCGCGCAGTGGCACGGCGGCTTGGCAAGCCCGGACAAGGTGGCACGCCTGCGCCCGAATTTTCGCGCCGCGCTGGAGCGGGGTGCAGCCTTGGAGGCCACGCAGGTGGCGGGCGCGCGGCGCCTGTTGCATGAGGCTGCCGAGGGGTTCTGGCAGGCCATGCAGGGGGTCGATGTGATCCTGACTCTGCCGGTGCCCGAGGGCGCCCCGAAGCTGGATGGCAGCACCGGGTTTCAGCACTGGTTGACGATCTGGACGGTGTTCGGCGGCCCGCTTGTCAGCCTGCCCTGGGGCGTGGACCGTCTGGGCCGGCCCCGCGCGGTGATGCTGGCGGGGCGCCCCGGAACGGATGCGGGGGTGCTGGCGCTGGCCGAGCGGCTGGAAGCCTGCGCGCCGCCGCTGCCGGTGCCGGTCCTGCCAGCGGTCTAGCGCGGGGCGTGCAGGCGGATGATGGCGTCCACCTCGACGGCGGCATTGCCGGGCAGGCCGCAGACCCCCACGGCGGTCCTTGCATGCCAGCCCGCATCCCCGAAAAGCGCGATGAACAGCTCGGTCGCGCCGTTGATGACCTGGGGTGTCGCGCCGAAGCCGGGGCGGCAATTCACGAAGCCGCCGAGACGCAGCACGCAGTCGACCCGGTCAAGATCGCCCTCGCATGCCTCGCGCAGGCGGTAGAGCAGGTTGAGCGCGCAGATCTGCGCGGCCTTCTGCCCGAGGGCGATGCCTTGGGGCGTGTCCTCGACCGGGCCGGTATGGGTGACCGCGCCCGCCCATTCGCAGATCTGGCCGGAGAGGTAGACCACCGCCCCGTCCCGCCGGAAGGGCAGGAACTGGCCGCGCGGGGTCCAGTCGGGGGGCAGGGAGAGGCCCATGTCGCCAAGGCGTTTTTCGGCGTGGCTCATGATGCGGGGACCGTTTGCTGGGCGAGGTAGAGGCGCCAATCGCCCAGCTCGGTGATGTCGCGCGCGCCGGTGGTGCCGTCGGTTTCGCACAGGAAGCTTTTGACCCATGTCCCGTCGGCCAGTTCGACCGAGCCGATGCACAAAGGGGCCGGGATGCCCGCCAGAAACGCGCCCATGGCGGTTGTCGGGAGGGACCAGATTTCGACGGCAATGGCGCCTGCGCCGGCCCCGGAGCTGCGCAGCAATCCGGGCCGGAAGGGCGGGCCGCCTGCCAGAGCATAGAACTTGTAGCACGGGGCGGTCGTGTCGCGGCGCAGGAAGCGCGCGCCCAAGCGGGTCAGTTCGGGGTTGAGCGGCAGACCGGACATATGCGCGCCGCAGACCGCCAGGGCGATCCGGCTGTCGGCATCGGATGACGGCGCGGGATCGCCGGGGTGTGATGGCTGGAGGGCGGGCTGTTCGGGCGGTTGGGGCAGGGCGAAGGCCGTGGCGCCGAGGTTGCGCGCACAGTCGCGTTCGAAGCCGCGCGCGACCGAGGCGGCCAGCGCGTCCTGACCGGCGCGCGCCAGCAGGGTGACACTGCCGGGGCGGCCATCGGAGCGCGGCGCCGTCGGCACGGCGATGCCGCACATGTCCATCAGGTTCACGAAATTGGTATAGGTGCCCATGCGGTTGTTGGGTCCGATCGGATCGGCGGCCAGCTCGTCCAGGGTGGCGAAATCGGGGATCGTCGGCACGCAGAGCAGATCGAGCCTGTCGAGGATCGGCGCGGCCTGGCGTTTGAGCTCGGCCAGCCGGTAGAAGCCCTTGAAGGCGTCATCGGCCGAGAGGGTTTCGGCCAGCCCGATGATCTGGCGGGTGACCGGGTGCACCGCATCGGGCGCCGTGGCCAGAAGATCGGCGATGACGGTGTGGCGCTCGGCGACCCAGGCGCCCTGATAAAGCATGTCGGCGATGGCATAGAGCGGGGTGAAATCGACCTCGACGATCTGCGCGCCGGAGGCCGAAAGGCGGGCCACGTCGCGGGTGAAGGCCGCGTGCTGGACGGTGTCGCCGAAAAATCGCGCCGAGGCGGCGTCGGGGATGCCGATGCGCAGGCCGGCGGGCGGCTGGGACAGGGGGGCGGCGGCGATGTCGCGGGAATAGGCGTCGGCGGCATCATAGCCGCGCGCCGCGTCGTAGACGGCATAGGCATCATCGACGGTGGCGGCGAAGACCGAAACGGTGTCGAGCGTCCGGCAGGCGGGCACGACGCCGCTGGCCGAGAGCGTCCCGAGCGTGGGTTTCAGCCCGACGATGTTGTTCAGTGCCGCGGGCACGCGCCCGGAGCCTGCGGTGTCGGTCCCCAGAGAGAACGCCACCGCACCGTGGCCCACGATCACCCCCGAGCCTGCCGAGGATCCGCCGGGCACGATGGCGGGATCGATGCTGTTGAGCGGGGCGCCATAAGGCGAGCGCAGCCCGACCAGCCCGGTGGCGAATTGATCGAGATTGGTCTTGCCGACCATCAGCGCGCCGGCGGCGCGCAGCCGCGAGACCACGAAGGCGTCCGCATCGGGCGTATAGGCATAGGCCGGGCAGGCGGCGGTGGTGGGGATGCCGGCCACGTCGATATTGTCCTTGACCGCGAAGGGCACGCCCCAGAGCGGCTGATCGGGGTCATGGGCCCCCAGTGCGCGCGCCTGCGCCAGGAGGTCGTCCCTGGAGCACAGATGGATGAAGATATGCGGATCGCCGATGCGCTCGAGCCGGGCATAGACCTCGTGCAGCACGTCGAGGGGGCTGACGCCGCTTGCATAGGCGTCGCGAAGGGCGGGCAGGGTGAAGGGCAGGGTGCTGAGCATGGCGGTCTTTCCACTTGGGGCTTATTCGGCGGCCACGCGGCGGGCCGGGGGCTTGGGCGCCGCGGCCAGCAGCGTCCGGGTATAGGGATCGCGGGGCTGGCGCATGACGCGCTCGGTCGGGCCTTGCTCGACGATCTGGCCGTCCTTCATGACGATCACATGGTCGCAGAGCAGGCGCACCACATGCAGGTCGTGGCTGACGAAGAGGTAGCTGAGGCCCAGCTTGGCGCGCAGGTCCACCAGCAGGTTGAGGACCACCGCCTGGATCGAGACATCGAGCGCGGCTGTCGGCTCGTCGAGGATCAGGAACCGGGGTTCGAGGGCCACGGCGCGGGCGATGCCGACGCGGGCTTTCTGGCCGCCGGACAGCTGGTGGGGGAAGCGGTCGAGCAGGGGCAGCGGCAGGCCCACGAGGCTGGCCAGTTCCTCGACCCGGGCCGAGAGGCGCGCGCCGCGCAGGCCGGCCAGCCGCCGAAGCGGTTCGGCGATGGACTGGCGCGCGCTGTGGCGGGGGTTGAGACTGTCGGTGGCATCCTGGAACACCATCTGGATATCGGCGCGGCGCGGATCGCGCACGAAACGCTGTGCGGGAATGCCGGCGATGTCCTGCCCGTCGAACAGGATCGCCCCGCTGGTGGCATCCATCAGCCGCACGAGGATTTCCGAGGTGGTGGATTTGCCGCAGCCGGATTCGCCGACAAGGCCGACGCTCTGGCCTTCGTTGACGCGGAACGAGATGCCGCGCACCGCCTGCACCGGGCCGGACTTGCCCTGGTAGGTCTTGACGAGGTTCTGCACATCGAGAAGCGGCCGGTTGTGCACCTTGTGGGGCAGCGTGGGGGTGCGCTCTTCGGGGGGCAGCAGGCTGCGGATGGTTTCCCCCTCGCGCGGCGTGGCATCCACCAGCTTGCGCGTATAGGCGTGGCGCGGGGCGGAAAAGATCTGGACCGGGTCGCCCTGTTCGACGATCCGGCCGTCCTTCATGACCATGATCCGGTCGCAATATTGCGCGGCGAGGCCGAGATCGTGGGTGATGAGAATGCTGCTCATGCCGCGATCGCGGATCAGTTCGCGCACGAGGTCCATGACGGCCTTCTGCGTGGTGATATCGAGCCCGGTCGTCGGCTCGTCGGCGATCAGCAGCTTGGGATCGCAGGCAAGTGCGATGGCGCAGACGACGCGCTGGCACATGCCGCCCGACAGCTCGAACGGATAGGCGTCATAGCGGGCCTCGGCGTCCTTGATGCGCACCGCCTCAAGCGCGGCGATGGCCTTGGCGCGGGCGTCCTGCCGGGTGGCCCGGGCGTGCTGGCGCATCACGTCCTCGATCTGGTGGCCGATCTTGCGGATCGGGTTGAGGGCGGCGCGGGGGTTCTGGAAGATCATCGAGATTTCGCGGCCACGGATATCACGCATGTCCCGTTCGGCGGCGCGGCGCAGGTCGATGCCGGAATAGGTCACGTCGCCGGCGGTGATCGTGCCACCAGCATCGAGGATGCGCATCAGCGCGTAGGAGGTGACGGATTTGCCCGAGCCGCTTTCGCCGACGATGCCCAGGATCTCGCCCTTGGCCAGGTCGAAGCTGATACCGCGCACGGCGCTGACCGGTCCGCGACGGGTCTGGAAGCCGACGGCGAGATCACGCACGCTCAGCATGGCTCAGCTCCTCTTGCGGGGGTCGACGATGTCGCGCAGACCGTCGCCCAGAAGGTTGAAGGTGAACACCGCCAGCATCAGCCACAGGCCCGGGAAGACCGCCAGCCACCACTCGCCCGAGACGATGAAATTCGCGCCCTCGGCCACCATGATCCCCCATTCGGGCGTGGGTGGGCGCACACCGAGGCCGATGAAGGACAGGCCCGCCGCGTTCAGGATCGCCCAGCCCAGGTTGAGCGACACCTGCACCATCATCGGCGGCAGCGCGTTGGGGAAGATGTGACAGGCCAGCACCCGCAGGTCGGAGTTGCCGGACAGTTTCGCGGCCCGCGCAAAGCCCGCATCGCGGCGGATATTCACCTCGGCGCGGACAAGCCGGGCATAGAACGGCATGTTGATGATCGCGGTGGCGTAGATGATGTTCTCGATCGTGTTGCCGAGGGCCGCGACGATCCCCATGGCCAGCACGAAGAGCGGAAAGGCCATGATCGTGTCGAGACAGCGGTTGAGCACCGCATCCAGCCAGCCGCCCCAGTAGCCCGCGATCCCGCCGAGCACCGAGCCCACGACGAAGGACAGGGCCACCGCCGCGACCGAGATCGACAGGTCGAGCCGCGTGGCCACGATCACCCGGCTGAACACGTCGCGGCCGATCTGATCGGTGCCGAACCAATGCTCCCAGCTGGGCGGTTGCAGGGATTTCGAGGCGTTGGTTTCCAGCGGGTCGTAGGGCACGACCGACGGGCCGAGCACGGCGCAGAAGATCAGGAACGCAAAGAGCGTGAAGGCCAGCAATGTCACCGGGTTGTCACGCAGCACGAACACCAGGTGCGTCCAGCCGCTGCTGCGGGGGGTGGGGAGGGGGGCGTCGGTCATTTGGCGTCAAAGCCGATACGGGGGTCGATCGCCGTATAGAGCAGGTCGATCACCAGGTTCAGAAGCACGAAGAGCAGCGCCATGGCCAGCACGAAGCCCTGAACGGCGGCGTAATCCGAGACCACCAGCGCCTCGACCGCATAGGAGCCGATGCCGGGCCAGGCGAAGACCTTTTCGACCAGGACATTGGCGCCGAGGGCGAAGGAAAACACCATGCCGAGCGTCGTGACGACGGGCAGCAGCGCGTTGCGGAACGCATAGGCATAGAGCACCTTGCGGCCCGACAGGCCGGCGGCGCGGGCGGTGCGGATGAAGTCCGACGACAGCGCCGTCAGCATCGCGGCACGGGTCATGCGCGCGATCGGGGCCAGGGTAAAGAGCGCCAGCGTGCCGGCGGGCAGGATCAACTGCTTGGCGGCGCCGCGCCAGGTTTCCCAATCGCCCATCAGGGCCGCGTCGATCAGGTAGAAGCCGGTCACATGGTCGGGTTCGATATAGATGAAGTCGAGCCGCCCGAGCGGCGCGGGGGCGATGCCCAGCAGGTAGTAGAACACGAAGATCAGCAGGATGCCGGTGAAGAAGGTGGGCAGCGACACGCCAGCGGTCACCACCACGCGGCACAGGTGATCGATCCAGGTGCCCGAGCGGGTCGCGGCCATGACGCCCATCGGAATGGCGATGGCGCAGGCCAGCAGCAGCGCGGTCAGCGTCAGTTCCAGAGAGGCGGGCAGACGGTTGGCCAGATCGGTGGCCACCGGGCGCCCCGAGCTGAGCGACATGCCGAGGTCACCGCGCAGCAGCTCGCCCACGTAGATCAGGAATTGTTGCGGCAGCGGCTTGTCGAGGCCCATGGCGATGCGGGTTTCCTCGATCGAGGCTTCGTCGGCCATGATGCCAGCGAAATACACCGCCGGATCGCCCGGCAGCGCCCGCGTCAGCAGGAAGCTGATGACCACGACCCCGATCACCACCGGGATGGCCTGCGCGCAGCGAAGCAGCACCGCGCGCAGCCGGGGGTAGGGGGCGAGCATGGCTCAGGTGACCTTGATCGGGCGCACGTCGAGCTGACGGTGGAACCAGAACTCGTAGCCCTCGGCGCCGTTGGCCGCCACGTTCAGGGCAGGCTGATAGAGCGGGATGCGGGGCAGTTCGTCGAGGGCGATTTCGAACATGCGTTTGATCATCGGCGCATAGGCGGGATCGTCCATCGGCATGTGCAGGGAGGCATCGACCAGCTGTTCGATTTCCTCGTTTCGGTAGTTGGACGAGTTGAACAGGTGGCCGTCCTTGTAGGCCCAGAAGAAGTAGTAATCGGGCGTGTTGAGCCAGCCGCCGAAGTTTTCGAGATGCAGCGGCAGGCGCTTTTCCACCAGCACGGCGGTGCGCCAGTTGGCGCCGGGGATCTTTTCGATCTCGACGGTGATGCCGATCTTGCCGAGCGCCTCTTGCACGAGGAGGGCCGTCGGCTCCATCCAGGAGGCCAGGTCGAGGCTGATCGAGAGCGGGACCGAGAAGCCGTCGGGCCATGCGGAGGCGGCCATCAATTCGCGGGCCTTGTCGAGATCGGTATCGTATTGCGTCTTGCGCGGCCAGGCGATGTCCCCGTCGGGGATCTCTGCCGAGCCGCCATAGAGCGGCAGGCCACGGCCGAAGGCGGCGGTCTGGAAGATATCCTCGTAGGGGACGGCGTAGGCGATGGCCTTGCGCACATTGGCGTCCTGGAACGGCTCGAACGAGAAATTCGGGCACAGGCAGTGGATGCAGTTTTCGACCGGTGTCGAGAAGACATCCAGCGTGTCGGCCAGTTCGGCGGCGTCCTTGTCGGGGATGCCGAAGGCCATCTGCACATCGCCGCGTTCGATCAGGGCGCGGCTGGTGGCGGGGCTTGGCACTTCGCGGATCACCACCCGCTTGAGGGCGGGCATCGGGCCGCCGACCCAGGCGTCGTTGCGTTCGTAGATCAGCTGTTCGCCCGGCGACCAGCGCAGCACCTTGAACGCGCCGGAGCCTGCCGGGGTGGTGTGCAGGTATTCGAGGCCCCAGGGATCGTCCGGGGCTGCGTTGGCCTGCACCTCGAGCGCGTTGATGACATAGGGCACCGGCACCGCGAGATCGGGGATCGTCAGTTTGGAGGGGCGGTCCAGCTTGATGACGAAGGTTTCCTCGTCCTCGGCGATGAATTGCTCGGGGCGCTCGAGACCGCCGGCCTTCATCTGGACGGTGGGGAAGCCGCCGACGGAGACGGCGCGGTCGAAGGACCATTTCACGTCCTGCGCCGTGACCTTGCGGCCATCCCAGAAGGTCGCGTTCGGCTTGAGCTTGAAGGTGAGCGTCATGCCGTCATCCGAGACGGTCCAGCTTTCGGCGAGTTCGGGTTCGATCACCGAGTAGTCGTAGGAATAGCCGCCGCCGATCGCTTCCTTGGTGCCGAAGGACACGAGGCGGTCATAGCAGTTGATGCCGACCTGATAGGCCGCGCGGCTGGTGCCGGTGCGGTGCAGGTCCAGCGAGTTGATGGTCTGGCCGATGACCACCACCATGGTGTCGCTGCCCTGTGCAGCGGCGGGCATGGCCTTGAGGAAGGGAAGAACAGAGGCCCCGGCGGCCCCCATCCGGAGAAAATCGCGCCGTGTGGTTGTCGTGGTCATGGTCGCCCCCGCTGTCAGAAAACAGATGTTTATGTCGCTGCTCCGACAATTGAGGATTGCTGCGTTTACATCAAATGCTAAGAATTCAGTGTTCCGGTGCATTTTTTGCAACGGTCAAGCCGGAGGACCAGATATCAGACATCTCAAGACATTCGAGCTGATCGAGGCAGTGGTACGGGCGGGATCGATCCGCCGGGCTGCCGAAGAAACCAACCTGACCGCGTCGGCGCTCAATCGGCGGATACAAGGGTTCGAGGAGGAGTTCGGCTGCGCGGTGTTCGAGCGTTTGCCGCGGGGGATGCGACTCAATCCGGCGGGTGAATTGCTGATGCAGCATATCCGGGCACAGCGCAGCGATCTTGCGCGGGTTCAGGCGCAGGTCGCCGACCTGAGGGGCGAGCGGCGGGGGCATGTCTCGATCGCGTGTTCGCAGGCGTTGTTGCCTTACTTCCTGCCGCAGCAGATCGCGGCCTACCGGGCCGAACATCCCGGCGTCACCTTTGCGATCAACGTGCGGGACCGGGTGCAGGCAGAGCGCGACCTGACGACATTCCAAAGCGATCTGGCGCTTGTCTTCGAGCCGGTGCACATGGTGGATTTCGAGGTTCTCCATGAACTGCCGCAACGGGTGCACGCCATTTTCCGCGCCGACAGCCCGCTTGCGCAGAAATCCGAGTTGCGCTTGCGCGATTGCCTGCGGGGCAAGATGGTGCTGCCGTCGGCCTCGTACGGGGTGCGGCACCTGCTGGATATCGGTGCCGCGCGCCGCAAGCTGGACCTGGATCCGGTGGTGCAGTCGGAATCCTTCGAGTTGATCCGGCATTACGTGATCGAGGAGGATGCCGTCGGGTTTCAGATCCCCATCGGACTGAGCACGCATCGTCAGAGCGGGTTGGCGCATCGGCCCATATCGGAACGCGATATCCCGGCCGGGCGGCTGTTGCTGGGGCAGATGCGGGGCAGGGTGCTGCCGGTGGCGCCCGCCAAGTTCGCGCGGCAACTGGAGGCGCAGCTGGAAGACCTTTCGAGGCTGGGGGCCTGAAACAGGTGGGACAAGGTGCTGTGGCGCCCGTGGGCGCGGCCTATTGGCTGAGCATGTCCTTGAGGGTGAGGTTGGAGGTGTCGGTGACATCGAAGCGCAGCGCCGAGTGCAGTTCGACCAGGTGGCTGCGCATCAGCTCTTCGGCCTCGTCGGCGTCGTTGCGTTCGATCGCATCGATCAGGGCGTTGTGACAGCCTTCGTCGCAGCGGGTGCTGGAGCGGGTCCAGTAGAGCGCGATGATGAGCGACGAGCGCGAGACCAGGTTCTCGATGATTTCGGCGATGGTGCGCTGATTGGCGATCTGCGCGATCATCACGTGAAAACGCCCCGAGAGCCGCAGCGCGCGGCCGGATTCATTGCGGCTCATGGCGTCGTGTTCTTCCTGCGCGTGACGGCGCAGGGCGCGGATATCCGCGCGGTCGGCATGCAGGGCGGCTTCGCGGGCGGAGCGCGGTTCGAGCAATTCGCGCGCCTCGAACACCTCGCGCGCCTCGCGGGGGGAGGGGTTGGCGACGCTGGCGCCGCGATTCGGGCGCAGCGTCACGAGATGGGAATGGGCAAGCGCCTGAAGCCCGGTGCGCACGATGGTGCGCGACACGCCGTAGAATTCGGCCAGATCGGTTTCGGCCAGACGGGTGCCCGGCGGCAAACGCTGTTCGAGTATGGCCTGTTCGACGCCTGTATAGACGGGGTTTTGCACAAACTCGGCTTCGATCCTGCTGGCGAAGTCCGCCTCTTGTTGCGACATGCTCATGGGGTGCCCGTTGACGGTTGTATACAGTTTGCGTCTGCCTTTGTGGCCTTTTTGGACCGGATTGTCATCCCCTGTTCCATCGGTTTCGTCGTGGCGCATTTTTGTGCCTTGAAAACAGGCATTTCACATCCCCGTTGAACAAAAATATGACATTTGTGAACTTTTAAGATTGAAAACGTATACAATCTGGTAATCAGTTGTCGACGTGAGTGGGTGACATCTCATTCTCCGATGCAGGGACACGGCCAATGACTGCGGCTTGGTCCGGACGTTCAACAGGAGTTATGACATGAGGACTATCTTGTACCGATCCTCTGCGATCGCATTGACGGCAGCCGTATTGGCGGCCGGGCCGGTCTGGGCCGAAAAGACCCTGACCATCGGCATGACGGCAGCGGATATCCCGCGCACATCGGGCCAGCCCGACCAGGGCTTCGAGGGCAACCGGTTCACCGGCATCCCGATGTATGACGCGCTGACCCACTGGGATCTGTCGTCGGAAACCGAGGCGAGCGGCATCGTGCCGGGCCTGGCGACCGCGTGGGAAGTGAACCCCGATGACACGACGAAATGGACCTTCACCCTGCGCGAGGGCGTGACGTTCCATGACGGATCGCCGTTCAATGCCGATGCGGTGGTGTGGAACGTGCAGAAGGTGCTGGACGAGAGCGCGCCGCATTTCGCCCCGGACCAGGTGGGCGCCACGAAATCGCGGATGCCGACGCTGGCCTTGGCGCGGGCGATCGACGAGCTGACGGTCGAGCTGACCACGACGCAGCCCGACAGCTTCCTGCCGCTGAACATGACGATGCTGTTCATGGCGTCGCCGACCCATTGGCAGGCGCTTTATGACGCGGTGGATGCGGCGATCACCGACCCCAAGGAGCGCGCGGCTGCGGCCTGGACGGCGTTTACGTTCGATCCGTCGGGCACCGGCCCGTTCGAGGGCGATCTTTTCGTGCCGCGCGAACGGTTCGAGATGGTGAAGAACGAAAATTACTGGGATCCGGCGCGCACGCCCACGATCGACCGCGTGGTGCTGGTGCCGTTGCCCGATGCCAATGCCCGCACCGCGGCGCTGCTGTCGGGGCAGGTGGACTGGATCGAGGCGCCCGCACCGGATGCGATCCCGCGTATCCAGAGCGAAGGCAACGTGATCTATTCCAACCCGCAGCCGCATGTCTGGCCGTGGCAGTTGTCGTTCCACGAAGGCTCGCCCTGGTTGGACAAGCGGGTGCGTCACGCGGCCAACCTGTGTGTCAACCGCGAGGAGCTGCAGGTGCTTCTGGGGGGCTACATGGGCATTCCCAAGGGCTCGGTCGAGCCGGGGCATCCGTGGTGGGGCAACCCTTCGTTCGATATCCGCTATGACCCGGACACGGCGCGCAGCCTGATGAGCGAAGCGGGTTTCTCGGCGGAGAATCCGGTGAAGGTGAAGGTGCAGACATCGGCATCGGGATCGGGGCAGATGCAGCCCGTGACGATGAACGAATATGTCCAGCAGTCGCTGGCGGATTGCTTCTTCGATGTCGAGCTGGATGTGCTGGAGTGGAACACCGTCTTCACCAACTGGCGGAAGGGTGCGGCGGATGAAAGCGCGCGCGGGGCGCATGCGATCAACGTCTCCTTCGCGACGATGGACCCGTTCTTTGCGATGGTGCGGTTTGTGTCCACGGAGACCTTCCCGCCTGTGTCGAACAACTGGGGCCTGTTCGGCAATGACGAGTTCGACGCGCTGATCGCGGATGCCCGCACGTCGTTTGCGGATGCGGATCGGGATGCGGCGCTGGCGCGCCTGCATACGCGGATCGTGGAAGAGGCGCCGTTCGTCTGGATCGCGCATGATGTCGGTCCGCGCGCCATGTCGCCCAAGGTCGGCAATGTGACCCAGCCGAAGAACTGGTTCATCGATATCGCGCCGATGACCATCGAAGAGTGATCCCAAGCCCCCTTCGGGGTCGTCCCTGCAAACGGGACGGCCCCCTTTTCAACAGGCTGACTTGCCCATGATTTCGTTCATCCTGCGCCGTGTCGTCTATACCGTGCCGATCATGCTTGGCGTGTCGCTGGTTTGCTTCGCGCTGGTCCATATCTCGCCCGGGGATCCGCTGGTGTCGATCCTGCCGCCGGATGCGTCGGTGGAGTTGCAGGAACAGATGATGGCGATCTACGGCTTCGACCGCTCCTACCCTGAGCAGTTCATGCGCTGGCTGGGATTGGCGGTGCAGGGGGATCTGGGCAATTCGATCGCCACCGGGCGGCCGGTGGCGACGGAAGTGTTCAACGCGGTCGGCAACACGCTGATCCTTGCGGTGACGGCGACGATCATCGGGTTCACCCTGGGCGGGCTGTTCGGCTTTGTGGCGGGGTATTTCCGCGACAGCTGGATCGACAAGCTGGCCACGGCGATTTCGGTGATCGGCGTGTCGGTGCCGCATTACTGGCTGGGCATGGTGATGGTGATCATCTTCTCGGTCGAGCTGCGCTGGCTGCCGGCGACGGGCGCGGGTCCGGGCGGGTCGAGCCAATGGGTCTGGGACTGGGAGCACATGCAATACCTGATCCTGCCGGCGATCACCATGTCGGTGATCCCGATGGGGATCGTGGCCCGCACGGTGCGCGCGCTGGTGGCCGATATCCTGCAACAGGAGTTCGTCGCCGGGCTGCGCGCCAAGGGCCTGCTGGATCGTGGCGTGCTGGCGCATGTCATCAAGAACGCGGCGCCCACGGCGCTGGCGGTGATGGGCCTGCAGTTGGGGTACCTTCTGGGCGGGTCGATCCTGATCGAGACGGTGTTTTCCTGGCCCGGCACCGGATTCTTGCTGGGGCAGGCCATTTTCCAGCGGGATCTGCCACTGCTGCAGGGCACGATCCTGGTGCTGGCGATGTTCTTCGTGATCCTCAACCTGTTGGTGGATGTGGCGCAGACCGCGCTTGATCCGCGCTTGCAAAGGGGCTGAGCCATGGCCGTGACCGCAGACAGTATCGCGCAGCTTGCCACTGTCGAGAAATCCCGAGGCTACTGGCGCTCGGTCGGGGCGCGCTTCCTGCGAGACAAGGTCGCGGTCTGCGCCGGGCTTGTCGCGGCGGGGCTGATCCTGATGGCGATCTTCGCGCCGTGGATCGCGCCGGCCGATCCGCTGGATGGCAGCATGATCAAACGGCTGTCGCCCATTGGCACCGAAGGCTATCCGTTGGGCGCCGATGAGCTGGGGCGCGACATGCTGAGCCGGTTGATCCATGGCGCGCGCCTGTCGCTGTTCATGGGCGTCGTGCCCGTGCTGATCGCCTTTGCCATCGGCGGCGCCATCGGGATTGCCGCCGGGTATCTGGGGGGCTGGGTCAACACGATCACGATGCGGGTTCTGGACGTGCTCTATGCGTTTCCGTCGGTGCTGCTGGCGATTGCGATTTCGGGGGCCTTGGGCGCGGGGATCCTCAACGGGCTTTTGTCGCTGACGGTCGTGTTCATCCCGCCGATCGCGCGGGTGGCGGAAAGCGTCACCACATCGGTGCGCAAGCTGGAATATATCGAGGCAGCGCAGGCCAGTGGCGCATCGAGCCTGCGGATCGTGCGCGATCATGTCCTGGGCAATGTGCTGGGGCCGATCTTCGTCTATGCCACCAGCCTCATCTCGGTGTCGATGATCCTTGCGGCGGGGCTGTCGTTCCTGGGGTTGGGCGTCAGCCCGCCCAACGCGGAATGGGGCCTGATGCTGAACACGCTGCGCAACGCGATCTATGTGCAGCCGTGGCTGGCGGCGCTGCCGGGGGTGATGATCTTTCTGACCTCGATCTCGTTCAACATGCTCAGCGACGGGCTGAGATCCGCCATGGATGTGAAGCAATGAAGACCCCGATCCTGTCCGCCCACAACCTGGTCAAGCATTTCAACGCCGGCGGTTTCGGCGCGGCCCGCAAGGTGGTGCGGGCGGTCGATGACGTGAGTTTCGAGCTGGCCCGGGGCGAGACCCTGGGGGTCGTCGGGGAAAGCGGCTGCGGCAAGTCCACGACCGCACGACTGCTGGTGCAGTTGTTGACGCCCGATAGTGGCGGGGTCCGGTATGACGGCAAGGTGGTCGGCCCGGACATGCCGCTCAGGGCGTTTCGCAGCAAGGTGCAGATGGTGTTCCAGGATAGCTTCGCCTCGCTTAACCCGCGCATGACGATGATCGACGCGGTGGCCTTCGGGCCGTCGGTGCATGGTGTGCCCAAGGCCGAGGCGCGGCGCAAGGCGCAGGGCCTGCTGGAGCGAGTGGGGCTGGATCCGGCGCGCTTTGGCGGGCGGTATGCGCATGAATTGTCGGGCGGGCAGCGTCAGCGGGTGAATATCGCGCGCGCGCTGGCCTTCGATCCGCAGGTGATCGTCCTGGACGAGGCGGTGTCGGCGCTGGACAAATCGGTCGAGGCGCAGGTTCTGAACCTGCTGATGGATTTGCGGCGCGAACGTGGCCTGACCTATGTGTTCATCAGCCATGACCTGAATGTGGTGCGTCATATCTCGGACCGGGTGATGGTGATGTATCTGGGGGAGGTGGCGGAAATCGGGCCGGCCGAGCGGCTGTATTCCGAGCCGCGCCACCCTTATACCGAGGCGCTTCTGGCGGCGATGCCATCGCTTGATCCGGACCGGCGGACGCTGGAGGCGCCGCTGGCGGGCGATCCGCCCAACCCGATCGATCCACCGCCGGGCTGCCGGTTCCATACGCGCTGCGCAAGTGCCTTCGGGCCCTGCGCCAGCAAGGTGCCCGCGCCACACAGCCTGGGCGGAGGGCATGTCGCGGCCTGCCATCTGAATTCGTCAAAGGAGCATGCCGCATGACATCGCCCCTGTCCCCGAGCGCGGCGCCCCTTTTGAAGGTGCGCGACCTGTGTGTGCGGTTTGCGGGCCGCCCGCCGGTGCATGCGGTCAATTCGGTGAGCTTCGATCTGGCGGCAGGCGAGGTTCTGGGCATCCTCGGCGAAAGCGGGTCGGGCAAGAGCGTGACGCTCAAGACGCTGTTGCGCCTCTTGCCGGAACGCAAGACCACCATCAGCGGCACGGTCGAGGTGGAGGGTCGGGATATCCTGTCGTTGAAGGGTCGTGCCTTGGCCGATCACCGGGGCGGAGTGGCGTCGATGATCTTCCAGGACCCGGCCCTGGCGCTGGACCCGGTCTATACGATCGGGCGCCAGATCGCGGAAACCGTCGTCCGTCATGAGGGGGTGTCGACCCGCGAGGCGATGGCGCGCGCGCTGGAAATGCTCGAGCTGGTCCGGATCCCGTCGGCCAGGCGGCGGCTGGACAATTACCCGCACGAGATGTCCGGGGGCATGCGGCAGCGCGCGATGATCGCGCTGGCGCTGGCCTGCCGGCCCAAGCTGTTGCTGGCGGATGAGCCGACAACGGCGCTGGATGCCACGGTCCAGATCCAGATCCTGCTGTTGTTGTGAGAGTTGCAACAGGAGATGGGCATGGGGGTGATCTTCGTGACCCATGATATCGGTGTGGCGGTCGAGGTGTCGGACCGGCTGGCGGTGATGTATGCGGGCAGTTTTGTCGAAACCGGGTCGGTTGCGGATATCATCCGCGATGCGCGCCACCCTTATTCGAAGGGCCTGCTGGCGGCCAATCTTGTGGGGGCGGTGCCGGGCACGCGGCTGGATGCGGTGCCCGGGGCGCCGCCGCCCTTGAACGCCCTGCCGGAAGGCTGTTCCTTTGCGCCGCGCTGTGCGCAGGCGCAAACGGCCTGCGGGATCAGCCCGCTGCCCGTCTGGACAGGCGAGGGCGGGCGTTGGGCCAGATGCGTTCATGCCTGCCGCGCCGAGGCGTTGGCCGATTCCGGAGCCCGCGCATGAGCACGCGGGCCAAGCCGAGGATCGCCATCCTCAACCCAAATTCGACGCAGCGCATGACCGATGAAATGGTCGCATCGGCGCGGGTTGCGATCGGTGACATGGCCGAGGTGATCGGCCTGACCAACCATCGGGGGCCTGCCTCGATCCAGGGGCCCGAGGATGCCGAGCGGTGCCTCGAGGGGTTGTTCGCCGTGGTCGAGGAGGCGCGCGGCATGGGGGTCGATGCCATCGTGATCGGCTGTTTCGACGATACCGGCCTTGCCACGTTGCGGGCGACAGCCGGTTTGCCGGTCATCGGCATGGGGGAGGCGGGATGCATCGCCGGAAGCCTTGCATCCCAAGCCTTTGCGGTGGTGACCAGTCTGGACGTGTCGGTGCCGGTGATCGCCGACAATATTCGCGCCATGCGGCTGGAGGATCGTTGCGCCGGGGTGCATGCGTCCGGGGTGCCGGTGCTGGATCTGAATGACGGCCCGGACAGCATCCGCCGCGTGCAGGAGGCGGTGGACCGCGTGGCGGCCCTGCATCCGGGCAGCAGCATCGTGCTGGGTTGCGGCGGCATGACGGTCCTGGCCCGCCGGATCGAGGCGCCGGGGAACGCGCGGGTGATCGATCCGGTGGTCGCGGCGGCGCATATGTGTCTTGCCGCGCTGCCGTGAGACCATGCGCGGGGCCGAGGGCCTGCAGGCCGGGATGGCGCGCGCGGCCGTGCTCAGCCGTCGGCGGCCGTGACGATATAGGGGGTGTCGAGGTGATGTTCCTGAAGGTTCGCGCCGGTGCCGATACGGTCGATCACCGCGAAAAGTCCCGGTGCCTCGAAGGGGGCGAGAACGCCGTGCCAGACGGCGCGGTGCAGGTTCACGCATTGCCCCGGCGCCGTGAGAAACGCCTGCGCCGGACCGGGCAGGCCGCCCGCATCGGGCGCCACGATCACCAGAAAGCGGGTCGGCGTGATCGGGATGAACGCCTGGCTGCCATCGGGATGCCGTTCCAGCAGATCGACCGTATAGGGCAGGTGCCGCGCCTTGGCGTCGAACAGGCTGATCCCGGCGCGACCGTCGGAAAAATCGAGCTGCGCAAGGTCGGTATACCGGTCGCACATGCCCTGGTTGATGATCTTGTCGGGCGCGCGCTGCGTGTCGATGACATCTCCGAAGGGCCGAAACGCGTCGGCTGTGAGGGGGGCGGCTGTCAGAATGTGGTCTGTCATGACGGGATGTCCCTTGGCGCAAGTGCCGGATGCCGGTCCGGCACGGCGCCCGTGGCCGCCCGGATCCCGACGCCGAAGATCGGCAGGGCGGACGATAGCATTGCGCCGCGTCCTCAGACAGGGGGTTTCGGCCTGCACCACCCGTCTTGCGGCGGCGCGCGGGCGGATGGGCCTGCGCGGTGTCGGTCGCATGGTGTGACAGGACGGCCAGGGAGGGAGGGGATATGACCTATTCGAGAGACTTGCGCGGTTACGGACCGACACCGCCCGATGCCAAATGGCCCGGAGGCGCGCGCATCGCGGTGCAGTTCGTGCTGAATTACGAGGAAGGCGGCGAAAATTGCCTGTTGCATGGCGATGCGGCGTCCGAGGGGTTCCTGTCGGATATTCCCGGTGCGGCGCCCTGGCCGGGGCAGCGTCACTGGAACATGGAATCGATCTATGAATATGGCGCGAGGGCGGGCTTCTGGCGGCTGCACCGTCTGTTCACGGTGGCGGGCATTCCGGTGACGATCTACGGCGTCGCCTCGGCCCTTGCGCGCAGTCCCGAGCAGGTCGAGGCGATGCTGGAGGCCGGTTGGGAGATCGCCAGCCACGGCCTGAAATGGATCGAGCACAAGGACATGTCCGAGGCCGAGGAGCGCGCCGCCATCGCCGAGTCGATCCGCCTGCATAGCGAGGTTGTCGGTGAGCGGCCAAGGGGTTGGTACACGGGGCGCTGCAGCATGAACACCGTCAGGCTTGTGGCCGAGGAGGGCGGGTTCGCCTATATCTCGGACAGTTATGACGATGACCTGCCGCATTGGGTGCGCGTGGGAGAGCGCGAGCAGCTGATCATCCCCTACACGCTGGAGGCCAATGACATGCGCTTTGCCGGCGCGCCGGGCTATGTCACGGGCGAGCAGTTCTTCCAGTATCTCAAGGACAGTTTCGACGTGCTCTATGCCGAGGGACAGGCGGGCGCGGCCAAGATGCTGAGCATCGGGTTGCATTGCCGCCTGATCGGCCGTCCGGGAAAGCTGGTGGGGCTGCAGCGGTTCATCGCTTATATTCAAGGGTTTGAGGGGGTCTGGTGCCCGAGACGTATCGACATTGCCGATCATTGGCACCGGGCGCATCCGCCAATGATCGGCCTGCTGGTCAGTGGCTTGTCCGATGCGGAGTTCAGGGCGCGTCTTGCCGGGGTTTGCGACGGTGTGGAATGGGTGGTCGCGCGCGCGGCGCAGCTTGAACGCGGGCCGGCGCATGAGTGTGCCGCCGGTCTGCATAGCCTGTTGTGCCGGGTCTTGCGGCGCGCCTCGCCCGAGGAACAGCGCGCGGTGGCCGAAAGGTTCGTGGCGCTTGGCCATGATCTGGATACCACGCGCGCGCCCGGTGACCTGCGCCGCGCGCTCGAGGCCGTCATGCGGCAGCGGCTGGACGCCTTGCTGACCGGCACGCCCCCATCTGAACACGCACAGACCTGAGGATCCGACATGTATTATACGCCCAAGGGCGGCTTGCCGCCACAGACCAGCCTGTTGACCGACCGCGCCATGTTCACCGAAGCCTATGCGGTCATTCCCAAAGGCACGTTTTCCGATATCGTGACCAGCCTGCTGCCCTTCTGGGAGGGGGCGCGCTTCTGGGTGCTGGCGCGGCCCCTGTCGGGCTTTGCCGAGACGTTCTCGCATTATATCGCCGAGGTCGCACCCGGCGGCGGCAGCACCCGGCCGGAAACGGAACCCGGCATCGAGGCGGTCCTGTTCGTCGTCGAGGGGGCGCTGGTGCTGAGCGTGAACGGCGTGACCCACGAGATGGGGACGGGCGGCTATGCCTTTATCCCGCCCGGCGCGGATTGGACGCTGCGCAATGCCTCGGATGAGGTGGTCAGGTTTCACTGGATCCGCAAGGCCTATCGCGCGGTGGAGGGTCTGGAAGCGCCCGATGTGGTGGTGACCAACGAGCGCGATATCGCGCCGGTCGCCATGCCCGACACGAACGGGGTCTGGGCCACGACCCGGTTTGTCGACCCGCAGGACATGCGCCATGACATGCATGTCACGATCGTGACGTTCCAACCCGGTGGCGTGATCCCGTTTGCCGAGACGCATGTGATGGAACACGGGCTTTACGTGCTGGAGGGCAAGGCGGTCTATCGGCTCAATCAGGATTGGGTCGAGGTCGAGGCCGGGGATTACATGTGGTTGCGCGCGTTCTGCCCGCAGGCCTGCTATGCCGGTGGACCAGGGCCATTCCGCTACCTGCTTTACAAGGATGTGAACAGGCACATGCCGATGCGATGAGCCGGGGCCACGGGCCTTGGCCACTGGCCCGCAACCGGCGCCGGAGGGATGCTGCGCCGGTTGCGGGGGATCAGACGCGGTTTTCCAGCGGCGTCTTGCGGTTCATCGACAGGCGTTGCGCCAGTTTCGCGCCACGGCGCACCGGGATCAGGGGCCGTGCGGGCAGGGGCGGCGCGTAGGTGGAGGGATCGGCCAGTTCGGGGAAGATCTGGTAGATTTCCTCGCGGGCTTCGGGGGACACCGCCTTGAGCGCCTCGGGACCGGTGAAGAGGGACTCGGTCGGTGCGCCTTCGGAGAAGATCACCTGGTGGCGGTCGAACATGACATGCCAGTATTCGACGCCGTCGGTCGCCTCGTCGATATCGATGCCGTCGAGGGCGACAAGCGCCTTTGCGGGCACAAGCACCTCGTCGGTCTGGAACATGCGGCGGGTGACCTTGGAGCGGACAAGCACCCGGTGCTGCGGCGAGACCACGAGATCCCGGATCGGCAGGTTCTGACCGAGCGCGCCGGCGCGGATGCGGATCGGCTTGAGCTTGGGCTTGGCGGCAAGCTCGGCGCCGCTGAGCGTGCGCGAGCCGATCCAGCGTATGCGCTGATAGCCGTCATCCATGGTGATTGCGCGGTCCGAGGTGGTCAGGTCCTGCACGGCGACTTCGCCGCGGGCGGTCGCGATCAGGGTGTCGCGCGTGAAGCAGACGACGAAATTCTCGATCTCGGAGAAATTGACGGTGACCAGATCGCCATTGGCGTCGAAATAGGTGGCTGTGCCGCTTTCGCTGGCCGGATCGTCGCCGGTATAGGTGATGTCCACCGGTCCCAGCCCGGTCAGGACAAGGGTGTCGCCTGCGGTTTCGCCCGCTTCGCCGCCGGTGATGGTGATGGTGCCGGGGCCGTCGGTGACCGTCGGGTCGAAGGTGAAGGTGTCGTCGCCGTCGCCGCCCGTGGCAATGTCATTGGCCGACACGATCAGGCTGTCATTGCCTATGCCGCCATCGAGCGAGTCGGCGCCGGCCCCGCCATCGAGCGTGTCATCTTCCATTTCGCCCAGCAGGGTGTCGTTGCCTGCGCCGCCATCCAGCACGTCATTGCCTTCGCTGCCGCGCATGTCGTCATTGCCGTCGCCGCCGAAGATCAGGTCATTGCCCGCATCCCCATCGAGGAAATCATCCCCGAGGCCGCCTTCGAGGCTGTCGGTGCCGTCGCCGCCGCGCAGATCGTCATTGCCCGTGCCGCCGGTGACCGTGTCATCGCCGGCGCCGGCATCGACGAAATCATTGCCCGATCCGGCGTCGACGACGTCATTGCCGCCGCCGGCGCGGATGTCGTCATCGCCGCCATTGCCCAGGATCGTATCGGCGCCCTCGGTGATCGCGTCGCCTTCTGCGTCGCTGAAGCCGACCGGCATGAACTGACCGGATTCGGTGCCGTCCACCGCATCGGTGAGGATCAGTTCGATGCCTTCGAAGGTCAGGGTCTCTCCTGTGGAGAAGGTCACCACACCGCGCACGGCGCCGGGATCGTTCGGGTCGTCCTCTTTCTGGATCTGCACGACATCGGCGCCGCGCAAATCCAGAGTGTCGAGGTCCGTTGTCCCTTCGGCGCCGCCGAAGACCACATCGCCCGCCGCATCGGCGGTGGGATCGTCTGTCGTGACGAACTGGTTGTCGGCGGTGAAGAAATCATTGCCAAGGCCGCCCACCAGCGTATCCGCGCCGGAGCCGCCGACCAGCGTGTCGCTGCCCGCGCCACCCTGAACAAGGTCGTTGCCTTCGTCGCCCGCGACGAAATCCGCGCCGTCGCCGCCATCGAGCGTATCGTTGCCGTCCTGACCGCCCATGAAGTCGTCACCGGCGCCGCCGAACAACTGGTCGGCACCCAGACCGCCCAACAGGTCATCATTGCCCGCGTCCCCGGAGAGGACATCGTTGCCGTCCTCGCCGCGCAGCGCGTCGTTGCCCTCACCGCCGGTCAGCGTGTCATTGCCTGCGCCGCCCTCGACGAAATCGTCGCCGGTGCCCGCATCGACGCTGTCATCGCCACCGCCCGCCGCGACGCTGTCATTGCCTTCGACGGTCACGATCGTGTCGGCGCCTTCGGTGACCCTGTCGCCCTGCGCGTCGATGAACCCGACAGAGATGGTGTCGGCCGAGGATGTGCCATCCACAATGCCGTCCGCGTCGGTCAGGACCGTCTCGATCTCGGAGAAGGCGATGGTGACCGGATCGCCGGCCGTGTTGGTATAGGTCGCGGTGCCGCTTTCGCCGATGCCGGTGACAGGATCGAAGGTCGGATCACCGGTGTTGTAGACCACGGTGACCGGGCCCAGCCCCCGCAGATCCAGCGTGTCGCCCGCCGTCTCGACGGTTTCGCCGCCGGTGATCGTGGCATTGCCGCCGGTGGGCAGGGCCGGATCGACAAGGAAGACGTCGTCGCCATCGCCGCCACTGGCCGTGTCATCCGCGCCCAGCACGAAGGAATCCGCGCCCGCACCGCCGACAAGGGAGTCGGCGCCCGCACCACCCGCCAGCGTGTCGTTGCCGTCGCCGCCGAAGATCTGGTCGTTGCCCGCATCGCCGCGCAGGTCGTCATTGCCATCGTCGCCATTGACCGTGTCGTTGCCCGCGCCGCCTTCCAGGAAGTCGTCGCCGACACCGCCCGACAGGAAGTCGTCGCCATCCTCGCCGCGCAGGTCATCATTGCCCACATCGCCAAGCAGCACGTCATTGTCGAAGCCACCGGCCAGCAGGTCGGCGCCGTCACCGCCGAAAAGCGTGTCGATACCGGCCCCGCCGAACAGCTGGTCATCGCCAGCCTCGCCGCGCAGGTCGTCATTGCCGTCGTCGCCGTTCAGGTTGTCGTTGCCTGTGCCGCCTTCGAGGAAGTCGTCGCCGACACCGCCCGACAGGAAGTCATCGCCATCCTCGCCGCGCAGGTCATCGTTGCCCACA
>Ga0189287_100092_pt1 | contig 83267 bp, 70 predicted proteins | sample UW86minimetaG_FD_130319 | JGI IMG/M metagenome (GOLD analysis project Ga0189287, IMG submission 130319) | Marine microbial communities from the Costa Rica Dome - UW86 mini metaG | ecosystem: Environmental > Aquatic > Marine > Oceanic > Photic zone | place: Costa Rica: the Eastern Pacific...
CTTCACCTTCTCGCCCGACGGCAACCCCCTCGTCGGCCCCGTGCGCGGCAAGCCCGGCTACTGGTGCGCCTGCGCCGTCATGGCGGGCTTCCTCCAGGGCGGCGGCGTCGGCAAGTCGCTGGCGGAATGGATCGTCCACGGCGAGCCAGAGGCGGATGTCTTCGGCATGGATGTCGCCCGCTACGGCGATTTCGCCGAGAACAAGGAATTCATCCGCCAGACCACGGGCCAGTTCTACACCCGCCGCTTCGTGATGACCTACCCCAACGAACAGCTCCCCGCCGGGCGCCCATTGAAAATGGCCCCAGCCTATTCCGACATGACAGCCGCCGGCGCCCGCTGGGGCGCAAGCTGGGGGCTGGAACTGCCCCTCTATTTCGCCCCTTCGGAAGATTTCGAGGAAAAACCAACCCTCAAACGCTCCAACGCCTTCCCCATCGTCGCCGAGGAATGCAAGGCGGTGCGCGAAACCGCCGGCCTCCTCGACATCTCCGGCTTCTCCCGGTTCGAGATCACGGGCGACGGGGCCGAGGCGTGGCTCGACCATCTCCTCGCCTGCAAACTCCCCGCCCCCGGCCGCGCCAAACTCGCCCCCATGCTGGCCCCCGACGGCCGCCTCAAGGGCGACCTCACCGTCTTCAACTGGGGCGACGGCACGTGGTGGATCATGGGCTCCTACTACCTGCGCGAATGGCACATGCGCTGGTTCCACGACCACATGGGCGACGGCGTCTCCGTCCGCGACATCTCCGACGCCACCGTGGGCTTCGGCGTCTCCGGCCCCAACGCCCGCAAGATCGTCGAGAAACTCACCGATGGCCCCATCGCCGAGCTGCCATTCATGGGCTGCGACACCTTCGATATCGGCCTCTACCGCTGCAAGGTCGGCCGTCTCTCCGTCGCCGGGGAACTCGGCTACGAGATCCACTGCTCCGCCGCCGAACATATCGGCCTCCGCAAGCTTCTCCTGCAAGCCGGCGCCGATCTCGGCCTCCGCGAAGTGGGCTTCAACGCCCTCCTCAGCCTGCGCCTCGAAAAATCCTTCGGCATCTGGAGCGCCGAATTCACCCAGGGCTACACCCCCGCCCAAACCGGCATGGACCGCTGGATCGCCTGGGACAAGGGTGACTTCATCGGCAAGGCGGCAGCCCAGTCCGAGCGTGACGCGGGCGGCCCCTCCACCCACATCGTCACCCTCGAAATCGACGCCGACGACGCCGACGCCTCGGGCTTCGAACCCGTCTGGCAGAACGGCAAACGCGTGGGCTTCGTCACCTCCGGCGGCTACGGCCACACCACCGGCAAATCCCTCGCGCTGGCCATGCTCGACCGCGCCGCCACCACCGAAGGCACCGAGCTCACCGTCCACATCGTCGGCGCCGAACGGCCCGCACGCGTCATCGCCCCCTCCCCCTACGACCCCTCCGGCAAAGCCATGAGAACCTAGATGGAACAGGAATCCCGAGGCCGCACCTCCCGCCGTCGCCGTTCACGCGACGGCGGCGCAGGCGCCCCCGCCCAGCGCCAAACCAACTACCGCCAGCTCCGCAACCCCTTCCCGCAGATGGCCGTCTTCTCCGACGACCAGGTCGCGGCGATGCACGACGCGGCCCTGCAAATGCTCGAAGAGCTTGGCATCAAGGTCCTCCTCCCGGAAGCCCGCCAGATCTTCGCCCGCGCCGGCGCCCGCGTCGACGAGACCACCGAGATGGTCTACCTCGGCCGCGATATCGTCGCCGAGGCCCTCTCCACCGCCCCCAAATCCATCACCGCCCGCGCCGCCACGCGCGAGCGTGACCTCCTGCTCGAACTCGGCTCCCTGACCTTCCAATGCGGCGCCGGCGCCCCCCACGCCACCGATCTCGAACGCGGCCGCCGCCCCGGCACCGGCCGCGACTTCCGCGAATTCACCCGGATCGTGCAGCATTTCGACGTGCTCCACATGATGCCGCCCGTGGTCGAACCGCAGGACATCGCCACCAACGTCCGCCACTACTTCACCATGGAGGCGCAGCTTTCCCTCTCCGACAAGCTGCCCTTCGTCTTCTCCCGCGGCACGCCGCAAGTCACCGAGAGCTTCGAACTCCTCCGCGACTTCCGCGGCCTCACAGACGAGCAATTCCAAAAAGACCCCCACTGCTACACCATCATCAACACCAACAGCCCCCGTGTCCTCGACATCCCCATGGCGCAGGGCCTCATCGACTTCGCCAGGCACCGCCAGCTCGCCATCGTCACCCCCTTCACGCTGATGGGCGCCATGGCCCCGATCACCGTCGCGGGCGCGATCACCCTCTCCCACGCCGAGGCGCTGGCCGCCATCGCCCTCACGCAGATGACCAACCCCGGCGCGCCGGTCATGTACGGCACCTTCACCTCGAACGTCGACATGAAGTCCGGCGCCCCGGCCTTCGGCACGCCCGAGCATTTCAAGGCCTCGCTCGCCGCCGGCCAGATGGCCCGCCTGGTCGGCCTGCCCTGGCGCTGCGCCGGCGGCTCGGCGGCCAACGTGAACGACGCGCAGGCCGCCAATGAAAGCCAGTTCGGCCTCTGGGGCTGCCTCATGGCCGGCGCCACCACGATCATCCATGCCGCGGGCTGGCTCGAAGGCGGGCTCACCGTCTCCTATGAAAAGATCATCACCGACCTCGAAACCCTCCAGATGGTGGCCGAGATGTGCGCCCCCACCGCCGCAGGCCTTGACGAGATCGCGCTCGACGCCCACCGCGAGGTCATGCCGTCGGGCCATTTCTTCGGCTGCGCCCACACCATGGCCCGCTACCAGACCGAGTTCTACCAGCCCCTCGTCGCCGACTGGTCGAACTACGGCACATGGACGGAGAACGGCAGCCGCACCGCAAGCGAGCGCGCCACGGGCATCTGGAAAAAGATCCTCCGCGACGACGTGCGCCCGCCGCTCGACGAGGCTAAGGTCGAGGCGATGCACCGCGACATCGCCAAACGCACCGCCGCCGGCGGCGCCCCGCCGGAGAGTTGAATGAGCAAGCGAGACCTTCCGATCCTCCACCGCGACGACCCCGAAAAGGAACCGCTTGTCGGCCATATCAAGGTCACCCGCGAAGACTGGCTCAACGTCGCCCGCGACGTGCTGGTCAGCGACGGCGTGGCCGAGGTCAAGGTGCTCGCCCTCGGCCAGCGGCTCGACGTCTCCCGCTCCAGCTTCTACTGGTACTTCAAAAGCCGCAAACACCTGCTCGAGGCCCTGCTCGACGACTGGGAAGCCCGCAACACCCGCACCATCGTCGCCCAATGCGCACTTCCCGCCGACACCATCGGAGAGGCCGTCGGCAACTTCTTCAAATGCTTCCTCAACCCCGATCTCTTCGACCGCGGCCTCGATTTCGCCGTGCGCGAATGGTCCCGCCGCGACGGCGCCGTGCGCCAGCGCATCGACCAGGCCGACCGGGAACGCCTCGCCGCCGTGATACAGATGTTCGAGCGCCACGGCTTCACCCCCTACGAGGCCGACGTCCGCGCCCGCATCCTCTATTACATGCAGCTGGGCTATCACGCCCTCGACGTGCGCGAACCGATGCAGGCCCGCTGCGACCGGCTGGCGGGTTATCTCAAGGGCTTCACCGGGCAGGAGGCCACCGACGAGGTCCTCGCCACCATGATCGCCTATGCCATGGAACAGGACGGCAAACAGTGACCCGCTACTCCGCCTTCACCCTCTTCCGCGAAGGCCTGCGCGGCCACAAGGGCTGGTCGAAGGCATGGCGCTCGCCCGAGCCGAAGCCCGAATACGACGCCATCGTCATCGGTGGGGGCGGGCACGGGCTGGCCACTGCCTATTACCTCGCGAAGAACCACAAGATCACCAACGTGGCCGTGCTCGAAAAAGGCTGGCTCGGCGGCGGCAACACCGGCCGCAACACCACCGTGATCCGCTCGAACTACTTCTACCCGGAAAGTGCGGCACTCTACGATTTCGGCGTGAAGCTCTACGAAGGCCTCTCGCGCGACCTCAACTACAACATCATGTTCTCGCAACGCGGCATGATCGTCACCGCCCATTCCGAGCACGACATGGAAATGGCCGCCCGCCAGACCAACGCCATGCGCCTCAACGGCGTCGACGCGGAACTCCTCGACCGCGACCAGGTGCTCAAGCGCATCCCGCTGGCCAACACCCGCCCCGACTGCCGCCACCCGATCCATGGCGGCGTCCTGCAACCCCGCGCCGGCACCGGACGCCACGACGCGGTCGCCTGGGGCCTCGCCCGCGCCGCCGACTCGCGCGGCGTCGACATCATCCAGAACTGCGAGGTGCAGGGCTTCATCACCGAGGCCGGCCGCTGCGTGGGCGTCGAGACCTCCCTCGGCCCGATCCGCGCGGGCGTGATCGGTGCCGCCACCGCCGGCCACTCCTCCGTCATCGCGCAGATGGCGGGCCTCCAGCTCCCCATCACCAGCTACGCATTGCAAGCTTTCGTCTCCGAACCCCTCAAACCGGTGATGGACACCGTCTGGCTCGCCCCGCCCTTCGGCACCTATTTCAGCCAGTCCGACAAGGGCGGCCTCGTCATCGGCGGCGGGCTCGACCGTGTCCCCTCCTACGGCCAGCGCGGCAACCTGCCCATGCAGGAAACCGTGCTCGCGGGCCTCGCCGAAATGGTCCCGGCGCTCGCCAAGGTCAAACTCCTGCGCCACTGGGCCGGCATCGTCGACGTCACGCCGGACAGCTCGCCCATCATCGGGCCGTCGGGCCTCGACGGGCTCTACCTCAATTGCGGCTGGGGCACCGGTGGCTTCAAATCCATCCCCGTCGGCGGCTCGCTCCTTGCCCATCTCATGGCCACCGGCCAACACGACCCCCTCAGCCAGCCCTTCGACCTCACCCGCTTCCCCACGGGCCGCCTCATCGACGAAGGCGCCGCCTCGGGCATCGCGCATTAGGAAGGCCACCCCATGCAGATCTTCACCTGCCCCTTCTGCGGCCCCCGCGACGAACGCGAATTCCACTTCGCCGCCGAGGCCGGCAAGACCCGCCCCGACACGACCCGACAGATCGACCCCGAAACCTGGGCCACCTACCTCCACGCCCAGCGCAACGACAAGGGCCGCACACGCGAGGTCTGGATGCACCTGCCCTGCAGCGAACTCTTCCTCATGGAACGCGACAGCGTCACCATGGAGGTCTTCTCCACCCACCCCCTCCGGAAAGAGCCGCAATGACCCTCCGCCTCCCCACCGGCGGCCTCATCGACCGCTCCAAACCGATCCACTTCACCTTCGACGGCAAGCTCTGTCAGGGCTACCACGGCGACACAATCGCCTCCGCCCTCCTCGCCAGCGGCACCCGCATCCTCGGCCGCAGCTTCAAGTACCACCGCCCCCGCGGCCTCTGGGGCGCCTGGGTCGACGAACCCAACGCCATCATGAATGTCACCCTCGATGGCCACGTATTCCCCAACTGCCTCGCCACCACCACCTACCTGCAGGACGGCATGGCAGCCCGCGCCGTCAACGCCTGGCCCTCCGCCCGCTTCGACCTCAAGGGCGGCCTCGACCTCTTCCACCGCTGGTTCGCGGCGGGCTTCTACTACAAGACCTTCATGTGGCCCGACTGGCACCTCTTCGAACCTCTCATCCGCCGCATGGCCGGTCTCGGCGCCGTCTCCCCCGAGCACCTCGACACCTACACCTCCGACCAGACCCACGACCGCTGCGACACAATCGTCATCGGCGGCGGCCCCGCCGGTCTCGCTGCCGCGGAAGCGGCCGCCCAAGCCGGCCAAAACACCCTCCTCGTCGAAGACCATGCCGACCTCGGCGGCTCCGCCCACCAACTCCCCACTATCGAAGACACACCTACAGCCGACTGGATCGCCGCCCGTCAGTCCGCCATCCAATCCGCCGGCGGCCGCATCCTCACCCACACCACCGCCTTCGGCATCTACGACCACGGCCTCGTGGGCCTCGCCCAGTCCGGCCCCTTCGGCACCGCCCCCCGCCTCATCCGCCTGCGCGCCACCCGCATCATCCTCGCCACCGGCGCCATCGACCGCCCCCTCACGTTTGCCAATAACGACCGCCCCGGCATCATGGCCGTCGACGCCGCGGCCGAGTACCTCGCCCGCTACGCCACCCTCCCCGGCCGCCAGATCGCCCTCCTCGCCAACACCCCGCAAGCCGACACGCTCGCCGCCCAACTCACCCAGGCCGGCGCCCAGGTTACCCACGTGGACCCCGCCCAAAGCCCCCTAAGCGCGCGCGGCGGCAAACACCTCACCGCCCTCCAGGCCGGCGACCGAACCCACCCCGCCGACACCATCCTCGCCTCGGGCGGCCTCACCCCGCTCGTCCACCTCTGGCGCCACGCCGGCGGCAAGCTCGACTGGTGCGACCAACGCAACGCATTCCTCCCCGGCACACCACCCGGCAACATGACAGCCACCGGCGCCGCCAACGGCACTTTCGACACCGACGAAGCCCTCGAACACGCCCGCGCCACCGGCAAAAACACCCCCACCCAACGCCCCGACCCGAAACACCACATCACCCCCCACTGGCCCGCACCGGGAAGCAAAGGCCGCCAGTGGATCGACTTCCAGCACGACGTCACCCTCAAGGATGTCGAACTCGCCGCCCGCGAAAACTACACCTCGGTCGAGCACCTGAAACGCTACACCACCCTCGGCATGGCCTCCGACCAGGGCAAGACCTCCAACATGCCCGGCCTCGCCGCCATGGCCGCCATCCAGGGCCGCCCCATCCCCGAGATCGGCACGACAACCTTCCGCCCGCCCTTCGTGCCCGTCCCGATCGAGATGTACCACGGCGCCCACACCAAGCAGCTCTGGAACCCTCTCAAACGCCTGCCCCTCGAACCCCAACACCGCGCCGCCGGCGCCGCCTTGGGCGACTACGGCGGCTGGCTCCGCGCCGGCTGGTACGGCAAAGGCTCCCCCGAAACCCAAGCACAATCCGAAGCCCGGATGGCCCGCCAAACCGCCGCCATCTTCGACGCCTCCCCCTTGGGCAAGATCGAGGTCATGGGCCCCGACGCCGAGGCCTTCGTCAACTTCGTCTACTATAACACGATCAGCACCCTGAAGCCGGGCCGCATCCGCTACGGCTTCATGCTCACCGAGGGCGGCGCCGTATTCGACGACGGCGTCATCGCCCGCCTCGACGCGAACCGCTTCGTCATCTCCTGCTCCTCCAGCCATGTCGACTCTGTCCGCACCCATCTCGAAGCGTGGCGCCAGGACGGCAACGACCCCGACCGCATCTTCATCCACGACACGACCCAGCACTGGGCGACCCTCACCGTCACCGGCCCCCGGGCACGCGCCATCCTCGACACGCTCGACCTCGACACCGACGACTTCCCGCACATGTCCCTCCGCGAGACATCGTGGCAAGACACCCCCCTCCGCCTCGCAAGGGTCAGCTTCACCGGCGACACCAGCTTCGAACTCTCGATCCGCGCCTCGCAGGCCCCCGCCCTCTGGTCTGCCCTTCTCGACGCCGCCAAACCGCTCGACGCCGGCCCCATCGGCGTCGAGGCCCTCTCCATCCTCCGCGCCGAGAAAGGCTTCCTCATGATCGGCAAGGACACCGACGGCGAAACCATGCCCCACGACCTCGGCTTCACGGACCCGCGCCTGAAGAAATCCCCCCCCTTCGTCGGCGACCGCAGCCTGCACACCGACAAAGCCAACGCCCCCGACCGCAAGCAACTCGTCGGCCTCACCGTCCCCGCCGGCGCACCCCCACTCCCCACCGGCGCTCACGTCGTGACAGACGACGAAACCCCGCGCTCCCTCGGCTACGTCACCTCCAGCTACCTCAGCCCCACGCTCGGCCGCCCCATCGCCCTCGCCCTCCTCGAAAACGGCACCAACCGCATGGGCGACACCATCACCGCCTGGCACCTCGGCGAAACCCGCCAAGCGACCGTCAGCCCCCCCTGCGCCCTCGACCCCGAAGGAGCCCGCCTCGATGCGTGACGACACAGCCCTCTGGGACGCCCCACGCGACCCGGCCACGCCCATCGACCTCGGCCCCGCCAGGCTGACCCCGGTGCACCTCACCCGCCAGACCCTCGTCTCCGGCCCGAACGTGCTGACCCAAACCGACCTCCCCCTCGTCGACTGGCCCGGCGCGGCCCCCTCCGGCCCCTACGCCGTCACCCTCCGCCGCGACCGCCTGCTGCTGGTGAACGCCCCCGAAACCCCCGATGGCTGGAACGACACCACCCAACAGGCCACCTCCGACGTCACCGACGCCTACACCGTCTTCGACCTGACCGGAGACGCCCTCCCCCTCCTCGGACGCGGCGCGGAAATCACCCCCGACATCCCCTCCCGTTCCACGGCTCGCCAGCTCTTCGGCTTGGGCGTCTTCCTCTACCAACTGGACGACGGCACAACCTACCGCCTCCACGTTCCCCGAGCCCACGCCGAGTCGCTGATCCAACATTTCGAGAAAGCCGCCAGTCACGGCTGACCCCAACCGCCAGGCCGGGCGTGCGCCACATCGCGACGTGGTAGTGACCCCGTCCCGGCCTCCGAGCCGGGACCCCGCACCGCAAGAGGCCCCGGGTCAGGCCCGGGGCGGGAGGCGAAATCCGTAGGGTGGGTGCAAACCCACCTCCCCGAGCCCGCGGAACAGGCGCCAGCGACCCACCAAACCCGACCCGCCCCGGCCCCTGACCCGGCGCCTCGCGCCGGTCTCCCCACCACGTTAACGATCTAAACGCCCAACCCGCCATCGCCCGGCGCACCGACGTAATACCGACAAGATACCGACGTTATACCGACGTCGAAATCCGGCCCGTTCGCCCCGTTAACCTTCGCCCGCCGGACGCCGTAGGGTGGGTGAAACCCACCTCTCCCCGACGCACCGTAGGGTGGGTGAAACCCACCACCCCCAACGCACTCAAATATCGAAGAACACCGTCTCCCCCTCGCCCTGCAAACGGATATCGAACCGGTAGACAACCTTCCCGTCCCGCTCCGCCCGCTGGGCCACGAGGGTCTGCCGCCGCACCTCCCATTCGATCAGCCCCATCACCGGGTCCGCGGCATTGGCCTCAGCCTCGTCCGAGAAGTAAATCCTTGTATTCAAACCCACATTCACGCCGCGCGCCACGATCCACAGGTTAATATGCGGCGCCATCATCTTGCCATTCCGGCCCATCACCGGCCCCGGCTTGACCGTGTCGAACCCCCACTCGCCCGTCTCGAAATCGGTGATCACCCGGCCCCAGCCGCGGAACCCGTCCTCGACCTCGCCGGGATGCTCGGGATGCGCATAAATCCCTTCCGCATTCGCCTGCCACGCCTCCAGCAGCACGTCCTTGACCGGGCTCCCGGTGCCGTCGATCACGACCCCCTCAACCCGGATCCTCTCCCCCCCGGCATTGGGCCCGGCAATGTCCCAGCCCAGCTCCCGCTCGTAGATATCGAACCCCGCCGCCCCCGGCGCCAGCCCGATATGAACGTAAGGCCCCGCCGTCTGCGACGCGGTTTCCTTGAGGTATTCAAGCTTTTGCGGCATCAGTTCCCCTCCAGCCGGTTTTCGAACAGGGTCGACCGCCGCCCGCGCAGCACGATGTCGAACTTGTAGGCGATGGTGTCGAGCGGGATCGTCGCGTTCAGGTCGAGAGGCGCGATCAGCTGGTCTATCGCCGCCGGGTCGGGGATGGTCTGCACGATCGGGCATTTCGCGATCAGCGGGTCGCCCTCGAAATACATCTGCGTGATCAACCTTTGCGAAAAGGAGCTGCCGAAGACCGAGATGTGAATATGCGCCGGCCGCCAGTTATTCACCCAGTTCCGCCAGGGGTACGCGCCGGGCTTCACCGTGCGAAAATAATAATATCCGTTCTCGTCGCTCAACGTCCGTCCGCAGCCTCCGAAATTCGGGTCGATCGGGGCAAGGTACATGTCCTTCTTGTGCCGGTACCGCCCGCCCGCATTGGCCTGCCAGATCTCGACCAGCGTGTTAGGCACCGGCCGCGCGTTCTCGTCCAGAACCCGCCCGTGAACGATGATCCGCTCGCCGATCGGGCTTTCGCCCGCCTGCGCGTAATTGGTCAACAGGTCGTTGTCGTCTGGGTCGATATCATTGTGGCCGAACACCGGCCCGGTGATCTCGCTCGCCGACTGTTCAAGACTGATCAAGGCATAGTTCGGCGAGCGGGCGACGGATGTCTTGTAGTCCCGCGCCAGCGCCGGCGGATGCCATTCCCGGTCGCGCTGGTAATACTCGGCTGGCTTGGTCATTGGTTCTCCTCCGCCTCCATCTCGGCAAATACGCTCTTGGCGATCTTCAGCGCGTGGTTCGCCTTGGGCACCCCGGCATAGACCGCCACGTGCTGAAACGCCTCCGCCACGTCGCGCGCGCTCGCGCCGGTGCGGGCGGTCGCGCGGATATGCATCGGGATTTCCTCGAAGTTCCCCGTCGCCGCCAGCAGCGCCAGCGTCAGCATCGACCTCTCGCGCAGGCTGATCGCGTCACTGGCCCAGACGGTGCCCCAAGCGCCCTCGGTGATCATCTCCTGGAACGGCGCGTCCAGCGGCGTTTTCGCCGCCTCGGCCCGGTCCACATGCGCTTCGCCCAGGACCCGGCGCCGTACCGCCATCCCGGCCTCGTGTTTTTCCGACATGCTCCCGCCTCCCGCGCTGATGGCCATGTTTTGCCCGCCACTATGACAGCGCGGCGGGAGACTTGAAAACGTCTTTCTCAGTGTCATCATTGCGGGGCCGACGGCATGCCCATAAATTCCACTATGCAAAATTCATTTTCATATTTTGAAATTTCTGTCTGAGTGCGGTAAGACCCCGCCAACAGGATTCGAAAGGGAGAGGAACGGTGGACACCCCCGTAACCATCACGCGCGAGGCGAATATCGCCATCGTCGAAGTCAACAACCCTCCGGTCAACGCGGCGTCCCATGCCGTCCGGCTGGGTCTCCAGGACAAGGTGAAAGAGGCCGAGGCCGACCCGGCCGTCGAAGCCATCCTCATCTGCTGCGCCGGCCGCACCTTCATCGCCGGCGCCGACATCAAGGAATTCGGCAAACCCCCGCAGGAACCCGGCCTGCCCGACCTCGTCAACCAGATCGAGGCCTGCACCAAGCCGGTCATCGTCGCCATTCACGGCACCGCCCTCGGTGGCGGGCTCGAGGTGGCGATGGGCGGGCATTACCGCGTGGCGCTCTCTTCCGCCAAGATGGGCCTGCCCGAGGTCAATCTCGGCATCCTGCCCGGCGCGGGCGGCACGCAACGCCTGCCCCGCCTGATCCCGGTAGCGAAAGCCGCCGAGATGATCACCTCCGCCGGCATGATCTCCGCGAAGGAAGGCCACGACCTCGGCCTGATCGACCGGCTTGACGAGGGCGACGACCCCCGCGCCGCCGGTCTCGCCTATGCGAAAGACCTGCTGGCCGAGGGCGCCGGCCCCCGCCGCACCTCCGACAATGCCGCGAAGGACGCCGACGCCGTCGATTTCGACGCCCTCCGCGCCAAGGTGAAGAAATCCGCCCGCGGCATCATCGCCCCGGTCACCGCCCTCGAAGCCGTCGAAGGGGCGACCACCATGCCCTTCGCCGAAGGCCTCAGGAACGAGCGCGACCTCTTCCTTGACCTGCTCAATTCCGACCAGCGTTCGGCCCTCATCCACGCCTTCTTCGCCGAACGCAGTGTCGCCAAGGTCAAGGACATCGAAGGCACCGACCCCCGCCCGACCGACAAGATCGGCGTCGTCGGCGGCGGCACCATGGGCGCGGGCATCGCCACCTCCGCCCTGCTGGCCGGCATCGACGTGACGCTCGCCGAGCGTGACGACGCCGCCGCCGCCAAGGCTCGCGCCACGGTCGAGAAGAACCTCGCCGGCGCCGTGAAACGCGGCAAGCTCGCGCAGGCCAAGCACGACGCCATCCTCGAAAACGCCTTCCGCACCACCACCGACTATGCCGATTTCGGCGACCGCGACCTGGTGATCGAGGCGGTGTTCGAAAGCATGGAAGTCAAGCGCGAGGTCTTCGGCCAGCTCGACGCCGTCTGCAAGCCCGGCGCGGTTCTGGCCACCAACACCTCCTATCTCGACATCAACGAGATCGCGGCCGCCACCAAGCGCCCCGCCGACGTGCTGGGCCTGCACTTCTTCTCGCCCGCCCACGTGATGAAGCTGCTCGAAGTGGTCGTCGCCGACAAGACAGACCCGGCGGTCACCGCCACTGGCTTTGCCCTCGGCAAGAAGATGAAGAAGATCGCCGTGCGCGCCGGTGTCTGCGACGGGTTCATCGGCAACCGCATCCTGTCGCACTACCAGAAGGCCATGTTCGCCACCGTTCTGGCCGGGGCCAGCCCCTTCGACGTCGACCGGGCCCTGACCGGGTTCGGCCTCGCCATGGGCCCCTTCGCCGTCAGCGACCTGGCCGGGCTCGATATCGGCTGGGCCAACCGCAAGCGCCTTGCCGAAACCCGCGACCCGCGCGAAACCTACGCGGCATTCGCCGACAGGATCTGCGAACGCGGCGATTTCGGCCGCAAGACGGGCAAGGGCTTCTACATCTACGAAGAGGGCGAAAAACCCGTCTCCAACCCCGAGGTCGAGGAGATCGTCGCCGCCGAACGTGCCGAGAAGGGCATCACCCCGCGCCAGATTTCCGACCAGGAAATCGTCGATCGCTACATGGCCGCCATGGTCAACGAGGCCGCCCGCGTGGTGGGCGACGGCATCGCCCAGCGCCCCTCCGATGTCGATGTCGTCCTGCTCAACGGCTACGGCTTCCCGCGCTGGCGCGGCGGCCCGATGCACTATGCCGACACCGTCGGTTTGCCCAAGATCCTCAACGACATCGGCATTCTCAAGCAAGAGGACGACTACCTCTGGCAACCCGCCCCCCTGCTGAAAGAGCTCGTCGAGAGCGACCGGAATTTTGCCAGCCTGAACGGCTGAGAAGGAGAAACCCAATATGAAACAGGCCGTTATCGTATCGACCGCCCGCACCGGGCTCGCCAAGTCCTATCGCGGCGCCTTCAACGAAACCCATGGCGCCACCATGACGGGCCACGCCATCGAACATGCCGTGAAACGCGCCAAACTCGATCCCGCGCTGATCGAGGACGCCTTTATCGGCTGCGGCTACCCCGAAGGCTGGACAGGCGCCAACATCGCCCGACAGTCGGTGATCCGCGCGGGCCTTCCCGTTACCGTCGCGGCGGCCACGGTCAACCGCTTCTGCTCCTCCGGCCTGCAAGCCGTGGCGATGGCCACCAACGCCATCACCCAGAACGGCGCCCCCGCGGCCATCGCCGGCGGCGTCGAAAGCATCAGCCAGATGCCGCCCTCCCGGCCGCCGCGGGCCCAGGAGAAATGGATCGAGGAACACAAGCCCGAGCTCTACCTCTCGATGATCCAGACCGCCGACATCGTCGCCCAGCGCTATAACATCAGCCGCGAGGCACAGGACGAGCTGGCGCTGGAAAGCCAGAAGCGCACCGCCGCCGCACAGGAGGCCGGGCGGCTGGATGACGAGATCGTGCCGATCACCGTGACCCAGGCCTTCAAGGACAAGGAAACCGGCGAAGTCACCCGCAAGGAAGTCACCTTCGGGATGGACGACTGCAACCGCCCGAACACCACGCTGGAAGGGCTCGCCAAGCTGCAACCAGTGCAGGGCGAGGGGCATTACGTGACCGCCGGCAACGCCTCGCAGCTCTCCGACGGCGCCTCGGCGCTCGTCGTGATGGATGCGGAGCTCGCGGAAAAGCAAGGGCTCGAACCGATGGGCGCCCTCAAGGGCTTCGTCACCGCCGGCTGCGAGCCCGACGAGATGGGCATCGGCCCGGTCTTCGCCGTCCCCCGCCTGCTCGAACGCCACGGCCTCAAGGTCGAAGACATCGACCTGTGGGAACTGAACGAGGCCTTCGCCAGCCAGGCTCTCTACTGCCGCGACCGGCTCGGCATCGACCCCGAAATCTGCAACGTCAACGGCGGTTCCATCTCCATCGGCCACCCCTTCGGCATGACCGGGGCACGCATGACAGGCCACCTGCTGATCGAAGGCAAGCGCCGCGGCGCCAAGCTCGGCGTCGTCACCATGTGCATCGGCGGCGGCATGGGCGCGGCAGGCCTCTTCGAGATCTACTGATCCGATGGACCTTGCCTTCACGCAGGCCGAACAGGATTTCCGGCAGGAGGTGCGCGAGTTCCTCGCCACCGCCTTGCCGCACGACCTGTCCGAAAAGGTCCGCCTGAACAAACACTTAGGCAAGGACGACTACCAGCGCTGGCACGCCATCCTGAACGACAAGGGTTGGCTTGCCCCGTCCTGGCCCCTCGAGCATGGCGGCGCGGGGTGGAGCCCGGTCCAGAAACACATATTCGAGGAAGAAGCCTGCCTCGCCCACGCCCCGCGCACCGTGCCCTTCGGCATCACCATGCTCGCGCCCGTCCTCCTCGCCTTCGGGACAAAGGCACAGGTAAACCACCACCTCCCCCGCATTCTCAGCGGCGAAGACTGGTGGTGCCAGGGCTATTCCGAACCCGGCGCAGGCTCCGACCTCGCCTCGCTCAAGACCCGCGCCGTGCGCGATGGCGACCACTACATCGTCAACGGCCAGAAGACGTGGACGACCCTGGGACAATACGCCAACAAGATCTTCTGCCTCGTCCGCACCGACCCCGACGCCAAGAAACAGGAGGGCATCTCCTTCCTGCTGATTGACATGGATGCGCCCGGCGTCACCCTCCGCCCCATCACCCTGATCGACGGCCAGGCGGAGGTGAACGAGGTCTTCTTCGACGACGTGCGCGTGCCGGCCGAGAACCTCGTCGGCGAAGAGAACAAGGGCTGGACCTACGCCAAGTACCTCCTCACCCACGAGCGCACCAACATCGCGGGCGTGGGCTTCTCCAACGCCGCGCTGGCCACCGTCAAGCGCGTCGCCTCCGAGGTCACCTCGGGCGGCAAGCCGCTGGCACAGAACCCCTTCTTCGCCGCCCGTCTCGCGCAGGTCGAGATCGACCTGATGGCGATGGCCACAACCAACCTCCGCATCCTCGCCGCCGCCGAGGCAGGCCACGCGCCCGGCCCCGAAAGCTCCATGCTGAAACTCAAGGGCACCGTCATCCGGCAGGAACTCACCTCCCTCCTCCGCCGCACCCTTGGCCCCCACGCCCTGCCGAACCAGCCCGGTTTTCTCGACGGCGGCGATAATGCCGAACCGCTGGGCCACGAACAGGCCCCCGGCGCCGCGCCCGCCTACTTCAACATGCGCAAGCTCTCGATTTTCGGCGGCTCGAACGAAATCCAGCGCACCATCGTCGCAAAATCCGTGTTGGGGGGCTGACGATGGATTTCACCCTCTCCGACGAACGCCGCATGCTGCAGGACAGCCTCTCGCGCTACCTTGCCGACAACCTCGACCACGAGCGCCGCCGCAAAACCCTCGACAGCGGCGCCCCCTACGACGCCGACCTCTTCAAGGGCCTCGCCGATCTCGGCACCCTCGCCGCCCTCTTCCCGGAAGAGGCGGGCGGCTTCGGCGGCACCGGCCCCGACCTCGCCCTTGTCTTCGAAACCCTCGGCCGCGCCGGCACGCTGGAACCTTTCCTTCCCGCCGCCCTCGCCGCGCCATTGCTCACCGACCACGCAGGCCTTGTCGAGCAGATCATCGCCGGCGACAGCATCTTCACCCTCGCCCATACCGAGCCCGACGCGCGCTACGACCTCGCCGACGTCACCCTTCCGGCAAAGCCCACCCTGAACGGCACGAAAACCAACGTCCTCTACGGCGCGCAGGCGACACACCTCATCGTCTCCGCCCGCGAAACCGGCGACCGGTTCTCCCCCGAGGGCATCTCCCTCTTTCTCGTTCCCACCGACGCCCCCGGCGTCGCCATCACGCCCATCACCAATGTCGACGGCACCGCCTCGGCCCAGGTCACCTTCACCGGCACCCCCGCAGACACGCCAATAGGCACGCCCGGCAAAGGCCACGCCCTCCTCGAAACCGCCACCGCCCACGCCATCCTCGCCCTCTCCGCCGAAACCCTCGGCGCAATGGAGGCCACCAAACACCTCACCCTCGCCTACCTTCAGGACCGCCAGCAATTCGGCCGCCCCATCGGCACCTTCCAGGCCCTGCAGCACCGCATCGCCGACATGCTGACCGAGATCGAACAGGCCCGCTCCGCCGTCCTCAACCTCGCCGGCCACCTCGACGCCCCGCGCGACACCCGCGAACGCCATGTCAGCGCCACCAAGAACCTTGTCGGCCGCGTCGCCGCGCTGGTGGCCGAGGAAGCCGTCCAGATGCATGGCGGCATCGGCATGACGCAAGAATACGAACTCTCCCACCACGCCCGCCGCCTCGTCATGGCCGACCACCTTTTCGGCGATGTCGACCATCACCTCGAACGCTTCGTCCACCTCTCGGGCGGGTAACGCGATGACGGGCCGGGTGCATGATCTCCTCCTCGCCGCCGCCCGCGCCCGGCCCGACGCGCTGGCCATCCTCGAGAACGGCACGCGCCACGTCACCTGGGCCGACCTCGCGGAACACGCGGCCTGTGCCGCCGACCACCTCCACGACGCCGGTGCTGGCCCGGGCGACCGCATCCTGCTGGTCTCCGAGAACTCGGTCGAGGCCACCGCCTTCCTCTTCGCCGCCAGCCTGATCGGCGCCAGCGCAGTGCTCGCCAACGCCCGCCTCACCGAGCCGGAAATCGCCCGCATCACCGACCATTGCGAACCGCGCGTCACCATCCTCACCACCGCCGCCTCCGACGACGCCGCCCGCCACGCCGCCACCCTCGGCGCGCGCGACATCACCGGAAGCTTCGGCCGCGCCGCCCTGCTCTCCCTCCCCGACGCCCGGCCCAACGAGCCGCATGACGACCCCGCGCAACAGACGGCCATGCTCCTCTACACCTCCGGCACCACCGGCACGCCCAAGGCCGCGATGATGACCCACGCCAACATGATCGCCGCCGGCAACGCCGCCGCCCATCAGCGCGACATGACCGCAGATGACGTGGTCTATCTCGTCCTGCCCACCAGCCATATCTTCGGCGCCGTCGTCCTGATGGCCGTGGCCTCTCGTCAATGCGCCTGCCGGCTCGAAACCCGCTTCTCGGCCGAACGCCTCTATGACGCGGTTCAACAGGATGTCACCGTCCTGCCCGCCGTGCCGCAGATGCACGCCCACCTGTTCCACTACACCGAAACCAACGACCTCCCCCGCCCCTCCGGCAACCGCCTCAAATACGTCTCCTCCGGCGGCGCCCCGCTCGACCCCGCGTGGAAACGCAAGGCCGAGGCGTTCTACGGCACCGCCATGCAGAACGGCTATGGCCTGACCGAAACTGCCGCCGGAATCTGCGCCACGAAGAACCCCATCGGCGACGCCGACATCAGCGTCGGCCGCCCGATGCTGAACTGCCTCGTCAAGCTCGACATGACCGTCCCCGGCGCCACGCCGGACGAAGGGATCGGCGAAATCCTCGCCGGCGGCCCGCAGATCGCCAGCGGCTATTTCCGCGCCCCCGACCTCACCGCACAGGCCTTCACCGAAGGCGGCTTCTTCCGCACCGGCGACCTCGGCCGCTTCGACGACGAGGGCCGCCTCCACATCTCCGGCCGCAGCAAGGAACTCATCATCCGCTCCGGCTTCAACGTCTACCCGCCCGAGATCGAGGCCACCCTCACCGACCACCCCGACGTCATCATGGCCGGCGTCGTAGGTCGCCACGTCGAGGGCAACGAGGAGGTGCTGGCCTTCGTCGCCATCCGCGAGCACGGCACCGTCACCGAGCCCGAGCTCATGGCCTTCGCCGAAACCCGCCTCGCCCCCTACAAGCGCCCGTCCCGCATCATCGTGGCCCACGACCTGCCCGCCGCCGCCACCGGCAAGATCCTCAAATCCAAGCTGATCGACAGCTTCGCCGACGCTCTCGCCACCCCGCCGGAGGCCCCGAAATGACCGACCCCTCCGACCGCCGCTTCGCCACGACCCTCGCCCGCGGCCTCAGCATCCTGCGCGCCTTCCGCCCCACCGACAGCGGCCTCGGCAACCAGGATATCTCCGAACGCACCGGCATCCCCCGGCCCACCGTCTCGCGGCTGACCTTCACGCTCTGCGCCCTGGGCTACCTCACCCATGGCCGCAAGCACGACAAGTACCGCCTCGGCCCCGCCGCCCTCGCCCTCGGCAACATCGCGGCGGCTTCCTTCTCCTTCGTTGAAACCGCCGGGCCCGAGATGCAGAAACTCGCCAACGACACCGGCACCCTCATCGGCATCGCCATTCATGACAGCGGGCGGATGCTTCTCACGAAGACATGGCGCCCGGTCGGCTCGGCCTCGATCTGGCTGGAAGTGGGGTACCGCCTGCCCGTGCCAACCTCCTCGACCGGGCGGGCCTATCTCAGCGCAGTCACGGACACCGAGTTCGACCAGCTTGCCGCCATCCTCGCCGAGCAGGGCGACATGTCCCCCGATACCCTGCGCGCGCGCCGGCAGGAAGCGATCGACGACGTCCAGGGGTCGGGCTTCGCCCATGTCCCCCGCGACCGGCATCATTCCAGCAACATCAACAGCATCGCCGTCCCCTACCGCCCGCATGAATTCGGCAGCCCGGTGGCGTTCTTCAGCGGCTCGACCTACGACAACGTGACGACCGAAGATTTCCGCACCATGATCGGCCCGGCCCTCGCAAGGGCGGTGGCCGACCTGCGCGACCGCGCCCTCTGACGGGCTCAGTTCCGGGGAAACGGCAGCTTCACGGTGATCGTCGTTCCCTTGCCGGGCACGGTCTCGGTCTCGATCTGCCCCTTCATCAGGTCGACCAGCCTTGCCACCACGGCCAGCCCGATCCCGGTGCCGCCATGCCGCCGCGTGCGGCTCTCGTCGGCCTGCGTGAAGGGCTGGAAGACCCGCTCCAGCTCTTCCTCGGTCATCCCCGCACCGGTATCCTCGACACTCAGCTCCAGCACCCCGTCCCGGCCAAGCGTCATCGTCACCGTCACCCGGCCTTTCTCGGTGAACTTGATCGCGTTGCCGATCAGGTGCTGACCGATCTGCACGATCCGCTTCGGATCGCCTTCGAGCTCCGTGTCGCCGCCCGCCGAAATGTAGAGCTCGAAATCGAGCCCCTTGTCCTCGGCCTTCTCGGCGAACTGGGCATCCAGCCGCTCGGCCAGCTCGTTGGGGGTGAACACGTCATGCGCCAGCCGCACCGCCTCGCCTTCCAGCTTGGCCATGTCCAGCATGTCGTCGAGGACGCCCACCAACCCCTCGCCCGAGTCCCGCAAAACCGCGAGGTGGCGGCGCTGTTCGTCGTTCAGGTCGGTATGGCCCAGCAGCTCGGCCATCCCCAGCACCCCGTTCAGCGGCGTCCGGATCTCGTGGCTCATGTTCGACAGGAACTGCGTCTTGGCCGCGTTCGCCGCCTCGGCCCGGTCGCGCGCCTGCCGCAGGAAATCGGCCGCCGCCTCCTGCGTGGTCACGTCGCTCACGCTGCACACCACCTGCCGCCCCTCCGGCCCCATCACCGGCACGGCATTGACCGAGATCACCCGCCGCTCGCCATCGGGCCGCACCAGGGCAAAGCGCATGTCCATGACCTTATCGCCTGTCCGCAGCACCACCGCCGCCGGCAGGTCTTCTTGCGCCAGCGGCCTGTCATCGACCGTGGTGACCTTCCAGTCGTCGTCGCGCACGTTCCGCGTGGTGATCTCGGTTACCGGCCGCCCGGTAATCATCTCTGCTTCGGGGTTGGCATAAACGATGCCGCCATTCTCATCGACAAGGAAGATGCCGATGGCGCTGTTCTCCATCAGCGATTGCAGCCGGTCGCGCTCGGCCTCCAGCCGCCGCGACAGGTCAAGCAGCTCGGTCGTGTCGCGCAGGCTCAGCACCCAGCCCATCGTCACCCGCCCGATATGCAGCGGCCGGAAGATCGGCACCAGCCGCGTGTCGAAGGCCCGGTCCTGAAGCCGGATGATCCTAGGCTCGGGCGTGGTTTCCCGCGACAGGTTCTCCTGCACGTAACCCCAGATCGGCTCCATCCCGCGCAGCGACGCCCCGTCCCGCGTCAGCTCGCGGCCCAGCAACTCCCGCGCCGGCTCGTTCGCGCCCCAGACGATGCCATCGGTATCCAGCACGATGATCCCGTCGGAACTCGACAGGAACAGCACTTCTTTGCCGATACTGTCGAGGTTGAGCACCCGGCTGACGATCAGCAGCCAGACGAACAGCGTTACCACCGCCGAGAACAGGAACGGCGTCGGATCGAAGCCGAAGATCGTGATGTCGTAAAGCAGGTACCCCACGTTGCCCGCCACCGGCACGATCGTCACGATCAGCAACGCCCGGAAGAACGAGCGGTACATCCGCTTCGCCTGCAACGAGGCATAGGCCAGGATCCCCACCGCGGCGGCAAGGAAGACGTACAGCACCAGCGCGGTCACGTAGAAAAGCGGCCCGTGATCGAACGTCGCGGACAGGCGGCCATTGACCGTCTCAAGCGCCGTACCCTCACCGTAGAAGGCCCCGTGCCACGGGTTGGTCAAGGTAATCGCCATCACCCCGACCAGCACCACCAGGATCAGCGCCTTGACCCTCGGGTCGCGGTCGCTGCGCACCAGGAAGGCGTAATTGTAGAGGAAGAAAAACCACGTCACCGGCACCGTGGCGATGGCGGGCCAGGCGGCGGTGGCCCAGAACAGCTTGCGCTCAAGCGTCGTCGACTGGATCTCCATCCCCGCGCTGACCAACCACCAGAACATCGCCGCGCAGGTCAGCATCATGAACGGCTTGCCGTTGAAGAAGGTCCGCCCACCCAGGAACAGGATGCAGAAGATCATCAACGCCGCATTGATCACGACGATAAGCGTGGGCGCGTGCGCAAGATCGATCAAGTTTTGGCGGCCTTCTGGTGGTGCTGCCCGAGAAAATAACCCGAGGCTACTGCAATGCGAGACTTCGGCTGACCCATTTGATCAGGCCCGATGCATCGATCGGCTTGGGCATGTACAGGCTGGCCTCGGCCAGATGCAAGCTGCCTTCCCTGACGTGATCCAGTTCCGCCGTCGTCAGGATCATCGGCGACTCGCGGTTGGGGCTCGCGCCCGTGCGCAGGCAGCGGATGATGCGGTCGCCCTTGATCGGGTCCATGTTGCGGTCGAAGATCAGCAGGTCGAACTTCTGAGACAGCGCCGAGACCAGCGCCTGCCGGCCGTCCGGCACCATGGTGAACTCGACCCGAAGGACCGCGCTCAGCACGTCAGAGATGATGCTCCGCGCGATCTCGTCATCGTCGGCCAGCAGGACCTTCGCCGTGCTTTCGCCCGACTTTGCCGGTTTGGACATGTCGTTCATGACTCCTCCGCCGGAATGAAGGCATCGAGAAGCTGAAGCAGCTCCCTCTGCCGGAATGGTTTCGAAAGATAGCTGTCGAAGCCGCCGACGATGTAGTCGGCGATCTGCTGCGGCATGGCATTGGCAGTCGCGGCGACGGCCGGCGCCGGCGGCAGCCCGGCCTCCCGCTCGAGCCGGCGGATCTCGTCCAGACAGGCCAGCCCGTCCATCTCGGGCATCGAGATGTCGATCATCAGCACATCGAACGGCGCCCCGCCACAGGCCTCCTGCGCCGCCTGCCACATCTCGACCGCCTCGCGCCCGTCCTTCGCTTCCTCGATCTCGATCCCGGTGCTGCCCAGCATGGTGGTGATCACCAGCCGGTTGGTCGAACTGTCATCGGCCACCAGCGCCCGGCGCCCCGGATAGGTGTCGCGCAGCGGCCGCGCGTCGGGCGAAGCAGCCTCGCCCGGTGCGGCGGCCACCGACAGCGCCGCCTCGGGCAGCGGAAGCACCACGCGGAAGGTCGTGCCCTCGCCCGGCGTACTGGTCACGCCGATCTCCCCGCCCATCAGCCGGGTCATGTCGCGCACCACCGCCAGGCCCAGCCCGGTGCCGCCGTAGCGCGCCGAGATATCGGCCCCGGCCTGCCGGAACGCCTGGAAGATGTTGCCAAGCTGCTCCTCGGTCATGCCGATCCCGGAATCCGTGACCTCGAAGACCAGCGGCTTGTTCTTCCGCGCCGACAGCTTCAGCGTCACCTCGCCGTCCGAGGTGAATTTCATCGCGTTGTTCAGCAGGTTGTGCAGCACCTGCTTCAGCCGGTGCTCGTCGCCGCGCCGCCCCTCGCCCGCGCCGGGGCTGACCAGCAGGCGGAACCCCACGCCCTTGCTCTCGGCCAGCGTGCTGTAGATCTCGGCCACTTCCTCGACCATCTCCAGCGGGCTGAACGGCGCCGACACGATCTCCAGCTCGCCCGCCTCGATCTTCGACATGTCGAGGATGTTGTTCAGGATCCGCAACAACAGCTCGCCCGAGTTGCGGATCGTGTCGATCATCTTGTGCTGCCGCTCGGTCTCCAGCGTCGGCGCCAGCAGGTCGGCAATCCCCAGGACACCGTTCAGAGGCGTCCGGATCTCGTGGCTCATGTTGGCCAGGAACATGCTCTTCGCATCGCTCGCCGCCAGCGCCTTGAGCCGCTCGTTGTAAAGCTCTGTCACGTCGGAACCGACACCGCGATACCCGCTGAACTCGCCGGTGATCAGGTCGTGGAACGGTGCGGCCGAAAGCCGGATCCAGATCTGCGAGCCATCGGTCTTGCGCGATGACAGGATATGGTTGCAAAACCCTTCCCCTGCCTCCAGCGCCGCCCGAACCGCCTTCCACGCCGCGACGTCCGACTCCGCCGGCCGGCCCCCCGGCAGCAGCGCCGAAAGGTCGCGCCCCTCAAGCTCGGCCGGGTCCTGCCCGGTGATCGTCTGGAACGTGTCGGACAGGAAGCTGTGGTTCAGATCGGCATCCAGTTCGAAGAACCAGTCGCTCGAAATCGCCGCCACGTCGTAGAACCGCCGCACGGCGGTGTCGCGCTCCTGCAGCGCGCGCTTGAGGTCCTCGTTCGACTGGCGCAGCGCCTCCTCCGACGCCTTGCGCGCGGAAATGTCGATCAGCACGCCCGAAATCCGCAACGTGCGCCCCTCGGCATCGCGCGAGGTGATGCGCCCGCGCATCTCGACCCAGACATAATGGCCCGCGGCATGTTTCATCCGGAACTCGCGCCGCACGTGGTTGCGCTGGCCGTGCAGCAGCATTTCGAAATGCTGAAGGACCTCGGCGCGCTGATCCGGGGCGACCATCTCGAAATGCGAAATCACCGTCGCGCTGGAGATCTCCTCGCGGTCATAACCAAGGATCCCGACATAACGGTCGTTGGTGATCACCTGGTCGATGCCGCGGCGCCATTCCCAGGTGCCCACCTGCGCGCCCTCGATGATCTCGGCCAGCCGCTCCTCGGCCCGCTTCAGCTCGGTGATGTCGATCCGCATCCCGACCCGCCCGCCATCCGGCGTCGGCTCTTCGAGAATGCGGATGCACCGCCCGCTGCTGAGGTTCTCCTCGATGTATTCCTTGGGCGTGCCGCGGCGCGCCAGCCGCTCGGCGACCCATTCCTCTTCCCGGCCGACGGCGTCGGCATACTCGCCCCGCTCGGCACCGTAGCGCAACAGCTCCTCGAACCGCACGCCCGGTATCATCGCCTCGGCCGAGCGCGGATAGAACTCGCGGTACTTGTCGTTGCAGATCACCAGCCGCTCGTCGCGGTCGTAATAGGCAAAGGCATCGGGCAGCGCCGAAAGCGCGTTCTCCAGCAGGCCGCGCGCCTGCTCGGCATCCTGCTCGGCGGTCTTCATCGCGGTGATATCGGTTGCCACGTGCACGAGAATGCCATCGGCACCCTGCTCATCGATCTCGGCGCTGATGTTCAGATCGACCCAGTATTCCTCGCCGCTGCGGGTTTCGTTGAGGATCTCTCCCCGGAACGTGCGGCCCGCCTCGACCGCCTCGCCGATCTGGCGCGAGGTCTCGGGATCGGTATTCGCGCAGCGGGTGAAATCCAGAAGCGACCGGCCCGTCATCTCGTCGACGGAATAGCCCGATTTCTCGACGAAGGCCCGGTTCGCCCAAAGCACGTTGCCCGGCCGGTCGGTGATGACGACGAGGTTCGTCATCAGTTCGGCCACCTTGCTCAGCCGTTCCAGCCGGTTGCGCGCGTGGGCGTCCTGCGTCACGTCCCGGATCACGGCGACGAAGCGGAAATCCGGGTCGCCCGGCCGGCCGCTGGCGGCCACCGTCGCCTCGTGCACCTGCGTCTCGCGGCCGACGATCCGGTCGAACCGGCGCGCCTTCGAGACGCCTGCGCTCTCGGCCTCGTCCATGCAGCTGTCGAGGATCTTCGCAATATACGCCGGCAGCACGTCCGCCGGTGTCTTGCCGGCGCGCCGCTCCATCGGCACGATCATCATGTCCGACGGCCCGGCGAAAATGCCGGTATAGCGCCGCTCGGCATCCAGTTCGAAAAACAGCTCGGGCAGGGTGCGGAACAGCGCCTTGAACCGGTTCGTCGTCAGGCGCAGCGCCTCCTCGGCCCGCTCGCGGGCCTGCTCCGACTCGATCCGCCGGATGGTGACCCAGATGATGTCGGCCACGGCCTTCAGCAGGTCGATCGTCGGCTCTGCGAACGGCGTGGCGATCCGGGTGTTGTCGAAGCCGATGAAGCCGCCAAGCTCGCCGTCATGCATGAACGGCACCACCAGCAGCGCCTTGATCTCCTGGCTCCGCAGGATGTCGGGCAGGTCGCCATCGTCGTGCCAGTTCTCGACATCCGGAAGGTGGATGTGCCGCCCCTCGATCAGGTCGGGCATCCAGGGATCGATCAGCGACAGCGGCAGGTTCTGGTTCTGCTCGATCGCCGGCCGGGTGCCCTCGGCCACCCATTCATGCGTATTCGAAATCTCGAGGTCGTCGTTCAGCCGGAAGATATAGCACCGGTCGGCCCCGGCAATCGCCCCGACCCGCTCGATTCCCTGGTCAAGAAGCGCGTCAAGATCGTCCGGCGTGGCGCGCACCAGGTCCGCAAGGAGCCTCGTGACGAATGCCTGATCTTTCACTGCGCGCGAATGGGTCATATCCATTCGAAACTCTCCGGAAACCTCTGGGTGCCACGCACCATAGAAATACGGCATCTTTAAGGATGCTCTTGGTTTTAAATCAGATTTGCGCCCACCCCCGGCCGCAGCGTGCCATCTGATAGCATGTGTCCGGCCACGCCGTCGACCCACGGATTGCCTTGGCGTCAAGACCGTCGCGGAAAGGACTCACCCGGCTGTTCCGCTCCCGGTTTCGGCCCAGATCGCCCGCAGGTCGTCGGCCAGCGTCATCGGGTCGAACGGCTTGGGCAGCACGCGCACCGCGCCCAGCCCCATCAGCCGCTCCACTTCCTTGCCATGCACCTTCGCCGTCAGGAAGACGGCCGGCGCCGCCTCCAGCCCGTCCAGCGACTTCAGCGCCGACATCGTCATCGGGCCATCCATGTCTGGCATCATCACGTCCAGCAGCAGGAGCTGCGGCGCAAATTCCTGTGCGGCCGAGACCGCCTCTTCCCCCGATGCGAAACCGCGCGCGGAAAGTCCTCCGACGGTTGACAGGGCCACGTCGATCAGATCGCGGATCGCCGGGTCGTCGTCAACGAACAAGACCTTCTCAAGCTCGCTCATGTCACTTCCTCTGATTTGCCGTCCGGCAATGTCCAGTATGGTACAAATATGCGTATCAGGCATGTTCAAAAGCTCCCGTTACGTCAACTCCCGTTTCACACAACGGAAATTCCACCCAAAACCGCGCACCTTCGCCCTCGTGAGAGACGAAGCCCACTCTTCCGCCCATCTGGCTTGCCAGTTCCTTCGATATTGCGAGACCGAGCCCCGAGCCCCCGCTCTTGCGGGTGTCCGACGCATCGGTCTGTGAAAACTTCTTGAAGATCGCCCCGTGAAACTTCTCGGGGATCCCCTGCCCACGGTCGGACACGACAACCCGCACCCCGCCGCGTGCCGACTCGACCGCCACGGTCACGGTCTGGCCCTTGGCCGAGAACTTGACCGCGTTCGATATGTAATTGCTCAGGATCTGCCCGGCGCGCATCTGGTCGACCGCCACCTCAAGCTCCGGCAGACGGCCCTCGATCGCCAGCAGCACCCCGAACCGGTCGGCATAGCCGTGGTTGATCTCGACCGACTGGCGCACCAGCGTATCGATCCGGCAGGGCGCGATATCGAGGGTCAGCTTGCCCGCCGTCAGCCGCTCGAGGTCGAGGATCTCGTCGATCAGCCCCGACAGCCGGTCGCTGTTGGCCATCGCCGCCCCCACGATCTTGTGCCCCTTGTCGTCGAGCGTCCCCAGCACACCGCCCCGGATCAGCGACAGCGTCCCCTTGATCGAGGTCAGCGGCGTGCGCAACTCGTGGCTGACCGTGGCAATGAATTCGGCCTGCATCCTCGCCACCCGGCGGCTTTCGGTGATGTCCCGGATGATCGCGATGAACACCTTCTCGCCCCGCGTCTCGACCTCCGACACCGCCAGCGCCACCGGGAAGGCTTCCCCGTTCCGGCGCAGCGCCTCCATCTCGCGCACCTGCCCCAGAAGCTCGGGGGCCCGGTCGGACAGGTACTCGGCCATGAACCCGCCTTCCAGCCCGCCTGCGTCCGACGGGAACAGCGTCTTGACGTCCCGCCCGGTCACGTCCTCGGCCGGATAGCCGAACATGCTTTCCGAGGCCCGGTTGAACGACAGGATCGCGCCCTTGCGGTCCAGCGTGATGATGCTGTCGGCCACGTTGTCCAGCACGGCGGCGTTACGCTTGGCGGCATTGCCCAGCGCCTCCGCCGCGCGCCGGTCCTCGGTGACGTCGAGGTTCACCCCGGTCATCCGCACCGCCCGGCCCTGCTCGTCCCGCGACACCCTTGCCACCGAGCGGAAGACCCGCGCGCCCTTCTCCGGGTTGTAGACCCGGAATTCCGACTCGAACGGCGTCGCATCGTCGGCCAGCGCCGCTTCGACCTCCCTGGCCACCCGCGCCCTGTCGTCGGGGTTGAGCAGGTCCGGCCACGCGCCGATCGTCTCGTTGAACGACCGCGGCGACAGGCCGTAAAGCCGGAAGTTGCCGTCGCTCCATTCCACCTTCCCGGTCGCCGGGTCGTAGGCCCAGATACCGATCTGCGCCACCTCGGTCGCCAGCTGCACGCGCTCCAGCGAATCCTGCAACATCTGCGACGTCTTCCGCCGCTGGGTGATGTCGTTCATGATCGCGATGAACCCGGCATGCCGCCCGCCGGAATCCCAGATCGGGTTACAGCGCACCTCGGCCCAGAACGGCCGCTGGCCCATGTCGTACATCACGACCTCGACGTCGAACCCCTCGATCCGGTTCACCGCGTCTTGCATCTCGCCGATCACGTCCCTGTCCGACTCGGCCCCGAGGAACACCCGGCCGGGCATCTTGCCCACCACACCGTCGAGCGTGTAGCCGGTCATGTCGGTGAACGCCTCGTTGACCCACTCGATCCGGGCGTCGGTGTCCATGATCAGCACCGAGTTGGTCGTCTGCCGTGCCACCTGGGACATCCGGTCCAGCGCGCGGGTCCGGTCCTGCACCCGCTCTTCCAGCGTCTTCTGAACCGCCTTCTGCGACCGGAAGCTCTCGCCCAGCCGCGCCGACATGTCGCGCAGCGAGGTCGACAGCGTCTCGTATTCGGCGATGTTGCTCGTGGGAAAGGTCACGCCGGCATCCTGCCCCGACATGATCGACCCGGTCAGCCCGTCGCTCAGCCGCGCCAGCCGGCCGAGCGGCGCACCCAGCCATTCGCTCAGCACCTTCGACCCGATCATCGCCAGCCCGATCGCGATGGCCAGCATCGTCATGTTCCATCGCCCGCCGGCCTCCATCTGCGCCACCAGCGCCCCCGCAGACACCTCCACCAGAAGCTCGCGGCCCGCCGCGTCGCCCTCCAGCGGAGTGCGAAGCACATACCGGCCCTCGCGCGTGCGCGTCATCGCTGGCATGTCGCCGGCCGGCTCCCAAAGCATCAGCCCGTCGTCAAGCCGGGTGATCTCGCCGGCGCGCCACGGGCTGCTGACCGATCCGATCAGCGCCTCGCTCTCGCCGTCGGGGCCGGTCAGGGCCAGCCCGATTTCCGGCTGCTGCGGCTGGTCGTGGGCCATGTTCGCCATGAACAGGCCGATATCGCGCTCATAGGCCGCCTCGATCTCCGAAAGGTCCCGCCCGGCCGCCAGTTCCTGCCGCGTCCAGTCAGTCAGCAGGGAGACCAGCGCATCCACGTGTTCCACCGCCTGCCGGTATTCGTGCCGGCTTTCCAGCACGGTCATCCCGGCGGCCGAAACGCTCGCAACCAGCACCAGCACATAGAACACCAGCGAATGGAACGAGGCCCGCGTGCCCGCCCGGAACGACGGCGGCAGCCAGCGCCGCAGCGCGATCAGCAGCAGCCCGGCGACCACCGCGTTGAACACGCCGTTCGTGGCCTGTTTCAGCGCGATCAACCCGGCCGAGACGCTGTCCATCTCCATCGCGCCGCCGTAGAAGACCAGCGCCAGCGGGCATCCCGCGAAGATCCAGAACAGCGCGTCCGCCATGGCAAGGTTGGGCACCCGGCGCGACAGCACGTAGACCGCCGCCGCCTCTGCGGTGAAGATAATCAGCGCATAGGGATGGCCCCAGGCATAGACCGTGTAGCAGGATCCCATCAGCGCCACGACGCACCCGCCGGCCAGCCCGAACAGCCGCACGGCGATCAGCGCGAAGACCGACCCGAACACGAACGAGATCGGGGTGAACAGCGTCAGCGCCGCGGCATTACCCGCATAAGCCAGCCCGGACAGCAGCAACAGCCCGGCCACACGCTCGATTACACTGGGTCCGGACGTCACGCGGGATACTCCGAGAGGTTACATTCGATAGCGATACCAGTGAGTTTGGTAACGCGGCTCATTGACATGCTCCGCGCCCGACTTCCAGAGGGGACCGGCCGAACTTGCATTTCAGCACCCGGGATGTTGCGCATATAAAACATTCACGCCTGAACAATGTGCCGGAAGAGACTCACACGCAAATGAGGATTGTTAAGGCGCGCTTAACACTTTTTGATTGTGCATTAAGGACACAGTTGTACCGGTCGCCAGTGGATTTGTATCCCTCGGCACCGGCAAATTTCCGCACCCCCGGACCAACCGCCCGTTTCCTGCCGCATTTCGGCCAGAATGGACAAACAGAATACTCAAATCTGCCACACCCTAACCGAATTTTCGGTCCAGTTTTCGTCAAAAAACAACCAAAGGGTAACGAGCGAGGGCGCCGGTGCTACGTGTACTTAGTATTGAAGACGATTTGATCATGCAGGACATGATCGCTGCCACCCTTGAAACCAAGGGCGGCTACCGGGTCGACTTCGCCGATACCGGCGCGCAGGGGCTGACCATGCTGACCGAGGGGTTGCGCAAGTTCGACTGCCTGCTGATCGACGTCAACCTGCCCGACATGACCGGTATCGAGTTCACCGAGAGGGCCCGCGCCCTGCGCGGCTACGACGAGACCCCGATGATCGTGGTGACCAAGAGCGACGACGAGGCGACCATCGTCGATGCCTTCTGCGCCGGGGCCACCGACTTTCTCGCCAAGCCCTTCATCCCGTCCGAGCTGATCGCCCGGCTCAGCGTGGCCCAGCCGCAGGCCCGCTCGAAAACCGCCAACCTGCCCGCGCCGCGCCGCCAGACCCTGCCCGTTCTGGCCGGCGCCACCGGGCAGTCCTACCGCAGCAGCGAGGTCTTCCTGAACTTCCTGCACAGCCTCGATCCCGGCCAGGTGCGCAAGACGACCCTTCTTGCCGTGGACCATCTCGCCACCCGCGACATGGACGCGCCCGGGGGCGACCCCGAAAGCGTGCTTTCCGCGATCGTCAATGCCCTGGCCCGCGTCTTCGACCGCCAGCTCGTGATCTGTACCTCCATGACCGACCACCAGGTCGTGGCGGCGCTTTCCGCCCGGCCCGCCGAAACGCCTCTGGCCCTGACGCACCGGCTGGTCGAACAGATACAGGCCAGCCAGCGCAATGCCGGCGGCTGGACACCCGGTCTGATTGTCGGGAACCCGATCACGCCTTCGATGTTCTTTGCAGACGAACCCTTGCGACTTCTCGAGCGCGCGCTCCTCAGCGTCGAACGCCGCCGTCGGGATCTGAACGTGGGGCGGACGGATGACAACGTCCTGCCTCTTCCGTCGCGCATCCGGCGAATGAGACGCAGCCGGACAGCCGACGATTTTGCCTGACACTCGCCGTGGGATGCGATCGTGATTGTAGTTGGTAAAAAAAATGGTATCGATTATGTTCAATGACGTTACGTCAAAGAGATTGGCCGCGATACGCGGCGCAAGGCATAAGACGGTGAACAGCAGGCTGAAGGGCGAGCAGACCGGCACCGACGATGGCGCCATGGCGCATGAGGCGCTGAGACGGACCGATACGACCGGATCCGCGGCCCTTGTCGCGACCCATACGTCCGACGTCGCCCTCACCTCCGATCATACCGGCCGCATCATCTGGGCCAACGCCTCCTTCGAGCGGCTCACGGGCTACGAGGCCGACGAGTATATCGGCCAGAGACCCGGTGACCTGCTTCAGGGCCCCGAAACCGACCCCGCCACCGTGCGCCTCATCAGCCGCAAGCTCGCCAGTCACGAACCGGTCGACGTGGAAATCCTCAACTACGCGAAATCCGGCGAACGCTACTGGCTGAACATGCTGATCAACCCGGTCTTCGACGCCGCCGGCCGGCTGACCAACTTCATCTCGATCCAGCAGGACATCACCCGCCACAAGCAGACCGAGATCGACCTCCAGCGCAGCCGCGACCAACTCCGCATGGCGCTCGACTACGGCGCCCTGCCCTTCTGGGACCTCGAGCTCAACACCGGCCATTGCGAGTTCTCCGACAACTTCGCCACCCTGCTCGGCAGCACCCCCGGCCGCGACGGGCAGTTCGATTTCGAATGGCTCACGCAGCACGCCCACCCTTCCGAGCGGCGCTGGATGCACCGTGCCATGCTCCGCCACTACGCCGGCGAGGATCTCGACGTCACCTGCCGCTTCCGCCAGGAGGCCGGCACATGGATGTGGCTGCGCCTGCGCGGCCGCATCGTGCTTGATGAAACCGGCTTCCCCGTCCGCAGCCTCGGCGTGGTCAGCGACATCACCAAGATCCAGTCCGAGCGCGTCCAGGCCGAGGAGCGCGACCGCCGCAAGTCCGAGGCTTTGGCCCACACCACCCACGAAATCCGCAACCTTCTCAACGGCATATCCGGCACCACCCAGGTTCTGCTCTGGTCCGACCTGTCCGAGGAGCACGCCAGTCTCGCCAACCGCATCCGCAAGAACTGCGAGATCCTGCACGAGCTGGTCAACCACACGCTCGACCTCTCCCGCATCGAGGCCGGGCTGCTCACCCTGCATGCCGAGCCCTTCGCCGTTGCCTCCCTCGTCGACGAGGTGCGCGACACCCTCGTCGACCAGGCCGAGAACAAGGGCCTGCGCCTCGTCACCCGGGTCGACCCCTCGGTGCCCCGCCGCGTCATGGGCGACCGTGGCCGCATCCGGCAGGTGCTGATCAACCTCACCGGCAACGCGGTCAAGTTCTCGTCGCATGGCGAGGTCTGCGTCTGCGCCGGCACCACCCCCGACGGCGACGTCACCTTCAACGTCTGCGACGACGGCCCCGGCATCCCGCTGGCCGACCAGCCGCACCTCTTCGAACGCTTCCGGCAGGTCGATGACGGCCGCAGCGGCGAGCGCGAGGGCTCGGGCCTCGGCCTGGCCATCTGCGCCGAGCTGGTGCGCCTGATGGGCGGCTCCATCTCGATCCACAGCGCCCCAGGCGCCGGCGCCACCTTCCGAATCGAGCTGCCCCTCGACCGGGTCGATGCCGAGGATGCGGCCGAGACCACCGCCGACACCGACCGCCCCGAGGAAATCCTCCAGCTCGCCATGGGCGACGCCCGCATCCTGCTGGCCGAGGATGACGAGATCTCCCGCGGGGTCATCACCGAGATGCTGGGCCTGATGGGCATCACCAACATGCGCGCCGTCGACAGCGGCGACGTGGCCGTCGGCGCCGCCGGCCAGGAACGCTACGACCTGATGATCTTCGACCAGAACCTGCTGGGCATGAACGGCGCCACCGCCGTCCATACCATCCGCGACGGGACCGGCCCCAACCGGCGCACCCCCGCACTGCTGATGTCCGGCAACGTGGGCGACCTGCCCGACCGCCTGCCCGAAAACGTGGCCGTGCTCTCCAAACCGCTGGAATGGCAGAAGCTCATCCGCCTCGTCAGCGACCTGGTCGTGGGCGGCACGCCGGCACAGGAACGGCGCGCCTGACAGGCGAATATTTGCCGTTCGCGCAACCCTGGCGGTGCAACGCCACGAAAACGCCCAAATTGCGCCCTCAATATGAGCGACAGACTTTTAATTACTTAAGGGATTGCCCCTGCTTACGAAATGGAACCACGATGATGAGAATTCTTGCCGTAGACGATGATCCCGTATTTCGCGAGATCCTCGAGTCCTACATGGACAGGCTGGGCTATCCCGACGTCACCTACGCGATGTCCGGGCCCGAGGCACTGAAATCCATTCAAGCGGCTCCGCAGCCGTTCGACTGCTTCCTCTGCGACATCGAGATGCCCGGCATGAACGGCATCGAGCTGGTCCGCAACATCCGCTCCACCGAAAGCGGCAAGCGTGCACCGGTGGTGATGATCACCTCGATGGGCGACCGCGACAGCGTCGACGGCGCCTTCCAGGCCGGGGCCATCGACTACCTGTCGAAACCGCTCGACATCAACCAGCTCCGCGGCCGCCTCAGCGCCGTCGAGCGGATCGTCCGCGAAAGCCGCCGCTTCGAATCGATGAAGGCGATGCTGCGCGACCACGACGCGATCGAGCAGGGCATGCGCGATTTCGACGAGCCCGTGGCGCTGAACGATGTCGACGGGGTCATGCATTACGTCGCGGTCAAGAACTATCTCGAAACCGTTGGCCGCCTGCGGATGATGAACCACGCCGCCATGTGCATCCACATCCGCAACGCCGAGAAGCTCTTCGGCCTGATGACCCGCACCGCCTTCATGGACATGCTGGGCGACGTGGCCGAAACCGCCCATGGCGAGCTGCAGACCATGCACCACATGTTCGCCTACGCGGGCTCGGGCGATTTCGTCGTCCTCCTCCCCCGCCTCGCGGCCATCGACCCGGGCGAGCTGGAGGCGCTGATCAACGTCGCGCTCGAACAGTTCTACGATCAGCTCGACGAGCCCGACGTGATGCGCCCGGTCGTCACCTGCGGCCCGGTCGTGCGCCCGGCGCTGCTGCAACTCGGCGACCCGGCGAGCATGCTGGAAAAAGCCCGCTCGCTGGCGCAGTTCCCCCTGCCGCACAAGACCCAGGCCAAATCGATCCTTCAAACCGCAAGAGCATAAACGGGAGCAGACATGACACAGGCACAGATGGAAGATCTTGATCAGATCATGGCCCAGAGGCTGGCCAAGACGCGCGATCTCTTCCTGAAGGTTCTGGCCGAACGCGATCGCGAAATCGTCGAGGCCCGCCGCAAGGTGGAACAGGACGAGGCCCCGATCGATCTCGGCATGGCCGAGATCCGCTCGGTCTACCACCGCATCGCCGGGTCCGCCGGCTCGCTGGGCTTCGCCGACTTCGGCGACCTGGCCTCGACCTTCGAGGCGACGATCGACAGCCTGCGCGAAGCCCGCCGCACCGATCCCACCGGCTGGGCCGCCGTCGTGCGTGATTCCGAGATCTTCCGGGCGCGCATCGCACAGCTTCTGCAGAACCGCTGATCACCGGCGATTCACGCAGAATTGAGTAAATGGCAGCACTTCCGGCCCGCGTACTGCGCGGGTCGGGGTATTTTTTGCTATGAGATTTTACATAACCCGGCGTAAGCTGGCCCTCGGTTAATTTGTACGCATCGCGACTCCCGGGGAGGATGGCCTGCATGATGCGCGGCCTTCTGGTGTTTTTGATCTATGGCATTATCCTTGCCGCGCCCCAGCTCGCGGCGGCGGAGACACGTGCCCTGCTGATCGGCGTCTCCGACTATGACGATGCCGCCGGCGTGGCCGACCTCAAGGGCCCCGCCAACGACGTCCGCCTTCTCGGCACCACGCTCGAAACCCGCGGTATTGCCGACATCACCGTGCTCGCCGACGGGATCGAGGGCGCACCGCGCCCGACCCGCGCCGCCATTCTCGGCGCCTTCGCCGATCTCGCCGCCACGGCACAGGACGGCGATTTCATCTACATCCACCTGTCCGGTCACGGCACCCGCCAGCCCGACCGCAACGGCGACGAGGCCGACGGGCTCGACGAGGTGTTCTTGCCCGCCGACACCGCCCGCGCCGAACCCGGCGCCGGGGCCATCCCCAACGCCATCACCGATGACGAGATCGGCGAAGCACTCCATGCCATCCGCATGACCGGCGCCGACGTCTGGTTCGTGCTCGACAGCTGCCATTCCGGCTCCGGCACCCGTGCCGCCACCCCCGGCACCGTCGCCCGCTTCGTCGACCCCGCCGCGCTCGGCGTTTCCGTCACGCCCGCGCACCAGGCCGAAGACGCCACCGATTCTGCCCCCACCGGGGAAGAACCGCCCGGCGGGCTGCTCGCCTTCTACGCGGCGCAATCCACCGAACTGGCGCGCGAGGTCAACTTCGCCGAGGCCGAGGGCGGCGACGACTGGTACGGCTTCTTCACCTCCACCCTCGCCGCCCGGCTTCAGGACGACGCCGCGCTCTCCTTCCGCCAGCTCTTCCAGGCGGTGCTCTCCGACATGAACGCCTCCCACGTGCCAGGCGTCGCCAAGCTCCAGACGCCGCTCTGGGAGGGCGACCTGATCGACGCCGCCGTTTTCGGCGGGCGCGACACGGCGGGCGTACGCCGCTTCGCCGTCACTGATGACAGCGTCGCCGCCGGCATGGTCCACGGCCTGGCCGAGGGCACGCTGCTGGGGCTGGTGGCCGACGCGGCGGACGCGCCCGACGCGCTGATCGGCTTCGCCCAGGTCGAAGATCCCGACGCGGCCGAAGCCTTCCTACGACCGGTCTCCGCCGACTGCACCCCGCGCGCCGACACGCTCTGCGACATCGCCGGCACCCTCCCGCCCGAGGCCCGCTTCGCCCAGGTCATCGCCCACCCGGTCGACCTCACCATCGCGCTGGCCCATCCCCGCGACCTCGCCACCGGCGCCGCCCTGCCCGACGACCACCCGCTCGTCACCGCCCTCTCCGCGGCCGTTGCCGCCACGGCCGACGGCACCGGCCCCGCCGTCACCCTCTCCGCCTCCGAGGCCGATATCGACGTGCTCCACACCGACGGCGCCCTCTGGTTCGGCCTGCCCGCGCAAGCCGGCGACAGCCCCGCCGGCCTCACCTGGACGCCAGAGAGCGACCTCGACCTGCCCGCCGTCCTCGCCCGCATCGCCCGCGCCGAAACCCTGGCCCGGATGCTCGATAACCTCTCCGCCTCCGGCTCGCTCCTGAACCCCAGCCCGGTCGACGTCGAAACCCAACTCCAGCCCGTCCCGATCGAGGCGCTGGCCGACCTTGGAAGCGACACCTCCCCCCGCCGGGAATGCCGCGCCGCCTACCGCGCCGCCAGCAGCACCGCCCCCGTCCCCCTCGACCGCGGCGCCCGGCTCAAGCAATGCGACGGGCTCGCCTTCAGCGCCCAAGGCGCCACCGGCGGCACCTTCGACGTCAACCGCGTGCATGTCGACGCCCAGTTCTGCGTCCATGCCGAACACGAACGGATCACCGGCAACGCCAACGCGCTGCCCCTCGGCCCGGCCATGACCATCTGCTCCGACTGTCCCGGCGGCTATTCCGCCGGCACCGAGCGGCTGTTCGTCGTCGTCACCGAAGCCCGCGACAACACCGAGGCACTCAATCTCGAAGGCCTGGTCGAAACCTGCACCGACGGCCCCACACGGGGCACCGCAGCCGACCCGCGCGCCTTTCTCGAAGACCTGGCCCAGCGCGGCGACACGCGCGGTGCCTTCGGCGGACTCGGCTCCGCCGGCATCTGGGTCGAGGCATGGACATGGCAGGTTCTGCCCCGCCGCGAAGCGTTCCTGCGCGCGGGCCGGGCGGTCGAGCCAACGGAATACCAGGGGAAGAAACAGGACTTTTAACGGGAGAAGACAAATGAAATTTCTGACCTCAAGCGCCACGGCATTGTCCGTGTTCTGCATGATTGCGCAGCCCGCGCTGGCGCAGGACTCGAGCTTTTCCAAGGTCGCCGTACCCGCCCAGGGCACCGGCACCTCGGTCGCCAATTACGTGGTAAAGGAGCGCGCCAAGGCCGAGAACCTCACCGGCGAGACCGCCTCGCGCATCTATGGCGGCCGCGCCGCCCAGGATGGCGCCTGGCCGCACCAGGTGTCGCTGCACCTGACCGAACGGCTCGACGGCACCATCGAGGGGCTCTACGGCTCGCAATTCTGCGGCGGCTCGATCGTCGCCCGCCAATGGGTGCTCACCGCCGCCCACTGCATCGCCGATGACGAGGGCCGCGCCGTCCAGCCGGGCGAGGTGGCCGTCAAGTCCGGCGCCGCCGACCTCGGCGAAGGCGACCTGCGCGCCGTCGCCCAGGTGATCGTCCACGAGGATTACGATCCCCGCACCGGCGACGCCGATATCGGCCTGATCCAGCTCGCCGAGCCGATCAGCGACAGCTCCGGCCCGGTCGCCGCCATCCCGGTGCAGACCGGCTCGACCCAGCTGCCCGAGGGCCCGGCGGTCGTCATCGGCTGGGGCATGATGGAAGAGGCCAAGTTCCCCGTCGACCTGATGGAAACCGATATCGACATCGTCTCCAACGCCACCTGCAACAAGGGAATGGCCGAGGTATCCCAACGCGATCTCGGGGCGTTCCTCCTCGCCATCGGCACCGAGAACCGGATCCCGATGACCAGCCTGGAAGAGGCCTACTCGATCATCCTCAACAACTGGGGCGACGCGCTGACCAACAACATGATCTGCGCCGGCGTACCCAGCGGCAAGCGCACCTCCTGCAACGGCGACAGCGGCGGCCCGCTCATGATCAAGGAAGCCGACGGCGACTGGCTTCAGGTCGGCATCGTCAGCTGGGGCCGCAAACCCCTCGGCTCGAACGAACCCTGCGGGCACGAGAACCTCTACTCGGTCTACACCCGCGTATCGAACTACTTCGACTGGATCGCAAGCCACGTGCGCGGCTGATCCGCGGGAAGGAGAGAACGTATGACCTTGATTGCACGCACCGCGACCGGCGCGGCGCTGGCGGCGCTCCTCAGCGTCCCGGCGCTCGCCGACGACGGCTTCGGCGGCAGCTTCGACGACGGCCAGCCCGCCGTCGAAGCCACGTCCGATGCAAAGGAACCCGAGCCGAATGCCGGCTCGGACACTGGCTCGGACACCGGGGCGCAAGCCGCCTCGGAACCGGCCACCGATGACGGCTTCGGCGGCAGCTTCGGACAGGGCACCGAAACCACGACCGACAGCGGCACCACCACCGGCGACACCGGCACGACGGCGGAAACCGCGCCCGAGGATGGCAACTTCGATCCCGACTTCGCGATCACCGGCTCCGGTACCGGAACCGGCGACAGCACCGAAACCGCCATGCCGGAAACCCAGCCCGAGCCACAACCCGAGGCCCAGCCCGAAACCGATCAGGGCGGGCAGGCCCAGGCCCAGGCGATCACGGTCGATCCCCAGATCCTCTCCTTCGAAAGCCGTGACTACGGCGTGCCGCCCTCGGGCAACCTGCGCAATGGCGGCATGCACGCGCCCACTCCCACCATGGTGCCCGGCGCCTCGGTCGTCTCGACGGAAGGCCTCGCCAACGCCATGGCCAGCGGGCTCGAGATGATCATCATCGACGTGCTGGGCGGCGAATACGCCCTGCCCAGCGCCTACATGATCCCGGAAATGTCGTCTCCCGGCTCCTACCAGGACCGGATTCAACAACAAACCGGGCAATTCCTCGGGCAAGTGACCGGCCAGATCGCCGATTACCCGATCATCCTCTACTGCTCCGACCCGCAATGCTGGCTCAGCTACAATGCCACGTTGCGGGTCGTCGCGGCCGGCTACACCAATGTCTACTGGTACCGGGGCGGCATCACGGCGTGGCAGATGGCGGGTTTCCCGGTCTATCCGTCCGGCTACTGACATGCGGCGGGCGGCCCTCGGCCTGATCGTGGCCCTGGGCCTCCTGCTGGCGCCTCCCGCGCCGGCACAACAGCCCGCAGCCGATCTCGGCGCCCTGAACGGGGCGACGATGGAAGCCCTCACGGCGGGCGACACGGCGCTCGCCCTCGAACGCGCCCGCGCCGCCGTCGATGCGGCGCGGGCGTTGCCCGACCCCGACCCTGTCGCGGTCGCATACGCCCTCAACAACCTCGGTTACGCCCTCTCGCTCGCCGCCGACCCGCAGGCCGCCGCCCTGCTCGACGAGGCCATCGCCTTCGCCGACCAGTCCGGCCTCACCGGCACCGATCCGTGGTATCTGGCCGCCACCAACCGCGCCAACCTGCACGTCGCCTCGGGCGACATCGCCGCCGCCGAAGCCCTCGTCACCCGCATTCTCGACATCGGCCGCAACACCCCCTCCCACGGCCGCGCCGCGGGCATCGCCGCCTCGGTCCATTTCGCCGCCGGGCAATACGTCGCCTCGATCGAATTCCTCGAGGAACTGCTCGCGGTCGACCCGGAGATCCTCCGCCCGGTCTACGGCACGATCTACACCACCTACGCCCAGACGCAGGAGGCGATGGAGCAGGCCGGCCGCACCGATGACGCCATCGCCCTCATCACCGGGCGCATCGCCATCCTTCGCCGCTTCATGCCGGAAGAGGTCGAGGGCATCCAGAACCTGCTGTCGCAGAAATTCTTCCAGCTTCACCAGGCCGAGCGCTACGGCCCCGCCGCCGATGCGTTGCGCGACTGGGCCGCCGCCGCGCCGCTCTCCGCCGACGAGCTCGCCTATGTCGACGAGATGGCAACCCTCACCCTGACCGCCACCCAATCCGCCAGCTACACCGAGCTGCGCGAGGTGCAGCTCGACTATGCCCAGCTTGCCGTCGCCTATGCCGAACTCACCGGGATCGAGAACGACCCCCGCCTCGGCCTCGCCCTGCGCGAGGTGGCGCATGCCCAGACCAATCTCGGCCTCCACGAACAGGCCGCCCAAACCCTCCGCCGCGCCGCCCGCGTGCTCGAGGCGACCGAGGAAGGCCGCAAGAGCCTGCACCTCATCCTCGACGACCTCGCCGCCAACGCGTGGCAGCGTAACGACCTGTCGCTCTCCGAACGGCTCTACGAGCAGGCGCAAGGCGCCTACCGTGTGGCGTTGTCAAACGGGGCCGAGCCGCTCACCCCCGTCGATCTCGCCATCGGCGCCACCAACCGCGCGCGGCTGATGACAGACATGGGCCGCCCGCAGGAGGCGCTCGACCTCACCGAAATTGCACTGACGCAATACCGACAAGATACCGACGTGATACCGACGTGGAATATCCGGGCCGAAATGGCCCGCATCCACGCCGCCGCGGCCACCGCCCTCGCCGACCTCGGCCAGCCCGAACAGGCCTTGGCCCGCCTCGATCTCGCCCTTTCCATCGCCCGAGAAAGCTACCCCGAAAACCACCCCGACCTTGCCACGGCCCTGGCCAACGCCGCCGACTTTCTCTTCGTTCAGGGCAATAAAACAAGGGCCTTGAGCCTGCTGGAAGAGGCCATCGCCATCAACACCGCCGCCCTTCCCGACACCATGCCCATGGCCGTCGACGCCCGCCTGAAACTGGCCCTCTTCCACTTGGCCGAGGGGCATCTCGATACCGCCCTCCCCCTTCTGCAAACCGTGGCCGATGCCCGCAAGGCACCGGCCTACCGCTCGCAACTCCCTGAATCCTCTCAGAATTTCGAGCTCCTCGCCTGGTCCCTCCTCTCCGGCACCGATCAACCCAGCCCCGCCCGCCTCGACGAAGCCCTCGCCGCCCTGCAATGGACCCAGGTCACCCGCTCCGCCGAGGCGCTCGCCATGATGGAAGCCCGCCTCGCCGCCGACGACCCCCTGCAAGCCGTCTGGCTCCGCCGCCGCCAGGACCTCCGCGAGGCCCACACCCGCGACACCTCCGCCCTCCTCGCAGCCTACGGTTCCGGCACCGACCCGAGCGCGATTCAGGCTTTGGATTCAAGGCTCAACAGGCTCGAGACAGAGCTGCGGACGGTCGAGAACACCCTCTCCGATCTGGGCCTCGACACCGCCGGCCTGACCGGCGTCGAGCCCCTGCACCTCTCCGAGATCCAGGCCCTGCTCGACCCCGGCGAGGTGCTCGTCACCTTCCTCCTGCCCGGCCTGCGCCCCGACATGGTCGCCGGTCTCGACGGCTCCTCGAACCGGACCATCGCCATCAGCCACGGCGCCGTCCGCGTCGCCCCCATCCCCGACGACAGCCGCCGCAGCCTCAACGACAGGATCACTGCCTTCCGCTGCCAGGTCGCCGTCAGCGACCCCAACTGCGCCACCTTCACTACCGCCTCCACCCGCGGCGCCATGCTGGCGGAAGAGGACGGGGACGACCCAACCACCGGCTTCGACGCCGATGGCGCCTTCCACCTCTACCAGGATCTCTTCGGCGGCGTCAGCGGCATGCTGACCGAGGCCGATCACCTGATCATTTCTCCGCCCGCCGACCTGTTACGCCTGCCTTTTCAAGCCCTTGTCACCGATCCCGAGGGCGGTCCGAACGGCACGCCCGACTGGCTGATCCGCCACAATGCCGTCTCGGTCCTGCCCTCGATCACCAGCCTGCGGGGCCTGCGAAACCAGCCGTCGCGCAAAGCCAGGGGGCTCGGCCGATATCTCGGCCTCGGCGACCCGGTGATCGGCAATAGCGGCCCCGTCGACTGTGCCACCGTCCGCATGACCGCCCTCCGCGCCGCGCCGCCCGAAACACCCGACCTGATGGATGGCGACAGCGGCGCCGCCCTCGCCCGCCCTGCCGCGCTTCGCGCCCTTCCCCGCCTGCCCGACTCGGCCTGCGAGGTCGAGGCGATCGGCCGCGTCTTCGGCAATGCCGCCTCTCTCTTCACCGGGTCGCAAGCCACGGAAAGCAGGGTCAAATTCCTCGACGCCTCCGCCCAGCTGGCGCAGTACGACGTGATCGTCTTCGCCACCCACGGCCTGACCGCGGGCGAGGCCGGCGCCCGCGCGCCCGGCCTTGTCCTGACCCCGCCCGACATTGCCACTGCGGAAGATGACGGCCTGCTCACAGCCGCCGAGATCGCCACGATGCATCTCAACGCCAGCCTCGTCGTCCTCTCCGCCTGCAACACCGCCGCGGGCGAGGATGCCAGCGCCGAGGGCCTGTCGGGCCTCGCCCGTGCCTTCTTCCACGCCGGCGGCTCCTCGCTCCTCGTCACCCACTGGTCGGTCTATTCCTCCGCCGCGGTCGAGGTCTCAACCGGGCTCTTCCGCACGCTGCAGGACGAGCCCGAGCTCGGCCATGCCGAGGCCCTGCGCCGCTCGGTCCTCGCCATCCTCGACGACCCGGCACAGGACCCGCTGCGCACGCACCCCTCCTACTGGGCGCCCTTCGCCATCGTCGGCCTGCGCTAACCCGCCAGCCTTTGCTCGCCCACCGGCAGGCCCAGCCGCTTGCCGATCCACGCCCCGGTATCGAGCATCCGGTTCGAGAAGCCCCACTCGTTGTCATACCACGACAGCACCCGCACCATGCCGCCCCCCGTCACCCGCGTCTGACCGGGGCAGAAGACCGAGGAATGGGAATCGTGGTTGAAATCGCTCGACACCAGCGGCGCGTCGTTGACGGCAAGAATACCGTGCAAAGGCCCTGATCCGGCCGACTTCCGGATCGCTTCGTTCACCTCGTCTGCCGTCGCCGAACGCCTTGGCATGAAGGTCAGATCGACCACCGAGACATTCGGCGTCGGCACCCGGATCGCCGCCCCGTCCAGCCGCCCGGCCAGGTGCGGCAACACCAGGCCGACAGCCCGCGCCGCCCCGGTCGATGTCGGGATCATCGACAGCGCCGCACCCCGCGCCCGGTAGAGATCCTTGTGCGCCGCATCCAGCACCGGCTGATCGCCGGTATAGCTGTGCACCGTGGTCATGTAGCCGGTCTCGATCCCGAAGGCGTCGTCCAACACCTTGGCAACCGGCGCAAGACAGTTCGTCGTGCAGGAGGCGTTGGAAATGACCGTGTCACCGGCGTTCAGGCTCTGGTGATTCACCCCGTAAACAATGGTCTTGTCCGCCCCCTCCGCCGGGGCCGAGACGAGAACCCGGCCAGGCCCGTTCTGCAAATGCCGCGCCGCCTTGTCGCGGGCGGTGAAGACCCCGGTGCACTCCAGCGCCACGTCCACGTCGGACCACGGAAGATCCTCCGGCGCCCGCTCGGCCGTCACGCGGATGCGCCGGCCGCCCACGATCAGTTCGCCTCCCTCGATCGAGACCTCCTCGGCCAACCGGCCATGCACGCTGTCGTATTTCAGAAGATGCGCGTTGGTCTCGACCGGGGCGATGTCGTTGATCGCGACGATATCGATATCGTCCCGTCCAGATTCCACCCACGCCCGCAGGACGCAGCGGCCGATCCGGCCGAACCCGTTGATGGCAAGCTTGGCAGTCATGTTGAAGGCTCCCCTTTGCTGATTTCGCGACTCATGGTAGCGCTAACATACCTGGAAGAAGTTTTCCACTGACCCGGCCTGATTTCCGGCCAAACCAGTGGAAACGTTGTTCAGGAGGCCAGTTCGTCGACCCGTGAGAGATGCTCGAACAGACGCGCCACGGCCTCGGCGCCGGGGTCGTTATGCCCCGCAAGGCTCTCGGCCGAGACGTAGCTGGCCCTTCCCGCCCGTGCCCGTGTGATCTCCGCCGTGGCATCGGCGCCTTTCCTCGCCGCCTCCGCCGCCGCGGCCAAACCATCCGGCAACGCCTCCAGCGCCGGCAGCAGCGCGTCGATCATCGTCCGGTCGCCGGGGCTTGCCCCGCCCACCTGCTGCACCCGGTCGAGGCCGGATTTCAACGCGCCAATGGCATCCTTCCCGCTGGCCGAGGCATCGCCGGCCGCCGCAAAGAAGATTGCCAGCAACACGCCCGACGACCCCCCCATCGTCTGGCTCAGTTCCAGCCCGATGGCCCGGTAGAGCTGCGTCTGATCCGCCAGCGGCAGGCGATCCAACGACCCGATCAGCGCCCGCGACGCGGTGGCCAGCGTACTGCCCGTATCCCCATCCCCCGACTTCGCATCCAGCGCATTCAGCGCATCCTGCTCCCCGATCAGAAGGTTGCAGCACCGTTCCACGAACGCCCGCGTCGCCTCGTGCGAGGACGGGATCGGCTTGATCGGCGTCAGCCCGTCCGGCAGGTCGAGCACCTCGACCTCGCCGATCATGTGACAGCCCGGCCAGGCCCACGGCGCCACCGGCGCCAAGAGTGCCGCCTCGTCCGCCTTCGACACCGGGTAGACCGAGATCGAGAACCCCCGCATATCCAGCGAGGTCATCATCGGCGCCGGCCCGATCAGCCAGCGCAGCTGATCCCCTATCCTTGAACGGGTCAACTCATGCGCCAGTACCCCCATCTCCAGCGGGGTCGTCCCCCCGAGATTGTTCAGCAACGCCACGTGCGGCCCGCTGCCCAGGTGCGGCGCCAGCCGGTCGATCACCATGGAAATCGCCTCGCGCGCCGTGGTGAAGGGCACCTGTTCGATCCCCGCCTCGCCGTGAATCCCCAGCCCCAGCTCGGCCTTGCCCGGCCCGATCCGGTCTTCCTTGGGCGAACCCGGCACGGTGCAGGTATCGAGCGACATGCCGATCGACACGGCCCCCTTGATTACCCGCTCCGCCGCCTCGGTCACGGCATCGAGGTCGGCCCCCTGCTCCGCCAGGGCGCCGGCAATTTTGTGGACGAACAGCGTCCCGGCCACCCCGCGCGCCTGAGGCAGGTCCGGAAGGGCCACGTCATCGTCGACGATCACCATGTTAACCTTCAACCCCTGCGCTCTTGCCCGCTCGGCCGCCAACCCGAAATTCAGCCGGTCGCCGGTATAATTCTTCACGATCAGCAGGCACCCCGCCTTGCCCGTCACCGACAGGATCCCCGCCAACACCGCGTCGACCGAGGGCGAGGCGAAGACCTCGCCGCACACTGCCGCGGTCAGCATCCCCTGCCCGACGAACCCCGCATGGCTCGGCTCGTGCCCCGAGCCGCCGCCCGACACCAGCGCCACTTTCGACCGGTCCCAGTCGGTGCGCACCACCACCTTGATGTGCGGATACCCATCCAGCCGTGCCAGCCGCCCGCCCGCGATGCGCAGGTTGCCGTCGATCGCTTCGATGACGACCGTTTCCTTCTCGTTGATGAACTGCTTCATGGGTCAGTCTCCTTAAGCGATCCGCGCGCCGGCGGCGTCGAAGTAAAGGGCGTTGCGGGGTTGAATGGCCACGGTATCCCCGGCCTCGAGGTCGGTATGCGGGTCGGTGAGCGTCACGATGTCATGGCCGTCAAGCTGCAGGTGCAGGCGGGTCTGGTCGCCCAACCGCTCCACCCTCGACACGGTCGAGGGCTTGCCCTCGCCATGCGCGATATGCTCGGGGCGCAAGCCGATCGTCTTCGCCTCCGACGGCGCCCCACCGAATATCCCCGCCGGTAGGGCGTTGATACGTGGGAGGCCCAGCCGCCCGGCCACGTACAAGCTCACCGGGTCTTCGTAAATCTCGCGCGGGCTGCCGAATTGCACCAGCCGGCCTTCATCGAGCACGCCCACATGCGTCGCCATTGTCATCGCTTCGATCTGGTCATGCGTCACGTAGAGCATCGTCGCCCCCAGGCTCGCCTGGATACGCTTCAACTCGACCCGCAGATCGGCCCGCAGCTTGGCATCGAGCGACGACAGCGGCTCATCCATCAGGTAGATCGACGGGTCCCGCACCAGCGCCCGCCCGATCGACACGCGCTGCATTTCGCCCCCCGACAGCTCCGTCGCCTTGTTGTCGAGCTTGTGGGGGATGCTCAGTACCTCCGCCACCTCGCGGATCTTCCGCTCGATCTCGTCTTCCGGCGTCTTCAGGATCGGCGAGCGCAAGGGAAAGGCGAGGTTTTCGCGCACGGTCATATGCGGGTAAAGCGAGTATTGCTGGAACACCATCGCCACGTCCCGCTGCGCCGGTGTCTCGTTCACTACCGACCGCCCGTCGATGCGGATATCCCCACTGTCGGGCCGTTCCAGCCCCGAAATCAGCCGCAAGGTCGTGGTCTTCCCCGCCCCGGTCGGGCCCAGCAGCACCACGAAAGCGCCATCGCTCACGGTCATGGTCAGGTTGTCCACCGCCAGCGTCGAGCCATAGCTCATCGATACGTTTTCCAGCAGCACATCAGACATGCGACAACACCCCCTCGTTCAGGTCCGAACGAATGGCCCGCCCCGCCTGCGTATCGAACAGCGTCACCGTCTGGCCGTTGAAATCGAGCCCCACGCTCTCGCCCACCCGCGCCGGCTGCTCCGACCCGATCCGCGCCTTCACCTCGCCGTTATGGGTTTTCATCGTCACGATCTGGGTCGTGCCCAGGTATTCCGTCGCGATCACCTCTCCGCGATAGCCCGAGGCATCGGACAGCCGCACATGCTCGGGCCGCACCCCATAGATCATGTCGCCGTCAAACGGTTCCCGAAGCGCCGGAATATGCAGCGTCTCGTGATGCATCGTCACGCTCGTCGCCCCGACCTCGAGGCTGTCATGGAACTTCAGGAAATTCATCGACGGAGACCCGATGAACTCCGCCACGAACCGGCTGGCGGGCTTGTCGTAGATATCCTGCGGCGTGCCGAACTGTTCGATCACCCCGTGGTTCATCACCACGATCTTGTCGCCCATCTGCATCGCTTCCAGCTGGTCATGGGTCACATAGACGGTGGTCGCCCCCATCCGGTCATGCAGGTTGCGCAGCTCTTCGGCCATATGCTCCCGAAACTCGGCGTCGAGCGCGCCAAGCGGCTCGTCCATCAGGAAGCACTTCGGGTTCCGCACGATCGCCCGGCCCAGCGCCACGCGCTGCCGGTCGCCGCCCGACAGGCCCCCCACCGGCCGGTCGAGGATACTCTCGATCCCGAGGATCCGCGCCGCCTCCGCCACCTTCTCACGCACCTGCGCGCGCGGCATCCCCTGGCTCACCAGCGGATAACTGATGTTCTTGCGCACGTTCATATGCGGATACAGCGCGAACATCTGGAAGACGAAGGCGATGTCGCGCTGGCTGGCCGGTTTCTGGCCCACCTCCTCGCCGTCGATATAGATCTCGCCCGAGGTCGGCAACTCCAGCCCCGCGATCATCCGCAAGGTCGTGGTCTTGCCGCACCCTGACGGACCCAGCAGCATGAAGAACTCCCCGTCCTCGATCCGGAAGGACGAGGATTTGACGGCGGTAAAATCGCCGAAATCCTTGCGCACGTTCTGAATGACGATCTCTGCCATACGCGCCTCCTATTCCGGGAAATGGCTGACGACGATGAAACTCACCGTCCCTGTCAGCGTGATGATGAAGGAATAGGTGAACGCCCACAGGATAAATGGCTGCATCAGCATCACCACCCCCAGCGCAATGAGGCCCGAGGCCACCATCTCCCACGGGCCGCGCCGCAGCCGCAGAATGCCGTTGACGAAATCCCTCATTTCCGCACCGCTCCGAATGTGATCCCGCGCAGCAGGTGCTTGCGCAGCAGGATGGTGAAAACCATGACCGGCACCAGGAAGATCGTCGCGCCGGCCGCCACGGCGGGCCAGTCCTGCCCGCCAACCCCGATGATCGTGGGGATGAAAGGCGGCGCCGTCTGCGCCGTGCCAGAGGTCAGCAGCACCGCGAAGGCATATTCGTTCCACGAAAAGATCAGGCAGAAGATCGCGGTCGAGGCGATACCGGTCGCCGCCTGCGGCAGCACGACCTTGTAGAAGGCCTGGAACCGCGTGTACCCGTCGATCAGCGCGGCCTCCTCGTATTCCCGGGGGATCTCGTCGATGAACCCTTTCAGAAGCCAGACCGACAGCGACAGGTTCACCGCCGTGTAAAGCAGGATCATCCCGGCATGGGTGTCCGACAGGCCCAGCGTGCGGAACATCAGGAAGATCGGAATGGCAATCGCGATCGGCGGCATCATCCGCGTCGACAGGATGAAGAACAGAAGGTCATCCTTGAGCGGGATGCGATAGCGCGAAAACGCATAAGCCGCGAGCGTGCCGAGGAAGACCGACAGGAAGGTCGAACCGAACCCGATGATCACCGAATTCATGAACCGCTCGCCAAACCGCGACGGCCCGGCGATCACCATCCCCTTGTCGTGCACGATCTCCTCGTACCACGTCTCCGGCGGGTTGGCCTCCAGATACTCCGCGCTCTGCCGCGTCTGCGTGGTAAACAGGTTCACGTAGCCTTCCAGCGACGGCTCGAACACCACCTTCGGCGGATAGGCAATCGAATCCGGCGAGCTCTTGAAGCCCGTCGCGAGGATCCACAACAAGGGCATCAGCGTGATCAGCGCGTAGCCGATGACAAGCACGCCCGCGACCCATTTCTGCCGGCCGGTGGCCTCGGTGATCGAATAGCTGCTCATCTTTCTTTCACCTTGTTCAGCGCCTTCACGTAGATCGAGGCCAGCCCGAACACCGTGACGAACAGGATGATCGCGTAGGCCGAGGAAAACCCGGTCCGCCACTTCTCGAACGCCTCGCGCTTGAGGTCGATCGACGTCAGCGTCGTGGTGTTCCCCGGCCCCCCGCCGGTAAGCTGCACCACCAGGTCGAACATCTTGAAGTTCTCGATCCCCCGGAACAGCACCGCCAGCATCAGGAACGGCAGCACCATGGGCACCGTGATCGTCCAGAACTGCCGCCATTTCGACGCCCGGTCACACTCCGCCGCCTCGTAAATCGTGTCGGGGATGGAACGCAGCCCCGCCAGGCAGATCAGCATCACGAAGGGCGTCCACATCCACGTATCCACGATCACGATCGCCCAGGGCGCCAGCGCCACCTCGCCGATCATCGAGAAGCTCGCCGGGTCCGCCCCGGTGAAGAACGCCACCACGTAATTGAAAAGCCCGATCTGCGGCTGGTACAGGAACGTCCAGAAGTTCCCCACCACCGCCGGCGACAGCATCATCGGGAAAACGATGATCGTCGTCCAAAGGTCGTTCCCCTTGAATTTCTTGTTGATCAGCCACGCCAGCGCGAAGCCCAGGAGCACCTGGAAAAAGATCGTCCAGAACAGGAAATGCGCCGTCGCCTGCATGGTCAGCCAGACATCGCTGTCGGTCAGGATACGCTGGTAATTCCGCAGCCCGATCCACTCAACCTCGGCATTCGGCCGGTTGGCGCGGAAATTAGTAAAGCTCAGGCGGATCGTCCAGATCAACGGGAAGATATTCACCGCCAGCAGCAGGAACACCGTGGGTGCCACGAAGATCCACGCGATGGTGCGGTCGGACAACCCCTTGATGCGGCGCGCAACTTTCGTGGGCGTGGCGCTTGCGGCCCGATCCATGACCGTCTCGGACATGAGACTTCCTTCCAGGTATTGCTTTGGCGTTGCGCGGGGCCGAAGCCGGCCGGACGGCCCCGCACGAGGGTGCCGCTGCCGCCAAACGTGTCAGGCGGCAGATCGGCCCGGATCAGATCTTGCCTTCGTCCTCGAAGACTTCGGTCCAATCCTCGACCAGCGCGTCAAGCGCCTCCTGTGCCGTGCCTTCGCCGGCGATCACGTAGCTGTGCACGTGGTCCTGCATGGCCAGCAGAAGCGAGGCATAGGCCGGCTCCGCCCAGAAATCCTTCACGATCGCCATCGAGTCGAGGAAGGTCTGCGCATAGGGCTGGCTGGTGGCGAACCCTGGGTCCTCGACCACGGCCTTCAGCGCCGAATACCCCCCAAGCTCCCACCATTTCGACTGGATCTCGGGCTGAGCGAACCACTTGATGTATTCAAGCGCCGCATCCTGGCTGTCGGAATAGGATACAACCGAGATCCCCTGCCCGCCAAGCTGGGCGAAATGCCCGCCGGGACCCTTCGGGTTGGGGAAATAACCCGACTTGTCGCCGCCCACGTTCGGGTCGGCATTCACGCCCGGCCAGATGAAGGCAAAGTTCATCTGCAACGCCACCTGCCCCGACTTGTAGGCGTCGATATTGGCCGACATGTACCAGTCGGACGAGCCCGGAGGCGTGCAGCAATCGTAAAGCGCCTTGTAATACTCCAGCCCTTCCGCCGCCTCGGGCGAGTTCACGAAGCCCTCCAGCTCGTAGGGGTTCTCCGGATTGCCGTACTGGAACCCGTAATTGTAGAGCGCATTGGTCACGCCCATGGTGATCCCTTCCGAGCCCCGCTCGGTATAGATCGCCGCGCCATAGACAGTCTTCCCGTCGATCTCGCGGCCCTGGAAGAACTCCGCGATATCCTTCAGCTCCGCCAGCGTTTCCGGCGCCTTCAGGTCACGGCCATAGGTTTCCTTGAACTCGGCCTGGTGCTCGGGCATCTCGAACCAGTCCTTGCGATAGGTCCAGCCCACCACGTCACCGAAGGCCGGCAGCGCCCAGTAATTCGGCGTCCCCTTCGGCCATTCCGAATAGCCCGTCACCGTCGCCGGGATGAAATCATCCATGCTGATCCCCTCGGCCTCGAAGAAATCGTTCAGCTTCACGTAATGGCCGGCCTCGGCGCCAAGGCCGATCCACTGGCTGTCGCCGATCATCAGGTCGCACAGCTTCCCGCCCGAGTTCAGCTCGTTCAGCATCCGGTCTGCGAAGTTGGGCCACGGCACGAATTCGAAGCTCATCGAGTGGCCCGACTCGGCTTCGAAATCCTTCGACAGTTCGATCAGGGCGTTGGCCGGGTCCCACGCGGCCCAGCACAGCGTCAACTCGTCGGCCTGCGCGCCACTTGCAGCAAAGCCGGTGGCCGCCGTCAGGGCAGCAGCCGACAGAAAATGCGTCGTCTTCATTGGTTGTCTCCTCCCGTTCAGTCGGCGCGCCATCCACGCACCGCGCCTCCGCGGTTGGATCGGGAGGCACGCAAACGGTAAATGAGGAACGTACCTCATGTCTAGGATTTTCTGAGGTACGTTCCTCTAACCGCCTGTTTTTCGGGCAAATACGCGCATTTCCCGGGCAACGCCCCATGCGCTCAAAGTTTCAACACGACCGGGAATCTATGCCGAACTTCAGTATCTTACGTTACGGAACCCCGAGCCGGCCAACCACCCCAGGCTCAGCCGGACACAGGCCGATGACGGCTCAGTAAAGGTTCTCCCGCAGCACGATTTCGATTCGAATCCGCTCCTGCGCCTCGAAGATCGACTGCTCGTCACAGAACGCCCGCAGCACCCGCAGCGCGCTCCGTACAAGGTGCCCCACGTTCTGCGTGATCACCGCCGCCAGTTCGTTCCGCTGCAATGCCTCGCGCGTCTTCGGCGTCAGCTCGTGGGCGATCACCACAAGGTCCCCGGCCCGCCCCGCCTCGCGCAGGGCGTCGAGAAGCGGCGCATTTCCCAGCCCCATCGAATAGAGCCCCACCACCCCCGGCCGATTCTCCACCACATCGGCGATCACGCTCGCCATGCGCGCCGGGTCGTCATAGGTCTCGATCGAGGGCAGCACGGTCATCGCCGGAAAGTCGCTTTTCATCACCTCGTCGAAGCCCAGCCGCCGCTCCAGGCTGTCGCGCGACCGCATCGAGTTGGTCACGACAAGCACCTCGCCCTGCCCCCCGGCGAACCGCCCCATCAGCAACCCCGCCGTCCGCCCGGCCGACAAGTTGTTGATCCCGATAAAATAATCCCGCTTCGAGTTCGGCAAATCGGTCGCCACGGCAACCACGGCCAGCCCCGCCTCCTTCAGCCGGGCAATCGCGTCGCGCACCTGCGGCGTCTCGGGTGCCATGATCGCCACACCGTCCAGCCGATCGGTATCCAGCGCCCGCAAGGCCCGCACGATGGCGTGCGGGTCGTTCGCCGGCACGCTCACCGTCCGAAGCACCACCCGGTCGGCAATCTGCGAGGCATAGGCCTCCTGCAGCGCCGCCCTCAGCGTCTCGGTAAACTGGCTCGGCCCCTCCGGCAGGACGAAGACGAAGCGGTACTGCCGCTGCCGCGCAAGGTTCGCGGCATAGGTATCGCGCACGTAGCCCAGCCGCTCGACCGCGGCGTTCACCTTCGCGATTGTCTTCTCGCGCACCCCGGGCCGCGCGTTCAGCACGCGGTCGACGGTGGCAAGGCTGACGCCCGCCTCCTTGGCGATATCGTGGACCGTGGGCTTGTTCACCTGAGCCTCCATGACCGCCGACCGTAGCCAAGCCTTTGAGGTACGTCAATCAAACGCAACCCGGCAAAGTCCAGCCCGCGCGATTTTTGATCAAATTTCCGATTTGCTTTCTCCGCCACTTCTGCCAGTGTTCCGCCGAACCCCCGAACTGCGGCCATTCAACACGGATCGTCTCATGACACTTGCTCCCAATTCCCCCGAAGCGCGCGACATCGCCTACCACTTCCACTCCTATACCGATGCCATGGCCCATGCCGAGAACGGCCCCCAGATCATCGAGCACGGGGAAGGCGTCTTCGTCTTCGACAACCACGGCAAGCGCTATGTCGAGGCGATGGCCGGCCTCTGGAGCGTCGCGGTCGGTTTCGGCGAAGACCGCCTGGTCAACGCGGCGACCGAGCAGATGAAGAAGCTGCCCTACTACCACAACTTCGCCCACCGCGCGCATCCGGCGGCCATCGACCTTGCCGAGAAACTGGTCTCCATCGCGCCGGTGCCGATGTCCAAGGTGTTCTACACCAACTCCGGCTCCGAGGCGAACGACACCGTCATCAAGATGCTCTGGTACCGCTCCAACGCGCTCGGCAAGCCCGAGAAGAAGAAGATCATCTCGCGCAACCGCGGCTATCACGGCGTCACCATCGCCTCGGCCAGCCTGACCGGCCTGCCCAACAACCACCGCTCCTTCGACCTGCCCCTGCCCGGCATCCTGCACACCACCTGCCCGCATTACTGGAAGGAAGGCCGCGACGGCGAGAGCGAGGAAGAGTTCGCCACCCGCTGCGCCGAGGATCTCGACGCGATGATCCAGGCGGAAGGCCCCGACACCATCGCCGCCTTCATCGGCGAGCCGGTGATGGGCGCGGGCGGCGTGGTCGTGCCCCCGGCCACCTACTGGGAAAAGATCCAGGCGGTGCTCGCGAAATACGACATCCTGCTGATCGCCGACGAGGTCATCAACGGCTTTGGCCGCACCGGCAAGATGTTCGGCTGTGAAACCTACGGTATCCGGCCCGACGCCATCGTCATGTCGAAACAGATCACCTCCAGCTACGTGCCCTTCTCGGCCATCCTGCTGAACGACCGCTTCTACGAACCCATCGCCGAGGAAAGCGGCAGGATCGGCGTGCTGGGCCACGGCTATACTGGCGCGGGCCACCCGGTCGGCGCCGCCGTCGCGCTGGAAAACATCAAGATCATCGAGGAACGCGACCTCGTGACCAAGGCCGCCGAGACCGGCGCCTATTTCCGCGACAAGCTGGCCCAGTTCGCCCGTAACCCGATGGTGGGCGAGGTGCGTGGCGTGGGGCTCATCGCGGCGGTCGAACTGGTGCATCCCGACGGGGGTGCAGACCACAAGCCCGGCAAGCTGGGCGCGGCGATGAACAAGCTCCTGTTCGAACGCGGCGTGATCTCGCGGGCGATGATGGATGCGATGGCCTTCTGCCCGCCGATGATCATCGAGCGGGACGAGATCGACATCATTATCGACGCCTTCGCCGATGCGCTGAGCGAACTGGAACAGATGGATTTCGCCGCCTGACCACCGCCGGACATAGCATAACCGGGCCGGGGCTACCCCTTCGGCCCGGAATAGCTCGCCTTCCAGAGCGGGCGGCGCCGGCGCGGGGTCTTGCGCGAATAGTACCGCATCTCGCCGGCGATCTGCGCCCAGTGATCCAGCCGCGCCGCCGTCGCCACCGGGTCATGCTCGGCCACGGCCTGCGCCAGCAGCGACAACAGCGTCGCCAGCGGGCCGGTGGATTCGATCGTCAGGTCGGTCGAGATGCGCGCCGTCAGCACCAGGTCGGTGTGCGCCTTCGCCCACTGGTTCAGCTCGTCGGTCAGGATCAGCACCTCGAAGCCCGATTTCCGCGCCAGCGCCGCCACCGTCTCGGCCTCGCGCCCGTAGGGCACGATATCGACAAGGATCAGCACGCGCCGCCGCGCCCGCCCCGTCGGCGGGATCAGCTCGGACAGGCACCCGTCATGCGTGGCCGCATAGCGCACGTTGTCACGATAGGTCGACAGCCGCCGCGCGAAATCCTCCACGTGCCCGCGCAGCATCTGGAACCCGGCCACCACCACGTCGTCGGCGCCGTGGATAACCTCGACCGCCTCGCTCCAGCGGTCCGAGGCCACCAGCTCCGCCAGCGCCAGCACCGCCTCGGCTTCGCGCTTGAGGAAATCGCCGATGGAGCCATCGAGCAGCCGCTCGTTGCGATCCTTCAGGTCGATCGCGTCCAGCGCCTCGTCCTCGCGCAGCGCCCGCTTGAGCGCGGCAACCCCCTGGAATCCCATCTTCTTCAGCAGCCGGCTGACGGTCATCTGGCTGACGCCCGCCTCCTGCGCCAGCGCGGCGCCGGTATCGAGCGACAGCAGGCTGCCCCGTGCCCGCATGCAGGCCGCGGCGCGGCGCTCGGCCGACGACAGGCTGTCCCACACATCTTCGATGCGTTTCTCCAGCGATGCCGCAGGTGCGAAAGTTGATGTTGCCGTGGGACCAGTCATGTTATTATCATAACAGTATCGCGATTCGATAAATAAATACCACAAACAATGTCGCGGCGACAAAAAACAGGGACAGGGAATGACCAGCGATACCGCAAAGGCCCCCGAAGACGGCACCACCCGACGCAGCATGATCTCGGCCCGCGAGCTGACGAAAACCTTCGGCCAAGGCGAGACGGCGGTGACCGCGCTCGACAATGTCGACATCGACATTCGCGAGAACGAGTTCTTCACGCTGCTGGGTCCCTCCGGCTGTGGCAAGACCACGCTTCTGCGGCTGATCGCCGGGTTCGAGCTTCCCACCAGCGGCCTGATCCAGCTTGACGGGCAGGACATCACCGCCCTGCCCCCGCATGTGCGGCCCGTGAACACCGTTTTCCAGAACTACGCGCTCTTCCCTCATATGACGGTGTCGGAAAACATCGGCTTCGGGCTCAAGATGCTGGGCAAATCCTCGGGCGAGATCGAGGCCCGCGTGAAACAGATGCTCTCGCTCGTCCAGCTCGAGGCGATGGCGAACCGCCGCACCGATCAGCTTTCCGGCGGCCAGCAGCAGCGCGTGGCGCTCGCCCGGGCGCTGGCCCCGGCGCCCAAGGTGCTTTTGCTCGACGAGCCGCTGGCGGCGCTCGACCTCAAGCTGCGCAAGAACATGCAGATCGAGCTGAAAAGCCTTCAGGCCGAGACCGGGATCACCTTCATCTTCGTCACCCACGACCAGGAAGAAGCCCTCACCATGTCCGACCGGATCGCCGTCATGCGCGACGGCCAGATCCTGCAGATCGGCACGCCCAAGGAAATCTACGACAAGCCGACCCACCGCTTCGTGGCCGACTTCATCGGCGACATCAACATCCTCGAAGCGCAGGTCGAAGGCACCGAGGGCGACCAGACCCGCGTGCGCCTCAAGGACGGCACCACCATGCTGGCCCGCTCGACCGGGGCCGACACGCAAGGCCACTGTGCCGTCGCGCTGCGCCCCGAAAGCATCCGCGTCGCACAGGCCGGCGACACGCCCGCCCTCACCGGCCAGCTCGAGAACCTCGTCTACATGGGCTCGGCCCACAACCTGCATCTCCGGCTCGGCTCGGGCGAGGAACTGGTCGTCCGCCACGGCGGCTCGACCGAGGGGCTCGACCTGTCGCCGGGCGCGCAGATCGGCGTCGTCATCGCGCCGGGCGGCGCACGGGTGCTGGCATGACCGACACCAGCCTCACCCTTGCCGAACAGGAATCGCGCCGCCGGCGCCGCCAGACCCGTCGGGCGCTTCTGGCCCCGGCACTGATCATCATCCTGGCGATCAGCATCATGCCGCTCGGCATCACCGCGCTCTATTCCTTCCTGACGCCCGGCACCTATGGCGGCGTGATCTGGGAATTCACCCCCGACGCCTATGTCCAGTTCCTGTTCGAACGCGACATCTTCGACGGCACGCTGCAGTTCAACGACTCCTACCTCACGATCTACATGCGCTCGATCGGGCTGGCCTTCGGGGCCACCATCGGCGCGCTGCTGATCGGCTTTCCCACCGCCTATTTTATCGCCACCAAGCCGCGCGAACAGCGGAACTTCTGGCTGTTCCTGATCACCCTGCCGTTCTGGACCAACCTGCTGATCCGGACCTACGCGATGCTGCTGATCCTGCGCGACGAGGGGCTGATCAACCTCTCGCTCATGGGCGTCGGCGTGATCGAGCGGCCGCTGTCGATCCTCTATACCGACACGGCGGTCTTCATCGGGCTGATCTACACCTACCTGCCCTTCATGGTGCTGCCGCTCTATGCCAGCCTCGAAAAGCTCGATTTCCGGCTGGTCGAGGCGGGCTACGACCTCTACGCCAACCGCTTCCGCGTGCTACGCCACATCATCGCGCCGATCGCCAAGCCCGGCATCATCGCCGGCTGCATCCTCGTTTTTATCCCCGGCCTCGGCGCCTACATCACGCCGGCCCTGCTGGGCGGCGGCAAGAAGCTGATGATCGGCAACATGATCGCCATCCAGTTCGGCTCGTCCCGCAACTGGCCTTTCGGCTCGGCGGCGGCGCTGATCCTGATGGCGCTCGTGGTGATCGCCCTGCTGATCTATGCCCGTTCGGTAAGCAAGGGAGCGCGCGCCCATGGCTGACACCCCCCCTCTCGCCGCGGGCGCCACCGCCCAGTCGACCCGCCGCAGGATGCGCTCGCGCGACCTCAAGGCCATGCCCGGCTTCAAGGCGGCCGGCTGGGCCTGCATCTTCGCGCTCTACTTGCCGCTGGTCGTGCTGGTCATCTTCTCCTTCAACGACAACCGCTCCGTGGTGAAATGGACCGAGTTTTCCCTGCGCTGGTACGAGGCCGCGATGGAGAACGAGGGCATCCGCAACGCCGCGTGGATGTCGGTCAAGGTGGCCCTCGTGGCCACCGTCTTCTCGACCATCGCCGCCACCATGGCGGCCCTGGCCACCACCCGCACGGCGGCCTTCCGTGGTCAGGGGCTGGCCTACGGCATCATCAACCAGCCGCTGATGATCCCCGAGATCGTCACCGCCATCTCGACCCTGTCGCTCTTCTCGCTGGTCAAGCAACTCACCGGCATCACCGGCGTGGGCTACCTGATGGCGGCGCATACCGCCTTCTGCATTCCCTTTGCCTACATGCCCATCCGCGCCCGGCTCGAGGACATGACGCTGACGCTCGAACAGGCCGGCGCCGACCTCTACGCCACGCCCTGGCAGACCTTCCGCCACATCACCCTGCCCCTGCTGATGCCCGGCATCCTGGCCGGGGCCATGCTGGCCTTCGTCGTCTCGCTCGACGACGTGATCATCACCCTGATGGTGGCGGGCCCGGGCGAAACCACCCTGCCCATCTACATCCTCGGCGCCCTGCGCCGCGGCATCACGCCCGAGATCAACGCGGTCTCCACCATCCTTGTCGGTGTGTCGGTCCTGCTCGTTCTCGTGCTCTTCCTCGTCCAGGGGAAAATGAAGAAGTAACCAAAAACCAGACCAACAGGAGGTAACAACCATGAAAACACAACTGAAGGCCGTAACGGCCGCCACCGCGCTGGCCCTTGCCGGCGGGGCGGCCCTCGCCGAGGGCGAGCTGAACATCTACAACTGGGGCAACTACACCAACCCCGAGTTGATCGAGAAGTTCGAACAGGAATACGACGTCACCGTCAACCTCGACAGCTACGACTCGAACGAAACCATGCTGGCCAAGGTCCAGGCCGGCAACACCGGCTACGACGTGGTCGTGCCCGGCGATTACATGGTCAAGGTCATGATCGGCGAAGGCCTGCTGGCCGAGGTCAAGCCCAACGAGATGGAGAACTTCGGGAATGTCGATCCGAAATGGGTCGATGTCTGGTGGGACGAGGGCCGCAACTACTCGATCCCCTACCAGTGGGGCACCACCGCCTTCACCGTCGACACGGCGGTGTATGACGGCGACATCAACACGCTCGCGCTGATGTTCGACCCGCCCGAAGTGCTTCAGGGCCGGATCAACATGCTCAACGACATGAACGACGTCATCAATGCCGGCCTGCGCTATCTCGGCTACGGCCGCTGCAACGGCAACGAGGACGAGATGCGCGAAGTGCTCGAGCTTCTGCTCGAGGCCAAGCAGCACTGGCGCACGATGGACTATTCCACCATCGAGAAGCTGACCTCGGGCGATGTCGACCTGTCGCAGAACTGGAACGGCGCCGCCATGCGCGCCCGCGCCCAGCGCCCGACGCTGCAATACGCCTATCCGAAGGAAGGCTTCACCGGCTGGATGGACAACGTGGCGGTCCTGGCCGACGCGCCGAACATGGAGAACGCCAAGCTCTTCATCAACTTCATGATGGCCCCCGAGAACGCGGCGATGACCTCGAACTTCGCCCGCTATGCCAACGGCATCACCGGCTCCGAGGAATTCATGGATGAAGAGATGCTGAGCGCCCCCGAGATCGTCATGCCCGAAGACGCCCCGGCGCCCGACTTCGTGCAGCCCTGCCCGCAGGAAGTGGTCGATCTCTACAACAAGGTCTGGACGCGTCTGAAGCAGTAACGCACCCAATGAGGCGCGCGGTTCGCCCGCGCGCCTCACCCCAAAAGACATTTCGAGGACAGATCATGACGGCCCGACCCACGCCCACCGCACCCGCAGGCGTGCCAGAAACGGCGCGTGCCCTCGGCATCATGCAAGGCTTCCCCCCGCCCGCCGACAAGCGCCCCTCCCTCGTGAACTGGGACCTGCCACCCTACAACCGGTGGAGCTTCCAGAACATGCACCGCCTGTTCCCCACGGCCGACGTCTTCCGCGGCACCGGCCCGGAAAGCGACCTGCACGAGACACCCGCCGATCTCGACGCCCTCCCCGTCCCCACCGAGAACGGCGCCACGCCCGGCCTCTCTCATTTCCTGCAGACAGTCTATGCCGACGGCATCCTCGTCCTGCATCGCGGCCGCGCAGTCTATGAACGCTATTTCAACGACATGGCCCCCCACAGCCTGCACCTGTCGCAGTCCGTGGCGAAATCCGTGACCGGCCTGGTCGCCGGCGGCATGTGGGCCGACGGCCTGCTCGACCTCGACGCGCCGCTGGCCGAGACCATCCCCGAGCTGAAAGACAGCGGCTATGCCGACGCCACCCTCGACCAGGTGCTCGACATGCGCTCGGGCGTGCGCTTCACCGAGGATTACAACACCCCCGGCAGCGACATGACCCGGATCGACATCGCCTCCGGCTGGCGCCCCGCCGACCCGGCCGAGGGGCGCCCGACGATCCGCGAAGTTATCCTTTCCCTGCCCAAGATCCGGCCCCATGGCGGCGATTTCGACTACCGCTCGATCGAGACCGACATGGTCGCCTGGGTCATGGAGCGGGTCGCGGGCAGCGACCTCGCCACCCTGCTCGGCACCCGCATCTGGCAGCATATCGGCGCCAGCCGCGACGCAAATTTCACCGTCGATGCCGAGGCGACGGCGCTGGCAGATGGCGGCTTCAACGCCACGCTGCGCGACTATGCCCGCCTGGGTCAGCTTGTCCTCGACGGCGGCCGCACCGGCGATCTGCAGCTTGTCCCGCAGGCATGGATCGACCAGATGCGCAGTGGCGACCCTTCCCTCTTCGGCCCGCCCTGGTCCGACAACTTCCCCAACGGCGCCTATCGCCGCTTCTGGTGGATCCGCGATGCCGACCGTGGCGATATCTGCGCCCGCGGCGTCTTCGGCCAGTTCATCTATGTCGACCCGGAAAGCGACCTCGTGATCGCCCTGGTCTCGAGCTGGCCCGACTACCTGATCGCCGAATACACCCGCGACACGATGCGCGCCTTCGACGCCATTCGCGACGCCCTCGGCGCCTGACGACAGACCATTTAGGGAGGCCACGACATGACAGCCGATCTCATCATCACCGGCGGCAGGATCCTCACGATGGAGGGCGACCGGCCCCGCGCCGAGGCCATCGCCATCAACAGCGGCTATATCGACGCCATCGGCGATGCGGCGGATGTCGAGGCGCTGGCCGGCCCCGACACCCGCTGGATCGACGCCAAGGGGGCCACCGTGCTGCCGGGATTCATCGAAAGCCACATGCACCTCTTCATCGGCGGCTGCGAATTGCAGAACCTCCAGCTCGACGGCGCCAGCGACCCCGACGAAATCCGCAAGCATGTCCGCGCCTACGCCTCCCAGCACCCCGACCTGCCGCTCGTCATGGCGCAGGCCCCCGATTACGCCGTTTTCGCCGACACTTCCCCGCGCGAGGTGCTCGACGCCATGCTGCGCGACCGGCCGCTCGCGATGATGGCGCACGATCACCACACCGTCTGGGCCAACACGATCGCGCTGGAACAGGCCGGCCTCATCGACGGGCTGGAAACCTCTCCCGGCCACGAGGTCGTCATGGGCCCGGACGGCCGCGCCAACGGCGCCCTGCTGGAACCCGAGGCGTATGGCCCTGTCCTCCGCCTCGCCGGGCAGGAACGGGTCAGCCTCGGCCTCACCACCGGGCGCGACCCCGACCCGTGGCCCACCGAAGAAGAGCGCGAGGAAGACCTCAAGCACCTCAAGCGCGGCCTCGATCACGCCGCCCGCCACGGCATCACCTCCATCGTCAACATGGACGGCAACACCTACCTCCTCGAACTGCTCACCGAACTTCGCGCCCGGCACGAGCTTCAGGTGCGCGTCCGCGTCCCCTTCCACTTCGTCCCCGAGATGGACGTGGCCGATCTCGACACCGCAAAGGCGATGCACGAAAGATGGAACGACGACTGGCTCGCCTCCGGCTTCGTCAAGTTCTTCATGGACGGCGTGATCGACAGCCGCACCGCCTTCATGAAGAACGACTATCCCGGCCAGCCCGGCTATCGCTCGCATGGCCGTTTCGACGCCGACCGCTTCGCCGACCTCGCCACGCGGGTCGACGCGATGGGCCTGCAGATCGCCGTGCATTCCATCGGCGACGCCGCCACCCAGCGCGTGCTCGACGGCTACGAAGCCGCCCGCAAGGCCAATGGCGACACCGGCCCGCGCCACCGCATCGAACATCTCGAACTGGTCGCGCCCGAGGATTTCGAGCGCATCGGCGCCATGGGCATCACCGCCTCGATCCAGCCGCCCCACGCGCCGGGCACCTGCGGCCTGCCACTCGACCCGACGCTCACCAATATCGGCCGCGACCGCTGGGAAGACGCCTTCGCCTGGCAGCGCCTCGCCAAGGCCGGCGCCCCCATCGCGCTCGCCTCCGACTGGCCGGTCTCCGACATCTCGATCATCCGCGGCCTGCACGCCGCCACCACGCGCGAAGCATGGGCCGATGACGTCCCGAACCACCGCTTCACCCTGAACGAGGCGCTGGCAGGCTACACCATCGGCGGTGCCTGGGCCGAGGGCACCGACACCAAGAAAGGCTCGCTCGCCAAGGGCAAGTTGGCCGATGTCGTCATCCTCGACCGAGATATCGAAAGCCAGCCGCTCGACCAGCTCGACCAGACACAAATCGCCGCGACAATCTGCGGCGGCATGGTCACCTATACCGCCGGCTGACGTCAGGAAACACAAGCACTCCAGCGACAGGCGCAGGCCCCCCTGGCCCGCGCCGCCCCCCCTGTTTCGGGTTGATCCCGGCGGGAACCTCTGGAAAACCGGACTCCGGGACCAATCTTTCGATTGGGGGGCTTTCATCACGGAATGACCCGTATATTGTCGGTCAGACCTATTGGGACAGGTGAAGATGTCGTTATTTCTGATTGTCGCACTGCCATTCCTGGGCGCGCTTCTGCCCGGGCTGATGATCCGCGCCGGGCGTCAGGCATGCGGCATGGTCACCTTCCTCGTGACGCTGACCGCCTTCCTCGGGTTGATGACCCATTTGCCCGCCGTGATGGCGGGCGAGACGGTGACGGCCCGGCTCGACTGGATGCCTTCGCTCGGGCTCAACTTCAACCTGTTCGCCGACGGGCTCGGCCTGTTCTTCGCGTCGCTGATCCTTGGCATTGGCCTGCTGATCATCACCTACGCCCGCTTCTACCTCTCGCGCGAAGACAACATGGGAGAGTTCTACACCTACCTCCTACTCTTCCAGGGCGCGATGGTGGGGATCGTCCTGTGTGACAACATCCTGATGTTGCTCATTTTCTGGGAGTTGACTTCGCTCTCCTCCTTCCTGCTGATCGGCTTCTGGAAACACCTGCCCGAAGGGCGGCAGGGCGCGCGCATGGCATTGGCCGTCACCGGCATGGGCGGGCTCGCGATGATCGGTGGGATGCTCCTTCTGGGCAATATCGCCGGCAGCTACGACCTGACCGTGATCCTCCAGCACCGCGACGAGATCCAGGCCTCGCCCTACTACATGCCCGCGCTGATCCTGATCCTGCTGGGCTGTTTCACCAAGTCGGCCCAGTTCCCCTTCCACTTCTGGCTGCCGCACGCCATGGCGGCGCCCACACCGGTGTCGGCCTACCTGCACTCGGCCACCATGGTGAAGGCCGGCATCTTCCTGATGGCCCGCCTCTGGCCGGTACTCTCGGGCACGGATGCGTGGTTCATCCTCGTCACCGGGGCGGGGCTGGTGACCATGGTGGTCGGCGCCATCGTGGCGCTCTTCAAGAACGACCTGAAGGCGTTGCTGGCCTTCTCGACCGTCTCTCATCTCGGGCTCATCACCATGCTGCTGGGCACCGGCACGCCCTTCGGCGCGATGGCGGCGGTGTTCCACATCCTCAACCACGCCACCTTCAAGGCGGCGCTCTTCATGTCCGCCGGCATCATCGACCACGAGGCAGGCACCCGCGACATCCCCCTCTTGGGCGGGCTGCGCCGGCTGATGCCGGTCACCTTCGTGATCGCCACCATCGCCTCTCTCTCGATGGCGGGCATTCCCTTCCTCAACGGCTTCCTGTCGAAGGAAATGATGCTCGAGGAGACCACCCATACCACGCTCTTCGGCAACCCGATGCTGGTGCCGGTGCTGGCCACGATCGGCGCGCTCTTCTCGGCGGCCTATTCCTTCCGCTACATCGTGCACACCTTCCTCGGGCCGGAACGCGACGACTACCCGGGCCACCCGCACGACCCGGGCGTCGGCATGTGGGGGCCGCCCGCCCTGCTGGTGATCCTCGTCATCGCCATCGGCGTCGCCCCCTTCCTCGCCGAACCGCTGGTCAAGACCGTCACCGCCGCCGTCCTCGGCGGCACGGCCGAGCTGCCCGATGCCCACCTGAAAATCTGGCACGGCGTCACCCCGGCGCTGTGGATGTCGGTCATCGCCGTCGCGGGCGGCATCATCCTTCTGCTGATGTTCAAGCCGCTCTCCCGCGCGTGGGCTGCCGCCGGGCCGCCCTTCGCCAAGGCGATCTTTGACGCGATCATCGCCATGCTGGTCGCCATCGCCCAGGCCGTCACCGGCCGCCTGCACGACGGCTCGCTCACCCGCTACGCGGCGATCTTCACCGTCACCGTCTTCGCCGTCACCGCCCACGCGTGGTTCTCGGGCGGGGTCGGCCTGCCCAGCCGCGACGCGCTGCCGATCGAGCCGGTGCCGATGACCGCGTGGATCCTGCTTGTCACCGCCACCGCCGTGCTGCTGCGCTACCACCGCAACCGCTTCCTCGCGCTGATCCTGATGGGCGTGGTGGGCCTCGTCGTCTCGATGGCCTTCGCCTATCTCAGCGCGCCCGACCTCGCCCTCACCCAGCTGTCGGTCGAGGTGGTCACCATCATCCTGCTCCTGCTGGCGCTCAACTTCCTGCCCCGCTACACGCCGGTCGAAAGCACCGCCGGGCGGCGCCTGCGCGACGGGGTGATCTCGATCGGCGCCGGCGTCGGCGCGGCGGCGCTGATCTACACCATGATGCTGCGCGACTTCGTCGAGCCGTCGATCTCCGCCTACCACCTCGAGAATTCCTACAAGGGCGGCGGCGGCACCAACGTGGTCAACGTGATCCTCGTCGACTTCCGCGGCTTCGACACGTTCGGCGAGATCATCGTGCTCGGCATCGCCGCGCTGATCATCTACGCCATCACCGAGGCGCTGCTATCGGGGCCGGTGCGCGCCCGCCTGCTCAACCGCCCGACCGAGGACGTTGCCGGCGACGCGCACCCGATGATGATGGTCGTCGTCACCCGCGTGATGATGCCCGTTGTGCTGATGGTCGGCGTCTACATCTTCCTGCGCGGCCACAACGAACCGGGCGGCGGCTTCATCGCGGGCCTCGTCGTGGCCATCGGCGTGGTGATGCAGTACATGGCGTCTGGCTATTCCTGGGCCTCCGCCCGCCAGCGCTACCCGTTCCACGGCATCATCGGCACAGGCGTGCTGGTGGCGGGGCTGACCGGCATCGGCGCCTGGTTCTTCGGGGCCGAGTTCCTGACCTCCTCCTTCGGCTATTTCCGCATCCCGCCCTTCGAGGAATTCGAACTGGCCACCGCCATGGGCTTCGACCTCGGCGTGTTCCTCTGCGTGGTGGGCGCGGTGATGCTGTCGCTGGAAAGCTTCTCGCGCCTCGCCCGCCGCAGCGATACCGAGGTCAACGAGTACGCCATGGATATCGACCCCTCGCGCGACGACGCACCGCAACCCACCGGAAAGGAGGGCTGAGATGGAGCTTCTGCTTGCAAGCGCCGTCGGCGTTCTCACCGCAGCGGGGGTCTACCTCGTCCTGCGCCAGCGTACCTTCCCGGTGATCGTGGGCACCGCCTTCCTGTCCTACGCGGTGAACGTCTTCCTCTTCGCCTCCGGGCGCCTCGCGGTCCAGCAGCCGCCCGTCCTGAACGACGCGGCCGCCGCCTATACCGACCCGCTGCCACAGGCGCTGGTGCTGACGGCGATCGTCATCTCCTTCGGGATGACGGCGGTCGTGGTGATGGTGGCGCTCGGCGCCTATCTCAGCTCCGAGGACGACCATATCGACGACCGGCCCGAAACCGGTGACGAGGGGGCGCAATCATGAGCCACTGGATCATCCTGCCCATCGTCCTGCCCGCCATGATGGCGGCCTTCATCGTGCTCGTGGTCCGCCACCACGTGGTGTTGCAGCGGGTCTTCTCGCTGGCCGGCACCGTGGCACTGCTGGCCATCGCCGCCGGTCTCGTCATTGCCACGTGGGACGGCTCGATCATCCTCTACCAGCTCGGCAACTGGGCTGCGCCCTTCGGCATCGTGCTGGTGGCCGACCGGCTGTCGACGCTGTTCGTCTTCCTCACCTCGCTGCTGGCGATCTTCGTGCAGCTCTACGCCATCGGCTCGAAATGGGACACGCGCGGCCGGCATTTCTACGCGCTTTTCCAGTTCCAGCTCATGGGCATCATCGGCGCCTTCCTCACGGGCGACGCCTTCAACCTCTTCGTCTTCTTCGAGGTGCTGCTCATTGCCTCCTACGGGCTGATGATCCACTCCGGCGGGCCCGAACGCTTCCGCGTCGGCGTGCAGTACGTGGTGTTCAACCTGCTGGGCTCCACGCTCTTCCTCTTCGCCCTCGGCACGATCTACGCCGAGACCGGCACGCTCAACATGGCCGATCTCGCCCAGCGCATCGCCGCCGCCCCGGCCGAGCACACCTCCGGCATCCGCGCGGCCTCGGTCATGCTGCTGATGGTCTTCGCGGTGAAGGCCGCGATCCTTCCGCTGCATTTCTGGCTGCCCTCGGCCTATGCCTGCGCGCCCGCCCCGGTGGCCGCGCTCTTCGCGATCATGACCAAGGTCGGCGCCTATGCCATCATCCGCTTCTACACGCTGATCTTCCCGCCCGACCTCGAAGCCACCCAGGGGCTCTTCGACACCTGGCTCCTGCCTGCCGCATTGCTGACCCTGATCCTCGGGATGCTGGGCGTGCTCGGCGCGCGCCGGCTCGACAGGCTGGTGGCCTTCGCGGTGATCGGCTCGATGGGGATGCTGATGGCGGCGGTCTCGGTCTTCACGCCGCAGGGGATCGCCGCGGCGCTCTTCTACGCCATCCATTCCACGCTGGCGACGGCGGCGCTCTTCCTGCTGGTCGACGTGGTCCGCGACCGGCGCGAGCGCAACCTGCTCACCTTCGACCTCGCCCCGCCCATCGCCGGCGGCGCGCTGGTGGCCGGCATGTTCTTCGCCGCGGCCATCGCCATGGCGGGCCTGCCGCCGCTCTCGGGCTTCATCGGCAAGCTGCTCATCCTCGACGCCGCCATGGCCGACGCGCGCATGGCCTGGGTCTGGGCCATCATCCTCGGCATGAGCCTGATCGCCGTCATCGGCTTCGCCCGCGCCGGAAGCACGATCTTCTGGCGCGCCCATGCCTCGGAAGCGGCCTATGACGAAGGCCCCCCGCCCGAGGACGAGGCCGCGCTGCCCCCCCTGCCCGCCCTGCCGATGGTGGCCATCGGCGGGATCCTGGCAACGCTCGTGGCCATCACGGTCTTCGCCGGGCCCCTGCAACGCCACCTCGCGGCCACCGCCGACCAGCTCTTCGCGCCGGAGCCCTACATCTCGACCGTGCTGGGCACGCCCGGCAAGGAGATCACCTACAAGGGCCACGCCGACGAAGATCACGACAAGGAGAGCACGGCCCGCGACTCCCACGGCGCCGAGAACCCGGAGACGCCGCTAGAAGAGGAGGCGCACTGACATGGCCAGCCGCCTGACCCGACGCATCTTCCCGCACCCGCTCCTCACGCTGCTGCTCACCCTCGTCTGGTGCATGCTCATCAACACGCCCAGCACCGGCGCTGTGGCATTCGGCCTGATCCTCGGCATCCTGATCCCGATCCTGACGGCGGCCTACTGGCCCCAGCGCCCGCTCATGCAGCGGCCGCACCGGATGGTCACCTACATCCTCATCGTCGTCTGGGACATCGTGCTCGCCAACGTGCAGGTCGCCCTGATCGTCCTCTTCAAGAGCAACGCCCGGATGAAGCCCAACTGGGTCTGCATCCCGCTCGACCTGCGCACGCCCGAGGCCATCGCCATCCTCGCCGGCACCATCACCCTGACCCCCGGCACCGTCTCGGCCGACCTTTCCGACGAAGGGCATTCCCTGTTGGTCCACGCGCTCGACGCGCCCGACCCGGACGCCGTGCGCGACGACATCAAGCACCGCTACGAACGCCGCCTGAAGGAGATTTTCGAATGATCATCTACGCCCTCTACTTCGCCTTCGCCGCGGTCGGCCTGTCGCAGGTCCTCGCCCTCTGGCGCCTGCTGATCGGCCCGGGCTCGGGCGACCGCGTGCTGGCGCTCGACACCATCTCCGTCAACGCCGTCGCGCTCATAGTGCTCTACGGCATCCTCACCCAGACACAGGTCTATTTCGAAGCCGCCCTGCTCATTGCCATGCTGGGTTTCGTGTCGACCGTGGCCTATGCCCGCTTCATCCTGCGCCGGGACGTGATCGAATGATGGAAGCCGCCGAAATCCTCGTCAGCGCGCTGATCGTGATCGGCGCTCTCTTCATCCTCGTGGGCTCCTACGGCCTGCTCAAGCTCGACAGCCCCATGTCCCGCCTGCATGCCCCGACCAAGTCCGGCACGCTGGGCGTCGGCAGCACGCTCGCGGCCTCGATGGTCTATGCGTTCGTCTGGGGCGTGGGCTCGGTGCACGAGCTCTTGATCATGGCCTTCCTGTTCGTGACGGCCCCGGTCTCGGCCATGTTCATCGCCAAGGTCGCCATTCACCGCCGCCGCGTCGCCGTCGAGCCGCCCTCGCCGCCCGAAGACAGCACGTGGGCCACGAAGGCCGCCCCGGTGGCCGAGGAAAACGCCTGACGCCCCGGCTTCAGATGCTGGTCTGCATCCTGTAGCCAGGCCGGAAATACTGCCGCACCGAGGTGATCGAGCGGTCATTGTCCCACGTCACCCGGTCGATCACGAAGATCGCCGCACCCGCCTCGCAGCGCAGCATACCGGCCACCTCCTCGCTCGCGTTCCCGGCGAAAAAAGCGATATCGCCCTCGGTATAGGGCGCATGGGTCAACAGCCATTCGTTCGCGCTCGTCTCTGCGAACCCCTGCTCCGCCGCGGCGGGCACGGTCGTCAGGTTGACCCAGCGATCCTCGAACACGAACGGCGCGCCATCTGCCGTCTGTACCGATTTCACCCGGACGAACTGGTCGTTCTCCTGCGCCTTCAACTGCCGCAACAGCGCCTCGGGCGGCGTGCCGCGCCGATAGAACAGCCGCTCGTAGCCATAACTCTGCCCCAGGTCCTCGATCTCCTTCCGGATCATCGGGATGCTGAGCGTCGCCTTCCGCACCGGGTGCAGCGCCACCCGTGTCCCCGCCTTGCGCCGCCGTTCCAGCAACCCGGCCTCCGACAGGTTCCTCAACGCCCGGTTCACCGTCGCCCGGGCACAGCCGAACTCCTCGGCCAGGTCCTGCTCGTTCGGGATCATCTCGCCCGGCGCCCAGATCCGCGCATGGATGCGGCGGCGCACTTCCTCCTGCACCGCCTGCCAGTTCTTGAATTCACCCGCCCTCACAGCGCCGCGCTCAGCTTGGCCATCGTCGCGGCGTACCGGTCGCGGATCTCGGCGTGCTTCACATGCCGCCCGCCCTCGACCACGGGCCGCCCGGCCGCCCACACGCGCGACACCATCCGGTCATCGCCCGCGAAGATATAGGCGTCGAGCACGGCATCCCCCTCGCGCCCCTGCAGGTCCACCGCCCGGCCATCCAGCGCCAGCAGATCGCCCCAGCTTCCCTCGGCAATCCCGCCAACGCCCCGGCCGGCCGCCTGCGCACCGCCCGAGACCATCGCCTCGAAAATCCGCCGCCCCGTCGACTGGCCAGCCGAGGCCAGCGCCGCCCGCGACCGGTCCCGCAGCCGCTGGGAATATTCCAGCGTCCGAAGCTCTTCGGTCAGCGAGATCCGGATGTTGCTGTCCGACCCGATGGCGATCCGGCCGCCCGCATCGAACCACCGCACCCCGTCGAAGATCCCGTCGCCAAGGCTGCTCTCGGTGATCGGGCACAACCCCGCCACGGCCCCGGTCGCGGCCAGCCCTTCGGTCTCGTGCGGCTCCATCTGCGTGCAGTGGATCATGCACCAACGCTCGTCCACCTGCCCCGTTTCAAGCACCCACTCCACGGGCCGCTTGCCCCAGGCCGCTTCGACCTCCTCGACCTCCGCCACCTGCTCGGCCAGGTGCATGTGCACAGGCCCCTCGGCCAAGGCCGCCGTCGCCGCAAGATCATCCTTGCCCACCGCCCGCAAGCTGTGCGGCGCCACGCCCAGCACGGTATCGCCGGGCAGACCGGCCATCGCCTGCCCCGCCCCCTCGTGCAGCCGCGCAAACCGCGCCGGGTCGTTCCCGAACCGGATTTGGCCCGGCCCCAGCTCACGCTGGTCACAGCCGCCATACTGGTAATGCACCGGCAACAGCGTCAGCCCGATACCCGTCTCCGCAGCCGCGGCGGCAATCCTCGCGCTGGTTTCGGCGATGTTGTCGTAAGGCACCCCGCCCGGCTGGTGATGCAGGTAATGGAACTCCACGTTCGTGGCATACCCGGCTTCCAGCATCTCCATCTGCACGAAGGCCGCGATCGCCTCGATATGCTCGGGCGTCAACTGGTCCAGGAACCGGAACATCAACTGCCGCCACGTCCAGAAACTGTCGCTCCCGCTCGGCCCCCGCCGCTCGGTCATGCCGGCCATGGCCCGCTGGAAGGCGTGGCTGTGCGCGTTCACCGGAGCCGGCAGCAATATCTCCACCCGCTCGCCGCTCTCCGGCTGGCCCGCCCGGACGCTGGCGATACGCCCCGCGCCGTCAAGCTCCACCGCCACGTCCCGTTGCCAGCCTTCGGCCGTCAGCGCCTGTTTCGACCAGATTGTCGGCATATCGTCGGGTCCCTTCTGATAATATGTGCAGACATATTACCAGACAGGACACCGTTGACAAGGGCCCGCGCCACTCACCCCGCCGGGTCTTCCTTCACGCCCTCGCCCTGCTGCACGATCCGCATCTTCCCGGCCGGATAGGGCCGCATCAGTTCCGCCGCCGCCTCCGGCGTGCCGGTCAGCCATGTCTCGTAATCCCCGGGCTCAAGGATCACCGGCATCCGGTCCGGATGCACCGGCTTCACCAGCTCGTTCGGCGTCGAGGTCACCATCGTATGCGTCTCGATATCCACCAGCTCGCCCCGATACTCGCCCCGAAACCCCCGCCACATCCCGGCAAAGGCAAAGGGCGGGCGCGCGTCGGGGTCCTCGCTCGCCATCCCGAACCAATAGTACGTCGCCGGGTTACGCCCCTTCGCCTCGCAAAAGGACGTGGCCGGAATAAGACAGCGCCGCGCCTCGAAACTCGCCCGCCAGAAGCCGGAATGCCGCACCTTGTCATCGCGCGCGTTGTTCACCGCCTTGGGCATGATCGGCTTGCCCGTCTTCTTCGACACCTGCGGCATCAGGAATCCCCAGTGCATCGGCACCAGCTCGCGCTGGCCGCCCTCGCCAATCCGCACCACGGGCGCGCTGTACCGCGGAAAGATCGCCGGTAGCGGCGCGAAGTTGCCCAGCCCGTCGAACCCGGCGGCGACGTCGAACAACTGGCGCATCGCCTGTTGCGTGGTCATGTTGGAATGCAGGTTGCACATGGGCCGGATGCTAGCACCGGCACCCGCACGGGCAAGCCCCGATGACGCCAACCCGCGACAGGCCTGACCGGTAAGAATTTTTGAACTTACCCGCCGCCTCCGCTAATCATTGCGGGGCACGACCAAGGGGGGGGGAAACGCGATGACGAAAGACGGCTCACGGATCACGCTGCGCCAGCTCGAGATTTTCCTCGCCGCCGTGGAAAACCGCAGCTTCGCCGCCGCGGCCGAGACCCTCTCCCTCTCCGCCCCTGCGGTCTCCATGCAGATGAGCAAGCTGGGCGAGGAGCTGGGCGCCGTCCTGTTCGAGAAGGAAGGCCGCTCGATCCAGCCGACCGAGATCGCCAATGCCCTCGTGCCTTACGCCCGCCAGATGACCACCACCCTGACCGACGCGGTCGAAATGGTGAAATCCATGCAGGGCGAGCTCGACAACCGGGTCCGCGTCGCCATGGTCTCCACCGCCCGCAATTTCGGCCCCCAGCTCTTCCAGGAGTTCCAGAAACATCACCCCCGGATCGACCTGCAGATCACCATCGCCAACCGCCGCGGCGTGATCGAGGCGCTGGAAACCGGCCAGATCGACCTCGCCCTGATGGGCCGCCCACCCCGCCGGATCGAGGTGACGGCGCACCAGTTCGCGCGCCACCCCTACGTTCTGATCAGCCACCCCGATCACCCGCTCGCCCGGTTCCGCCGCATCCGCCGCAACGACCTCGCCGCGCACCGTTTCCTCGTGCGCGAGCCCGGCTCCGGCACCCGCATGGTCCACGAGCACTACTTCCAGAGCGACGGCCTCTCCCTTCCGCAGTCGCAGGAGATGGACAGCAACGCCAACATCAAGCAGGCGGTGATGGCCAACATGGGCCTTGCCTTCATCTCCGCCCACACCATCGCGCTGGAGCACGAGGCCGGCAAGCTGACCATCCTCGACGCCGAGGGCATGCCCGAGCTGCGCGACTGGTTCGTGCTCTACCCGAAAGAGGCCGTGCTCGGCGCCGCCGCCCGGCAGTTCCGCGATTTCATCAAGTCGAAGGGCCCGCGCTTCATGCGCGACTTCTTCGGCCCCACGCTCGCACCGGTCTAGTCGTAGGCCGCCACCGCCGGCGCCACGCCGAAGGCGCCCGCCCCGTACAGGTGCGCGCCGGGCCGGCGCATGTCGATATCGTCGCGCAGCTTCGCGGCGATGCGGGTGATGTTCGCACGCGCCGGAAACACCCGGTCGAACCCCTTGGCAAGGAACAGCGCCTCGGTCTCGTCCCAGCTTCCCTTCGCGGCAAGGAAGCGGCCGCCCAGGTACAGCAGCACGTCGCTCACCCCGCTCGCCGCGCAGGTCTCGCGCAGCGACTTGCACTCCGATTCCGCCAGCCCGTCGGCACAGGAGACGAGAATCGCATCCGCCCCCGTCTCGACCGCCGCCCTGACCAGCTCGGCGCGGCTGCCACAGCAGCCGACATTCTCAACTTCGAACCCGTGATCGGTCAAAACCTGCGCCATCACGCAATTCCCGACCGTTTGCTGCTCTGCCCCGATGACCCCGAGGACGATTTTGTAAGTCGATGGCATTCCTTGCCTGTCCATGTTGCCTGCAACCAGTTTCGACCCGTAGAAAACTCCCCCGTTACGGTCAACATGGCTTATTTCACTTTTTGCTTACTTCATGTTTTCTTATCATTCATTGGGCGATTTCCGGCTCATCCCCGCCCCGCCCGAAGGCCGCCGCCACCCGGCGCGCGGCCATCGCGGTGTTGTTCTCCTGCATGTTGGCCACCGCCTTCATGTCGCCCTGCTCCAGCCAGAACACCATCTCGCGAATCTCCCGCAACAGCAGCGTGAACTCACGTTCCGGCGCCTCGGCGTAAAGCGCGAACCAGAAGGGCGCGACCTTGAAATAATAAAGGTCGTGCAGCCCCCGCAGCTCGCGATTCCCGATCAGCGCGTTGACGATCTCGTGCCGGTCCTCGTTGACCTGCCAGAACGCCCGCGCCCCGGGCGGGTCCGGCAGTGCCTCGGCCTGCGCCTGCAACGCCCGCATCGCCTCCGCCGATTCGCGCGGGCACGGCCCTGTCGCCAGCTCGCCGATCAGCCCGGCCAGCCGGATCCGCAACTCGTAGATATCGGCCAGCGTCTCCGGGTCGCCCGCCGTCACCAGCGTGCCCACACCGTTGCGCGTCTCCACCAGCCCGAACGCCGCCAACTGGTGCAGCGCCTGCCGCACCGGCGTCCGGCTCACCCCGAACTCCCGCGCCAGCTCCACCTCGCGCAGCACCGCCCCGAACGGCAGCTCCAGCGTACAGATCCGCTCGCGCACCGCCCGGAAGATCGCCGCGGCGCCCGTGGTCTCGGCCCCGTCCCTCAATGCTCGCGCAACAGCCGGCCCAGCCCCTCCAGCCGGTCCTGCACCCCGGCCAGCCGAAGCACGTCCCACAACATCGCCTGGTTGGAACAGATCGCCGTCTTGCCCAGCGCCTGCTCGATCCGGTCGATGACCTCCATGCTCCGCAGCGCGCCACAGCTCAGCAGCACCGTATCCGCCTCCGGATGGTCGATCGCCCGCGCGTAATCCATCAGGTACTCGGGCGAGACCCGGATCATCTCGGTGTCGTAACTCAGCCCCATGCCATGCGCGCGCAGCACCTCGAACCCGGCCTCTTCAAGATACCGCACCATCCGCGCGTTCAGCTCCGGCACGTAAGGCGAGCCCAGCACGATCTTCGCCGCCCCCACCGCCGCCAGCGCCTTGCGCACCGCCCCCGCCAGGGTCGAGGCCACCGCCCCCTTGGCGCCCTTCTCCAGCTCGGCACAGGCCGCCGCCTCGCCCACCGCCACGGTCCCCGAGGTACAGCCCAGCGTCACCACGTCCAGCCCGTCATCCGGCAAGATCCGCCCCGCCGCCGCGGCCAGCGACTGCTTCAACTGCGCCAAGCTCTCCGAGGTGATATCCCGCGGCATCGGCGCCCGGCTGAAATAGGCCCCCACTCCGGGCGGCATGTATTTCAGCATATCCTCCTCGATCGTCTGCTCGTTGGGGATCAGCACGAAGCCGATCTTCGCCCGCGCATTGCGCCCCTCGTCGAAACCCACCGCGTTCAGGATCGCCGCCCGCGCGGCCTCGGTCATCGGATCATTGGCGTTCATATGGGCAACTCCCTCCGGGATCTGTCGCATATGTATACACCAGCCGTCGATTCCGCACAAACCCGTTGCCGTGATGTCCGATAGCTTCCAACCTGTATACAGCTTGACCCGATTCCCTGAAGGAGCCCGCCATGCATTCGAACCCCTTCACCGATGCCGAACTCGCCCGCCGCCTCGCCGCCACCCGTACCGAGATGGCCAAACGGGGCCTCGACATGGCCCTCTTCAGCTCGCCCGAGAACATCTTCTACCTGATCGGCCTCGACCACTGGGGCTACTTCGCGCCCCACCTCCTCATCGTCCCGGCCGAGGGCGACCTCATCCTCATCACCCGCCAGATGGAACAGGTTGTCATCCGCAACCAGGTCCGCAACGCCACCTTCATCGGCCACACCGATTCCGAAACCGCCGCCGACGTTGCGGTGAAACACCTGAACGGCCAGTGCGGGGGCCTTACCCTCGGCCTCGAAAACTGGTCCTCCGGCCTCGCCTACGGCATGGGCCACCAACTCGCCAACCAGATCGACGCCGCCGCATGGCAGGATATCACCGGCATGCTCGACCTCATGCGCCTCGTCAAATCGCCCGAGGAAATCACCTTCATGCGCGCCGCCGCCAAGGCCGCCGACGCGGGCACACAGGCCGCCATCGACGCCATCCACGACGGCGCCCGCGAAACCGATGTCGCGGCCGACTGCCTCGCCGCCATGACCCGCGCCGGCGGCACGCCGCCGGGCTTCGGGCCATTCATCCGCCCCGCCGCCCGCATGGCCGAGGAACACACAAGCTGGGGCGACGGCACCCACCACCAGACCGTCTTTCTCGAGGTCGCGGGCTGCGTCGCCCGCTACAACGCGCCGATGGGCCGCCTCGTCCATATCGGCTACATCTCCGAGGAAGACGCCGAGATGGCCGAGCTGTCCAAACGCGCCTTCCACGCCACCCTCGATGCCCTCAGGCCCGGCGTGACCGCCCGCGATGTCTACAATGGCTGGCAATCCGTGGTCGACGACGCCGGCCTGCCGAACTATCGCCGCCACCATTGCGGCTACCTCGTCGGCATCGGCTTCCCACCGTCATGGACAGGCGGCCCCCGCGTCACCGGCCTGCGCCACGATTCCGACCTCGAGATGAAGGTCGGCATGACTTTCCACCTCATGTCATGGTTCACCGAAACCGGCCGCGGCAACTATTTCGTCTCGAACACCGTTCTGCTCGGCCCCGACGGCGCCGAAGTCCTCAACAGCACCCCCTTCGGCCCGCACGTCAAATGACTCTGCCTTGACCTCCCCGTCGGGCCCGCCTTAACTGGCGCCCCGCCCGGTCACCGCCAAGGACGCACGCCCTGCCCGCCGCCCCGATCCTCTTCGAGACAGCCGACCAAGGCCTCGCCGCCGAGATGACCATGCTCTCCGCAGTGGCCTCGGACGACGCGCCCCGCTCCGCCTTCCTCTGGTCGGTCGCCACCCCCTGCCTCGTCCTGCCCCGGCGCTACACCCTCACCGACACCTACCCGCAGGCCGCCCGCGCCTCCGCCAACGAAGGCTGGCCCGTCACCCCCCGCCAGACCGGCGGCGGCATCACCCCGCAAGGGCCAGGCGTCCTGAACGTGGCCCTGGCCTTCACCGTCGCCCCACCGCACGGCCGCGACATCCGCGGCAGCTATGCCGAGATCACCGAGCCGCTCACCGACGCCTTCGCCACCCTCGGCATCGCCTCCTCCACCCAGCCCGTCGAGGGCAGCTTCTGCGACGGCGACTACAACCTCGCCGTTGCGGGCCGCAAGATCGTCGGCACGGCCCAGCGCTGGCGCGGCAAAACCTGCCTCGCCCACGCCCTCATCCTGACCGATATCGACCTCGGCCCCGCTGTCGCCGCCGTTCAGCGCCTAGCCACCGCCCTCGGCCACGACACCCGCTTCGCCCTCGACGTGCACAGCCGCCTCGCCGACCTCGCCGCGCACCCGCAAACCCTCACCGAAGACCTGAACGCCGCCCTGCACAAGGCCCTCACAACGCGGGGCTACGCCGACTGGACCCCCGCAAGCGCCTGACGCATCGCCAGTATCATCGCATCCCGCCGCGCGCTCAGCTCCTCCACCGACTGCCCGGCATTGGCCTCCTCCAACCCCTCGACCAGCAACGCAATCGTTTCCGCGTCCAGCACCGGCTCACCCATATCCTGCCACCACCCGTTGAACGTCTCGGAGAAGTGATCGCAAAACGCCTGCAACCCGCCAGCCCCGGCGCCCAGACCGAACAACGCCGTCGGCCCCATCGCCGCCCAGCGCAGCCCCGGCCCCGCGCTCATCGCCTTGTCCACATCCCCCACGCTCGCGACCCCGCTCTGCACAAGGTGAATGGCCTCCCGCCACACCGCCGCCTGCAACCGGTTCGCCACGTGCCCCGGCACCTCGCGCTGCACCCGGATCGTCACCTTGCCGATATCGGCATAGAACGCCTCCGCCGCCTCCAACGCGCCATCCTCCGTCCGCCCGTTCGCCATCAGCTCCACAAGCGGGATAAGATGCGGCGGGTTGAACGGATGCCCGAGGATGAACCGCCCCGGTGACTGCCACCCCTCCTGCATCTGCCCCAATGTCAGCCCCGAGGCAGAGCTCGCCACCACCGCCCCCGGCGCCAGCACCGGCTCGATCTCGGCAAATGTCGCGTGCTTGATCGCCACCCGCTCCGGCACGTTCTCCTGCACGAACCCGGCGCCCTCGACGGCCTCCGCCGCCGAGCCATGAAACGTCACCCGCCCCGGGTCCCCCCGCTCCGTCAGCCCCAGCGCATCCATCGTCGGCCACGCCCGCTCCACATAGGCCCGCACCGCCGCCTCGGCCCCCTCGACAGGGTCATAAACGGCCACCGACCGCCCCGACGCCAGGAACAACGCCGTCCAGCTCGCCCCGATCACCCCGGCGCCCAGCACGGCGCATTGCGTCACATCACTCATTCAGAACATCCCCGGATTGAGGGGGGAGGCCGCGGTCATCCCCCCGTCTATGGTAAACAATTGCCCGCTGGCAAATTCCGCCTCGTCCGAGGCCAGCCACACCGCCATCGCGGCAATATCCTTCGGCTCCCCGAACCGCCGCACCGGATGCCGCGCAATCGCGTCCCGCCGTGCCGCCGCCGGATCCCCGGCCAGCTCGAACCCCGCCTCCAGCATCCCCGTGTTGATCCACCCGGGACAGATCGCATTGCACCGGATCTTCGGCCCGTGATCCACGGCAATCGACCGCGTCAGCCCATGCACGAAGGCCTTCGACGCATTGTAAAGCGCCATCGACGGATCGGCCTGCTGTCCGGAAATCGACCCGATATTCACAATCGCCCCGCCGTCCCGCATCACCGGGATCGCCGCGCGACAGGTATTGAACACCCCCCGGCAATTCGCCCCGATCACCAGCTCCCAATCCGGATCCGTGCTATCGACAACCGTCTTCTCCACCTGCACGCCCGCATTGTTCACCAGCACGTCCAACGCCCCGCAGGCCTCCACCAGCTCAGCCGCCTGCGCCGGGTCCGACACGTCCGCCGTCACCCAGCCACAGCCCTCCGGCAAATCCCCCGGATCGCCCCCGCGCCCACAGGTCACCACCTCGGCACCTTCCCTCAGGAACGCCTCGACGATCGCACGCCCGATCCCCTGCCGTCCGCCGGTCACCAGCGCCCGCTTTCCCTCAAGCCGCATCCCGCTCCCCCGACCGAACCTTCACCATTCCGAAAATACTCAAATCCTCATCTGCTGCACCTGCGCCGACAGCCCGCCATCCAGAACCCACAACTGCCCGCTCGCATACCTTGCCTCGTCACTGGCCAGCCACGTCACCAGGTTGGCGATATCCTCCGGCGTGCCATAGGTCCGCAGCGGGTGCACATCCCGCACCGCCTGCTGCAACTCCCCGATGCTCTTGCCGCCCCCGCCCGATCCGTCTCCGGTAAAGAAACTCTGCAACATAGGCGTGTCAATGTAACCGGGGCAAATCGCGTTCACACGTATTCCCTCCGGTCCGTGATCGCAGGCCATCGCCCGGGTCAGCGCATGCACCGCCCCCTTGGTGGCGCAATAGGCCGCCAGCCCCGGATCGGCGATGAACCCGTCATACGACCCGAAATTGATGATCGACGCGCTCACCCCGTCCTCCGCCGCCTTCCGCATCAAGGGCAGCGCATGTTTCGACGTCAGGAACGTCCCCGTCACGTTCACGGCAAAAGACCGGTTCCACTCCCCCAGGCTCGTCTCCTCGATCGTCTTCTCGATCTCGATCCCGGCGGCATTGACCAGCACGTCCAGCCGCCCCTGCTCCTCGGCCACCATCGCCATCGTTGCCGTCACACTATCCTCATCCGACACATCCACCCGAACAAAGCGAGACGCGCCGTCAGGCGCGGCGAGCGACCCCGCCTCTGACAGATCCGCCGCGTAAACCACCGCCCCCTCCGTCTCGAACCGCGCACAGATCGCCCGCCCAATCCCCCCGCGCCCGCCGGTCACCAACGCCACCTTGCCCGCAAGCCTGCCCATTTCGACCACCCTCACCCGATCGCCCTTTCATACGCCTCCAGCATCAGCCCGTGGAAATGATGCACCGCATGCTCCGACTTCCCTGACCCGGTCGGGTCGTTCACGATCCGCCCTTGCGTGAAGGCCGGCGTGCTCATCCCCCGCTGCACGCTCTCCACCAGCCCGATATCCTCCACCTGCAACACCTCGTCGAGATACCGGATCGCATCCAGCTCCATCGCGTCCGGCTCCGGCGTCTCGAGGAAGAAATCATAGGTTTCCAGCGTCCGGTCCGGCCCCGCCGGGATGATGTTCAGCACGATCATGCTCGACCGCCCCGGATAGCGCATCAGACAGGTCGTCGGCCAAAGCCACCACACCGCATGGGTCCGCACCGTGGCGTTCGACACATCATAGGCGCTGTTCGCCACCTGTCCCGCATCCGCCATGTGGCTCGAATAGATCCCGTAGGTGGTCACCTTGTAGGTATCCATATCCACGAGGTCGCAGAAATCCTTGTGCGCGGTCGGGCAGTGGTAGCACTCGAGGAAATTGTCGACCACGTTCTTCCAGTTCGACCGGATGTCGTAGGTCAGCCGATGACCAAAGGTCAGATCCTCGATATCCGGCGCCCAGTGGCGGATCTCGGTGCCAAGGTTCCCCGACTGCTCATGCAGCGGCCTGGCCTGCGGGTCGAGATTGACGAAGACGAAGCCGCAGAATTCTTCCACCTGCACGGCGTCGAGGCAAATCTCCCCCGTCTCGAAATCCTCCAGGTGCTCCGTCTCCGGCGCCCGCACCAACTGTCCGTCCAGCTTGTAAACCCACGCGTGATAGGGGCACATGATCCGGCTCGTCTGCCCCTCGCCCTGCAGCAACTCATGCGCCCGGTGCTTGCACACGTTGTAGAAGGCCCGCAGCACCCCCTCCCGGTCCCGCACCACCGCAACCGGCCGCTCGGCAATGCTCACCGTGACGTAAGACCCGGGCTCCCGCAGCTTCTCCACATGGCACACCCACTGCCACGTCTTCGCGATCACCGCCTGCAAATCGGCCTTGTACCACCCCGCCTCCGTATAGGCATCGGCGTGCAGCGACAGCGACCTCCCCGATTCCTCGGAATACCCCGTGCGGATGCGTTCGAAATCGGCGCGTTTCGGCATGTCGGTCATGGCTCGGCCCTCCTGCTGGCTGGCAGGCCACACGCGACTCGGCGGCCCGCCTCTCCTCCCCAGCATCACCCCCAATTCAAAGGCGCATTTACACCAAACCCGCCGCCAACTTGACCAAACCGGACATCACACCGTCTTCCGATGCATCGGCCACGCCCGGAACTCGAACGGCACCCGCCCCTCGATCCGGTCCTGCCTCGGCGGCAACCCGAACCTTGCCCGGTACGCCCGCGAAAAATGCACCTGGCTCGCGAAGCCCGACGCCAGCGCCACCTGGCTCAGCGCCATCTCCGTCTGCGTCACCAGCCCCCTTGCCCGGTCCAACCTTATATCCCGATAATACGCCGCCGGCGCCTTCTTCACGTAACGACGAAACAGCCGGTCCAACTGCCGGTGCGAAATCTCCATCCGCTCGCAGATCCCGGCAATCGACAGCGGGTCTTCCAGGTGCTTCTCCATCAGCGCGATCGCCCGCCGCACGTTCCGCGGCGCGGTGTTCCCCAGCGGCTCCAGCGGGTCCGCATTCTGCTGGCTCCCCGCCGGCCTGACACTCTGATGAAAGAGGTACCGCGCCGCCCGGTTCGCCAGCGCATCCCCATGCGTCCCCCGCAGGATGTTCAGCGCGAAATCCGTCGCCGCACTCCCGCCGCTGCAACTGATCCGGTTGCCGTCATAAACGAACAGGTCCTCCGTCACTTCCGTGTCGGGATACATCTCGCCGAACGCATCGATATGCTCGTAATGCACCGTCGCCCGCCGCCCCTTGAGCAGCCCCGCCTCGGCCAGGATGAACGCCCCCGTATCCAGCGCCGCCATCGTCGCCCCGGCCCTCGCCCAGCGCCACAACGCAGCCTGCAACTGCGCCGAGCGATGCGCCTCCGGCGTCCAGCTTGACGACACCGCCACGATATCCCGCCGCTGCCCCGCGATCTCTGCCAGGGCCCGCGTCCCGATCACCATGCCGTTGCTGGCCGCACAGTCACCGCCCGCCTCCGACACCACGTCCCACCGGAACAGGATTTGCCCGTTCAGGTAATTCGCCACGCGAAACGGGTCGATGAACCCCACCGTCGCGGCAAGGTTGAAATGCGGCGTCACCAGTACGGCAAGCTGCACCGGGGTGCGGGGCGCGGGCATGGGTCCACTTTCGGCCAGAACACGTCCAGCCATGTTAAGTCGGCCTCACCGACTAAAGCAATTCCCCGATCCGCCGGATCGCCTCGCGGATATTCTCCGTGCTGTTGGCATAGGAGAACCGCAGATACCCCTCGCCGAACTTGCCAAAGGACGTCCCCGCAATAGCCGCCACCCCGGCCTCTTCCAGAATCCGGTCCTGCGCCTCGCGGCTCGTCATCCCCGTCCCCTCGATATTCGGAAACGCGTAGAAGGCCCCCGCCGCATCGGCACAGCGCACCCCCGGCAACCCGTTCAGCGCCTCCACGATCACCTGCCGCCGGGCGTCGAACTCCGCCACCATTTCGCGCACCGCGTCCTGCGGCCCGTTCAGCGCGGCAATCCCCGCAAACTGCGTCGCCGCGTTCACACAGGAATGGTCGTTGATGCACAGCCGCGTCACGTGATCCACCGCCGCCTCGGGCCACACCGCATAGCCCAACCGCCAGCCGGTCATCGCGTAGGTCTTCGACCACCCGTCCAGCATGATCAGACGGTCGCGGATCTCGGGATACTGCAACAGGCTCACATGTTCCCGCCCGCCATAGAGCATGTTGGAATAGATCTCGTCCGACAGCAGCGCCACCTGCGGATGCTCGGCCAGCCCCGCCACCAGCTTGTCGATCTCCTCCTTCGGCGTCACGCCGCCCGTGGGGTTCGCCGGGCTGTTGATGATGATCAGCCGCGTCTTCTGCGTGATCTGCCCCAGCACCGCCTCGGCGGAAAAGGCAAACCCGTTCTCCTCCTTCAACTCGATCGGCACCGGCGTCGCCCCGCTATACCGGATCACGCTCTCGTAGATCGGAAAGCCCGGGTTCGGATACATGATCTCCGCCCCCGGCTCCCCGAACATCAGCACGGCAAAGAACATCGTGGGCTTGCCGCCGGGCACCGCGACCACGTGATCGGGGTTCACCTCTACCCCGTGCCGCCGGTGCAGGTCCGCCGCCACCGCCTCGCGCAACTCCGGCAAGCCATTGGCCGGCGTGTACCCGTGATGCCCGTCGCGCAGCGCCTTGATCCCCGCCTCGACGATATGCTCCGGCGTCCGGAAATCCGGCTGCCCGATCCCGAGGTTGATGATATCGCGCCCCTCGGCCGCCATCTTCCCGGCCTTGGCCAGCACCGTGAAGGCCGATTCCGTCCCAAGGCGCGAAAGGTTCCCGGCAAACTGCAATTCCGTCATGGCCACTTCCCTGTTTTGAAACTCTCCCGCGTGCTAGCGCAAAATGCCCCCGATGAGAACGCCCGCCGCGCCGCGCCGTCACTGCCCGGAAATCGGGCACACCGCCCATCATTTGCGCAACCTCACCGGCCCTGCGCCGCGCACACCCCCCGAATCTTGCCGCCCCATCGCACCCGTGATCCCATCCAACCAAGCACCACGCCATTCTCGGGGGGAGAACTGTCATCACGCTGCATCCGGCCCATGTTCTGCCGCCCGTCCTCCCACGGGCAAGGGGCGAGATCGCCCTCTCGACCAAGCCGGTCGGCGGGCGCAGCGTGCTCGACACCCTCCGCCAGTCAGGCGCCTTCAAGGCCCTCTTCCCCCGCCCCGAGCACGGCCTGCAAGCCATCCTCATCAACACCTCCGGCGGCGTCACCGGCGGCGACCGGTTCCACGTCACCGCCCATATCGGCACCGACACCCATACCACGCTCACGACGCAGGCCGCCGAACGCGCCTACCGCGCGAGCCCTGGCGAAACCGGCCACATGCGCACCAGGCTGACCGTGGCCGACAACGCCACCCTCCATTGGCTCCCGCAGGAGCTTATCCTCTACAACGGCTGCGCCCTCGACCGCCGACTCGAGATCGACCTCGCCCCCACCGCCCGCCTGCTGATGGCCGAACCCGTCCTCTTCGGCCGCACGGCCATGGGCGAAACCCTGGCCGACGCCAGCTTCCGCGATCGCATCCACATCACCCGCGCCGGCCAGCCCCTTTACCTCGACGGTGTCTCCCTCACCGGCGATCTCGCCGCCCGCCTTGCCCGCTCCTCCTCGGGCAACGGCGCGGCGGCGATGGTATCTCTCCTCTACGTCGCCCCCGACGCCGAGGCCCATCTCGCCCCCCTGCGGGCGCTCCTGCCGCCAACCGGCGGCGCCTCCCTGCTCGCCCCCGACATGCTCACCCTGCGCCTCGTGGCCCCCGACGGCCACGCGCTCCGCACCCACCTCCTGCCCGCGCTCGACCGGCTCAGCGGCGGCGCCCTCCCCACGTCATGGAGACTGTGACCCGATGAACCTGACCCCACGGGAAAAAGACAAGCTGCTGGTCGCCATGGCCGCCGAGATCGCGCGCAAACGGCTGGCGCGCGGCGTCCGGCTCAACCACCCCGAGGCGATCGCGCTGATCACCGACGCCGTCGTCGAAGGCGCCCGCGACGGCCGCTCCGTCGCCGACATGATGGAAGCGGGCGCCAAGGTCATCACCCGCGATCAATGCATGGAAGGCGTCCCCGAGATGATCCACGAGGTCCAGGTCGAGGCCACCTTTCCCGACGGCACCAAGCTCGTCACCGTTCACAACCCGATCCGCTGAAAGGCCGCCCATGATCCCCGGAGAGTTCTTTCCCGCCGAAGGCACGCTGACGCTCAACGCCGACGCCAAACCGATCACCCTGATGGTCGCCAATACCGGCGACCGCCCCGTTCAGGTCGGCAGCCACTACCACTTCGCCGAGGCCAATTCCGCCCTCGACTTCGACCGCGACGCCGCCCGCGGCATGCGCCTCGACATCGCCGCCGGCACCGCCGTCCGCTTCGAGCCCGGCCAGCGCCGCGAGGTCAGCCTGATCCCCGTCTCCGGCGCCCGCCGCATCTTCGGCTTCAACCAGTCCGTGATGGGCGCGCTATGAAACACGGCATGATCCCCAACCCCTTCGCCCTGCTGCAACTCCAGACACAGGCCACCCTCATCGCGATGGAGGCGGGCGCCGTCATCTGGATGCGGATGATGGGCATGGCCGGCCTCTGGTCGGTCCTCCCCTCCGAGAATGCCCGCATGGTCACCGAGAAGCAGAAAGCCTTCGCCGAGGCCGGCACCCGCCTGATGCTGGGCAGCATGAACGGGCAGGACAGCCAGAAAACCCTGTCCCGCGCGCTCAAACCGATCCGCCGCACCACGAAATCCAATGTCACCCGCCTGACAAGGCGCGGCCCGAAAAGGAACTAGCCGCCCATGCCCGCCACCATTTCCCGCGCCTCCTACGCCGCCATGTTCGGCCCCACCGTGGGCGACAGGCTGCGGCTGGCCGACACCGACCTCATCATCGAGGTCGAGCGTGACCTCATCGCCGAACGCGCCGGCGCGGCAGCCACCGGCGGCTCCGGCAACAATACGCTGACGTATGGTGAAGAGGTCAAG
>Ga0189287_100093_pt1 | contig 80980 bp, 71 predicted proteins | sample UW86minimetaG_FD_130319 | JGI IMG/M metagenome (GOLD analysis project Ga0189287, IMG submission 130319) | Marine microbial communities from the Costa Rica Dome - UW86 mini metaG | ecosystem: Environmental > Aquatic > Marine > Oceanic > Photic zone | place: Costa Rica: the Eastern Pacific...
GACGCCATCGTCTATCGCACGATCCCCGACACCTCGACCCAGATTGCCGAGCTGCTGAGCGGCGGGGTCGACTGGATCTGGCGGGTGCCGCCGGACCAGGCGGAGCCGATGTCGGGCGTGCCGGACATCACCGTTTCGGCGGACGAGACCATGCGCATCAGCTTCCTGTCGATGAACCTGCGCGACATGGAGGGCGGCAACCCGATGCAGGATGCGAAGGTGCGCGAGGCCGTGGCGCTGGCGATCGACCGGCAGACCATCGTCGACCAGGTGATCGGCGAGGGCTCGACCGTGATCAACTCGCCCTGCTTCCGGACCCAGTTCGGCTGTATCGAGAATGCGACGGATATCGGCTATGATCCGGAGAAGGCCAAGGAACTGCTGGCCGAGGCCGGGTACGGGGACGGCATGACCGTGCGCATGACCTCGTACCGCAGCCGGGAATGGACCGAGGCGGTCTCGGGCTACCTTGCCAACGTGGGCATCAACGTGGAGGCCAGCGTTCTGGACTATGCCAACGCCCGCGAGCGGGTGGTGAACAACGAGGTCAACATGATGCTGGGCGACTGGGGCTCTTACGGGGTCAACGACGTGTCGGCGCTGCTGAACAACTTCTTCACCCTGTCGGAAGACGACATGGCGCAGGACGAGGCGGTGGCCGAGGCGCTGCTGGCGGCGGCACAGACCGCCGACCCGGAGGCGCGGATGGAGCAGTACGAGTTCGCGGTGAACGAGATCGCCGACAAGCTGTACTGGTACCCGATGTGGACCCACCCGACGACCTATGCCTACAACTCGAAGCTCGAGTTCGAGAGCCATCCCGACGAGAACCCGCGGTTCTTCATGTCGAAATGGGCCGACGAGTGACGACAGGGCGGGTCTAGGGAATGCTTCGGTTCATCTTTAGACGCGCCGCGGTCGGGGTGCTGGTGCTGGTGGCGGTGGCCATCCTCACCTTCGCCCTGACCAACGCGGCCGTGGACCCGGCGCGCGCCATCGCGGGCGACAGTGCCACGGCCGACGATATCCGGGCGATCCGCGAGCTTTACGGCTTCGACCGCCCGCTTCACGTTCAGTTCCTGGCCTGGGCGCAGGACATCATCCAGGGCGACCTGGGCCAGTCCTATCGCCAGCGCCGGCCGGTGGCGGACGTGGTGCTGGAACGGCTGCCGGTGACCATGATCCTTGGCGCCACGGCCTTTCTTCTGGCGGTGATCGTGGCGATCCCGCTGGGGATCCTGGCGGGGCTGAAGCCCAATTCCTGGATCGACCGCTGCGCCCTGACCATCGCGGTGCTGGGACAGGCGGTTCCGAATTTCTGGCTGGCGCTGATGGGGATCGTGATCTTCTCGGTACAGCTGCGGCTGTTGCCGGCGTCGGGGTCGGGCACGTGGCAGAGTTTCGTGCTGCCGTCGGTCGCCCTGGCCTATTACGCGATGCCGACGCTGATGCGGCTGACGCGGGCCGGGATGATCGACACGCTGCAGTCGGATTACGTGAGGACCGCGCGGGCCAAGGGGCTGCTGCCGCCGCAGGTGGTTCTGAAACACGCGCTGCGGAACGCGATTTTGCCGCTGGTGTCGGTCTCGGCCGTGCAGCTGGGGATGATGCTGGGCGGGTCGGTGGTGATCGAGACGATCTTTGCGATGCAGGGGATCGGCTATCTCGCGTGGGAGTCGATCACCATGTCGGACCCGCCGGTGGTGCAGGCCATCGTGCTGACCATCGCCAGTTTCTACGTGCTGCTGACCTTCTCGGCGGACGTGATCAACGCGTGGCTCGATCCGCGCCTGCGGGGGAGCTGAGGGGGCGGAATGACGACGGCTGGCCATAACGCGACCGGGGCGGAGCGCGAGGAGAGCATCGCCCGGCGGCGCAGCGCGATCTCGCGCTACCTGGGGCATCGGAGCCTGGTGATCGGGGGTGTCGGACTGGCGCTGCTGATCCTGATCGCGGTCTTCGCGCCGCTGCTGACGTGGCACGACCCCTACATGCAGGACCTGACCAGCCGGCGCATCCCGCCGATCTGGCACGGGTGGTTCTACGACAACCCCAAGGCCGGGTGGCTGCACCCGCTGGGGACCGACCCGCTGGGGCGGGATTACTTCACGCGGCTGGTCTATGGCGCGCGGATCTCGCTGTTCGTGGGGTTCTCGGTGGTGGCGCTGTCCTGCGTGATCGGCACGACACTGGGCGTGCTGGCGGGGTATTTCGGCGGGCGGATCGACGCCGTGATCTCGTTCATCGTGACGACGCGGCTGTCGATGCCGGTGGTGCTGGTGGCGCTGGCGGTGGTGTCGATCTTCGACGGGTCGCTGAAGGTGGTGATCCTGGTGCTGGGGCTGTTGTTGTGGGACCGGTTCGCGGTGGTGATGCGGTCGGTGACGCTGCAGATCAAGAGCCAGGAATTCGTGACCGCCGCCCGGGCGGTGGGCTGTTCGAACCTGCGGATCATCCTGACGGAGATCATGCCCAACGTGGCCAATTCGCTGATCATCGTGGCGACGATCGAGATGGCGGTGGCGATCATCTACGAGGCGTCGCTGTCGTTCCTGGGGCTGGGGATACAGCCGCCCCTGCCCTCGTGGGGGCTGATGCTGGCGGAGGCGCGGCCGGAGATCTTCTTTGCCGCGTGGATGATCACGCTGCCGGGGATCGCGCTGTTCCTGCTGGTGCTGTTCGTGAACCTGCTGGGCGACGGCGTGCGCGACATCACGGCGCCGGAGGGACGGGCATGAGCGACAGCACGACAGGGCCGGTTCTGGAGGTCGAGAACCTGGGCGTTGAACTGCCGACGAGAAGCGGGCCGTTGCAGGCGGTGCAGGGCGTCGACCTGACGATAACGCCGGGCGAGACGCTGTGCGTGGTGGGCGAGTCGGGCTGTGGCAAGTCGATGACGTCGCTGGCGATCATGGGGCTTCTGCCGAAGGCGGCGAAGGTGCCGCAGGGGCGGATCAGCTTCAAGGGGACGAACCTTCTGGAACTGGGACCGCGCGAGATGTCGACCCTGCGCGGCGACCGGATCGCGATGATCTTCCAGGAGCCGATGACCTCGCTCAACCCGGTATTCACCATCGGCGACCAGTTGACCGAGACGCTGCGGCGGCACCGCAAGGTGACGCGCAAGCAGGCGGTGGCGCGGGCGGTGGAACTGCTGGAGCTGGTGGGGATCAGCGGGGCCGAGCGGCGGCTGCGGCAGTATCCTTACCAGTTGTCGGGGGGCCTCCGGCAGCGGGTGATGATCGCGATGGCGCTGATGTGCGACCCGGAGCTTCTGATCGCGGACGAGCCGACGACGGCGCTCGACGTGACGATCCAGGCGCAGATCCTGGGCCTTCTGGCGAAGATCCAGAAGGAGCTGGGCACGGCGATCATGCTGATCACCCACGACCTTGGGGTGGTGAGCCGGATCGCCGACAAGGTGGCGGTGATGTATGCCGGGCAGATTGTCGAGACCGGCAGCGCAGAACGGGTGTTCCGCGACCCGCTGCACCCCTACACGCAAGGGCTTTTGCGGTGCATCCCGGTGCCGGGGAAGACACGGCGGGGCGAGCCGCTGGGGACGATCCGGGGGATGGTGCCGAACCTGGTGGGGGAAATGGGGACCTGTCACTTCCTCGACCGGTGCCCGTTCGCGCATGACGCCTGTCGCACGCGGATACCGCTGTTCGAGCCGGAGGCGGGCCACGCGGTGAGGTGCGTGCGGACGCTTGAGGAGATGCGCGCGAGCCAGCCCGGCAGCGAGGAGACGGAGGCGGCGCGATGACCGGGACGCGAGACGACGCGCCGATCATGGAGGCGCAGGGTCTGACCAAAACCTATACGCTGTCCTCGGGGCTGCTGGGGAAGAAGCGGACGCTGCACGCGGTGCGCGGGCTGGACCTCGATTTGCGGCGGGGCGATATCCTGGGGATCGTGGGGGAGTCGGGCTGTGGCAAGTCCACCCTGTCGCGGATGCTTCTGGGGCTGGAGGCGCCGACGGAAGGCGTGGTGCGCATCGGCGGCCAGCCGGTGGAGCAGATCGGCCGGGCGGCGCTGTCGCGGAAGGTGCAGCCGATCTTCCAGGATCCGTTCTCTTCGCTGAACCCGCGCAAGACGATCGAGTCGATCATCTCGTTGCCGCTGAGGCTGCACGGGATCGGCGACGCGGCCTCGCGGCGCCGGGAGGTGCGGGAGATGATGGAGCGGGTGGGCCTGCCGAGCCGGGTGGCGAAGGGCTATCCCAGCCAGCTTTCGGGCGGGCAGCGGCAGCGGGTGTCGATCGCGCGGGCGCTGATCACCCGGCCCGAGATCGTGATCTGCGACGAGCCCACATCGGCGCTGGACGTGTCGGTGCAGAGCCAGATCCTGAACATGCTGCAGGAGCTGCGGGACGAGCTGAACCTGACCTATATCGTGATCACGCACGACCTTGCCGTGGTCGAGCACCTGGCGACGGAGATCGCGGTGATGTACCTGGGCCGGATCGTCGAGCGGGCCGAGACCGAGCGATTCTTCGGCGACCCGCAGCACCCCTATAGCCGGGCGCTGCTGAAATCGGTGATGACGCCGGATACGAGCCTCGGGATTCCCGAGCTTGGCCTTGGCACTGCCTTTCCCGACCCGGCGAACCCGCCGCCGGGCTGTGCCTTTCACCCCCGTTGCGCCAAGCGGTTCGAGGGGTGCGACCGGATCGCGCCCGTGCCGGTGCCCCGCGCGGGCGGCGGCCACGTGGAATGCCGCCTGTTTGAAACGCCGGAGGCCGCCGGGCCGCCGGACCCAGCCATGACAAAGGAACGCTGAGATGTCGCAGAATTACGAGAACGGGATGGTCGTGTCGCCGCAGCCCGAGGCGTCGGAGGCGGGGTACGAGATCCTGCGCGCCGGGGGGAACGCGGTGGACGCGGCGATTGCCATGGCCTTCGTGCAGGGGGTGGTGGACCCGATGATGTGCGGCATCGCCGGGTTCGGCAGCATGGCGGTCTATGAGCCGGAAAGCGGGCGGCACGAGTATATCGATTTCCACTCTCCCGCGCCGGGGAGTGCGACGGGCGACATGTGGGAAGACCTGATCGAGGGCGAGGCACGCGACGGGTACGGGTTCATCCTGAAGGGGCGGGTGAACGATATCGGCTACAAGTCGATCTGTGTGCCCGCCTCGCTGCGGGCCTATGCCACGGCGCATGAGCGGCATGGCTCGATGCCGTGGAAGGAATTGCTGGCCCGGGCGATCCGCTGGGCCGAGGAGGGCTGGGACGTGCGGCCGCACGTGCATTACTTCTGGTCCCAGCCTGCCGTGATGGGGCGCGTGGCGAACCACGAGCGCATCGCCTATACGCCGGCCGCGAAGGCGCTTTACTGTCGCGAGGACGGGACGCCGAAACAGGTGGGCGACCGGGTGGTGAACCCCGACCTGGCAAGGACGCTGTCGATCATCGCCGAGGACGGGGCCGAGGCGTTCTATACCGGCGAGATCGGGAAAAAGATCGTGGCGGACATGGAGGCCAATGGCGGGCTGGTGAGCGCCGAGGACCTGGCCGGCTACCAGGCGCAGATCAACGTGCCGGTGGTGTCGGGCTACCGCGATTACAAGGTGACCACGAACCAGCCGCCGGGCGGCGGGCTGATGCTGTCGCTGATGCTGAACATCCTGGAGCATTTCGACCTTGCCGCGATGGACCATAACAGCCCCGAATACGTGCGGGTGGTGGCCGAGGCGATGAAGCGGGCGACGATCGACAAGGACGAGGGGATCGGCGACCCGGCCTTCCTCGACGTGCCGGCGGAGCGGCTGTTGTCCAAGGAATACGCCGCCGAGTGCGCCGGGCGCATCAAGAGGGGCGAGAAGGCCGACGTGCCGCGCTTCGACCCGGCGGCGCCCAGCAAGGACACCACGCATGTCTCGGTGGTGGATGGCAACGGGCTTTGCGTGTCGATGACCCATTCGCTCGGCATGCCCTCGGGCGTGGTGACCGAGGGGCTGGGCTTCATGTATAACGGCTGCATGGGGGTGTTCGACCCGCGGCCGAACCAGCCCGGCTCGATCGCGCCGGGCAAGGCGCGGTTCAGCTCGGTCGTGCCGTCGATCATCTTCCGGGACGAGGAGCCTTACGTGGTGATCGGCGCGCCGGGGGCGACGCAGATCGCCATGGGCGTGTTGCAGGCCGTGCTGAACGTGCTGGATTTCGGCTGTTCGATGCAGGAGGCCGTTTGGCGGCCGCGCTTCTCGGCCACGAGCAATGCCATCGACGTGACCAACCGCATCCCGCGTTTCGTGACGGAGAAGCTGGAGGGGATGGGATACGAGGTGATCCGCAACCCGCAGAGTTTCGGCATTGCCTGGGTGCATGGCATCCGGATCACCGGGGAGGGCCTCGATGGCGGGGCCGACCCGGGGGCGGACGGGATGACGCTGAAGGTGCCGGCGGGCTGAGCCGCGCCGGCACGGGTCAGCCGGTTCAGGCGGAGAGGAAGGCGGCGATGCCGGCCTCGGCGACGTCGCGGTCCTGGGCCGGGGTGCCGGAGCTGACGCCGATGCCGCCGACGACGGTGCCGTCGACCACCACGGGCAGGCCGCCGCCCACCACCATCAGCCGGCCCGAGATGGCCGAGCCGATGCCGTAGGCGGGGGCGCCGGGCTGGCTGGCCTCGCCGTATTCATGGGTGGCCTTCTTGGCGCCGGAGGCGGTGAAGCTCTTGTCGATGGCGATGGTGATCGAGGTGACCTTGCCGCCATCCATCCGCTCGAAGGCGATGAGGTTGCCGCTTTCGTCGGTGATGGCGATGCACATGGGCACGCCGATTTCGGTGGCCTTGGCGCGGGCGCCGGCGAGAAGCTTGCCGGCGTCTTCGAGGTCGAGGCGGGTGACGGTCATCATGGGGTCTTGTCCTTTTCTCAGCTGGCCTTGGCCGCGCGCCGGGCGGCGTGCAGCAGGGGTTCGGTGTAGCCCGAGGGCTGTTCGGTGCCCTTGAAGATCAGGTCATGCGCCGCGGTGAAGGCGGGGCCGTCGAAGCCGGGGGCCATGGGGGTGTAGGCCGGGTCGTGGGCGTTCTGGGCGTCGACCTTGGGGGCCATGCGCTTGAGCGAGGCCTCGACCTCGTCCGCGGAGGCGATGCCGTGCAGCAGCCAGTTGGCGAGGAACTGCGAGGAGATACGCAGGGTGGCGCGGTCTTCCATCAGGGCCACGTCGTTGATGTCGGGCACCTTGGAGCAGCCGATGCCCTGGTCGACCCAGCGGACCACGTAGCCGAGGATCGACTGGCAGCAATTGTCGAGCTCGTGCCGGACCTGGTCGGCGGAGAGGTTGCGGCCGGTCATCAGCGGCAGGGTCAGGAGATCGTCGCGGGAGGCCTTCTGCCGCGATTTCATCTGCTCCTGCAGGGCCGCCACGTCGACATGGTGGTAATGGGTGGCGTGGAGCGTGGCCGCGGTGGGCGACGGCACCCAGGCGGTGTTGGCGCCGGCGCGGGGGTGGCCGATCTTGGCCTCGAGCATCTCGGCCATCTCGTCGGGCTTGGCCCACATGCCCTTGCCGATCTGGCCGCGCCCCGCCATGCCGGCGGAGAGCCCCGCATCGACATTGCCGGCCTCGTAGGCGGCGAGCCATTTCGATTTCTGCATCTCGCCCTTGGGCACGACCGGACCGGCCTGCATGGAGGTGTGGATCTCGTCGCCGGTGCGGTCGAGAAAGCCGGTGTTGATGAAGACGCAGCGGTTCTTCACGGCCTCGATGCAGGCCAGCAGGTTGACGGAGGTGCGGCGTTCCTCGTCCATCACGCCGATCTTGACGGTGTGGCGCGGCAGGCCGAGCAGGTCTTCGACGCGGCCATAGAGGGTGTCGGTGAAGGCCACTTCCTCGGGGCCGTGCATCTTGGGTTTGACCACGTAGACCGAGCCTGCGCGGGAGTTGCGCGGGCCGTCCTTGCCGAGGTCGTGCATGGCGGCGGCGGTGGTGACGGCGGCGTCGAGCATGCCCTCGGGGGTCTCGGCGCCGTCCATCAGCACGGCGTCGGTGGTCATCAGGTGGCCGACATTGCGCACGAGCAGCAGGGCGCGGCCCGGGTGGGTGACGGTTTTGCCTTGCGGGTCGGTATAGGTGACGTCGGGGTTGAGGCGGCGGGTGACGGTCTTGCCGCCCTTCTCGAAGCTGTCCTCGAGATCGCCGCGCATCAGGCCGAGCCAGTTGGTATAGGCGAGGCACTTGTCCTCGGCATCGACGGCGGCGACGGAATCCTCGCAATCCTGGATGGCGGTGAGGGCGCTTTCGAGCTTGACGTCGGCGATGTTGGCCGGATCGTCCTTGCCGATGGGCGAATTGGGGTCGATGACCAGTTCGATGAGCAGGCCGTGGGCGGTGAGGACAATGTTGCCGCCGTCGGTGTGGCCGGCGAACTGGGCCGGGTCGGAGAGTTGGGTGGTGGTGTCGCCCGTGGTGACGGAGAGGGTGCCGTCGGTGACGTTGAGGGCCGTGACATCGGCCCATTTGCCTTGCGCCAAGGGCGTGACCGCGTCGAGGTGGGCGCGGGCCCAGGCGATGACCTTCCCGCCGCGGTCCGGGTCGTAGCCGTCGCCCTGTGGCTCGCCCTCGATCACGTCGGTGCCGTAGAGCGCATCGTAGAGCGAGCCCCAGCGGGCGTTGGCGGCGTTGAGCGCGAAGCGGGCGTTCATCACCGGCACGACAAGCTGGGGCCCGGCGATGGAGGCGATTTCGGGGTCGACGTTTTGAGTGTCGACGGTGAAGGGGGCGGGATCGGGTTCGAGGTAGCCGATCTCGGTCAGGAAGTCGCGATAGGCGGCGGGGTCGTGGGGCTGGCCCTGGCGCGAGGCGTGCCAGTCGTCGATCTGTTCCTGCAGTTTCTCGCGCCTGGCGAGAAGGGCCGCGTTCTCCGGCGCGAGGTCGCGCAGGAGCTCGGCATAGCCCGACCAGAAGGCGTCGGGCGTGACGCCGGTGAGGACTTCGTTCTCGATCAGGTTTGCAAGGGGTTCGGCCACGGAGAGCCCGTGGCGGTCTACATACGCGGTCATTGTCCATCCTCCGTTGCGTTGCGTCACGCCTAGCGCAGCGTTTCGCGGCTTGTAAGAAACGGAAAAATATTTTCCATTGTATGGAAAGGTATACCGAATGGGCACTCAGACCACAGAAGGGGTTCAATCCGTCGCGCGTGCGCTTGGCCTGCTGAAGATCCTCAGCCGGCATGACGAAGGCGTGCGGGTCAGCGACATGGCGCGGGAATCGGGGCTGGCGGTGTCGACGACGCACCGGCTTCTGACGACGCTGGAGCTGCAGGGGTTTGCGCAGTTCGACCCGGAGCGGGCGTTGTGGCATGTCGGGCGGGAGGCGTTCGCGGTCGGCGCGGCCTTCGGGCGGCGGCACAATTTCGTGGCGCCCGCCCTGCCCTACCTGCGGCGGCTGCGGGACGTGACGCGGGAGACGGCGAACCTTGGCATTCTCGACAGTGACGAGCTGGTGACGATCAGCCAGGTGGAGAGCCGCGAGATCATGCGGGCGATCTCGCCCCCCGGCGGGCGGGTGCCGGCCTTCTGTTCGGGGATGGGCAAGGCGATCCTGGCGACGTGGGAGGATGCGGATATCGCGGCGTTTGCGGCGCGCACCGGGTTTCGGCCGCAAACCGGGCAGTCTCACCGGGGGCTGGAGACGGCGATGGCGGATATCGCGCGGATCAGGGAGAGAGGCTTTGCGCTGGACGACGAGGAGCACGTGACCGGGCTGCGCTGTGTCGCGGCGGTGGTGTGGTCGCCGCAGGGCGAGGCGGCCTGTGCGATCTCGGTTTCCGGGCTGGCGGCACGGCTGCAGGACGACCGGATCGGGGCGATCGGCGAGACGGTGGCCCGGGCGGCGGCGGAGCTGACGGCGAAGCTGGGCGGGGTGGCGGCGCCGGGGTGATCAGGTGGGCGCCTGCGCGGAGGTGGCGCGGACGATGAGTTCGGGCGGGAGAGCGAGGTTCTCGGCCGTGCCGTCGGTGGTGATCATGGCCGCCATGGTTTCGGCCGCGCGGGCGCCGATGGCGCGGGCGGGGATGCGGACGGTGGTGAGGGCCGGTTCGAAATCCTGCGAGCCGTGGAAATCGCCGATGCCGGTGACGGTAACTTCGCCCGGCACGGAAATGCCCAGCCGCGCAAGCGCGTGCAGCGCGCCCCAGGCCAGCACGTCGTTGCCGCAGACGATGGCGGTGGGGCGGCGGGGCGCGGCCATGAGCTCGGCCACGGCCTGCTTGGCGTCGGCGACGCTGTAGGGGGTTTCGCGTTGCAGGATCTCGGGGTCGCCGCCATTGACGCGCAGGCCGTCGGCGAGGCCCTGAAGCCGCTGGGCGGCGCGGTCGTTGCCGTGGAGCGGCGGGAATACCGCCGCGATATGACGGTGGCCGAGGGACGCGACATGGGTGCCGACCAGGTGGCCCGCGCGGTAATTGTCGGAGCCGACGCAGGGCAGCGGCGCATCCTCGGCATAGTTCCACAGAAGCAGCGCCGGCGTGTTCTGTTGAGCCAGAAGCTCGTAGGTGTCGGTGGCGTGGTCGAGGCCGATCAGGGCGATGCCATCGACCCGGTGTTCGAGCATCTTGCGGGTGAGGGCATATTCGCGGTCGAGGCTGTAGCCGTGGGAGGCGAGCAGGATGGTGAAGCCCGTCTCCTCGACCGCGTCGGAGAAGCTCTGGATCAGTTCGGCGAAGATCGCCTGGTCGATGGTGGGGACGATAAGGCCGATGGTGCCGCTGCGGATGCCGTGGATCGTCTGGGCCGCGCGGTTGCGGATATAGCCCAGCCGGCGGACCGCCCTGTCGATGCGTTTGCGAGTCGACGGCTTGACCAGATCGGGGTGGTTGAAGCTGCGCGAAACGGTCGAAGGAGAGACGCGGGCCGCCTTTGCAACAGCGAGGATATCGGCCTTTTTCACTGTCATTTCATATCGTTGCCCCGTGTATTGACGCCCAGTCATGAAAACATTTGCATTACTATTTTCATCTCTTACCGTGGAGCGTCAACCACAATGCGTTTTGGGAGGAGGGCTGCGTGGAGTTCCTGGCGTATATGGGTGACGTGTTCACGCCGATCAATTTTGGCCTGTTGCTGATCGGGACGATCGGCGGGCTGATCCTTGGTGCGACGCCGGGCCTGTCGCCGACGATGGCGGTGGCCCTTTTGATCCCCTTCACCTTCCGGCTGGACGCCACGCAGGGGCTGGTTCTGCTTGGGGCCGCCTATACCTCGACCGTGGCGGGCGGGGCGGTGAGTGCGATCCTGCTGAAGATACCGGGCGCGCCCGCGAATATCGCCACCACGCTTGACGGGCACACGATGGCCAAGAAGGGCGAAGGGGCGCGGGCGTTGCAGCTTTCCTTCGTGGCCTCGGCCGTGGGCGGGGTGTTCGGGGTGCTGCTGCTGATCTTCCTGACCCCGCTTCTGGCGAAATGGGCGCTGGCCTTCGGGCCGTCGCACCTGTTCTGGCTGGCCATTCTGGGGGTGACGGTGATCGGGTCGCTCGATTCCAGTTCGGTGGTGAAGGGTCTGCTGGCAGGGTGCATCGGGCTTTGGCTGTCGACCATCGGCTTCGACGACATCATGGGCGCCCAGCGCTTCATCTTTCATTCCAGCGTGTCGGGGGGGATCAACGTGATCCCGGCGCTGATCGGGCTGTTCGCCATTCCGCAGGTGATCTCGATGTTCCTGAAGGGCCGGCGGGAGCGGGAGGCGGAGGTGCTGACCGTGCGCCGCCATCCGATTACCGAGGCCATCCGCGAGGTGTTCCGGCGGTCGCGGTCACTGACCATCGGGACGCTGACGGGCTCGTTCATCGGGCTGATCCCCGGCGTCGGCGGGCAGATCGCGGGGCTGGTGGCCTATGACCAGTCGCGCCGGATGAGCCCGGAGAGCCGCAAGTTCGGCACCGGGCACAGCGAGGGGGTGATTGCCGCCGAGAGCGCCAACAACGCGATGGTGGGCCCGTCGCTGGTGCCGCTGCTGACGCTGTCGATCCCCGGCTCGCCCACGGCGGCGGTGCTGCTGGGCGGCTTGCTGATCCACGGGATCTTCCCGGGCAGCGACCTGTTCGAGAACTACCCGGACGTGGCGTGGACCTTCATCAACTCGATGCTGGTGGGGCAGATCCTGATGTGCGTCTTCGGGCTGCTTGTGGCCGGGCTGGCGGCGCGGGTGGCGCAGGTGCCGAACGCGGTGATGGCGGCGGTGGTGCTTGGGCTGGCGGTGTTCGGCAGCTACTCGGTGCAGAACTCGATGGGCGATGTCTATGTCATGATGGCGCTGGGGACCGGCATGTTCTTCCTCGAGCGGTTCGGGCTGTCGGCGGCGCCGCTGGTGCTGGGGCTGATCCTGGGCCCGATTGCCGAGGCGAATTTCATCCAGGGCAAGATGATCGCAACGGCGACGTCGAGCACCGGGGCCTATTTCTTTACCGGATTGCTGAACCTGACGCTGATCGGGCTGGTGGTGGCCTCGGTCGCCTACTCGGTCTGGATGGAGGTTCGGCACCGGCGCTACACCACCAAGGAAGACGCGATGGTGAGAGGGGAGACCCCGACATGAGCGACCTGCCCCGCACACAGCATATCGTGGCCAGCGGCCTGATCGCCGCGGTGGGGATCGGCGTGGCCTATATCAGCTACACCTCCGAGCCGGCGCGGGCCTTCCTGTTTCCGCAGATCATCTCGACCGCCTTCGTGGTGCTGGCGCTGTGGACCTTCGGCAAGGCCGTGCTGGGCAAGACCAAGGTGGGGATCGGCCTGTCGGCGGAGGCGCTGCGGAACATCCTGCCGGGGCTTGTCGTGGCGCTGGTCTACGTCTTCTGGGCGGCGCAGGCGCTGGGGTTCTACACCGCGTCGGGCATCGCCTTTTTCCTGCTTCTGTCGCTTTACGACCCGGCGCCGCATGACGCGGTGCGGACATGGGTCAAGCGCATCATTGTCACCGCGGGTTTCGTCGCGGTGATGTACGGCCTCTTCGCGGTGCTGCTCAACGTCTACACGCCGCGGGAGATATTCCTCTGAACCGCAACAGCGGCAGAGATCACATCCAAGGGAGGAAACCCCATGAAGACCCTTTTCGCAGCCGCGTCCATCGCCTTGATGGGCCTGACCGGGGCCGCAGCCGCGGACTCGGCCGAGAACTACCCCGAACGCCCGCTGATGCTGATGGTCAGCTACGGTGCGGGCGGCGCGACCGATTTCCAGGCGCGGATCGTCACGATGACGGCGGGCAACGAGGATGCGCTCGGCATGCCCATGGCGATCGTCAACAAGCCCGGCGCGGGCGGCCGTGTCGGCTGGAACTGGCTGGCGACGCAGGCCGAGGCCGACGGCTATACGCTGGGCGCCTACAACATCCCGCATTTCATCGCCCAATCGATCGAGGGCGGGGTGGAATACAGCGCCGACAGTTTCGAGCCGATCGCCAACTGGGGGGCCGACCCGGCGGTGTTCGTGGTGGGCGCGGACAGCGAGTTCAACTCGATGGAGGATGTCGTGGCCTACGCCAAGGAGAACCCCGGCGGGCTGACCTTCTCGGGCGCGGGGCTTTACGTGGGGCACCACATCGCCGCGCTTCAGCTTGAGAAGGCGGCCGGGGTGAAGCTGGCCTATATTCCCAACAACGCGGGCGGCGCCGGTGCCATGAAGGCGGTGATCGCGGGCGAGGTTCTGGGCGGGGTCAACAACCTGTCGGACGCGTTTCGCGCGAAGGAGGCGGGGAACGTGAAGATCCTCGGGGTCTTCGACAACGAGCGGAGCGACTTCCTGCCCGACGTGCCGACGATGCAGGAGCAGGGCTTCGACATCGACAATACCAGCGTGAACTTCCGGGGCGTGATGGTGCCCAAGGGCACGCCGCAGCCGATCATCGACAAGCTGGCCGAGGTGGTGCCGACGATGTTCGAGAATTCGCGCGTGGCTGACAAGATGAAGGCCGGCGGCTCGCCCATGCACGTGATGACGCGGGACGAGGTGATCGAGATGTGGAAGGCGCGCGAAGCGACGCTGAAGGAGCTTCTGGCCGGTCTCTGAACCAGCAATGCGGGGTGCGCGGGATGGCCCGCGCGCCCCGGCTTACGGAAAGGTTTTCAAAGATGAACGCGATTGACCCGATCCCCGAGCTCGATGCCGTGATCGCCAGTGCAAGGGCCGCGCAGGCCCGTTACGAGGCGGAGGGCAGCCAGGAGCGGTATGACCGGGCGGCACAGGCCGTGGGCTGGGCGATCATGGAGCCCGGGCGCAACCGGGAGCTGGCCGAGCTGGCGGTGAAGACGACGGGGCTGGGCAACGTGGCCGACAAGATCGTCAAGAACCATCGCAAGACGCTTGGGTTATTGCGCGATATCAAGGGGGTTACGACCTACGGGGTGATCAGCGACGATGCGGCGACGGGGCTGACCGAGATCGCCCGTCCGATGGGGCTGATCGGGGCGATCGTGCCCTCGACGAACCCCGGCGCGACGCCCGCCAACAACATCATCAACGCGCTCAAGTGCGGCAATGCCATCGTGGTGGCGCCCTCGCCCAAGGGGGTGGCGAGTTGCGAGCGGCTGTTGGAATTCATTCACGCCGAGTTTGCCAAGATCGGCGAGGATCCGGCCCTTGTGCAGATGGTGCCGGCGCCGGGATCGAAGGAGAAGACCCAGCGCCTGATGGAAAGCTGCGACCTGATCGTGGCGACGGGGAGCCAGAACAACGTGCATCGCGCGCAGACCGCCGGGACGCCGGCCGTGGCGGTGGGCACCGGCAATGTCACCGTGATCGTGGACGATACCGCCGACCTGGCGGCGGCGGCCGAGAAGATCCGGGCGTCGAAGACCTTCGACAATGCCACGTCCTGCTCGTCGGAGAATGCCGTGGTGGTGGTGGATGCCGTGCGCGAGGATTTCCTGAAGGAGATGGCGCGCGCCGGTGGGGCCGTGGTAGAGGACGAGGCGGCGGTGGTGGCCGCGCTTTTCCCCGACGGGCACCTGAACCGGATGGTCGTGGCGCAGGATGCGGACCGGATGATCGAGGCGCTGGGGCTGACGGGCAAGGTGCCGGAGGGGACGGAATATGTCGCCGTGCCGACCAAGGGGATCGGGCCGGGGCATCCGCTGTCGGAGGAGAAGCTGAGCCGGGTGCTGGCGCTTTACGGGGCGAAGGATTTCGAGGAGGCGGTGGAGATCACCAGCCGGATCCAGAGGCACCAGGGGGCGGGGCATTCCGTGGGGCTGCATACCGGGGATGACGCGCGGCCGATGGTGCTGGCGCGGGCGGTGCCGACCAGCCGGGTGATCGTCAACCAGGCGCATACCTTTGCCACGGGCGGGTCGTTCACCAACGGGATGAAATTCTCGCTGTCGATGGGCTGTGGCGCGTGGGGCGGGAACTCGGTCAACGACAACGTTCACTGGAAGCATTTCCTGCAGACGACACGGATCGTGCGGGAGATTCCGCCGAACGAGCCGAGCCTCGAGGAGATCTTCGGCGACTACTGGAAAGCCGCCGGCGCATGACGCTGGACCGAGAAACGCCGCCATCGGGCACGGTGGGCGCGTGGCTCGACCGGCGGGCCGAGGGGGGCGGCACGGCGATCGTGTTTCCCGAGGACGGCACGACGCTGGGCTGGGCGGAGTTGCGCGAGGACGCGCTGTCGTTTGCGCGGCGGGTGACGGGGCTGGGCGTGGCGAAGGGCGAGAGCGTGGCCATCGTGGCGCCCAACAGCCGCGAGGGGATCACCGCGTTTTACGGGGCGCTCGCGGGCGGGTTTCGGGCGACGATGATCAACCTGGCCGCCGGGCGGGATGCCATCGCCTATGCGCTGGAGCATTCAGAGGCGAGGTTCGCCTTCGTGCATTCGGCCTGTCGCGAGCAGTTCGACGCGGCGAACGATGCCGGGGTGAAGGTGATCGGCGCGGGGGGCGACGGGGACGGCCCGCTGCACGAGGTGGCGCCGGAGGAGCATGCGCTGTTGATGTATACGTCGGGCACGACGGGGCGGCCCAAGGGGGTGTTGCATAGCCATGCGAGCCTGCTGGCGGGCGGCTGGACCACGGCGGTGGCCCATGACCTGACGCCGGAGGACCGGGGGTTCTGCGTGCTGCCGGTCTATCACATCAACGGGCTGTGCGTGACGGTGATGAGCGCGCTGGTCTCGGGCGGGTCGCTGGCGATGGTGGGGCGGTTCTCGGCCTCGCGGTTCTGGACGCAGGCGGGGGATGGCGGGGTGACGTGGTTCTCGGCGGTGCCGACGATCATTTCGCACCTGCTGCATGGCGAGGGGGGACCGGACGAGGCGTGCCGCAAGCGGCTGCGCTTCGGGCGCTCGGCCTCGTCCGCCCTGGCGGTGGAGACGCAATCGGCCTTCGAGAGCCGGTTCTCGGTGCCGATCATCGAGACGATGGGGCTGACGGAGACAGCGGCGCAGATCCTGTCGAACCCCCTGCCCCCCGGAGTGCGCAAGATCGGGTCTTCGGGCATCGCCTATGGCTGCGAGGTGGCGATACAGGACGAGGCCGGGAAAACCATGGCGGCGGAGGCCGAGGGCGAGATCGTGGTGCGGGGGCCGAACGTGATGCTGGGCTACCTGAAGAACCCGGAGGCCACGGGGGAGAGTTTCCGGGGCGAATGGTTCCGGACGGGCGATTTGGCCCGGATGGATGGCGAGGGATACGTCTTCGTCACCGGGCGGCTGAAGGAGCTGATCATCAAGGGGGGCGAGAACATCGCCCCGCGCGAGGTGGACGAGGCGCTTTATGCGCATCCCGACGTGGTGGAGGCGGCGGCGTTTGCCCGGCGCTGCGCCAAGTATGGCGAGACGGTGGAGGCGGCGGTTGCCGTGCGGGAGGGCTCGACGCTGGGGGCGGAAGAGCTGCTGGAACTGTGCCGCGGGAAGCTGGGGGCGTTCAAGACGCCGGATGCGATTCACTTCCTCGACGAGTTGCCGAAGGGGCCGTCGGGGAAGATCCAGCGGCTGAAGCTGGCGGATATCCTGGGGCTGTAGGGGGCCGCGCCGTGGCGCCCCCCTGGCCGGTTCAAAGCCGGGGCGGCATGACGCAGGAGGCGTCGGCCTGACCGGGATGGTGCGGCGTGCCTTCGTCCCAGGGCAGGAAGACCATGGCGTCGGGGATGCCGAGATCCTGGAGTTGCCAAGGCGTGCCGCCGCGGAATTCGAGATGGCCGCGGCCGATGATGCCGATGACGAGTGGCGCGTCGTCCTGGGCGGCGCGGTCGGCGATGCGGCAGGCGAAAGCGCGGTCCCAAGTCTGCTGGGCGCGGACGAACCGGTCGAAGGCGGGGTCTTCGGGGGACTTGGCCTGACGGTCGGGGCGGGCGCCGCCGGTGACCTCGAACAGGTAGCGGCGGTAATCGGGCGAGGCGTCGCGGGACGGGGTCAGGCCTTCGCGGGCCTCCTCGCCGATCTCGTCCCAGCCGAGCTTGCCCACTTCGCTGACCAGCCCGCGACGGCAGTTGAGGCCGATCATCTCGGTCCCGGTGTCGCGGCAGAAGCGGAAGATCGGCAGGTAGAGCTCGGGCGGGAAGTTCCAGACCTCGCCCCATTCGGCGCGCTCGAGGAAAGTCTCCTCGTCGAGCTGGCCTGCCACCCATTCGGCCAGCACCGGGTTGAGCCGGGCCGGGAACATCTCGAAGCTCAGCACGACCGGGCGGCCATGGGCCAGCAGCGCCGCCGAGACGTGCATCTGCCAGCGGTGGATATCGGCGCGGTCATGGGTTTCGCCGAGCAGGACCGCCGGGGCACGGGCGGCCCGGGCGATCAGGTCGTGATAGGCCAGCGGCGTGCCGGTGCCGGGTTCGAACCAGTCGCCCGCCTTCATGCCGGGGTTACCCGCAGGCCGGTGGGCGCGCCATCCGTGTCGAGGGCGCGGTGGCCGTCGGCATCGGTTTCCCAGCCCGCGACGCTGCCGCCGGCGAGGTGGAGGTGGAAGCCCTTGGTCATCACGTTGATATATCCGCCCATCGGAACGATCTTCTCGATCGTACCCTGCCAGCTTTGGGCGAGGCCGGAAAGCTCGGCGGTGATGGTGACGGGCTGGGCGCTTTCCTGCAGCTTTTCGAGGAGGGCGAGGCCGGGGTCGGCAGGGTCGATCTCGGCCGGTTCGGCGGTGTCGTCGCGGGGCGCGGGCGGATTGGCGGGCAGCGCGGTGCGGGCAAGGCCGTCGAGTGCTGTTTCCATGGGTGCGGCCCCTTCGAGCCCGGTGACGGAGAAGATGCGGTCGCCCGAGGCGTCGAGGAATTCAAGCCGGGGGTAGAGCTTGTCGCGCATGATCGTGCTGATGTCGAGCACGACCGAGGCGAAGGCGTCGGCCGGCAGGTCGGCGGACTGTTCGGGGCCGGTGATCCGGATGCGGCCGTCTTCGACGGTGACGCTGTCGACCGTGCCGAGCCGTTCATGCATGAAATTGTCGAGACGGATGGCGAGCATTACCCTGTCCATCTCCGGCAGGCGTTGCAGGATGGAGGCGGGGTCGGCCCCGTCGAGGCGCCAGCGGCCCATGGCGGTTTCAACGGTGTCTTGCGCGGTTTGGGTCATGCGGTGTTCCTTTGTTGGGTTTGGTCCTGATGCGGCAGGCCGATCTGCCACATCGAATAGGGGGCGAGCGGGAACGGATCCCGGTGCGAGACGCAGAGGATCGCGGTGTCGGGAAGCGAGCGGTTGATCAGCGACAGGATCTCGGCCTCGGCGGTGGCGTCGAGGCTGCTGGTGGCCTCGTCGAGGGCGACCCAGTCGGGGCGCAGGAGCAGCACGCGGGCCAACGCGAGGCGCTGGCGTTCGCCCATCGACAGCCCTTCGAGCGCGCCGGGGCCGTCATCGTCAAGGGTCGGCAGGCGGTGTTCGAGGCCAAGCTGGGTCAGCACCTGGCGGATGCGTTCGGGTGGGAAATCGGCCGGATCCTCGGGGTAGCAGGCGGCGGCGGCGAGCCCCTCGCCGAAGAGGTGCGGTTTCTGCGGCAGGTAGAGGATGCGGTTCGCGGGGCGGTCGATCTGGCCCTCGCCATAGGGCCAGACGCCCGAGATGGCCGCGAGCAGCGTGCTTTTCCCCTGCCCCGAGGCGCCGGCGATCCAGACCCGTTCGCCGGGGTGGATGGTGCGGTCGGGCACGGGGAAGAGCGCCCTGCCCTGCGGCGTGACCAGGCGCAGGCCGCGCACATGCAGCGCGTCGTCGGAGGCGGTGGTGCGGATGATGTCGCGGGCCGCGCCGGGCATCGGGGGCGGCCGGTCGGCGCTGGCGAAGAGGTCGTCGAGCCGTTCCGCGACGGCGGCGAACTCGGCCAGGTCGCGGTAGGAGAAGATGAACCAGCTGAGCGTCTGCGTCACGCGGCCGAAGGCGCTGGAAAGCTGCATCAGCCCGCCCAGTGTCACCGCGCCGGCGAAATAGGCGGGCAGAGAGAAGAAGAGCGGGATGCGCAGGATCGACTGGTAATAGGGCCGGGTGAAGAGGCCGAGGATGAACTCGCGCCCGATGAGGCGATACCAGTTGTGGCGGATGCCGTCGAAGCGCTGTGCGAGGCGGCGGCGTTCGGCCGGCTCGCCCGCGGATTGCGCGACCTCGCCGGCGTTGTCGCGCAGTTGCACGAGCGCGTAGCGGAAATCGGCCTCGCGCCGCTCCTGCCGGAAGACGAGCGATTTCAGCGGGCGGCCCATCAGGTGGGTGAAGACGCTGGAGACCGCCACGTAGAGGAAGGCCAGCCAGACGAGGTAATGGGGAATGGCGAATTCGCGCCCAAAGACCGGCAGGCGCAGGACGAAGTCGGAGAGGTTCCAGAGGATCACCACGTAGGAGACCAGCGCCACGATGCGGCCGATCAGGTCGAGCGTTTCCTGCAACAGAAGCTCGATGTAGAGGCGGCAATCCTGGGCGATCCGCTGGTCGGGGTTGTCGACGGACTTGGGCGAGAGGCCCGGGCGCAGGTGCCAGTAGGCGTGCCCGTTCGTCCATGCATCGAGAGCGCGGTCGGTGAGTTGCGCCCGCCAGCGCAGGAGCAGCCGCTTGCGGATGTAGTCGCCCAGCAGGAAGATCATGGACGACAGGATGACAATGGCGCCGAAGACCCAGAGCTCGCGGATCGCGGCGGCCGCGTCGAGGTTTTCCAGCGCGTCGTAGAACCGCTTGTACCAGGCGATCATCTGCACATCGACCCAGATGTCGGCGAATTGCAGGCCGAGCACCGAGCCGAACATGGTGAGCCCGACCCAGGCCCGCGGCCCGGAGGCCGCGAGACGGGTCAGGCGATAGATGCGCTGGAAGACGACGCGCATCTAGAAGGTCTTGTCGAAGCTGACCATGAAGGTCCGGCCCGGCCCGGTCTGCAGCTCGATCGGGTTGGTGTTTGCCACCGAGGTGCTGGCCGTCATCCCGTAGGTGGCGGCGTTGGGCACGAAGTAGCGCTTGTCGAAGACGTTCTGCACGCCGAACTTGATGAAGCCGTTATCGACGACCTCCCACTTGGCGTAGAGATCGAGCAACGCGTAGCCGTCCGGTTTGAAATCGGTGGGGCTTTCGGTTTCCTGCACGTCCGCGGCGAAGGTGGCCACGCCTTCGAGGGTGAGGTTGCGCGACGGGATCTCGTGCGTGAGCGCCACGGTCGCGGTGAGCGGCGGCAGGGTGTGCGGCGTCTCGACCGCCGTGGGCGAGACCTTCTGCCGGCCCTTCTGCCACGCGGCGGAGACATCTACGCCGGTGCGGTCGGTGAATTGCCACGCGCCCGACGCCTCGATGCCCCAGATGTCGACCTTGGAGATGTTGCGGTAGGTGTAGTCGCTGGTGCCCGGCGGGTTGTAGAAGCTCTGGATGAAGTCGTCATACTGGGCGTAGAAGGCGTTGACGGCGACGAAGCCCAGGGGTTTCTCGAAGCGGACGCCGAGCTCGTAGCTTTTCACCTCTTCGGGGCGCAGGTTGGGCGCGGGGATCAGGTTGAAGAAGGCGCCCGGCAGCGAGGTGTAGAGCTGTTGCGCGGTGGGCATCTTGAAGCCCTCGCCGTACTTGCCCCAGACCGACCAGGTGTCGTCGAACCGGTAGATCGCGCCGAGGCTGGCGAGCAGGCGTTCCTGTTCGCGCGTGCGCGGCTCCTTGCCCGGCACCGGCTGGTAGTTGGCGTCGGGGCGCGGGTCGATCTTGTAGGTGGCGAAGCGCAGGCCCGGCGTCAGCTCGAACGCGCCGTTGGCGAAGGTGATCTGGTCCTGCACGTAGATGTCGGCGCGGGTGGTGGTGGCATTGGCGAAGTTGAAGCCGCCGGCGGGGGTGTCGGTGACGACGCCGGTGGTCAGGTTGGTCTCGATATCGCGCCGCTGGTAGTCGGTGCGGGCGATGTCGCCGTCGAAGCCGACGATCAGCTCATGCTCGGTCTGGCCCAGCATGAAGTCGAAGGTGGCCTGAACGTCGAGCTCGTAGAAATCCTCGGAATAGCCGAGGAAATCCTGGGTGATGATGCTGTCGCCGGCGGCCGAGGTCGAGGCCTCGGTGCCGGTGCGGGAATAGCCGTTGGGCGTGTAGGCGAAGGTGGTGCGCAGTTCCCGCATCACGCCGCCGGGGGTGAAGCTGTGTTCGATCGCGTAGCGTTCGCGGTAGAGGTCGAGGAAGCGGTCTTTCTGGTTGATGACCTCGCCCGTGGGGGCGCCGGTGATGGTGGAGGTGACCTGCCCCAGCGTCGAGAGCTGGCGGACATCGGTTTCACGGCCGGTGATGTCGGCGCTGAATTCGAAGCGGTGGTTTTCGCCGGGCGTCCAGACCAGCTTCGCCAGCGTGCGGGTGGAATCGGTGCTCATCGGGTCGAACTCGCCACAGGTGGTGGCGCCGAAGCCGATGTTGCGGAAACAGCCGTAGATGCCGCCATCGTCGCGGGCATTGGTCAGTTCCGGCTCGTTGGCGGTGGCGCGCTTGATCCCGACGAGGATCGAAAGGTCGTCGGTGAAGCGCTGGCCGAAGGTGAGCGATACGTCGGTGCCGTTGTCGAAGCTGTCGAACCCGCCCTTCATGTTGAGCGCCCGGTCGCGGCCCTGGAGCAGGTCTTCGGGGTCGAGCGTTTCGAGGGCCACGAGCCCGCCCAGCGCGTCGGCGCCCCAGAGCACAGAGGCCGGGCCGCGCACGATCTCGGCCTGCTTGGTGAAGCTGAAATCGAGGTAGTCGCGGGTGCCGTCGATGATACGTTCGGGCACGCGCGAGCCGTCGACCTGCATGGCCACGCGGTTGCCGCCGACACCGCGGATGACGAAGCCGCCGAAGGTGCTGAACGGGTCGGTGCCGGTGGTCTGGCGCGGGGCGGTGACGCCGGGCACGTTGCGGACCAGCTCTTCCATGTCGGTGATGTGGCGGTCGTCGATCTCGTCGTCGTCGATGACGGTAACGTTGGCGGGCACGTCGAGCACCTGCCCCCCGGCCCTGTCGGTGTTCAGCGTGATGGTGCCGAGTTCGATATGGCCGTCCTGCGCGGAGACCAGCGAGGCCGGGCATACGCCCAGCAGGAGGCACGCCGCAAGGCGCACCGTGACTTTCAATGGCTTGGACATGATCCATCCCCCAAGTGCGTTTCTCGTTCGATAGCGGGCGCACGGAGGGGCTGGCTTGAATTATGGATATCGCCTTACTTAATCTGATAATTTAAGTCAACTTAATCCGGCGCCGACGAACCGGGATTCGTGAACGCGCCGTACCCGGCCCCGAAACAGGGGTCAGGTCCGGGCCGGGGCGCCTTGTTTTTCGGCATTTTCGGGTGGCGGGGGCGGCGCGCGGGATGTCGGCCGGCACGGTCTCGCCCCCTTGTTCGGACCGGTTCAGAAATTCACCCGGTCGCCGCCCTTGAGCGCGAGCATCTCGCGCGCCTCGTCGGGGGTGGCGACCTGAAGGCCGAGCCCCTCGACCAGGCGGCGCGCCTTCTCGACCTGCTGTGCATTGGTTTCCGCCAGCTTGCCGCGTTCGATCCAGATGCTGTCTTCCAGCCCGACCCGGATGTTGCCGCCCATCGAGACGGCCTGGGTGGCGATGCGGAACTGGTCCTTGCCGGCGCCGAGGACGGACCAGCGGAAGTCGTCGCCGAACAGCCGGTCGGCGGTGCGCTTCATGTGCATCACGTCCTCGGGGTGGGTGCCGATGCCGCCGAGCAGGCCGAAGACCGACTGGATGAAGAAGGGTGGCTTCACCAGCCCGCGATCGGCGAAATGGGCGAGGTTGTAGAGATGCGAGATGTCGTAGCATTCGAACTCGAACCGGGTGCCGTTGCCGTAGCAGGTTTCGAGTACGTACTCGATATCCTTGAAGGAATTGCGGAAGACGAGGTCGCGGGAGTTCTCGAGATATTCGCGTTCCCAGTCGTGTTTGAACTCCTTGTACTTGGCCAGCAGCGGGAAGAAGCCGAAATTCATCGAGCCCATGTTGAGCGAGGCGACCTCGGGCTGCCAGTGGGCGGCGGGGGCGGCGCGTTCGTCGACCTTCATGTAGGGCGAGCCGCCGGTGGTGATGTTCACCACGGCACCGGTGGCCTGCTTGATGCGCGGCAGGAAGCCGGCGAAGGCCTCGACCGACTGGTCGGGCCTGCCGGTTTCGGGATCGCGGGCGTGCAGGTGGAGGATGGCGGCACCGGCCTCGGCGGCGCCGATGGCGGACTCGGCGATCTCATCGGGGGTGATCGGCAGGTGCGGGGTCATGGTGGGGGTGTGGATGGCGCCGGTTATGGCGCACGAGATGATGACCTTGTCGGGGGTCGGCATGTTCAGTCTCCTCTATCCATTGTGGCGCCGGCCCCGCGGGCCGCGAACGCCGTGAATCGCCTTTCGGGCCGCGCCCGGTGCTGGGCGGATGATCCCGGATACCGCGCGGCGGCATCGAGGTCGATGGCCATGCATGTGGCGAAGATGGTCATCCGAGGGTCTCGAGGTTGCCGTCGACGGGGAAGGATTGCCCCGACAGGTTCCGCCCGGCGTCGGAAACCAGGAAAGCCACGATATCGGCCACGTCCTCGGGCGGGGTCATGCGGCGGAGCGAGATGCGCGAGATGTACTCGGCCTTCATGTCGTCATGGCTCACGCCTTTCTGCGTGGCACGGTCGGCGATGACCTTTTCCATGCGCGGCCCTTCGATAATGCCGGGCAGGATGGCGTTGACGCGGATGTCATGCGGCCCGAGCTCCTTGGCGAGGCTTTGGGTGAGGCCGATGACGCCCCACTTGGCCGAGGCATAGGGCGTGCGGAAGGCATAGCCGAAGCGGCCGGCGGAGGAGGACATGTTGACGATGGCCCCGCCGCCCGCCTGCCTGAGCAGGGGCACGGCGAAATGGGCGCAGAGGAACTGGCCCGTCAGGCAGACATCGAGGCAACGGCGCCAGTCGGCGGGGGTGATCTCCTCGACCCCGCCGGTGGGGCCGGCGATGCCGGCGTTGTTGACCAGCGCGTCGAGCCCGCCGAACGTGTCGGCGACCCGGCGGAAGTAGTCTTCCATCTGCGACTCGTCGGAGACGTCGGCGGGGATGGCAAGCTCGGCGCCCAGCTCCGATTTCGCCCGGTCGAGCGCGGCGGCGTCGACATCGCAGATGGCGAGACGCGCGCCTTGCGCCTTCAGTTGCCGGGCGATGCTGAGGCCGATGCCCGCCGCCCCGGCGGTGACGACGATGCGCTGGCCGGCGATGCCGGGAAGGGTCATGGTGGCGGGGGGTGGCACTGTGGTCTCCTGTGCTTGCGAGGGGTCGCCCCCGTGACGGTTATTGCCCCATCTGTCGGCGGGGCGCCTTGCCCCTGACGGTGCAGCTTATCGATGACCGGCCGCGCATCAACCCGCTTGTCCGGCCGGCACTGCGGCACACTTTCGGGCGGGCCGACCTGCGCATGTTTCTGCCGGAAGTTGCAGATTGCCATATTCCTTCCACATTCGGATGAGAGGCATGAGACAGTAACGATGACTCGCCGCACTCCGGCGGTGCCCGACAGAAATGGAGGACACGTGGTTCAGTACAGCCCAGTACCGGCCTTCCTGCTTGCCGCAGCGATTGCCCTGCAGATCCAGCCTGCAATGGCGGAAACCAGCGTTTCGATAGAGGTGGTCCGGGAAGTGGAGACCGCCGAGGGCGACAGGGAGCTTCAGCCGGTCGAGACCGCCGTGCCCGGCGAGCCGCTGATCTACCGCATCGAGCTTGAGAATACCGATCCGGAGCCCGCCACGTCTGTCGGGTTGTCGCTGCCGCTGGACGAAAGCCTTGCCATCGACCCCGAGTCGGTCTCGGCGGGGACGGATATCGGCGTGGTCTTCTCGGCCGATGGCGGGGAAAGTTTCGCCGAATTCTCGGAACTGTCCGTCGAAGAGGGCGGCACCGAGCGCCAGGCGCAGGCCACCGACCTTACGCATATGCGCATCGAGATAGAAGAGATCGCCGCCGAAAGCTCGGTGGCCGTCGAATACGACGCCGTCGTCCGCTGATACGCCCCGGCCCCGCGCGCGCCTGAAAACGAGCCCAGGAACCGAACATGCCATTCACTCACCTCGCCAGAGCGTTCGCTGTCGCGACGCTTCTTTCCCTCACCGGCGGCGCCGCGATTGCCGCCGGCACCGAGCCCGGCACCAGCGTGTCGAGCACCGTCAGCATCTCGTATTCGAGCGGCGGCACGACGATCACCCAGGACGACGCGGCGAGCGTCGAGTTCGTGGTCGACCGGAAGGTCGACTTCAGCTTCCAGGGGCAGGATGCGGGCGGCACCGTGCTGGCCGACCAGGGCGCCGACGAGCAGGTGATGGTGTTCCGGCTGGAGAACGAGGGCAATGACAGTTCGGGCTATGACATCGACGTGGCGAGCGCCGGGGATATCGGGCTGACCCAAGACCCCGCAGGGGGTGGCGAGCCGGGGACCTACTCGGTTTATGTCGGCACGGAGTCGGACCTCGCGCCGGAAGATGCGGTCTATGACCATGACGGCACCACCACGATCGGCGACCTGCCGGCCGATGCTGTGCGCTTCGTCAAGATCGTGGCGCATGTGCCGGGCGACGTGGACGATGCGGCGACCGATACGTTCGACGTGACCGCGACGGCGCTCAACGCCGGCACCAACACCGTCACGACCGAGGTTACCGGACAGGGCCTTCAGGGCGTCGACACGATCTTCACCGATCCCGGCGAGGACGGCACGGAACAGGCGACCGAAAGCTACGTGATCCAGGCGCCGCAGCTTACCGCCGACAAGACCGCCGCCGTGGTGTCGGAGAACCTGTCGGGCGATTTCGACTGTAGCGGGGGCGCTGCCGAAGCCGGGGCCGAGGCCGCCGTGCCGGGCGCCTGCGTCGAATACGTGATCAGCGTCAGCAACGCCGAGGAGGCCAGCACCGACGCCGTCAACGTGACCATCACAGACGAGTTGCCCGAGGGCATCACCTTTGCCGGGATCGCCGCGAATACCGGGTTCGACGCGGTCAACGAGGCCAGCGGCACGGTCACGGCCGAGCTGGCCGCCCTGCCCCCCGGCGCGACCGCCAGCGTAAGTATCCGCGCGACCGTCAACTGAACCCCGCCAGACTGAACCGCCGACCAGACCGAAGAACAGCCGGAGGACCCCATGCCACGCGACACCCGCTTTCTGCTTTCGGCGGCCGCGATCCTGAGCGCCCTTGCCCAGCCCGCCCTTGCCGCCGGTGCCCCGCCGGGCGAGATCGTATCGAACAGCATGACGCTGAGCTACGACACCGGCGGCGACACGATCACGCAGGAGGAGGCCGCCGAGGCGAGCTTCACGGTGGACCAGCGGTTGTCGTTCACCTTCGCCTCGCTCGAGGATGGCGGGACGGTGAATGTCGAACCGGGCGCGGCGGCGCAGGAGATCCGGCTGATCCTGACCAACACCGGCAACGCGGCGGTGCCATTCAACATCGATGTCGCGGCGGCGGCGGACCAGCTTGGCCTGAGCCTCGATCCGGCCGGTGGCGGCGAGGAGGGCACCTACTCGGTGTTCCTTCTGGACGCGCCCGGCGGCACGCCGGTGGCCTATGACCCGAGCGGCGTGGTCTCGACCGGGCCGATCCCGCCGGACGGCTCGCGGATCGTGGTGATCCGGGCGACCATCCCGCGCGCGGCCGGGGATGGCGCGCTGACCTCGTTCGAGGTGAGTGCCGCGCCGCTGACGCCGAATGGCAGCGGGGCGCAGGGCGCCGTGCGCGGACAGGGGCTGGGCGCGGTGGATATCGTCTATGCCGACGAGGGCGAGGACGGCACCGTGCTGAGCGAGACGAGCTACCAGGTGCTGGCGCCGCAGCTGACGGCGGCGAAGGACGTGGTCGTGGTGTCGGAGAACCGCTCGGGCGAGTTCTCCTGTTCCGGTGGCACGCCCGAGCCGGAGGCCGAGGCGTTCATCCCGGGCGCCTGCATCGAGTACACGATCACGCTGAGCAATGCGCCCGAGGCCAGCAGCCCGGCCACCTTCCTGCAGTTCAACGACACCCTGCCCGAGGGGGTGACCTTCGACAGCGTCGCGGTGAACAACGGGTTCGACGAGCTTGACGTCGAGGGGGCGATGATCAGCGGGGCGGTGGCCACGCTGGCCCCGGGCAGCTCGGCCTTCGTGCGGATACGCGCCACCGTGGATTGACATGCCGAGATGCCACGCACCGTTCCGGATAGCGGCGACGGCCCTTCTGTTGCTTGCGGGCGCCCCGCAGGCCCAGACGCCTGAACAGACCCCGGCCGGGGGCGAGATCACCAACCGCGCGGTGATCGAGTTCGGCACGGGCGACATTCCCCCGATCGAGGCGGAAAGCACCATCGTGGTGGTCGCGCCCGACGTGCCGGGGGAATTGTCGGCCTACCGTGTTTCGGCCGCCGAGGCCGGTGCCGTGGAGATGGAGATTGCGGCCCCGGAATACTCCACCACCGCCCGGGCGGATGGCCCGTTCCAGCCGGTGCCGGATGCCGCCGTGCCGGGGCCGGCAGACCCGGTCAGCAGCAGGCTGGCCAGGACCGGCCGGGTGCGCGCCGGCGAGCAGGTGTTCTTCGTGCTCGACGATCCGCTGGTCAACAGCGACCCGGGCCGGCGCGACACCGCCCTGCTGGAGGTGCAGGATTCGGTGAGCGGCGATACCGAGGTACTGCGGATCCACGAGACCGGCCCGGACACCGGTATCTTTGCCGGGGGCCTGTGCGCCTGCCCCGACCTGGGCCGGCAGGCCGACGGGCGGCTGGCGACGCGCGCGAACTCGCGGCTGATCGCGCGCTCCACCAACGAGCGGTTTCCCGAACGGCGGTTCGAGAACAGTGTCACGGTCGGGCCGGTCTCGCCCACCGGGCGGGTGTTCGACAGTCGCAGCGGCACGGCGCTGGACGGGGCGCGGATCACCATCGTGAATGCCGAGACCGGGGCGGTGGCGGATGTCTATGGCGAGGACCTGGTCTCGCCCTTCCCGTCGACCGTGACCAGCGGCGGGCGGCCCAGCGACGCCTCGGGGCAGAGCTATGATTTCGCGCCGGGCGGTTACCGGTTTCCCTATGTGGAGCCCGGGCGCTACCTGTTCGTTCTGGAGCCGCCGGACGGCTACGTCGCGCCCAGCCGGCTGACGCCAGAGCAGATCGGCAACACGGTCAGCGCCGGGGCGCAGGTGACAGGGGCGTCCTACCTGGAGCCGTTCGACATCGCGCCGGGGCAGACGCTGCTGTATGACATCCCGCTCGACGGGGCGGCGATGCTGGATCTTTCGCGGACAGGCTCGACCGACGAGGCCGAGGCGGGCGAGGCTCTGCGGTTCACGGTGACGGTGGGCGCGTCGGTGCCGGGGGACACGGAGATCGACCTGGAGGACCGGCTGCCGCAGGGGCTGAACCTGGTGCGGGGGTCGTTCCGGATCGACGGGCAGCGGGCGCCGGGGCGGCTGGACATCTCGGCGGACGGGCGGGAACTGCGGGTCGAGGACCTGACGCTGTTGCAGGGCGAGCGGCGGCGCGTCACCTACCTTGCGCGGATCACGGCCGCCGCACCCGACCGGGGCATCCTGACCTCGCGTTCGAGCGCGTCGGGCGAGGATTTCGCCACGCTCTCGGCCTCGCACCGGCTGGAGATCGTGCCGGCCTTCGAGCGGGACGAGAGCGCCGTGCTGGGCCATGTGCAGGTGGGTTGCGGCCCGCCGCGGCGCGCCGAGCGTGACCTGTCGGGCATCCGGGTGATGTTGGCCAACGGGCGGTTTGCCGAAACGGATGCGCGCGGGCGGTTCACCTTTCGGGGGATCGTGCAGGGCACGCATGTGCTGGCGGTCGATCCGCTGACCCTGCCGCGCGGGTACGCGCCGGTTCTGTGCCGCAACAACACGCGGCGGGCGGGGTCGGCGGAATCGATCTTCGTCGAGACGCGGGAAGGGTTCGTGCGGAACGTGCGGTTCTACATCCGCGAGACCGGGATCGCCGAGCCGCCGGAGCCCGAGATCGCCATGCCGCCGGGGATCGAGGCCTATGACGCGGACTGGCTGGATGCGGCACCGCGGCGGGTGGGGATCGCCTTTCCGCCGGACAATCACCTGCCGCCGACGCGCAGCCTGTCGGCGGCGATCGTGCGGGGCAAGGGGCAGCGGACGGAGCTGATCCTCAACGGCGAGCCGGTGCCGGAGTTGTACCGGCGCCCGGCGATTGCCGGGACGGATGGCGAGACGTTCCTCGAAATCTGGCGCGGGGCCGAGCTGGAGGGCGGGGTGAACCGGCTGCGGCTGGTGCTGAGGGATGCCAACGGCAACGTGGTGAAGGAGGAGACGCGGCGCATCCGTTTTGCCGACACGCCGGCCGGGCTGGAGGTGGTCGAGGAGATGTCGGACCTGACGACCGACGGGCGCAGCCGGCCGAGGGTGGTGTTCCGGGCGACGGATGCGGAGGGCACGCCGCTGCATCCCGGCGCCATCGTCACGGTGTCGGTCGCCCGGCCCTTCGCTTTTGCCGCCGACGAGCGGATGCATGACGCGCGGCAGGGGGCCGAGCCGATGCAGCGGACGACCGCGACGGTGGATGCCGACGGGTATTTCCGGATGCGGCTGGCGCCGAGCCGGCGGTCGGGGCTGGCGCGGTTCGCCATCGAGGGGGCCGAGGAGCGACCCACCGCGACGGCGCGCATCTCGGCGGCCGAGCGGCCCTGGACGGTGGTTGGGCTGGCCGAGGGAACGCTGGCGGGGGACCGGGTGGCCGATGCCATGGCCGACCCCGGCGACCGGCGCATCCTGTCCTTCGGCGACGTGGCCATCGACGGGCGGGCGGCGATCTATGCCGAGGGGGTGGTGCGCGACGACTGGCTTCTGACCCTGCGATATGACAGCGCCATCGACCCCGACGAGCGGGATTTCTTCGCCGAGGATCCCGATCGCGACTACATCGTCTATGGCGACGAGAGCCGCGAGGGCGATGCCGCCAGCAGCCGGAGCCCGCTGTACTTTCACCTCGAGCGCGAGGGGGTCGACCTGCTGTACGGCGATTTCGACACCGGGGTCGGGCGTGACCGGCTGGCCGAGTATACCCGACGCCTGACCGGCGGGCGGGCGATCTTCGAGGACGAGCGGCAGCGGCTGACGCTGTTTGCCGCCGAGACCAGCCTCGGCTTTGCCGAGGACCGGTTCGCCGCCGACGGCACGTCGGGGCCGTTCGACCTGCGCCGGTCGGATATCCTGCCGAACTCGGAAACCATCGTGATCGAGACCACGGCCCGGAACGACCCGTCGCGGGTGATCAACCGGGTCGAGCTGCGTCGAGGGTCGGATTACACGATCGATTACGTGGACGGGCGGATTTTCTTTTCCGCCCCGATCCTGTCGCGCACGCCGGAGCTGGACCCCAACACCATCGTCGTGACCTACGAGACCGAGACCGACCGGAGGAGCGGGTTCATCCTTGGCGGGCGCTACGACGTGCGGGTGAACGACCGGCTGCGGGCGGGGCTGACGCTGGTGCACGAGGATGACATTGCCGATACCGATGGGGCGGGTCGGCTACTGGGGGTCGATGCCGAGTACCGGGTGAGCGATACGCTGACCTTCGGGGCCGAGGTGGCGATGTCGCAGCAGGACGCGTCGAACGTGCTGGAGGCCGGGCGCGAGGCCCATGCCGCCGAGGTGACGCTGCGCTATGACGACGGGGCAAGCGTGGTCGATGCCTATGTCCGCACGGAAAGCACCGGCTTCGGGATCGAGAACATCGTCGAGGGGCCGCAGACGATCAACAGCGCCGGGCTGACCGCCAGCGTTGTCCTGGCCGACCGCAGCGAGGTGAACGAGGACGGCGAGACCCGGACTGACATCCTGCGTTTCGAGGCGAGCGCGCGGACCGAGCACAATGTCGACACGCGCGAGACGCTGACGCTGGCCGAGGGGCTGGTGCTGCGGGAGGAGAACCGGCGGACGCGCGGCATCGGGCTGCGCTTTGCCGAGCGGCGGAACGCGCCGGATGGTCCGGACGGGCGGGTGCTGAAAGCCATTGGCCGGGCGACATACGAGAGCGAGGACGGACGGTTCCAGATGGCGGTGGGACAGGAGGTGAGCCTGTGGGAAGAAGGCGGGCTGGCCGAGGCGGACCGGGGCACGCTGACGCTGCATTACGACGTGTCGGACAGGCTGTCGCTGTGGGGCACGAACGAGGTGGCCCTGGGGCGGGATTTCCGTGTGGATATCCTTGCCGCGGGCGCGGATTACGAGGTCTGGGAGGGCGCGGTACTGACGGGCGGGCTGGTCAACGCCATGACCCGTAGGAACGCGCAGACGGTGGGGCATCTGGGCCTCCGGCAGGATCTGGACATGAGCGAATATGCCACCGCCTATCTCGGCGTCGAGGCGCAGGATTCGCTGGCCGGCAACCTCGAGGATAGCGGGCCGTTGCAGCGCGCCGGGCTGACCAACCCGCGCCTGTCGGAGGGGTTCGTGGTCTACCGCGCCGGGTTCGAGCGGGTGACGGAGGCATGGAAGGCCTCGGTCGATACAGAACTGGGCTATACCGACGAGAACGACCATTTCCGCCTTCAGGCGCGGGCGACGACGCCGCTGACCGCGAACCTGTCGATCGGGGCCTATGCGAATTTCTACCGCGCGGTGCGGGAGGATGGCACGCACGAGCTGGATCACGAGGTGCGGTTCAGCTCGGCCTGGCGGCCGGACGACCGGCCGATCGTGGTGCTGGAGCAGTTCGAGGTGATCCGCGAGCGCGACGAGATCGTCGACGAGACGCGGGTGGTCAATTCGCTGCTTTACACCGAGGAGCTTGACGAGCGGAACGAGGTGACCGCGCGGCACGGGCTGAAATATATCGAGCAGTCCTTCGATGGCGAGACGGTGACGGATTTCCTGATGTTGGTCGGTGGCGAGTACCGGCATGACCTGACCGAGAAGTTCGATATCGGCCTGCATGGCGCGGCGCTGTGGTCGGCGGAGAGCGAGACCAGCGACTTCTCGGCCGGGGTTTCGGTGGGGCTGACGCCGTTCAAGAATGGCTGGCTGTCGATTGGCTACAACTTCACCGGCTTCCGCGACGAGGATTTCAGCGAGAACGGATACACCAACGAGGGGGCGTTCGTGCAGTTCCGGTTCAAGATCGACCAGGAGAATTTCAATGAGATTTTCTGAGGCGGTGCAGGGGCTGGTCCTGGTGGCGGCGCTCGCCCTGCCCGCCGGGGCGCTGGCGCAGGCCTGTGGCGCTGGGGGCGAGGCGCTGCGGGTGGACTGGTCGGGCGCGGGATGGAAACGGGGGAGCCTGTCGGGCACTGTGGAGGCGGGCCGGGTGGATGCGACGGGCGACGGGCCGACCGAGCCGGTACAGGTCAGCGTCACCGGGTCGACCAACCGGCTGGAAAGCGGGTATCCGGCGGTCAGTTCCGAGTATACCGGCGGCCGGGGCGGCGGGCAGGAAACGCTGGCGGTGCAGGCCGATTTCGGCAGCAACAACCAGTCGGTGACCGTGACGTTCGACTTCGCCGTGCCGGTGGACGGGCTGGCCTTCGATATCTTCGACGTGGATTTCCTGCCCTACCTGGTCTTCCAAAGGGGCTATCGCGACGGTGTGACCGTCACCGGCGTCGCCGAGGATGGGGGTACGGTGACGCCCACGCTGCGCTCGCCACATGTGCCGGCAGGGCAGAACACCTCGTCGCGGGCGACGGTGTACCTGGGCGCGCCGCTGGCGGCGAACCAGGTGGTGGGCTACGGCGAGAATGCGGAGGCGGGGTCGGACGCGGGCAACGTGATGGTGCGGTTCGGCGCACCGGTGACGTCGGTGCGGGTGGAATACACGAACGGTCTCTATGCCCCCTCCCCCAACCCGCAGGCGCAGGCGATTGCCCTGTCGGATATCGATTTCTGCGTGGCGATGGCTGCCAACCTGGAGGCCACCAAGACGCAGGAGGTGATCTCGGAGACGCCGCAGGCCTGTGGCGATTTCGGATCGTCCGCCGCGGGCGGGGCGGAGGTGGCCGTTCCCGGAGCGTGCATCGAGTACCGGATACGGGTGACGAATACCGGCGGCGGCACGGCGGATGACCTGACGCTGTCGGACGAGCTGGACGACAACCTGGTCTTTCGGGCGGCAAGGATGGAGGGGTTCGCATCCGGGGGGCCTGGGTTCGGCCTGACGATGCCGGCGGCCGGGCAAGGCTGTGGCGGGGGGCAGTGCCGGGTCAGCCTGGCCGATGCCGCCCTGCCGGCAGGCGCCACGGGCGAGGTGGTGATCCGGGCGACGGTCGAGTAGGCGCGTCAGGCGAGGAAGCCGGGAAGGTCGTCCATCGCCACGACGTGGCAGTAGATCATGTTGATGATCTCGAGCTCGCGTTCGTGCAGGTCGTCGGTGGCGGCCGCGCAGGCGTCGTGGACCACCAGCACCTCGAAGCTTTCGTCGGCCAGCGAGCGGACGGTGGAGCTGACGCACTGGTCGGTGAAGATGCCGGCGACGATAACGTGGCGGATGCCGATATTGTGCAGCATCAGCCGCAGGTTGGTGCCGGTGAGCGCGCTGTCGGTGGTCTTGGTGACGACGATCTCGTCGCCCTGGGGCGCGAGGGCATCGACGAGCTGGCTGTCCTCGCGGTCCTTGGGCAGGAGGAGGTAGTTGAAGCCCGGCTTCTTCTGGCTGAGCGAACGGTCGCGGCCGTCCTGTGTCTGGCAGGCGATGCGGGCGAACATGACCTCGAGCCCTTCCTTGCGGGCCCAGTCGATGAGGCGGGCATTGTTGGGGATGACGATGTCGTTCATCCGGTCGAAGAAGGGCTGCCAGCGGCGGGCCTCGGCGTCGTCCTCGGGCGCCTCGAGATAGGTGTTCTGGATGTCGATCACCAGGAGCGCGGTGCTGGCCGGGTCGAGGGTGATGTCCTCGGGCTCTTCCGCGGTGGCGTAGTAGAAGCTGCGGAAGGCGGTTTTCCAGTTCCAGTCGCTCATTTCCGGCCCTTTCCCGGTTGGTTACGCGCCGATCTTGTCCATGTAGGCCTGGCCCAGCCGCGCGGTGGTGGCAGCGAAGCCGGGGGCCAGTTCCTGGGGTTCGGGCGCCTCGATATGGCTGCCGATCCAGGCCAGGAGGGCCATGCGGCGGAGCATGATGAAGGTGTCGATCTCGGCCTCTTCCGCGTCGCTCATGGGGCGGACGGAGCGGTAGCCGCGCACCCAGGCGTCGCGCATGGCGGGGATGCGGGGATCGTCCTCGATGAAGCTGATGGCGGCGGCGAAGTCGTAGAGGAACCAGCCCCAGCCGCAATCGTCGAAGTCGATCAGGCGGGTGCCGTTGGCATCGACCAGAAGGTTGGCGAGGCGCATGTCGGCATGGATCAGGTTGAAGCGGTCGGGGGCCTTGCCGAAGGCGTCGAGCCGGTCGCAGATGGTCTGCTGCACCTTTTCGAGCACTTGGGCCACCTCGGGCGTGACCTCTGGCGCGTCGCGCCAGTCGCCCCATGTGGCGTTGGGCCCGAAGACGGCGGCGGCATCCCATGTCAGGCGTTCGAACCCGTCGGGCTTCTGCCAGTTCAGCACGTGGTCATGGCAGCGCGCGGCGATGGTGCCCAGCTCCTCGAACCCGTCGGTCATGTCGCCGCTCTCATCCGGTTCGGAGCCCTCGACGAAGTGGAAGAGCACCATGTAGCGCGGGTCGGCCAGCCCCTCGGTGCGGCCCTGCTGGATGGGGTCGCCGTTCCTGCCGACGTAATAGCCGGGCGTCGTGACCACGCCGTCGCGGTCGAGCGCCTCGAGCCAGGCCAGTTCGCATTCGATGGCGCGGTGGGAGTGGTAGTTCTCGCGGTGGATGCGCAGGACGGACTTGTAGCCGCCCGGCGCTTCCACGAGGTAGGTCGCGTTCTCGGAGACGTTGATCAGCCGGGCCGTGGCGCCCTCGGGGACGTCCCACAGCGGCAGCGAGTCCTGCGCCAGTTTTTCGAGATGGCGCAGCAATTCCTCCAGCGGCATGTCCGATCCTGACATCGCGATCCTCCTTCGGCTGTCGTGGTGGTCAGATTTCTTCCATCGCCTCGAGGGATTCAGGCAGGATCTGGCCGCCGTCAATGACGATCTGCTGGCCGGTGATGTAGGCGGCCTCGTCCGAGGCGAAGAACAGGGCGGCGTTGCCGATGTCTTCCACGTCGCCCAGCCGTTTGAGCGGGATCGAGGCGGCCATGGTGTCGAGGTAGTCCTGCCCGAGGTCCTGAAGCCCTTCGGTATAGATGTTGCCCGGCATGACGGCGTTGATCGTGGTGTTGTAGCGCGACAGTTCCATCGCGGCGGTCTTGATGAAACCGAGCTGGCCCGACTTGGAAGCGCCGTAATGCGACCAGCCGGGGAAGCCGGTATGCGGCCCGGTGATCGAGGAGGTGATGACGACACGGCCCTTGCCGGCCTTCTCGAAATGCGGGATCGCCGCCTTCACGCAGAGGAAGGAGGAGCGCAGGTTGGTGGCCATCACCTGGTCCCATTCGGAGGGGTCCATGTCGACCATCTTGGTCTGCGGAAAGGCGCCGGCATTGGCGCAGAGCACGTGCAGGCCGCCCTGGGCCTCGGCGGTGCTGTCGATCATCTTTTTCACCGAGTCCCAGTCGGAGACGTCGCAGACCTCGTATCGCACGTCGCCCTCGATCTCGCTTGCCGCCTTCTTCAGGTCGGCCTCGTTGCGGGCCGCGAGGGTGACCTTCGCGCCCTGGCGCGCGAACACCGTGGCGATGCCGCGGCCGATGCCCTTGGAGCCGCCGGTGACGATGACGCTTTTGCCCTTGAGTGACGTAAGCATGGTTTTTCCTCCGTGTTGGTTCTTCTCTTGTTTCAGTCCTGGGCCGTCCTGGCCTCTTTGTTCGCCCGCATCAGCCAGACCACCGCGACCACGAAGAGGATCAGCAGGAAGGAACCGACGACCGACATGATGCCAAGCGTGGGCACCAGCGGCGAGTAGCCCGAGACCATCTTGGCATAGAGCCATTCCGGCAGGGTCGAGTCGGCCCCCGTGGTGAAGAGCGACAGCGGGAAGTTGCCCCAGCTCAGCAGGAAGGCGAAGAGGCCGGCCGAGACGATGCCGGGCATGAGCAGCGGCAGGGTGATCTCGCGCAGGACGGTGAAGGTGCCGGCGCCCATGTCGCGGGCCGCTTCCTCGAGCGCGGGGTCGAAGCTGTAGGCGCGGATGGCGACGATCAGCGTGGCGATGGGCGTGATCCAGACGAGGTGGGCGACGACGGCGGTCTTCCACGTGGGGATGATGCCCAGCGAGTTGAACCACATCAGCAGCGCCAGCCCCAGAACCGTCTGCGGGAAGAAGATGGGCAGCAGGATCAGCTTCTGGAAGGTGTTCCGGAAGCGCCACTGGTAGCGGGCGAAGGCCAGCGCGCCGAAGAAGGCGAAGACGAGTGCTATCGCGGTGACCAGCAGCGCGACCGACAGCGAGGTCAGCAGCAGCTCGCTGACCGTGCTGCTTTCCAGCGCCTCGCCGTACCACTTGGTGGAATAGCGCTTGATCGGGAAGCTGAGGTAGCGCGATTGCGAGACCGAGGCGAAGCCCACCGACACCAGCGGCAGGTAGAGGAAGGCGATCATCGCGATGCCGTAGATGAACAGGACGGTGCGGGTCAGGCGGCTGGCGTTCATCAGCGTTTCCTTCCCATGATGGCGTCGAGGTCGACCTTGGAAACGCCGAACAGCGCCAGCGTGCCGATGATGACGATCAGGATCATCGACAGCGCCGAGCCGAGCGGCCAGTTCTGGCCGAAGGTGAAGGCGGTTTCGATGTCGTCGGCGATGGCGATGACCGCCTGCCCGCCGAGGATTTTCGATTCCGCCAGCGCGCCGGCTGCGAGCACGAAGCTGAGCAGGGAACCGACGACGATGCCGGGCGCGGCGAGCGGGATCTCGATCTGCCAGAGCACCTGCCAGCGGGTCGCGCCGAGGTCGTAGGCGGCCTGTCGGGTGTCGTCGGGGACCATCGAGATGCCCTGTGCCAGCGGGAACAGCATGAAGGGCAGGTAGACGTAGACCAGCCCGAAGACGATGATCGGCACGCCGTAGAGCGGGCTGTCGAAGCCGATGCCGGTGAGCGCGCGGAAATGCCCCTCGATCAGCCCGCCTTTCATCAGCGTGAGCACCCAGCCGAAGAGGCGGATGTTTTCCGAGACGAACAGGCTCATGACGATGGCGATGGTCAGGACCAGCGTGAAACGCTTGAAGATCTTGGCCATGGCGTAGGCCAGCGGCCAGCAGACCAGCAGCAGGATGACGGTGGAGGCCAGCGCCATGCCGAGCGACCACAGGAGCGACTTGTAGTAGCCCTGCTTGAAGAACACCGCGTAGGCCGAGAAATCGGGCGTGTTGGCCAGCGAGAAGACCTTGGGCGGCATGATAGAGAAGATCGCCACCACGACGAGCGGCGCGAGGAAGGCCAGCACCATCAGCAGGGTCACCGGCAGGGCCGAGAGGAGCCCCAGTCTGCGGTCGAGGGTCTTCATGCGGCCTCGTCGATGAAATGGGTGTTGCGGGCGTTGAAGCCGACGGTGAGCTGTTCGCCCTCGGCGACGGCGCGGCGGTCCTCGCGCAGCTTTTCGACGGTGACCATGCCGGCGGCGGTTTCGATCTCGTACTGGATGCGGGAACCCAGCGCGTATTCGCCGTGCAGGGCTCCACTGAGGGTGAAGTCGTAGCTGTCGCCGTCATCGGCGAAGCGGACGTATTCGGGGCGGACCATCAAGAGGCCGCGTGCGCCCGCCGGCGCCTTGGCCAGCGTGGCGCCGGGGCGGACGGTGAGCATGTCGCTGGTGACCGCGCCGTCGCCGGCGGTGGTCACGCCGAAGAGGTTCACCTCGCCCATGAACTCGGCCACGAAGCGGCTGACCGGGGCGCCGTAGATCTCGTCGGCCTCGGAGATTTGCTCGATCTTGCCTTCCTTCATGATGGCGATGCGGTCGGACATGACCATCGCCTCTTCCAGCGAGTGGGTGATGTAGACGAAGGTCTTGCCGGTGCGGGCGTGCAGGTCTTTCAGCTCTTTCTCGAGCGTCTTGCGCAGGCGGTAGTCGAGCGCCGAGAGGGGTTCGTCGAAGAACAGGATCTCGGGGTCGAAGGCCAGCGCGCGGGCCAGCGCCACGCGCTGTTTCTCGCCGCCGGAGCATTGCGAGATGCGCTTGTCGTAGTAGCTTTGCGGCAGGCGCAGGAGGTCGAGCAGTTCGAGGGCGCGGGCCTTGCGGCGGTCGGGCGCCTCCTTGCGGAGCTTGAGCGGGAACTCGATGTTCTGGCCCACGGTCATGTGCGGGAAGAGCGCCAGCGACTGGAACACCATGCAGGTCGGCCGCAGGTTGGCCGGGGTGTCGTCGATGCGCTTGTCGCGCAGGCGGATTTCGCCGTCGGTCAGGTCGTCCATGCCCACCAGCAGGCGGATCAGGGTCGACTTGCCGCTGCCCGAGGGGCCGACGATCGTGAAGAATTCGCCCTCGTTGATATCGAGGTCGATACGGTCGAGTGCGGTAAACGTTCCGAATGATTTCACGACGCCACGCAGGCGCAGGAATGGCGAGGAATCCATGCTCTACCCTTGGAAACTGGAAATTCTGGCGGATGGCCCCGGCACCAGTGGCGCCGGGACCCGCCGGATCACGACCGACGCTCTTCGGTGTAGATGTCGATCAGCGTGTCGTAGGAGGCGACGACCTGGTAGTCGAGCGAGCGCTCCATCTCCTCGGCGAGGGTGTCCATCTGGATCGCGTCCAGCTCTTCCTCGTCGAAGAGGGACATGACCGCCTCGTCGCCCATCTGACTGACCGGGTTGTAGGTGCCCTCGGTGAAGGCGACGGCCTTGGAGATTTCCGGCTGCTGCACGAATTCGAGGAATTCCTGCGCCAGGTCGCTGGGATCGGGGTTGTTCACCAGCGAGGTCAGCTCGATCCAGACCACGCCGCCCTTGCCGTCGACCGGGCCCGAGCGGGGCGTGATGCCGCGCACGTTGGTGGCGCCGTCGTAGCGCGCCGGGGACGCGGTGTAGGTGCCGCCGGTGAAGTAGGCGTCGATCTCGCCGTTGATGAGCGCGGTGTTCATCGCTACCAGGTCGTCGGTCATCAGCTTGGCGCCGCCGAAGATCGTCTTGGCGGTTTCGCGGAACTTCTCGACATCCTCGCCCTCGATCGGCTCGAACGGGTTGAGGCCGGCGGTCAGGCACATGTGCATGACGTTCCAGTTGTCGTAGGTCAGAACGCCGTAGCGGCCCTGCATGTCCGGGTCGAGGAACAGGTTCCAGCCCTGGTCTTCGGCGGTTTCCTGGCTGATGACGTCGGTGTTGACCACGAAGCTGAACGGGCCATAGCGCTGGGGCATGCCGATCAGCTCGCCATCGTCGGCGAAGGACAGCTCGTAGGGCGGGTTCTTGAAGGACGGCAGCATCTTGTCGAAATACGGCATGAAGCGGTCCTTATCGAGCGGCTTGATCAGCCCCTCGGGATAGAGCCGGTCGCGCGCCCAGGGCTGGTTGACGTTGATCAGGTCCCAGACCGAGGTTTCCCCGGCGCGGAGCTTGTTGATCATGTCCGGGTCGGAGGTGCCGCTTTCGGCGCGGACGGTGGCATCGGGGTGCGCCTCGCGGAACGGCCCGAGCACCTCGTCGGAGTTGTAGCCTTCCCAGCACAGGATGTTCATGCGGTCGCTGCGGGCCGCGAAGGCGGGGCTCAGCGGGCCCGCGGCGGCGAGACCTGCAAGGGCGGCGGAGCGGCCGACGAATTGTCTTCTGGAAAATCTGTTGGTCATTTTCAGTTACCTCCGGTTGGTTGGTTTGGTTGTTGCGCCCCGTTCAGGCGGGGCGGCCTTTTATTTTTTCTAGCGTCTGGGTGATCTTGTCTCTAGCCGTTTGCATGTCCTCAACGGTGCCGGACATGAAGATTCGCCCCGTGGCGCCCATCATTTGAACATCGTTGATCACCGCCCCGGGCGCGGCCTTCTCGGCCTCGTTGGCGGCGACGCAGGCGAAAAGCGCCGGCGTCATCTCGTAGATCAGGAGCGCCACGCCCGGCACGAGGATCGATCCGTCGCGCGAACGGTTGAGGATGATCGCGTGCTGGTCGGAGAGATCCTCGATGATGTCGTGGTAGAGGATCTTCGGCGCAAGCTGGTCGGTGGCCTTGGCGCCGATGCCCTTGAGGATCGCCTTGCCGGCGGCGTCGAGGTCCTTCATGTCGTCGGCGTGCAGTTCCAGCAGGCCGAACTGGCGCTCGGTGAAGAGGATGCCCGGCTCCATGTCTGGCGCTTCCTTGAGCGCGAGGTCGGCGATGCGGTGGATGCTGAGCGCCGGGGCGACCTCGATGATCAGCGAGTTCTGGCCGCGGAAGGGCGGGTAGGCCCGCGCCCGCAGGGGGGAGGAGAGATAGGCCGCGAATTGCGGCTGCAGATCTTCGATCGGAAGATATACGCGAAGCTCTGTCATGATCCGGTCCGGTCCCCCTGCGGTGGTGCGGTTACTTGGAGACGGCCGCGGCCGAGAAATGCTTGCCGAGATCGGCATGCGGGCGCGGGATGACGTGTACCGCGGTGACTTCGCCGACCTGGCTTGCGGCTTCGGCGCCGGCTTCGGTCGCGGCCTTGACGGCGCCCACGTCGCCCTTCACGACGACGGAGACGAGACCGCCGCCGACCTCGTTGCGGGCGACGATTTCGACGTTCGCGGCCTTGACCATGGCGTCGGCCGCGGAAAGCGCGGGCACGTAGCCTTTGGTTTCGATCATTCCGATTGCGAGATTAGCCATGGGTGTGTTCCTTCATGGTTGACTGTTACTTCGTTTCGTCGATGGAGCCGATGATCAGCGCGTCCACGGGCACGGTTTGCCCCTGGAAATAGCCGGCGGCGACCGACCCTTGGGTGACCAGCACGGTTTCGCCCGTGTCGCAGCCCAGCGGATCGAAGGCGATCAGCTTGCCGCCGCCGTCGGTCTCGACCTCGAGCAGCGCCCCGCGCGGCAGCGAGGGCACGCGGCGGGTCGACCAGACCTTTCCTGTGACACGGCCTTGTATCATGTCTTATCCCTTTCGATCCGGATGCCGCGGCGGCGCGCCTCGTCCCGCGCGAGCGGGGTGAGCCGGCTGGCCGGCCCGATGCGCAGGCTGCGGGCGGAGGGTGCGAGCGCGTTGATGTCGCGCTCGGTGATCAGCGATTTTTCCAGCCGTTCCGGGGCCTTGCGGGCCGGGCCGGTGACGAGCGGCATGGAGGGCGCCGATGGTGTCGGGGCGGGCGTGGCGAGGTCGAAGACCAATTCGCCCCGCGCCACCCGGTCGGCGAAGCCCGGCTCGGAGGCGCGTTGCAGCAGGTCTTGAGCAAAGCGCGTCAGGTCGGCCCCCGAGCTGATGCGCACCTGTTCCGTGGCCGGCGCGCCCTGCCCCGCCTCGGCGCGCAGCGCAGCGATTTCCTCGCGCAGGATGGCGCGGATCTCGTCCCGGAGGGCTGACATCACGACGCTCCTGCATCACGTAACGCGCCTTCGGCCGCGTTTCTGGCGTTGCGCACGTCGGCCTCGGTTCCGGCCATGTAGAGCCGACCGTTGGCGCCGATCATCCGCATGTCGATGAGCTTGACGTCGGCTTCCTTCTCGGCCTCGTTGCAGGCGAGGATGGCATAGGCCGCGGACTGGCATTCGAGAAGGTAGATGCTGTCGCCGCCCAGCACCATCGAGCCCAGCTTGTTGCGGTTCATCAGGAACGCGTGCTGGTCGTCGACATTGGTGACGAGCTTGGAGGCGAGGATCTTGGGCGGGGCCACGTCGTTGGCCGTCTTGCCCAGCGCCTCGAGGATGGCGGCGGCACCGGAATGAACCTCCGCCGTGGAGCGGGAGTGGAATTGCAGCGTGCCGAACTGGCGTTCCACCACCAGGAGGCCCGCGTGGACATCGGCACTTTTGAGCACGGTGTCGGTCAGGGCCTCGACATCGAGGCCCGGCGCGATCTCGACGATCTGGGCGGCCATGCGCAGGCGCGGCAGGGTGCCGCGCATCCAGGTGGAGATGTAGGCCAGCGTCTGCGGCTGAAGCTGGTCGATGAAGATCGAGGCGCGGAGTTCGGTCATGCCTCGCCCCCCTTCAGGCTGCGGAGTTCTTCGAGGATCAGGCGGCGGAGTTCGTCGCGGCTGACATCGCCGGAGGATTGGGCCGGATCGGGCGGCGGTGCGACGGGTTTGGGGGCCGCGCGGCCGGAGGAGACGACGGAGAGGTCGATGCCGGCGAGGTTGGCGGGCAGATCCCTGGCATAGGCGATGCGGGTCCATTGCACGAGGTGCTGGGGCCCGAGATTCTCGCCGATGGAGGAGCGGCCGGCGAAGCCGGTGCCGATGGTGAAGGAGGGCGGCAGGTGGGTGGCGAAGCCCGCGGCACCTTGCGAACAGGGGGCGTTGACCACGACGCGGTAGACCGGGACGCCCTGGGAAAAGGCGACGAGACGGTCGTTGTCCTCGCCGTGGAAGGCGGCGGAGTGCCCTGCCCCGCGCTTCGCGGTGTGCTTGGCGAAGGTCAGCGCCTGCTGGAAATCGGTGGCCGCGGTCAGGGTCAGCACCGGGCAGAGTTTCTCGCGGAAAAGGAGGTCATCCTGCCCCGGGGTGGCGACGACCGGGACCAGAACCTTGGTCGAGGGGTTCACGCGCAGGCCCGCGCGCTCGGCTATCCAGGTGGCGCTTTTGCCGATGGCCTCTATGTTGAAGCCCTTGTCGGTAAAGAGATACTCGCGCAGGCGGTCGGTGTCGGCCTCGTTGCAGACATGCGCGCCCGCCGAGCGCAGAGCGCGTTCCATGTTGCCGCGATTGGAGTCGAGCGTCAGGGCCACGCTTTCATTGGTGCAGAGCACCGAGTTGTCGAACGCCTTGCTTTCGACGAGGCAGCGGGCGGCGGCGTCGACCTTGGCGGAGGGGTCGATATAGGCGACCGCGTTGCCCGGCCCCACGCCCATCGCCGGGTTGCCCGAGGAATAGGCCGCGCGGACCATGGCGGTGCCGCCCGTGGCGAGGATGACGTTGATGCGGTCGGAACTCATGATGTCCTGCACCAGCGGGATCGAGGGATCCTCGACGCACTGGATGAGGCCCGCGGGGGCGCCCGCCGCTTCGGCGGCCTGTGCGAGGTGTTGGGCGGCGGCGGCGGAGACTTTCCTGGCCGCCGGGTGCGGGCTGAGGACGATGGCGTTGCGGCTGAGAATGGCCAGCATCGCCTTGTAATACACGGTGGCGACCGGGTTGGTGGCTGGCGCCAGCGCAAAGACCACGCCCGCCGGTTTGGGCAGTTCGATGATCTTGGCGGCCTCGTTCACGCGGGGGGTGACGAGGTCGAGGTCGCGGTAGTAGTCGAGCAGCTCGTGGGTGCAGAGCTTGTTCTTGATGGTCTTGTGTTCGACCACGCCGAAGCCGGTTTCCGACACCGCCTGATCGGCGAATTGCGCGGCCTTGTCGTGGCCGGCTTTTGCCACGGCCTCGGCGATGGCGAGCACGGCCTCGCGGCTGAAATCCTTGTAGTAGCGGGCGGCCCAGGCGGCGCGGCCCACTTTCATGCGGGCGCGGGAGAGCTCCCTGTCGGGGACCGCGAGGCGGGGGGCGTCAAACGTCGCGTGTTCGGTCATGCCGCGCGCCTCATGGTCTTGAGAAGTTGCCGGGCGCGGGGCATGGCGGCGTCGAACCGGTCCATGATTTCCTGGCAGGTGTCGACGTCGAGCACGACGCCGGGCTTGAATTGCAGCACCCGCTTGTCGAGCGAGGAGAAGATCGCCCAGACGCCGTTTTCATAAAGCGCGCGGGAGACGGCGACGGCGCCCTCGGGGTGGTCGAATTCCAGCCCCAGCACCACGCCGCGCTGGCGGACGCCGACGAAGATGTCGCTGTGGCGTTCCATCATCTCGGCCATGGCCTGCGAGAAGAACTCGGCGACGAAATGGACGTTCGAGACGACCTCGGGGCGTTGCAGCATCTCCATCACGTGATGGCCGACGAGGCAGCCGAGTTCGGCACCGCCGGAGGTGCTGATATGGGCCGCGCCGTCCTCGACCAGCCACTGGCCGCATTCCTCGGTCGTGAGGCAGGCGCTGATCGGGTAGATGCCGCCGCCCAGCCCCTTGCCGCAGACGAACATGTCGGGGGTGACGCCGTAGCCCTGCCAGCCCCACATGACGCCGGTGCGCATCAGGCCGGTCTGGACCTCGTCGGCGATGAACTTGGTGCCGTACTTGCGGCAGAGGTCCTGGCAGGCCTTGAGATAGCCGTCATCCGGCATGGGGAAGCCGTAGGTGGCGGGGATGGTTTCGACGATGAAGCCGGCGACGTCGCGGTTCTTGAGCACTTGTTCCAGCGCGTCGATGTCGTTGAAGGGGACCTGCAGGAACTCGTCGGGCTTGTCGGACAGGAAGATCTTGGAGAAGCGTTCATCGCCGGTGGCGACGGAGAGGCCGGAATGGCCGTGATAGCCCTTGATGATCGACACGATCTTGCGCCGCTTGGTGGCGTAACGCGCTGTTTTCAGGGCGATTTCCACGGCCTCGGCGCCGCCCGACCCGAAGATCGCGTATTTCATGTGGGGCGCGGTGTTGACCAGCTTCTCGGCAAAGGCCGCGCGGGCGACGGAGGGGAACCAGTGGTTGCCCATGTCGAAATAATCGAGCCCGGATTTCAGCACCTCGACCAGTTCCGGGTGGCGGTGGCCGAAATTGTAGGTGCCGCCGTTGAGGTGCAGGTCGATCAGGCGCTTGCCGGACATGTCGTAGAGGAAATACCCCTCGCGACGGTCGATGACCATCGGTGTGCCGGCCTCCGTCCAGAAGCTGACCTTGCCGGGATTCCAGTACTCCGCGGCCTTTTCCAGGAGATCTTCCTTCGAGTCGAAGGAGAAGTAACCGTAGTTGAACACGCGATTCCCCTTTGCAGATCACCCGGAGATTAGCAGGAAATTAACGTGTCACAACATTTTTTGACCGACTTCGGTCATTTTATCTTAGATTTTTGAGGCAACTCCCGTATATTGCCCATGATCAACAGGGCGCACGACAGCGAAATGTCTAAGAAAACACAAAGACATGACCAGATTCTCAGCATCCTCGAGGTGAACCCCTCGATCCGGGTGGCGGAGATGGCCGACGAGCTGGGCGTGTCGAGCGAAACGGTGCGGCGCGACCTGAGCGAGCTGGACGAGACCGGGCGGATCAAGCGGACCTATGGCGGCGCCGTGCGCACCAAGACGTTCGAGCCGGCGCTGGCCGAGCGGCTGCAGCTTCACGTCAAGGCGCGCGAGCAGATCGCCCAGCGCGCGCTGGAGCGGGTGGGCGATGCCGGCAGCCTGTTCATCGGCGGCGGGGCGACGACGCTGCATTTCGCGAGGGCGCTGCGGGGGATCGACCGGCAGCTGACCGTGCTGACCCCGGCCTTCAGCATCGCGACCGAGCTTTCGGTCAACCCGCTGATCCAGGTGATGTCGCTGCCCGGCGTGGTCGAGCCGCGCGAGGGGCTGGTCTATGGCGCCGAGACGATCAAGTGCATCAAGCAGTTCCGCACGCCGCTGGCGGTGACCGGCGCCTCGGGCGTCGACGAGGAAGGGATGAGCGAGGCGCTGTTGCATGCCGGTCAGGTCTACTCTGCAATGATCGAGGCGGCGGACGAGGCGCTGATCCTGGCCGATGCGTCGAAGTTCGGGCACCGGTCGCTTCAGCGGATCATCGACTGGCAGCCCGGCGTGACGCTGATCACCGATGAACGGCCGCCGCCGCCACTGTGGGATGCGATCCGTCAGGCCGAGGCGGATATAATCGCCGGCTGAACGATTTCTTAAGGCACAGGGAGGTGCCGCGGACGATGAGCAACAGCTACGACGCCAACCGATGGAAACGGTTCGACGACTGGGATGCGCGCCCGCTGCGGCATGACCAGTTCGCGGTGGAGGACCCGGAGAACGGGTTTTCCGCCTTTGCCGGGGCCGCCGACCCCAAGCCCGGCCTGACGGTCGGGAACGGGCGGGTCGCGTCGATGGACGGGATCCCGGCGGCCGAGTTCGACATGATCGACGCCTTCATCGCCGCGCATCACCTCGACATGGACGTGGCGGAGGAGGCGATGGCCATTCCTTCGGCGCAATTGGCGCGGATGCTGGTGGACATGAACGTGCCGCGGGAGGAGCTGGTGCGGCTGGCGCGGGGCTTGACGCCGGCGAAGCTGGCCGAGGCGGTGGCGCAGCTCAACGCGATGGAGATCGCCTTCGCCTATTCCAAGATGCGGGCGCGGAAAACGCCGGGAAACCAGGCGCATGTGACCAATGCGAAGGACGATCCGCTGCAACTGGCGGCGGATGCGGCTGTGGCCGTGGCGCTGGGGTTCGACGAGATCGAGACGACGATGCGGGTGGCGCGGAACTCGTGGTCGAACGCGCTGGCCTGTTGCGTGGGCTCGGTCGTGGGGCGCGCGGGGACGCTGTTCCAGTGCTCCAGCGAGGAGGCCGAGGAGCTGGAGATCGGCATGGCCGGGTTCACCTCCTATGCCGAGACGGTGTCGGTATACGGGACGGAAAGTGCCTTTGTCGACGGGGACGATACGCCGTGGTCCAAGGCGTGGCTTGCCGCGGCCTATGCGTCGCGGGGGATCAAGATGCGCTGTACCTCGGGGGCGGCGTCGGAGCTGCTGATGGGGTATCACGAGGCGAAATCGCTTTTGTATCTCGAGGCTCGGTGCCTGTGCCTGCAGCGCGGCATGGGCTCTCAAGGCACGCAGAACGGCGGGATCGACGGCGCGCCGCTGGCCTCGTCCATTCCCGGCGGGGTGCGGGAGATCTGGGCGGAGAACCTGCTGGCGGTGTGGCTGGATCTTGAATGCGCCTCGGGCAACGATGCGCGGCACTCGGAATCGGAGATGCGGGTGGCGGCGAAGGTGCTGCCTTTCCTGATCGGGGGGTCGGACCTTATCTGTTCGGGGTTCGGGAGCATTCTGAAATACGACAACTCGTTCAACCCGTCCTCTTTCAACGGCGAGGAGCTGGAGGAATTCCTTGTTCTGCAACGGGATTTCGAGGCGGATGGCGGGCTGACCCCGATCGAGGATGCCAGCGCGCTTGGCCTGCGGCGGCGGGCGGTGGATGCGCTGAGCCACGTGCTGAAGGACCTGGGGCTGGCGGAGCCGACGGAGGTGATGAAACGCTCGGTGGCGGTGGCCTCGGGGTCGAACGACACGGAAAGCTTTGCGCCGCGCGACGTGGCGGTGATCAGCGACCGGATCAGCAGCCGAGGGATCACGGTGATCGACGTGATCCGCTCGCTGTATGGTGGCGGGTTCCGGGAGGAGGCGGAGAACCTGCTTTTCCTCGTGAAACTGCGGGTGTCGGGGGATTATTTGCAGACCTCGGCGATCATCCGCGACGGGCATGTGATCAGCGCGATCAACGATCCGAACGACTATACCGGCCCCGGCACCGGCTACCGCGTGAGCGAGGCGCGGCGGGCGGAGCTGGCGGCGATCCGCAACGTGCTGGACCGCGAGGAGGTGCTGCGGCGGGAGGCGGCGAGCGAGGCCGGAGAGGCGCGCGCGGTGGAGTATCGGACGATGGGGCCGGCGGAGCGCGGCGCCGATCCGGGCGAAGTGGTGGTGGGCGTAAGCCCCGGTTTTGGCACGAAGATATTCCGGACGCTGGCGGGGCATCCGCTGAGCGCGGTGCTGCGGGCGTTGAGGGACGGGATCGAGGCCGGTGGCGGGCGGATGCGGGTACTGCGGATCCGGCATACGGCGGATACGTCCTTCCTGGGGCTGAGCGCGGCAAGGCTGTCGGGATCGGGCGTCGGGATCGGCATCCAGTCGAAGGGGACGGCGGTGATCCACCACAAGGACCGGCTGCCGCATAACAACCTCGAGCTTTTCTCGAACGCGCCGGTGACGACGCTGGCGCATTACCGGGCGCTGGGGGAGAATGCGGCGGGCTATGCGAAGGGCGATTTGCCGGCGCCGGTGGTGGTGCCGACGCAAGGCGAGGCGCTGGGGGCAAAGTTTCATGCGCGGGTCGCGCTGACCTATGCGATCGAGACGAAGATGTGCGAGAACAACGCCTCGCCCGAGGTGTTGGAGATCCATTTCGCGGAGGGGGCCGATGGGGGATAAACCACTGGGCGTGAAGGATTATCCGCTGGCCGAGACCTGCCCCGAGCGGGTGACGGGCCATCGTGGCAAGGCGCTGGATGCGCTGACCATCGAGGCGGTGCTGAGCGGCGAGTTGCAGATGGAGGACCTGCGGATCACGGCGGAGGCGCTGCGGCGGCAGGCGGAGATTGCGCGGGATGCCGGGCGTGCGGCGCTGGGGCGGAATTTCGAGCGGGCGGCGGAGATGACGAAGGTGCCGCAGACGGTTGTGATGGAGGTCTACGAGCTGCTGCGGCCGGGGCGGGCGCCGTCGAAGGACGCGCTTTTGCAGGCGGCGCAGGGTCTTCGGGAGGAGTACGGGGCGGAGGCGCTGGCCGGGCTCGTGGAGGAGGCGGCGGAGGTCTACGAGAAACGGGGGCTGTTCCGGACGCGGTATTGAGGGGCGGCGATTCGTTGGTTAACGGCGTTGTTTCGAAGGGATTTCGACGTCGGTATCACGTCGGTATTTTGTCGGTATCGCGTCGGTTCCGGGGTCTGTGACGGCGGGGGTTGATGTATCGCCCCGCGCGAAACACGCGAGATGTGGGGGGCGGCGCAACACCCCCAAGGCCCGTTCCGGGCGGGTTGGCTGGCGGCTTTGCGCTCGACGCAGGCGTTCCTGCGGCCTTTCCGATTCCGGTGCCTGCAGGACTAGCCCACAATGGTGGCTTGTGATCACCGCCCGCCCAGGCGAACAGGGCGGTGTTCAAGCGACATTGAATAATGATAAAACTCGGCTGAAACACGCTCCAAGCCTGGCGGGCTGGGAATCGGATATGGTGAACAGGCACGAATGTCGACGCAGCCCCAAAAGACCACGGCCATCCTTCTCAATGACACGTCCGAATGGTATCACTACGGGTGCCAACTGACGAGCATGGGGCTGCGCGCGCTCATCGGCGAACGCTTTGATCTTGCAGATCGCGTTCCGATCAGTGCGCTTGGCAGCATCCGGTGCAAAGCCATTCCGTTCGAGGATTTTTCATTTGATGGCCTGGACAGCTTCATCGCCGCGAATTCCGAATTCTTCGCCCGAATTGAAGCGGTAGATACGGTCATAATCAACGGAGAAGGCAGCATTCACGGCTGGAACGGCTTCGTGCAAAGGCTGTTCTACATTATCAAAGCGGCGCGAACACGGTTTGGCAAGAATGTGTATATCGTGAACCATTCGGTCTATCCGCACGATCGCGCTGAACTGTGCGGCTCAAGGTTAGAAGAGCTCTACCAAGAGGCTTACGCGGAAGCGTCGTTCGTCGCTGTTCGTGACGGGTTGTCGTTGAATATCCTGAACGCCCTCGGGGTAAGGTGCGTTCTTGGCTTTGACTGTGCCGTGTTGAGTATTGACCATGCCCAATACGAGGGGAGTGATCTTGTCGTATTCGGGGGCGCGGCAAAGTTCGGAGAGCATCATCCGGACGTGTTCGTTGCGCTTCGCAGAGCGTTTTCGGAGCGCAATCTGGAGTGCTGTTTCCTGGTCGGCGCACCCGCATATCCTGCGAAGGACGACATGCGGTTGGTCGAGGCGATTGGCAAGCTGGATCGCAGCTTTCCCATCGTGGAGGCCGGTTCGGCCCAGGAGTTCGTAAAGACGCTTGGCCGTGCGAAATTGCACGTTTCCGGGCGCTTTCATTACACGATCGTTTCGCATGCGGTCGGCACACCCAGTATCACATTGCACTCGAACACGCCCAAGAACGAGGCTTTGTGCACCACCTTGAACGCGCCTCTTCCGCTTGGCTGGGATAGTCCCGAACTTTCTGCTTCCCTGGTCGAGCGCGCCGAAGCGGTATCGTCGCGGGACGTGGCAGGCCCTGACCTGGCCGAGTTGCAGCAGCTAGCCCGCAGAAACTTGCCCGCAGGTGAATGATTTGGACTGGGGCGCGCTCGAGGGTGAAATCGTTTTGGTTGGCAATGGTCCTGTTCAACAGGACTGTAACGATCGGGTATCACGGGCCGATCATGTCTTCAGATTCAATTTTGCGAGAGCTGACCAGGAGAATTCAGGGACGAGGACAGATTATCTGGTCATCAACAATGTGGGAAAACCCGCGATGCGAATGCTTGCATTGGGTTTGCCGAGCCTGGCCGCCGGAGCACATATCGTTTTTGGCAGATCGGTAGAGACGCATCTCGAATATTACGAAAGATGCAACCTCAAGCGTATTCCGCAATGTCTGGTTTCGACCGAGCAAGCGATGATCAAGCACCTGGCGATTGAGCGTTTTTCGAGGATGTCGCCCGAACATTGCGCGGCTGCATTCGAGTGCTTGAAGGCTGTGAACGGTCGCTATGACTTTGCGATGCCATCCATCGGGTTTCAGACATTTCATTGTCTGATCGAAAACGCCCCGAAGGCTCGGATCACGTTGATCGGGTATACGTTCGAGGGATGGTACGGCCATCATTGGCGAAAAGAACGCATGGTCGTAGAATCGAGCGTTGAGTCAGGCAGAGCTGAATTCCTGGTGTGAGACGACATGTGGATAAGACGGCATGTGGAACTGTGTCTCGAAGCCCTTGAAGCGATCGTGCCGCTGGCTGACGCTGCCGGCATTGAGACCGGTTATGACGACGCTTACGATGAGTGGGAAGAGATCGTCGAAGCGCTGTACCTGTCTTTCGTCGTCCGTCCGGTTTGCGACGGCTCGCCCGACCGGGATATCCGGCAGTTTCACCGGCCCGGCTTCGAGACGGGTGGAGAGGCAAGAGCGGCGGTTCTGGTCGATGTCGACGCTCGCGCATATTTCATCTTCGACATCGCCAAGGGTGACGGCAACCGGATGCGGCTGGTTCTTCGTCCGGTCGACGGGGTGGGTGAAGGTGTTCTTGCCGGTGCCGAAGATTGCGTGAACTTTCGGATCGGTGTGCTCGGCAAAGGTTGAACCTGGTTGAACCCCTCGCGGTGTGGCGGAGGGAGCCTTTCTTCCTGACGGTGAGACGCCGCGCATCGGCGGGCCGTGGTGCGGCGAGCCGACGGGGGTAGCTGGCACTTTATGGCTGCCGGGTACATCCGACCCACAAGCGTGGCACTTCACCTGCGAAATCGCCGTGCCGTCGGGACGGCCCGTCGATGCGCGGCGGGCTTCGCCCTAGATTCCGCGCGGGGGCGCATCCCCCTGCCCTTTACCCCTGATCCGCCAGCACCATATCCGCCGCCTTCTCGCCCAGCATCACGACCGGCGCGTTGGTGTTGCCGGAGGTGAGCGTGGGGAAAACCGAGGCGTCGGCGACGCGCAGGCCGTCGATGCCGTAAACCCGGAGGCGGGCGTCGACCACGTCGGTGGCGGGATCGGGCCCCATGCGGCAGGTGCTGACCGGGTGGAAGATGGTGGAGACCCGGCGGCGGATGTCGTCGATGAACTGCTCGTCGGTCTGCACCTGCGGGCCCGGCGTGATCTCGGACTCGATCAGCCGGGAAAGTGCCGGGGTTTCGGCGAAGCGGCGCATGAGCTTGGAGCCTTCGAGCATGTCCTGCACGTCGTAATCGGTGGCGAGGTAGTTGGGGAAGATGCGCGGCGCGTCGAACGGGTCGGGCGAGCGCAGGGTGATGTGGCCGCGGCTGGTGGGGCGCGTGGGCTGGGCACCGAGGAGGAAGCCGGGGAAGGTGTCGGGGTTCATCAGGGCGCGCTTGCCGGGGACGGCCTTGGTGTAGCTGACCGGTGAGAAGAAGAGCTGCATGTTGGGTTTCGAAAGGCCCGGGCGGGTGCGGACGAAGCCGCCCGCCTGGTTGACGCCGAGCGAGAGCGGGCCGCGCCTTGTGAGGATGTAGCGGGCGCCGTGCCAGAGCTTGCCGTACCATGGCCCGAACTGCTGGTTGAGCGTGGGCACGCGGGAGCGGAAGAGGTAGTCGATGCCGAGATGGTCCTGCAGGTGCTGGCCGACGCCGGGGCTGTCATGGATCACGTCGATGCCGTGGGTTTGCAGGTCGGCGCCGGGGCCGATGCCGGAGAGCTGGAGAAGCTGGGGCGAGTTGACCGCGCCGGCGGCGACGATGACCTCGCGGCGGGCGCGTGCCTCTTTCATCGTGCCGCGCTGGCTGTAGGCGACGCCGGTGGCGCGGGTGCCGTCGAAGAGGAGCTTCGTGGCGTGGGCATGGGTTTCGACGCGCAGGTTCGGGCGGTGCCGGGCCGGGCGGATATAGGCGCGGGCGGTGGACATGCGCATGCCGTCACGAGCGGTGTTCTGGTAGGTGCCGACGCCCTCCTGCCGTGCGCCGTTGAAATCGCGGTTATGGGGGAATTGCAGCTCCTCCCCCGCCTTTATGAAATCGTCGCAGAGCGGATGAAGGTCGCGGTCCATGGTGCAGACATGCAGGGGCCCGTCGCCGCCGCGCCATTCGTCGGCGCCGCGGTCGTTGGTCTCGGCCTTGCGGAAATAGGGCAGCACGTCGTCCCAGCCCCAGCCGGGGTTGCCCATGGCGCGCCATTCCTCGAAATCCTCGGGCTGGCCGCGGACATAGACCATGGCGTTGATCGAGCTGGAGCCGCCCATCACCTTGCCGCGCGGCCAGTAGGAGACTCGGCCGCCGGTGCCGGGGTCGGGTTCGGTCTGGTACATCCAGTTGACGGACTTGCGGTAGAAGGTCTTGCCGTAGCCGATCGGCATCCAGATCCAGAAGTTGAGATCGCTGCCGCCCGCTTCGAGCAGGAGGACGCTGTACTTGCCGTTTTCGCTGAGACGGTTGGCCAGCACGCAGCCCGCCGAGCCGGCGCCGACGACGATGAAGTCATGGTCTGACATGGGGTGTGCGGGCCTTCAGATGTCGGGAGAGGCGCAGATGACGTAGAGCTTGCGCATGTGTTCGTGGATGACCCATTCGCCTGTCCAGCCCTGCGGCAGGATCAGCAGGTCGCCCGGGCCGATGTCGCGGCTTGCGCCCTGCCCGCCCGGGCCCGACACGGTCGCCCGGCCCGAGATGATGTGGCAGTATTCGCCCGCCGCCGTGCGGTCGGCGGTGAAGTGGCCGGGGGTGCATTCCCAGACGCCGATCTTGGTGTGCCCGTCGGCGGAGGTCCAGAGCAGGCTGGAGGCTTCCTGCTGCCCCTCGGTGAGGGTGGTGGGCTTGGCGGCGAAATCGCCGAGCGGCTGGTCGGCGAGGGCTTCGAAGGTCTTGAGGTCGATCATCGGGGGCTCCGTTGGAAGGAAGGACGGGGCGGGAGGCCGAAGCCCCCTGCCCCCTTTTGCGGTTTGGCGCGGGTTCAGGGTTTTCTCTGCTGTCCGAAGACCTGGGCCAGCACCATCATGACCGTGGTGACGAAAATCATCAGGGTCGAGATAGAGGCGATGGTCGGGTCGATCTGGTCTCGCAGGGCGTTGAACATGTTGCGGGTGAGCGTCGGGTTGTCGCCGCCGGAGATGAACATGGCCACGACCACCTCGTCGAAGGAGGTCAGGAAGGCCAGCAGCGCGCTGGTGACCACGGCGAAGCGGATCTGCGGCAGGGTGACGGTGAAGAACGCCTTCCAGCGGGGCGCACCGAGGCTTCGGGCGGCCTGTTCCTGGCTCATGTCGTAGCCCTTGAGCGCCGAGCCGGACACGATGACGACGAGCGGGAGGGCCAGCACGGTATGGGCCAGCACGAGGCCGGTGACGGTGTAGAGGATGTTGAGCTGGACATAGGCGTAGAAGGCGCCGATGGCGACCAGCACGAGGGGCACCATCATCGGGGTGATCATCATCACGAAGGCCATGCGCACGAAGGGCACGTTGGAGGTGTGCAGCCCGTAGGCCGCGGCGACGCCCACCGGCGTGGCGACCAGCATGGTCAGGAACGCCGTCTGCAGCGAGGTGCGCATCGCCTGCATCCATTCGTCGGAGCCGAAGAAATTGTCGTACCAGCGGGTCGACCATGTTTCGGGCGGGAACTCGAGGTACTGGCTGTCGGAGAAGGACATCGGGATCACGATCAGCGTGGGCAGCACCAGCAGGATCATGGTGATGACCGCGAAGACGTAGAGCCAGAGGCGCTGGCCGTGGGTGACCTGCGTTTCCGAGGCGGGGGATTTGAACCAGCTGGCCATCAGTGCCCTCCCGAGGTGATCTGGTCGAGGCGGAGGAAGCGGGAGGCGATCCAGAGGATCACGAGGGTCATGATCAGCAGGACCACGCCCATGGCGCTGGCCGCGCCCCAGTTCACGAAAAGCTCGATGTTGGAGACGATCTTCATCGACACCATGATGACCTTGCCGCCGCCCAGCACCGCCGGGGTGACGAAGAAGCCGAGGCAGAGGATGAAGACCATGAGGGAGCCGGCGAAGAGGCCCGGCGTGGTGAGCGGGAAGAACACCGTCCAGAAGGCCGTGCGGGGGTTGGCGCCGAGGTTGGAGGCGGCCTTGAGATAGTCGCGGTCGATCGCCTTCATCGCCCCGTAGACCGGCAGGATCAGGAAGGGCAGCATGATATGGACCATGCCGATCAGGGTGCCGGTCATGTTGTGGACGATCTTGAGCGGTTCGTCCCAGAGGCCCAGGTTCATGGCCCACTGGTTCACCAGCCCCTGTTTCTGCAGCAGCACGAGCCAGGCGTAGGTGCGCACCAGGAGCGAGGTCCAGAACGGCAGGAGCACCGTGATCAGGCAGAGATTGGCCAGCCGGTTGGGAAGCTGCGACATGAAATAGGCCAGCGGATAGCCGATCAGGATGCAGAGGCCCGTGGTCAGCACGCTGACCTGGAAGGTGGTGATGAAGATGCGGACGTAGGATTTTCGCTTGATCATCCGCTCGTAGTTTTCCAGCGAGAATTCCCCGTTGGCGCCGATGAAAGAGACGTAGAAGAGCCAGCCCACGGGGATCACGAGGATCACGAGGATGAGCAGCATCGCCGGCGAGCTGAGGCCGAAGAGGCGGAGGCGTTCGAGGCGGCCGTCGGTGCGGAGGCCGGCCTCGTTGGGGCGGAGGGCGGTGGTGGTCATGCTCAGACCTCGCGCCCGTCGATGAGCACCGTGTCCTCGGGCGCCATGGTGAGGGTGACGGTATCGCCCACATGCGGAAGCGAGGTGGCCCGGTCGCCGCGGACCGCGCCGCGCATGACGATCTGTTGCCCGTCCTGCAGCCGGGCGTGGAGCAGGAAGCTGTCGCCCTGGTAGACCACGTCGCTAGCGGTGGCGGTGAAGTTGTTGGCGCCCTCGACGGGCCCGGTGTCGGAGAGGAGCACGCGCTCGGGGCGGATCATCAGCTGCAGGTCGGGCGTGTCGGGAAGGTCGCCGCTGTAGCGCAGGGCGGTGTCGCCGTAGTGCACGTCGGTGCCGGCCCGTTTGACCGGCAGGAAGGTGGATTCGCCGATGAAGTCGGCGACGAAGCGGTTGGCCGGGCGTTCGTAGAGGTCGCGCGGGGTGGAGAGCTGCATGATGCGGCCATGGTTCACCACGGCGATGCGGTCGGACATGGTCAGCGCCTCGCGCTGGTCGTGGGTGACGTAGACAGTCGTCATGCCGAGCTGTTCGTGGAGGTGGCGCAGCTCGATCTGCATCTGGTCGCGCAGCTTCTTGTCGAGGGCGGAAAGCGGTTCGTCCATCAACAGGATGCGCGGTTCGAAGACGATGGCCCGGGCGACGGCGACGCGCTGTTTCTGGCCGCCGGAGAGCTGGTCGATGCGGCGGTCGCCGTAGCCGCCGAGCTGGACGGTCTCGAGCGCGCGTTCGACACGTTCGGCAATCTCGGCCTTGGGGCGTTTGCGCAGGCGGAGGGGATAGCCCACGTTGCCCGCCACGGTCATGTGCGGGAAGAGCGCGTAACTCTGGAAGGTCATGCCCACGTCGCGCAGGTGGGGCGGTTTGCGGATCACCTCGTCATCGCCGAATTTCAGGCTGCCGCAATCGGGGCGGGTGAAGCCGGCGAGCACCATCAGGAGCGTCGTCTTGCCCGAGCCGGAGGGCCCCAGAAGGGTGAGGAATTCGCCGCTTTTCACCTCGAGCGAGACGTCGTCGAGCGCGTGGACCGGCCCGTAGGTCTTGGTGACGTTGCTGACGGAGATCGGCAGGGCTTCGGTGGCTTGGGTGGTCAAGGTGTCTTCCCGCGGCGTTCTGGCTGGCTGGAACGGGCGGGCGCCGCGATGGACGCCCGCCCCCTATCGGATTTTCAGGCCGGACCTATTCGGTCAGCATTTCCTGGTACATCTCGGCCGCGATCTGTTCCCATTCGGCGTACCATTCGAGCGAGATGGCAAGCTGCTTGGCGGCGTTCTCGGGCGAGGACGGCAGGGAGGCGGCGACCTCTTCGGTGATCTCGCCAGTCTCGTAGGCGTCCTTGTTGGTCGGACCGTAGGTGATGTATTTCGGCAGGTCGTCCTGGTATTCCGCCTTGGAAATCTCGGCGAGGAATTCCATCGCGAGATCCTTGTTCGGCGCGCCCTTCGGGATGGCGAAGCAGTCATAGTCGAGCAGCGCCTGGTTGAAGGTGTAGGACACCTTGCCGCCATCCTTGGCGGCGTTGTCGAAGCGGCCGTTCCAGCCGGTGGTCATGTCGACCTCGCCATCCTTCATCAGCTGGGCGTGCTGGGCGCCCGACGACCAGTAGACGGCGATGTTGGGGCGCAGTTCGCGGATCTTGTCGAGGGCGCGCTCGATGCCTTCCTCGGAGGAGAGCACCTCGTATACCTCCTCGGGCGGGACGCCGTCGGCCATGATCGCGGGTTCGAGCGCGCCGGCCACCTGGTTGCGGTAGGCACGGGTGCCGGGGAATTTCTCGGTATCGAAGAAATCCGCCCAGTTCTGGGGGCCGTCCTCGCCGTAGGTGTTCGTGTTCCAGGCCGCCACGACCGAGAACACGTCGCCGCCGACGCAGTATTCGGAATAGAGCGACTCGTAGAAATTCGACACGTCGATCACGTCGTAGTCGAGCGGTTCGAGCAGCCCCTCGGCGCCGGCGCGGGCGGCGGAGCCGGAGCCGCTGGCGACGAGGTCATAGGTGACCTGGCCGGTCGAGACCTGGAGGCGCACATCGGCCATGCCGCCGTAGGTTTCCTGTTTCACGGTGATGCCCATGGCCTCGGACGCGGGTTCGAACAGCGCCTTGCTCTGCGCCTCCTGGTAGGAGCCGCCCCACGAGGCGACGGTGATTTCCTTGTCCTGGGCCAGCGCGCTGGTCGAGGCCAGCAGCGAGACCGCGAGGGGCGCGGCGAGTGAACGTTTCATGTTGGTGTCCTCCTGTCAGAGTTGGAATTGCCGCGTTTTCCCGCGGCGGTTGCCGGTTGTTGTTGTCTTTCGCAGGCTCGGCGCGCACCGGCGAAAATCTCGGTCAGGCGTGGGCGGCCCTCCGGTATTGGCGGGTGTCCTGCCAGCGGTACCAGGCGACGGCGGCGGGCAGGAACCACGGCTTGCCGGTGTAGAGGGGCCGGGTCGGGAACGGCAGGTCGTCGAAGGCGGTGGCGCCCTCGGCGAGGCCCAGGATCCTCTGGCCGGTGCGCATGCCGAGGTAGCTGGCCATCGACACGCCGGAGCCGCAGTAGCCCATGGCGTAATGGATGCCGTCATGGGTGCCGGCATGGGCCAGCTCGTCGAAGCTGTAGGCGACGGTGCCCATCCAAGAATGGCTGATCTTGCGGTCGCGCAGTTGCGGGAAGATGCGGCACATGCTTTCGAACAGGCGCGGGCCGGAGATGTTGGGATCGGTTTCCGCCGCCGAGACGCGGCCGCCGAAGAGGATGCGTTTCCTGTCGGGCGAGGCGCGGTAGTAGTAGAGCACCTTGAACGTGTCGCTGGCGATGCGGTCGGTCGGGAAAAGCTCGTTCACCAGGGATTCGGGCAGCTCCTCGGTGGCGATGATGTAGCTGCCGATGGGGATGACCCGGCGTTGCAGCCAGGGCGTGAGGCCGGTGGTGTAGCCGTTGGTGGCGACCACGACCTCGCGCGCCTCGACGGTGCCCTTCTCGGTGGTGACGCGGAAGCCCTTGACGTTGCGGTCGATGCCGGTGACGCGGCAATGGCCGAGGATCTGCGCACCGGCGTCGGTGGCCAGCCGCAGCAGGCCGCGGTGGTATTTCGCGGGGTGCAGCGAGCAGTGGTTGGGGTAGACCAGGCCGCCATAGTAGGTGTCGGTGCCCAGTTCCGTCTTCTGCTCGGCGCGGGGGACGGTGAAGCACTCGATCCCTTCCTGCGCGCGCAGTGTCTCGGCGTCGCGGGCGAGGGTTTCGTAGCTGTCGGGTGAGTGGGCGGCGTGGAAGCGGCCGACCTTGCGGAAATCGCAGTCGATGCCTTCGGTCTTGACGAAGTCCTCGATCCACGAGAGGGCCGATGCCCCCTCGCCCCGGATGGCGCGGGCCTTCTGCTTGCCGTGCTTGGCGGCGAGCTTTTCCAGCGAGGGCTTGATGCTGGTGCTGATCTGGCCGCCGTTGCGGGTGGAACAGCCGTAGCCGGGGTCGTCGGCGTCGAGCACGAGGGTGGAGCGGCCGCCGCGCGACGTCTGGATGGCGGCGTTGAGGCCGGTATAGCCGGAGCCCACGACGACCACGTCGACGGATACCGGCAGGTCGCCGGAGAAGTCCGGCGCCGGGCCGACATCGTCGAGCCAGTAGACTTGATGGCGCGGGGCCGTCGATGTCGATGTTGCCATCGGTATCCTCCAGACGCGCGGGATGCGGCAAGCGCCGCACTGCGCGGGTTATCGTCAAAACGCTAGGGCAGGATTGGCCCGGACCTCATATCCAATTTGATAAATTGGTCAGACCAATTTGCCCCGCCATGCCGGCAGGTCGCGGATCGCCTCGATGCCGCGGTGGATGTCTTCCGGAGCGACGCTGCCGAAGCCGAATACCAGCCCGGATCTGCCGATCGGGTCAAGGCAGTAGCGCGACAGCGGCGCCAGGGTGACGCCCTTTTCGGCAGCCTGTGCCACGAGCGCCTGTTCATCGACCGTGCCGGAGATGAAGGCGGGGGTGTGGAAGCCGCTGGCGGTGTCCTGCAGCGCCACGCAGTCGGGGAGGGAATGCGCCGCCTCGACCAGCGCCTCGTAGCGGGCCTTGTAGAGGCGGCGCATCAGGCGGATGTGGGTGGCGAAATGCCCCTCGTCCATGAAATCGGCGACGATGGCCTGGGTGGCGGTGGGCGGGCCGCTGGCCCAGAACTGGAACATGCGGTCGAACACGTCGGTCATGCGTTCGGGGACCAGCACGAAGCCCAGCCGGAGCGCCGGGAAGAGCGACTTGGAGAAGGTGCCGACATAGAGCACGCGGCCGGCATTGTCGGTGCCGCGCAGCGCGGGCTGGGCGGCGCTGCCGTAGTAGAATTCGCCGTCGTAATCGTCTTCGATGATGAGCGCCTGCGCCTCTTCCGCCGCCTGCAGGAGTTCGAACCGGCGGGAGAGGGACATGACGTGGCCCAGGGGCTGCTGATGCGAGGGGGTGACGAAGGCGAGGCGGAAATGCGGGGCCTTGGCGAGGCCGTCGGCGACGACGATGCCTTCCTCGTCGACATCGACGGGGACAAGCTCGGCGCCTTCGGACAGGAGCGCGTTGCGGGCGCCGGAAGCGCCGGGGTTTTCCATCCAGACGCGGTCGCCGGGGTTGAGGAGCAGGCGGCCGATGAGGGAGAAGGCGTGCTGGGCGCCGCAGGTGATGAAGATCTGTTCGTGGTGGCAGCGGATGCCCTTGAGGGCGCTGAGATGGGTGGCGATGGCGCGGCGGAGCGCCTCGAGCCCCTTGGGCTGGCCGTAGCCCATCACGTCGCTGCGGGCGCCGCGGAGGTGGCGGGCGGAGAGGCGCGACCAGTGGGCGATGGGGAAGGCATCGAGCGCCGGCAGGGCGGTGACGAAGGCGCGGGGCTCGTGCGGGAGCCATGTGCGGGTGGCGTAATCCTTCTCAGCATGGCTGATGGCATAGGAGAGGCGCGGATTGGGGCCGGAATGGACGGCGTCGGCGGGCGCCGTGGGCGGGCGCTGGTTTTCCAGCGTCTCGCTGACGAAGGTGCCGGCGCCGACGCGAGAGACGAGCATGCCTTCGGAGACCAGCCGGTCGATGGCGTCGATGACGGTGGTGCGGGAGACGCCCAGTTCGCGGGCCAGCGTGCGGGTGGCGGGGAGGCGTTCGCCGGGCGGCAGGCCGCCCGACAGCAGGATGTCGCGGAGCGCCATGTAGAGCTGGACGCTGACGGATTTGCGCGAATTGCGGTCGATCTGGATGGACGACAGCAGCGCCCCGGCAGCGTGTTTCATGGGCCCTCCGGACCAATTGGTCTGGCCAACTTACCGAAATGGATATACCGGACCGGCCAATTATTTTCCAGCCTGCAATCCGACACATCAGCGCCAAGGCCCGGTTGACCCAGATGAAACTGCAAAAACTCGAGACATTCACCGACAGCTTCGTCTGTTTCGTCAAGGCCACCGCCGAGGATGGCGCCGAAGGCTGGGGGCAGGTCGCGCCCTATTGCGCGGACATCACCGCGCAGGTGCTGCACCGGCAGGTGGCGCCCCACGCGCTGGGGATGGATTGCGGGGATATCGACGGGATGCTCGATATCGTGCGGGACCGGGAGCACAAGTTTCCGGGCTCGTACCTGCGCCGGGCGATGGGCGGGGTGGATACCGCGATCTGGGACATGCGGGGCAAGCGCGAGGGCAAGCCCGTCTGCGAGCTGATCGGGGGCAGCGCGGGACGCGTGCGCGCCTATGCGTCGTCGATGAAGCGGGACATCACGCCAAAGGACGAGGCGGAGCGGTTCCTGCGGCTGCGCGATGCGCACGGGTTCGATGCGTTCAAGTTCCGGATCGGGGCCGAGGTGGGCCGCGACACCGACGAGTGGGAGGGGCGCACGGAGGAGATCGTGCCGACCATCCGCCGCGCGCTGAGGGACGAGGCGGCGCTGCTGGTCGATGCGAATTCCTGTTACTCGCCGGCGAAGGCGATCGAGGTGGGCAGGCTTTTGCAGGATCACGGGATCTCGCATTACGAGGAGCCCTGCCCCTATTGGGAGTTCGAGCAGACCAGGGCGGTGACCGAGGCGCTGGAGATCGATGTCTGCGGCGGCGAGCAGGATTGCATGATGGCCAACTGGAAGGGGATGGTCGACGGGCGGATCGTCGACGTTCTGCAGCCGGACGTGCTGTATATCGGCGGGATTGCCCGCACCCTGAGGGTGGCGCGGATGGCCGAGGCGGCGGGGATGCCGGTGACGCCGCATGCCGCGAACCTGTCGCTGGTGACGCTGTTCACGATGCACCTGCTGCGGGCGATTCCCTGCGCGGGCAAGTACCTGGAGTTCTCGATCGAGGGCGAGGATTACTATCCCTGGCAGGAGGGGCTGTTCCGCAACGACCCCTACGAGGTTGTCGACGGGCAGGTGACGGTGACGGAGGCGCCGGGCTGGGGGGTGGAGATCTGCCCCGACTGGCTGGACCGGGCGGCGTACCAGGTGAGCGAGGCGGGCTGAGGCCGGCCGGGCGCCGGACGGCGTTGCAACCTTGGGTTCATCCGGGCGGGGCGCGAGGCGGGTGTCGCCGCGCCCGCGCGGTGCCGATTCCGCTGCTGATTCCGGGGCCGGGAGGCGGCAGACCCCGACCTGCCGGGGGCGAAATGCCCGCGTTCCGGCGGTGACATGCCGATAAGTGCCTAGACAGACGGCAGGTATGTGCCAGCCTCGGCCACGTTTCGCTCAATTCCGCGGGTCCGGACGGATTTCCGTGAGATACCAGTTTTTTAGCCCCACAAAATGTGTAAACCGGACAAAAGCCTTGAGCCCGCGAGCCGTGTTCGCGACGGCTTGGAATCAGAACTGGACACTATCCCGCATGCGGACAGACCCTATCCATCTTACCCGACGTGGCGTGCTGCTTTCTTCCTCTGCCCTGATGCTCATGACCGCCGGCGGCGCGCTCTCGCAGGAGGCGACCGCCGACGAGACGGCGGAGCCGCCGGAGGATGACGGCGGCGCCTTCAGTTTCGAACGTCTTGTCGAGGAAATGCGCGCCGGCGCGCAGCGGGCGGACGAGCCGCACGCCGTCGAGAACAGCTTTCTCAACGATCTGAACTACGACGATTACCGGCTGATCCGGTTCGATCCGGAGCGGTCGCGATTCGGGGCGATCGACCACACGCGGTTCGAGCTGCACGCGTTTCACATGGGCTGGCTGTTCAACCGGCCGGTACATCTTTTCGAGGTCGCGAACGGCCGTGTCCGGCCGATGGAGTTCGACACCGACGATTTCATCTACGACCGAACGGTGCGCAAGAAGGTGCCGGAGCACACTGCCCTTCCGGGGGTGGCCGGGTTCCGGCTGCACAACCCGATCAACCGGCCCGACATCATGGACGAGCTGATCGCGTTCCAGGGCGCATCGTATTTCCGGGCGCTTGGGCGGGGGTCGACCTATGGCCTGTCGGCGCGCGGGCTGGCGGTGAATACCGGCTCGGACGTGAAGGAGGAATTCCCGCGGTTCACCCGGTTCTGGATCAGCCGGCCCGATCCGGGCTCGGACGTGATCACGGTCTGGGCGGCGCTGGAGAGCCCGTCGCTGACCGGGGCCTACGAGTTCGTCATCTCGCCCGGGCGGGACACGACGATGGACGTGCGGGCGCGGCTGTTCTTCCGCCGGGACATCGCCCAGCTGGGCGTGGCGCCGCTGACCTCGATGTTCCTGTATGGCGACCGCAACCGGGCGAAGTTCGACGATTTCCGACCCGCCGTGCATGACAGCGAGGGGCTGGCGATCGTGCGGGCGGACGGGCACCGGGTGTGGCGGCCGCTGTCGAACCCGCCGCGGCTGGCGTCGAGCTTCTTCAAGGAGGACACGCCGCGCAGTTTCGGCCTGTGCCAGCGCAACCGGGATTTCGACCATTACCAGGATGCCGCGGCGGTCTACGAGCGGCGTCCCTCCTGCATGGTGGAACCGATCGGCGACTGGGGGCGTGGCTCGATCCGGCTGGTGGAGATCCCGTCGGACCTGGAGATCAACGACAATATCGTCGCCTTCTGGGTGCCGGCCCAGCCGGCCCGGGCGGGCGAGGAGATGACCCTGCAATACCGGCTGCATTGGGGCGACCTTCCGCCCGAGGAAAACGGCGACCTGGCCTATGTCGTGGCGTCGCGCGCGGGTGTCGGCGGCGTGTCGGGTGTGGAGAACCAGGACGGCTCGCGAAAGTTCGTCGTGGATTTTTCCGGCGGTCCGCTGGAACATTTGCCGCCCGAAGCCGTTGAGGACCTGACGGTCGTCGCGTCGGCGGTCGGGGCACGTATTACTTCGCAAGTTCTTCATCGTATCGCCGGGAACAACATGTGGCGGCTGGTGCTTGACGTGATCGGCGAGGGAGAAGTTATCGAACTTTCGGCGCATGTAGAAGGTTACGGTCAAAAACTCACGGAAACATGGCTCTTTCAATGGCTTACGGAACAATAGCGACGGATGACGCGATCCTGCACGTGGGTGCGAGCGGCGGAGAGGTGGCTGTGCCCTTCGTCGGGCGTGGCTTCCCGGACGAAGCGTGCGCGCTGCCTGCCGCGCCGCTGCCGATGCCGACCCAGATGATCGAGGCCGATGCCGGCCTGCTTCACCGGCTGCTGCGGCGGCTGAGGGGCGGCGGTGCTGTGCGGCCCTCGATGGACGTGGGCGCCTGACCCGTCGCATGGGATCGCCGCGCGGGTCCATATCCGCAATCTACGCGTTGCGGACCGGAATGATCGTCACGAGCCTGCTGTGCGGGCTCGGGGCCTTTATCCTTTTCCTGGAATTCGGCGAGGCCACGGGCCTGACTTGGATCGACGTGTTCCGCGCGGTGCTGATCCTGATCTCGACCCTGTGGCTGGCCTGGGGCGCGACGCTGGCCTTTGTTGGCATGACGTCGCGCGCGCGGCCGCCCGAGGGGGTGGAGGATGCGCCGATCCGGGGGCGGACCTGTGTGCTGATGCCGGTCTACAACGAGAACCCCGAGGAGAGTTTTTCGCGGGTGGCGGCGATGGAGGCCTCGCTCAGGGAGATCGGTGATCCGGCGGAGATCCATTTCGCCATCCTGTCGGACACGCGCGACGAGGGCATTGCCGCGCAGGAGCGGGCGGTGTTCCGGCGGATGGTCGAGGAATGCGACGGCGTGGGCCGGTTCTTCTACCGGCGGCGCGAGAAGAACACCGGCAAGAAGGCCGGCAATATCGAGGATTTCATCACCCGGTCGGGGGCGGCCTATGATTATGCCGTGATCCTGGACGCGGATTCGCTGATGGAGGGGAAGACCATCCTGACGATGATCCGGCGGATGGAGGCGGAGCCGCAGCTTGGCCTGTTGCAGACGCTGCCGAAGATCATCCGGGCGGAATCGCATTTCGGGCGGGCGATGCAGTTCTCGGCCAGTTTCTTCTCGCCGGTCTTTGCCCGCGGCCTTGCCATGGTGCAGGGGCGGACAGGGCCGTTCTGGGGGCATAACGCGATCATCAACGTGCGGGCGTTCGCGCAGTCCTGCGGGCTGCCGGAACTGAAGGGCGCGCCGCCCTTCGGCGGGCACGTGATGAGCCATGATTATGTCGAGGCGGCATTGCTGGCGCGGAACGGGTGGATCGTGCGGCTGGATGACGACCTTGAAGGCTCGTTCGAGGAAGGGCCGGAGAATATCGTCGACCATGCCAAGCGCGACAGGCGCTGGTGCCAGGGGAACCTGCAGCACCTGCGGATCATCAGCGCGCCCGGGCTGAAGCCCTGGTCGCGTTTCGTGTTCGCGCAAGGCGTGATGGCGTTCATCGCGCCGCTGTTCTGGATGGGGTTCATCGCCGCGTCGATCGCGGCACCGCTTCTGGTGACGCCGCCGGATTATTTCCCCGTGCCCGGCTGGCCCTTCCCGCAATTCCCGCAATCGGCCGCGTCGATGGCGATCAGCCTTGCGATCGGGATCTTCGGGCTGCTGTTCCTGCCCAAGCTCCTGATCATGGCGCGCGCCATCCTGTCGGGCGAGGCCAAGCGGTTCGGCGGCCCGGGCCGGGTGTTCCTGTCGACGCTGGGCGAGCTGCTTCTGTCGTCGCTGACCGCGCCGGTGCTGATGATGTTCACCATCCGGTCGGTGCTGGAGGTGCTGATGCGGCGCGACGGGGGCTGGCCCACGAACAACCGGGGCGATGGCATCCTGCAATGGCCGGAGGCGTTCGCCGCCTCGTGGTGGATCATCGTGACGGGCTGTGGCGGGCTGTTCGCCGCGTGGTTCCTGACGCCGGAGCTGTTCCTGTGGCTGCTGCCGGTGGGGGTGCCGATGATCCTTGCGCCGGCGCTGCTGCGCTGGGGGTCGCTGCCGTCGCTGGGCAAGCTGATGATCACGCCGGCCGAGCAGTCGCCGCAACGGGTGATCCAGCTCTACGATGCCGTGCTGGCGCGCTGGGGCGTCGATGCGCAAAGCTCTATCCCGGTGGTGCCGCTGCGCCTGCCGGAGAAGGACGGGGTGAAGGTGTGAGGCCTCAGGCGCCGCGCTGCCAGGGCGTTGTGGGGTAATCCGCCTCGCCCTGGGGTTCGTGGAAGGCGAGGATGCGGCTGACGTAATCGAGGAAATCCGTCTGTTCCTGCGCGGCCAGTGGCGAGAGCAGGTAGTGCTGGCTTTCGGTGATGCGGTCGCGGAGCCGGGCGAGCAGCTGGGCGCCGTCCTCGGTGATGTCCACCACGCGCGAGCGGCGGTCGGTTTCCTTGACCGAGCGGCGGACGAGGCCGCGCTTTTCCAGACGGCGCAACACGTCGCCGGTGGTGGAGGCGTCGAGATAGGCGAGCGCGGCGATGGCGGTCTGGTCGAGTTGCCGGTTCTGGGCGAGGATCTGCAGGATGGTGTACTGGACCGGCGTGATCTCTGCCGTCTCGAGCGTTTCGTGGAACAGCGAAATGGCCACCTGTTGCAGCCGGCGGATCATGAAGCCGGGCTGTTCGGGCAGTTTGCGGATGGTCATGCTTTGGCCATGGGCGGTTCCGGGTGTCCTGTGACGAGAGCATTCGGGCCGGGGTCTGTCAACCGCTCCCTCCGCCGAGATCGCCGGTCTGGAGCATGCCGGAGGCGAGGTAGCCGCCATCGACCGGCAGGGTGATGCCGTTGATGTAGCGCGCCTCTTCGGAGAGCAGGAACAGGATGGCGGGCGTGATGTCATCGACGCCGGCCAGTGTGCCCGCCGGGATCATCGGCAGGACAGAGGCGCGCGTGGCCTCGGTGTAGAGGTCTTCGGTCATGGCGGTGACGGTCGGGCCCGGGGCCACGGCGTTGGCGGTGATGCCGGCGCGGCCGAACTCGAGGGCGAGCTGGCGGGTGAGGCCTATGATGGCCGCCTTGGAGGTGCCGTAGGCGCCCCGGCCGATGCCCGCGCGGTAGCCCGAAACGGAGGAAAGGCTGACGATGCGGCCGTAGCGGTTGGCGCTCATCGCCACGGCGGCGCGGCGGCCGCAGAGGAAGCTGCCGCGCACATTGACGTCGAGCACTTTAGAGAAGGTGTCGCCGGACATCTCGGCCATGGGGGCGACCTGAAGGATGCCGGCGCTGCTGACGAGGCCGGTGATCGGGCCGGCCCAGTCTTCGGCGCGGGTGAAGGCGGCGTCGACGGAGGCCTCGTCGGTGACGTCGAGGGTGAGGCCAAGGGCCTGCCCCCCTGCCCCGGTGACCTGGGAGACGGTGGCGGCGACGCGCGCCTCGTCGATATCGGCGACGGCGACGGGCACGCCTTGAGCGGCCAGCGCGATGGCCGTGGCCTGCCCGATGCCAGAGCCGCCGCCGGTGATTACGGTGACGCCTTGCTTGAAGGTGAACATGATCCGGTGCCTCTTGTTGTCAGGCCGGGACGGTCGCGTCGCGGACCATGTAGCCCTTGGTGGCGAAGGTGCCGTTTTCCTTGCGGAATTGCGACATGTAGTCGGGCCAGATGGCGGTGAGCTTGCCGCTGCGGGGGTGGAGGTACCAGCTTTGGCAGCCGCCCGCGATCCAGACCGTGCGTTCGGCGCGGTCGTGGATGGACTTGACGTAGGCGGCCTGGGCCTCGCGGTCGGGTTCGATGACCTTGTCGCCTTCGAAGAGATACTGGAGCGCGCCGCGGATGTACTCGATCTGGGTTTCGACCATGTAGATCATCGAGCCGGCGCCGAGGCCGGTGTTGGGGCCGAGCATCATGAAGAAGTTCGGGTAGCCGTGGACGGTTGTGCAGGCATAGGCCTGTCCGCCGTCCTGCCACTGGTCGGAGAGGCGGCCCGTCTTGCCGTGGATGACCTCGGCGATGGGCAGCTCGGTCGCCTCGAACCCGGTGGCGAGGATCAGCATGTCGAGCTCGACATGGGTGCCGTCGGTAAGGACGACGCCGGTTTCGTCGATGCGGTCGATGCCGGTGGTCTCCAACGTCACGTTCTCGCGCTGGATGGCGGGGTAGTAGTCGTTCGAAATCAGGATGCGCTTGCAGCCGACGGAATAGGGCGGGGTGAGCTTTTCGCGCAGGTCGGGGTCGGCGACCTGGTCTTCGAGGTGGCCGCGCGACATCTCCTCGATCTGGGCGAGGAAGGCAGGGATCTGCAAGCGCTGGGGGAAGCGGCTTTCGTTGCCCCAGAAAAGCTCCTTGCGGAAGTCCTGCAGCACCTCGGGGAAGCGGGCGAACATGCCCTTCTGCGCCTCGGAATAGGGGGCGTCGCGGCGTGGGACGATATAGGGCGCCGTGCGCTGGAAGACGGTGAGGTGCGAGACGTCGGGGGCGATTTCCGGCGCGATCTGGATCGAGGAGGCGCCGGTGCCGATGATGCCGACGCGTTTGCCGGTGTAGTCGTAGTCGTGATCCCATTGCGAGGAGTGCATCATCTTGCCGGTGAAGCTGTTCAGCCCCTCGATATCGGGCATGGCGAGGTCGGAGAGGTGGCCGGTGGCCGAAACCAGCGCGCGGGCGCGGTAGGTGCCGGTGGTGGTCTCGACCTGCCAGAGGTCGTCGGCCTCGATCCACTCGGCGCGGGTGACGGTGGTGCCGAAGCGAACCTTGGGATAGATGCCTTCGTCTTCCGCCGTGTCCTGCAGGTATTTCAGGATTTCCGGCTGCTTGGAGTAGGTGCGGCTCCAGTGCGGGTTGGGGCGGAAGGAATAGGAATAGAGGTGCGAGAAGACATCGCAGCCCGCACCCGGGTAGTGGTTGTCGCGCCATGTGCCGCCGACGTCCTGGCCGCGTTCGAGCATCAGGTAGTCGCGGTTCCCCTCGCGTTCGAGGATGACGGCGAGGCCGAGGCCGGAGAAGCCGGTGCCGACGATCAGGACCTCGGCATCGACCTGCTGTTTCGGGGTGGTGGTCTGAATGTTCATGGGGACCTCGGGTGTGGGCTCAGGCATGGATGGGGGCGTGGACGGTGCCGGGCGCGTCGCGCTCGGGCTCGTCGATGAAGTCGCGGATCAGCATCAGCAGGTGCGAGGGGCGTTCATGGGCCACGGCGTGGCCCGACGGCACCTCGGCGAAGCGGGCATTCTCGATCGCGCCGAAGAGCAGCTTGGAATGGTAGATGGGCACCATCTGGTCCTGCGTGCAGCCGATGACGAGGGTGGGCGCGGTGATGTTGGCGACCGCGTCGGTGATGTCGACGGTGCGGTTGAAGACCATCTTGGCGTAGCGGTCGGAGCCGTCGCCGATCCTGGCGACCAGCGCGTCAACCTCGCCGGGCAGGCGCATGGTGAGGAAGGCATGGCTGAAGGCCGTCATGACCATGAAGCCGGGCATGGCGGCGCTTTTCTCCTCGTGCAGCTTGAACCAGACGTCGTAGCGCAGGTGCTGGTGGATGTCGGTCTTGATCCAGCCGGCGATGAGGGTGAGGGACTTGACGATCTCGGGCGTGGTGCCGGCGAGGTGGGCGGCGATGACGGCGCCGAAAGAGCAGCCGGTCAGGTGGACCGGGCCGTCGCAGAGGGCGGCGATGACGGCGCGGGCCTGATCGGCGTAGGTGTCCGCGGTGGCGCCGTCGGTGTCGACGAAGTCGAAGGCCACGACGCGGCGGCCGTCGGCGAGCATCGGGAAGAGCGCCCAGTAGGTGCTCTGGGCCGAGCCGCTGGTGCCGTGCAGGAGCACGATCGTATCCTCGCCCCGCCGGTGCGGCGCGGAATCGTAGGTGCGGATGGTGAGCCCGTCATGGGTGATCTCGCCGTCCACGACATCGGATGTGAATGCCATTCTCCCCTCCCCCGGCCGGTCTGACCGGATAATCATGAGTATACTTAGTATTATCGTAATCCGTTGCAATACCCCTTGTCAACCGGGCGTTTCGGCCGGGATCGGACGGTCGGGATTACGGGAGTGCGGGGTCGGACGGAACTTGCCGGGGGCACGTGGCCCCCGGCGGTTTCACTGTCCGTCTCCTGGCCTGCCTCAGGCGATGTCGGCGGGGAGCACGTTTTCGGGCAGGTTCTGGTAGCAGACCGGCCGCAGGAAGCGGCGGATCGAGAGGGTGCCGACGGATGTGGCGCCGAAATTGGTCGAGGCCGGGTAAGGCCCGCCATGCACCATGCTGTCGGAGACCTCGACGCCGGTGGGGAAGCCGTTGGCCAGAAGCCGGCCGGCCTTGCGTTCGAGGATCGGCAGCAGCGCGCGCGCCGCGCCGGCGTCGCCGTCATCCATGTGCAGCGTGCAGGTGAGCTGGCCGCGCAGGCTGCTTGCCACCTGTTTCATCTGGTCCATGTCGGCCACGCGGACCACAAGGCCGAGCGGGCCGAAGACCTCTTCGCCCAGTTCCTCGTTCTCGAGCCACGTGGTGCCGTCGGTCTCGTAGAGGTAGGGCGTGGCGTTGCGCTGGTCGCAGGTGGAGGTGAGCACCTCCTGCACGCCCTTGGAGGCGGCGACGCGGTCGCGCCCGTCGCGATAGGCCTTGGCGATACCGTCGGTCAGCATGACCTGCGGCCCGGTGCCGGCCAGCGCGTCCTTGGCGGCATTGGTGAAGGCGTCGGCCTCCGGCCCGTCGAGGACGATGGCGATGCCGGGGTTGGTGCAGAACTGGCCCGCGCCCATGGTGAGCGAGCCGGCCCAGCCTTCGCCGATCGAGGCGCCGCGGGCGGCGACGGCCTCGGGCAGGAGGAACATCGGGTTGACCGAGCCCAGCTCGCCGAAGAAGGGGATGGGCTCGGGGCGTTGGGCGCAGAGGTCGAAGAGCGCGCGGCCGCCGGCGAGGGAGCCGGTGAAGCCCACGGCCTTGATCAGCGGGTGCTGCACGAGGGTCTGGCCGACCTGCCGGTTGCCGCCCTGCACGAGGCTGAAGGTGCCCTTGGGCATGTTGCACTTGCCAATGGCGGCGTGAATGGCCTCGGCGACGATCTCGCCCGTGCCGGGGTGGGCGCCGTGGCCTTTCACCACGACGGGGCAGCCGGCGGCCAGCGCGGCGGCGGTGTCGCCCCCGGCGGTGGAGAAGGCCAGCGGGAAGTTCGACGCGCCGAAGACGGCAACCGGGCCGATGGGCCGCTGCATCATCCGCAGGTCGGGGCGCGGCGCAGGGGCGCGGTCGGGAAGCGCCTCGTCATGGCGGCGGTCGAGGTAGTCGCCCTTACGGATATGCTCGGCGAAGAGGCGGAGTTGGCCGGTGGTGCGGCCGCGCTCGCCCTGCAGGCGGGCCTCGGGGAGGCCGGATTCGGAGGTGCCGATCTCGGTGATCTCATCGCCGCGCGCCTCGATCTCGTCGGCGATGGTGTCGAGGAAGGCGGCGCGCTCTTCCCGGGTGGTGTAGCCGTATGTTGTGAACGCCTCCTCGGCGGCCTTCGCGGCCTGATCGACAAGCTGGGGGTTGCCCACCGAGAAGCTGTGCGCCTCGCCGCTGGCGGGCTCGGAGGTGAAGGTGTCATCCGTGGCGATCCACTCGCCGGCGATCAGGTGCTTGCCATGCGGTTTGAAGGTCATGCGGTGTCCTTTGGGGTTATTCGGTGGGTTGTTGTGGCGCGGCGCGGGCCGTTAGCGGCCTGTCTTCTTGCGCCACGCGTCGAATTTCTGCTGGTTCTCCTCCTTCGTGCAAGGGTAGAGCCCGATGATCGGCGCGCCACCCTCGACCTCTTCCAGCACGAAATCCTCGAAGGTTTCCATCCCCGTGCATTCCTCGGCGATCTCGTCGGCGAGGTGGGCGGGGATGACCATCACGCCGTCGCGGTCGCCCACCAGCACGTCGCCGGGGAAGACGGCCGCATCGCCGCAGGCGATCGGCACGTTGATGTCGAGCGCCTCGTGCAGGGTGAGGTTGGTGGGGGCCGAGGGGCCGGCGCAATAGGCGGGCATGGCCAGTTCGCCGATGCCGTGGGCGTCGCGGAAGCCGCCGTCGGAGACGATGCCCGCCGCCCCGCGCTTGGCCAGCCGGGTGACGAGGATCGAGCCGGCGGTGGCGGCGCGGGCGTCCTTGCGGGCGTCCATCACCAGCACGTGGCCCTCGGGGCAGGTTTCGACCGCCACGCGCTGGGGGTGGTCGGCATTGCGGAAGACAGTGATCGGGTTGCGGTCTTCGCGGGCCGGGATGTAGCGCAGGGTGAAGGCGGGGCCGACCATGTTCTCGTCCTTGGGGCTCACCGGCGTGACCCCCTGGATGAACTGGTTGCGCAGGCCGCGCTTGAAGAGGGCGGTGGCGATGGAGGCGGTCGAGACCTTTTTCAGCTTGGCGCGGGTCTCGTCGGAGAGCGTGTGTTCGGTCATGGGGGGTCCTTCAGAAGATGTCGGGTTCGCCGGCGGTGCGGCCGAAATCGGATTGCAGGAAGTCGAAGTCGCAGCCCTGGTCGGCCTGCGTGACGTGTTGCAGGAACATCCAGCCGTAGCCGCGTTCGAACCTGGGTTTGGGGAGTGTGAGGGCCTTGCGGCGGGCGTCCAGTTCCGCTTCGTCGACCAGCATGTCGAGGCGGCGATTTGCCAGGTCGAGGCGCACGGTGTCGCCGGTTTTCAGGAGGGCCAGCGGCCCGCCGACGTGGCTTTCGGGCGAGACGTGCAGGACGCAGGCACCGTAGGAGGTGCCGGACATGCGGGCATCGGAGATGCGCAGCATGTCGCGGTGGCCCTGCTTGATCAGCGCCTTGGGGATCGGCAACATGCCCCATTCGGGGAAGCCCGGCCCGCCCTGCGGCCCGGCGTTGCGCAGGACCATGACGTGATCGGGGGTGATGTCGAGGGTGTCGTCATCGACGGCCTTCTTCATCTCGGGGTAGCTGTCGAAGACCAGCGCGGGGCCTTCGTGGTTGTAGAATTTCGGGTCGCAGGCCGCAGGCTTGATGACAGCGCCGGAAGGGCAGAGATTGCCCTTGAGGACCGCCAGCGAGCCCTCGTGGTAGACCGGGTTCGAGAGCGGGCGGATGACGTCGTCATTGTAGACTTCGGCGCCTTCGAGGTTCTCGCCCATGGTATTGCCGGTGACGGTCAGGGCCGAGGTATCGAGCATCTCCTCGATCTGCTTCATCAGGGCGCGGAGGCCGCCGGCGTAGTAGAAATCCTCCATCAGGTAGTCCTTGCCCGAGGGGCGGACATTGGCGATGAGCGGCGTGGTGCGGCCGAGCCCGTCGAGATCTTCGAGCTGCATGTCCACACCGGCACGGCGGGCCATGGCGATGAGGTGGACCACGGCATTGGTCGAGCAGCCGGTAGCCATGGCGACGATGGCCGCATTGCGGCAGGCCGCGTCGGTGATGATGCGGTCGGGAGTGAGGTCTTCCCACACCATGTCGACGATGCGCCGCCCGCAGGCCGCCGACATGCGCTGGTGCCCGCTATCGACCGCCGGGATCGAGGAGGCGCCCGGAAGGGTGAGGCCCATGGCGTCGGCGATGGCGGTCATGGTCGAGGCGGTGCCCATGGTCATGCAGGTGCCGGCCGAGCGGGCGATGCCGCCCTGCACGCCGCGCCATTCCTCGTCGGAGATGTTGCCGGCGCGGCGCTCGTCCCAGTATTTCCAGGCGTCCGAGCCGGAGCCGAGGATCTTGCCGGCGTAATTGCCGCGCAGCATCGGGCCGGCGGGCAGGTAGATCATCGGCACGCCGGCCGAGATCGCCCCCATCACCAGCCCCGGCGTGGTCTTGTCGCAGCCGCCCATCAGCACCACGCCGTCGAGCGGGTGCGAGCGGATCATCTCTTCCGTCTCCATCGCCAGCATGTTGCGGTAGAGCATCGAGCTTGGCTTGGTGAAGCTTTCGTCGACCGAGAGCGAGGGCATTTCCACGCCGAAGCCGCCCGCCTGGGTGATGCCGCGTTTGACGTCCTTCACCCGGTCGCGGAAGTGGGAATGGCAGGTGTTGAGCTCGGACCAGGTGTTCAGCACGCCGATCACCGGGCGGTCGCGGAAATCCTCCTCGTCGTAGCCGAGCTGCATCATCCGCGAGCGGTGGCCGAAGCTGCGCAGGTCGTCGGGGGCGAACCAGCGGGCCGAGCGCAGGGTTTGCGGGTCTTTCTTGGTCATCGGGTCACCCTGTGAAGCTGAAACTGTACCAGATCACGGCGGCCGCCACGGCCAGCCCGACGAGGTCGGGCCAGTTGCCGAAATGGTGCGAGTCGCCGATCTCCTCTGCCGTGAAATGGGCCGCGTCGATCTCTTCGTCCTGGCGGGTCAGATCGGGGTCTTTGTCCTGTGACATGGGGACGGTCCTCCTCAATCAAGCATGTTGGGCAGCCACATCGCGATCTCCGGGATGAAGAGCACGAGGGCGAGGCCGATGGCCTGCAGCGCGATGAAGGGCAGCACGGCGACGAAGATGTCCTGAAGCTCGACGCCTTTTGGCGCCACGGATTTCAGGAAGAAGCAGGCTGGCCCAAAGGGCGGCGACAGGTAGTAGATCTGGATGTTCATGGCGAAGAGCACGCCGAACCAGACCGGGTCGAAGCCGAGATCGACCACCACCGGCGCGAAGATCGGGACGGTGATGAAGATGATCGCGATCCATTCCAGGAAGGTGCCGAGCACCATGACGATCAGCATCATCACCAGCACGATCATGATCGGCGCCATGTCGAGCCCGGTCAGCACGCCGCGCAGGAAGTCGCCCCCGCCGATGCGGTTGTAGATCCCGATCAGCGAGACCGCGCCCAGCACCAGCCAGATGATCGAGCCCACGGTCAGCACCGTCTGGCGCATGGCGTCGCGCGCCATGGTCCAGTTGAGCTCCTTGCGGATGCCGGCGACGACCAGCGCGCCGACCGCGCCGATGGCGGCGGCCTCGGTTACCGTGGCGATGCCGGAATAGATCACCCCCAGCACCGTGAAGATCAGCGCGGCGGGCAGGAGGATGCCCTTGAGGAACTTCAGGCGCTGGAAGAACGGCAGGCCGGTTTCCGGGATGTCGTAGATCGGCGCCATCTCGGGGCGGAGCCGCACGCGCACCAGGATATAGGTGATGTAGAGCGAGGCCAGCATGATGCCGGGAATGGCGGAGGCCGCGAAGAGCTTGGTGATCGAGACCTGGGCCGCCAGCCCGTAGACGATGAGCACGACCGATGGCGGAATGAGCGTGGCGAGCGCGCCCGCGGCACAGATGATGCCGATGGAGAGCTTCTTGTCATAGCCCAGCCGCAGCATCTGCGGCAGCGCGATCAGGCCCAGCATGACGATCTCGCCGCCCATGATGCCGGACATGGCGGCCAGCAGCACGGCCACGACACAGGTCTGTACGCCGACCGAGCCGCGGAAGCGGCCGCCGGCGATGGCCATCGAGTCGAAGAGCGACTTGGCGATGCCGGATCGTTCCAGCACGTTGGCCATGAAGACGAAGAACGGCACCGCGATAAGCTCGTACTTGTGCAGCACCTCGCTCACGTTGGCGGCGACGATGAAGAAGCCGGCGCGTTCGCCGAAATAGAGGATCGCCGTGACCAGCGAGACGGTCAGCGTGGTGATGCCGAGCGGCACGCCCACGGCCATTAGGCCGAGAAGTGCGACGACGATCAGGAGTGTGATCAGTTCAATGCCCACCGGTCACGTCCTTCTCGGTGTTGTGGAACCAACGGATGATGTTGGCCAGCAGTTGTGCCATGTAGAGGCCGCAGCCCACGACGATCAGCACCTTGAGGTATGTCGGCTGGGGCGAGTTGAAGGCGGTGCCGGAATGTTCGGTCCGGCCCAGCACCTTGACCGCCGGCCCCCAGAGCGCCATCGCCAGCACGAGGATCGCGCCGAAGGCGATGCAGAGCTGGGCGAGGCGGAAGTAATGCCAGACCCGCGGGCTGACCAGCAGCTCCATCATGGTGATCGAGATGTGGCGGTTGCGCTGGGTGACGTAGCCCACGGACAGCACCCAGACGGTGGCGCAGAGGGTCATCGCCAGTTCGGTCGACCAGACCGTCGGGCTGTCGAAGCCGTAGCGCAGCACGACCTCGAGCGCCGAGACCGCGATGCAGGTGAAAAAGAGGGTGGAACAGGCATGGCCGATGAAGACGCTGAACCGGTCCATCACCTCGGCATAGCCCGCGAGCAGGCGTTTCATGGGGTCTCTCCCGTTGGCGTCGGAAAGCGGCGGGGCGGCGTACGTGACGCCGCCCCGGCAAGAGCGGAGATTACTCTTTGAAGAGACCGATCTCAGTCATGTAGGAGATGTGCGCGTCGAGCGCTTCCTGCGCGAGATCGGATTTCTCGGCGTAGGCTTCCCATTCCTTGCGGGCGACTTCGCGAAGCTGGTCGCGGTCTTCCTGGGCCCAGTCGATTACCTCGATATCGTCGGAGGCGTCGTCACGCTCGGCCAGTTCCTTGTCGAGCTTGGTGACCTCGTCGGCCATGGCGTACATCGCCTCGTACCACCAGGTGCGCAGCGCTTCCTGGTCCTGCTCTTCCAGCCCTTCCCAGACCTCGCGGTTCACGGTGAACTGCATGGCGGGCATGGAGTGGATGCCGGGGTAGAGCGGGTACGGCGCCACGTCGTGCAGGCCGGTCGCGTCGTTGTTCACGTAGGCCGAGGCGTCGGCGGCATCGACGATGCCCTTTTCAAGCGCGCCGAAGACCTCCGAGAAGGGGATCGCGACGGGCGAGGCACCGGCGGCCTGGAAGACGGCGGCGGCCAGCCCCTCGGGCGAGCGGATCTTCTTGCCTTCGAGGTCTTCGAAGGTGCGGATCGGTTCGCGGGCGACGAGCGCCTCGCGCGAGTACGGCCCGCAGGCCACGACCTTGACCTCGCCGCCGGTGATGGCGTCTGCGGCCTTCTGCATCATCTCCTCGCCCGGGCCTTCCTCGCAGAAGCCGATCATCTGCTGGGGCGTGTCGTAGCCCGAGATCAGGTCGCCCAGCAGGGCGAAGGCGGGTTCCTGGCCGGAGAAGTAGTTGACGGAGGTGAAGTCGCCGTCGAGCGCGCCGGCGGCCACCGCCTCGGGCGTGTCGCGGGCGGGCACGACCGAGCCGTTGGGCGTCAGCACGATGGAGATGCGGCCCTCGGTCATTTCCTCGATCTTCGGCAGCCATTCGTCGGTGATGTACTTGGTCGAGAAGTCACCGGCGTTGAAAGAGGTCTGGATGTTGAGCGTGTCGGCATGGGCCAGCCCGGCCAGCATCGAAACGGACGCGGCCAGCGTGGCGGTTCTGGAAAAGGTCATTATGGTCCTCCCTGAAAATCACCGGGGGCCTCCCCCCGCGGCTGATTGATGTACTAATATATTAGTGTAATGTTGGCAAGCGAAGCTTATGTTGCCACCGACCCGGAAAAGAGGCTTAACGGAACCTGATGACCGAAACGCCTGACGTGCCTAGGAAAATTGCCGCCTCCCCTGCCCCGCCCGGCCGGCCGATCAAGCGCGGCTCGGCCAGTGCACAGATCCACGATGCGTTGCGCGACCGAATCGTCGCGCTGGAATTCGCGCCGGGCGCCTTCCTGTCACGGTCGGAAATTGCCGCCTATTACGGGGTCAGCCAGACGCCGGTGCGCGACGCGATGATGCGGCTGGAGGAGGAAGGGCTGCTGATCATCTATCCGCAGTCCAAGACGCTGGTGTCGAAGATCGACGTGGCCCATGCGCAGGAGACGCAGTTCCTGCGCCTGTCGATCGAGCTGGAAGTGACGCGGCGGCTGGCGCGGGAGAGCGCTGCCAACCGGATCGGCCGGGCGCGGACCTGCCTGTCCTTGCAGCGGGCGGCGCTCGAGACCGGCGACCTTGACGAGTTCGCGCGGCTGGACCGCGAGTATCACAGCGCCCTTTACGAGGCCGCCGGCGTGGCCAACCTGTGGCAGATCGTGACCGCGCGGTCGGGCCATATCGACCGGCTGCGCAAGCTGAACCTGCCCGATCCGGGGAAATCGACCTCGATCCTTTCGTGCCATGAACGCATCCTCGCGGCCATCGAAGCCGGCGATGTGCCCGGCGTCGAGGCGGTGGTGCGCGAGCACCTGTCGGGCACGCTGTCGCAGGTGCCGAAGATCACCGAGAAATATCCGCAGTATTTCTGAAAGTGCCCAATGGGCTGGTCAGGTCGGGGTGACGCGCACCTGTATCCCCTCGCCCCCGTCGTGCCATTCCGGCCGCGACTCGATCCAGTTGGAAAACCGGGTTTGCAGCTCGTCCAGCAGCCAGACCGCCGCCGGGCCGGGGGGCTGGTCAAGCTTGTGCGCGGTGTAGAGCGGGAAGCGCAGGGGCCTGCCGCGGTGAATGGCGATCCGGAGTTCGCTGAGATCGCCGTTCTCGATATGCGGCCAGGCCAGGTGGGTGGGCATCACGCACCAGCCGAAGCCGTTGAGCACGAAGTCGAGGCGGTTGAACTGGTCGATGAAGCTCCAGGTGCGTTCGCTCATGACCACGCCCCGGAAACGGCGTGTACGGTCGGTGAGGGTCAGCTGCACGTGCTCGTCAAGCTGCGCCTGCGTGATCGGCGCGCCGATGCGCGAGAGCGGGTGGCGCGAGCTGGCGACGACGGAAATCGGAACGTTGCCGAAGAATTCCATCTGCACGCCCGGCATCCCGTCGCGGGCAGGCGAATAGATCGCGAGCCCGGCATTGCCTTCCTGCAGGGATTGTTCGGGCGCGCCCAGCCCCTCGCCGTAGAGCGTGACCGAGACCGAGGGGTATTCCTCGTGAAAGGATTTCAGCGCGCCGATGAGCACGTCGTTGGGAAAGACCTGTTCGATGGCGATGCTGATCTCGGGCTCGGCCACCGTGGCGATGCTGCGGGCGCGGGCGCGCAGGGCGTCGACCCCGCCGATCACGCGGCGGGCGTCGATCAGGATCGCCTCGCCCGCGTCGGTCAGGCGGGGGAGTTTCTGGCTCCGGTCGAAAAGCTTGAGTTCCAGCGCGTCCTCGAGCGACTGGATGGATTGGCTCACGGCCGATTGCACGCGGTTGAGCTTGCGGGCGGCGGCGGAAAAGCTGCCGCATTCGGCGACGGCGGCCAGCATGTGGAGCTGGTCTATGGTGACCCGGTTCAGCATACCCGTCCTCCCTCAACGCGGCTTACCGACGGGCGCTAGTATACCAGACCATCTGGTTCTGGCCAGAAAAAGCCGTCGAAGGCATCAGGTCCCGTGATACTTATCCCTCGGTGGTGTGGACCCGTTCAGAACCCGTAGAGACGGGCGGGATTGGCCACCAGAACGGCCTCGCGCTGTGCCTCGGAGAGGCCCCAGTCGGCCAGAAGGTCGATGAGGCGGGCGTCATCCGGCATGGTGTCGTCGGTCTCGGTGGGGTGCGGCCAGTCGGAACCCCAGAGCAGGCGGTCTGTGCCCTGCGCGATGACTGCCCGTGCCAGCGGGGCGACATCCGCGTAGTCGGGCTTGCCGGCCTTCGAGATGTGGTAGGCACCCGATAACTTGACCCAGACATTCGGCTGTGCCGCCAGCCGCAGGAGGGCCTGATGGGCCGGGTGGTCGAGGGCGATACACTCGGAATACCGGCCCATGTGGTCGATCACCACGGTACAGGGCAGATCGGCGATGAGGTTCTCCCGGTCGGGCAGTTCCAACCCGTCGAGCTGGACCTGAAGGTGCCAGCCGGTGCCCTTGATCCGCGCGGCCATGACCGGCAGGTCGGACCACTCGGTCATGCTGCCCGCCATCTGGTGATAGCGCAGGCCCCGTGCACCCTTGTCCCAAAGCGCCGCGAGATCGGCGTCGGAGATGTCGGTGGGCACGGTGACGACGGCGCGGGCGCTGTCACCGATACGCGCGATGGCGTCGAGGATGCAGCGGTTGTCGAAGCCGTAGGTCACCGGCTGGACAACGATCATGCGGTCGAGCCCGAGCCGGTCCTGCACGGCGCGGTAGTCTTCCGGCAGGTGGTTCGGCGGAAAGAGCCACGCCTTGGGCGAGGCCGGGTAGCTGTCGTCGTAGAAATGCATGTGTGTGTCGCAGGCGCCGGAGGGCACGGCGATTTTCGGGCGGGTCATGTCGGTGCTGGCCATAGGTTCAGGCCATCACGTTTTCGGCGAAGGTCTTGCCGGTGTATTCCGTCCGGTAGATTCCCTTTTTCTGCAGGATCGGTACGACCTGGTCGACGAAATCCTCGACGCTGCGGTTGCTGGTCGTGGGGGTGATGTTGAAGCCGTGGCAGCCGCTGGAGCGCCAGAGGGTTTCCAGCTCGTCCGCGACCTGTTCGGGCGTACCGACGAGCTGGGGCATGCCGGTGGAGGCGCCGAACATGCGGGCGGCGTCGCGCACCGTGGCGTCGCCGTCGCCTGCCATGTTGGCGAGCGCCATCAGCATCCCCTGCGAGGCCTCGGTGGTGTTGTCGGCCAGGCGGGAATCCAGCTCGAGCCGGCTGAAATCGACGCCCATGGTGCCGGACATGCGGTTGAGGGCGGCGTCGATGGGGATGCGGTCGGCCATCTCCTTTTGGTGGGCTTTCGCCTCTTCCTCGGTGCCGCCGAGCACACACTGGATGCCGAAGGTGACCTTGGGGGTGTCCTTGCGGCCCTCGGTTTCCGCCGTCTCGCCCAGCTTCTTCACGAATCTCGTCATGGCCGAGGCCTGCGGCTGGATGGCGAAGACCACGTCGGCATGCTTCAGGGCGAATTTCTGGCCCCGGCCGGAGGAGCCCGCCTGGAACAGCACCGGGCGGCCCTGCGCCGATGGCAGCACGGGGGGCACGCCGCGGCAGCGGAAATAATCGCCCTTGAAGTCGATCACGTCGATCTTTTCCGGGTCGGCATAGAGCCCCTTCTCCCGGTCGGCGAGGATCGCGCCCGGCTTGATGCCGTTCCAGAGCGCATAGCAGACATCCATGTATTCGTCGGCGTGGTCATAGCGCTCGTCATGCTGAAGCTGCTCGGCGCCCAGCGCGCGGTGTTCGGCACGCAGGTGGCCCGAGACGATGTTCCAGCCGACACGCCCGCCGCTCATGTAATCGAGGGTCGAGAGGCGGCGGACGGTGGTATAGGGGTGGCTGCCGGAGGTGGAGAGGGTCAGCGCGAGGCCCAGGTGCTCGGTTTCGGCCAGCATCACCCCCATCAGCGCCATCGGGTCGTGGCTGGGCCAGCAGACGCCGTAGCGGACGTAGTCGTCGAGGCTGTCGCGGTACCAGTCGTAGCCGCCGGGGGTGTCGGCGAAGAACGCCGCGTCGAAGCAGCCGCGTTCGAGGGTGCGGGCAAGCCCCTTCCAGTGATCGAACGATGCCATCCCGTCAAGCCGCCCGTCTTCCGGATCGGCCCAGCTCATGGCGCTGTGGTTGATCGGGCTGTGCATGTAGAAGCCGATCAGGTGCATTTGCTCAC
>Ga0189287_100094_pt1 | contig 80273 bp, 59 predicted proteins | sample UW86minimetaG_FD_130319 | JGI IMG/M metagenome (GOLD analysis project Ga0189287, IMG submission 130319) | Marine microbial communities from the Costa Rica Dome - UW86 mini metaG | ecosystem: Environmental > Aquatic > Marine > Oceanic > Photic zone | place: Costa Rica: the Eastern Pacific...
CCAGCAGGTTGGCGGCCTGGAATGCTTCCCGGTGACCGGCGAGCTCACCTACGGGCTTGAGCGGATCGCCATGTACCTGCAGGGCGTCGACAGCGTGTACGACCTGGTCTGGACCGAGGGACCGGACGGTGTGGTCACCTACGGTGACGTGTTTCACCAGCAGGAAGTGGAGATGTCCACCTACAACTTCGAGCACGCTGACACCGAGTTCCTGTTTCATAGCTTTGATGTTCACGAGCGGGAGAGCGCACGGCTGATCGAAGCCGGCCTGGCCCTGCCAGCCTATGAACAGGTTCTCAAGGCCTCCCATACTTTTAACCTGCTGGACGCCCGCCACGCCATCTCGGTTACCGAGCGTCAGCGCTTCATCCTGAGGGTTCGCACCCTGGCTCGTGCCGTCGCCCAGGCGTACTTCGACAGCCGTCGCTCGCTTGGCTTCCCGCTCGCCCCCGAGGCGTTGCGCAAGGAAGTCCTTGCCGCCGCTGAGGCCGCCGACGACAAGGCGAAAAGCAAGAAGGGCAAGAAAGCGAAGAAGGCACAGCAGGAACAGGGGAACGCATAACCATGGCAACACAGGATTTTCTGGTCGAACTGGGCACCGAAGAGCTGCCCCCCAAGGCCCTCAAGCCGCTGTCTGACGCCTTCACCCAGGGCATTGCCCGGGGCCTGGAAGAAGCGGGCATCGAATTCGGCAAGGTTGAAGCCTTTGCCGCTCCGCGCCGCCTGGCCGTGCGCATCCGGGATCTGGCTGACTCCCAGCCGGACAAGTCCGTTGAAAAACGTGGCCCTGCCGTCAAGGCAGCGTTCGACGATGCCGGCAATCCGACCCGCGCGCTGACCGGCTTTGCCACCTCTCTGGGCGTAACCCCGGACCAGCTCGACACCCTGGAAACCGACAAGGGTGCCTGGGTGGTCTACCGCACGGTCGAGCAGGGCAAGCCCACCGTAGAGCTGATGCCGGAACTGGTGGAGCAATCCCTGGCCGGCCTGCCGATTCCCAAGCGCATGCGCTGGGGTGCCCATCGCACCGAGTTCGTGCGCCCGGTGCACTGGGTAGTAATGCTGTTCGGGAACAAGGTGATTGAGGCGCCCATCATGGGCCTGACTCCGGGCAACAAGACCCGCGGTCACCGCTTCCATTGCCCGAAATCCCTGATCGTACCTACGCCGAGTGATTACGAAGTCGTCCTCAAGCAGGAAGGCTATGTGATTGCCGATTTCGCCGAGCGCCGGGAACAGATCCGCGCCGGCGTCACCGAGCTGGCCGAGAAGGAAGCCGGTGGCAAGGCCGTCATCGATGAGGACCTGCTGGACGAAGTCACCGCGCTCAACGAGTGGCCAGTGCCGTTGATGGGTCGATTCGAGGAACGGTTCCTCGAGGTTCCGGCGGAGGCCCTGATTTCCTCTATGAAGGAACACCAGAAGTACTTCCACGTGGTGGCCGCCGACGGGGAAATGCTGCCGCTGTTTATCACTGTTGCGAACATCGAAAGCAAGGACCCGTCACAGGTTGTTTCCGGTAACGAGAAAGTGATCCGGCCACGGCTGTCCGATGCCGCGTTTTTCTACGAAACCGACCGGAAGACCAAGCTCGAGGATCGCATCGACGCCCTGAAGCCCATCGTGTTCCAGGAAAAACTGGGCAGCATCTACGACAAGTCTGTGCGCGTTGCCGCACTGGCCAAGAAAATCGCCGACGCCATCGGCAGTGATCCGGCCCTTGCCGAGCGCGCGGCCATGCTGGCGAAGACCGACCTGGTCACCGAAATGGTCCTGGAGTTCACCGACCTGCAGGGCATCATGGGCCAATACTACGCCGCCAATGACGGCGAACCGGAAGACGTGGCCAAGGCACTGAACGAACAGTACATGCCCCGTTTCGCCGGCGACGACTTGCCCACAACCCTGACCGGCTGTGCCATCGCCATCGCGGACCGCCTGGACTCCCTGGTGGGCCTGTTCGGCATCAACCAGCCGCCATCCGGCACACGGGACCCGTTCGCCCTGCGCCGGGCCTCCCTCGGGGTACTGCGCATTATCATCGAGCGCGAACTGCCGCTGGACCTGCAAACCTGCTGCGAGTGGGCCGAAGAGAACTTCAGCGTGCTGACCGAGCAGAACACCGCCAGCACCGTGGTGGACTATATGCTGGAGCGCTTCCGTGCCCACTACGACGAGCAGGGCATTGGCGCCGAGGTCTACCTGGCCGTTCACGCCCGCCGTCCGACCCGCCCGCTGGATTTCGACCGCCGGGTAAAGGCGGTGGAAGCCTTCCGGCAGCTGCCCGAAGCGCAGGCTCTGGCCGGCGCCAATAAGCGGGTTTCTAACATCCTGACCAAACAGGGTGGCGACAGCATCGGCGAAACGGTCGACGCCAGCCTGCTGCAGGACAGCGCCGAAAAGGCCCTCGCCGAGCAGGTCGACCAACAGGCCGCGAAGGTTCTGCCGCTGTTCGAGAACGGCGACTACGCCAGTGCCCTGAGCTCACTGGCCAGCCTACGTGCACCGGTGGACAACTTCTTTGATGAAGTGATGGTCATGGCCGACGACGAGGCGGTAAGGAACAACCGGCTGGCGTTGCTGAACCGCCTGCGCAACCTGTTCCTGCGCGTTGCGGATATCTCCCTGCTGCCCACAGCAGGCTGAGACCGGACCAAGGGGCACGCGCACAGCGATGTTGATCATTCTCGACCGGGACGGGGTCATCAACGAGTACGATGGCAACTACATCTGCTCGGCGGATGAATGGCACCCCATTCCCGGCAGCGTTGAGGCGGTGGCCCGGCTCTGTATTGCCGGCCATCGCATTGCCATCGCCACTAACCAGTCAGGCATCGGCCGCGGCTACTACGACACCGATGAGCTGGATGCCATGCACGAGAAGCTCGAGCAGCTGGTGGAAGCCCAGGGTGGCTGCATTGACTTCATTGCCTACTGCCCCCATCACCCCGACGACCAGTGCTGCTGCCGCAAGCCACTCACCGGCCTGCTGGAGCAGATCCGCGAGCATTTTCATCTCGCCAGCCTTGAAGGGGTCATCATGGTGGGAGACAGCCGCAAGGACCTGGAAGCCGGCCACGCCGAAGGGTGTCGTCCGGTACTGGTGAGAACCGGTAATGGACTGGACACCGAACGCCATCTGGACGCCAGACCCATACCCGGCGCCGATGTCAGTATCTACGATAATCTCAGCAAATTTACGGATGCCCTTTTATCCGCCGAGGGCTGGTAAAACCGAAGCGAATCCGTATAATACCGGCCGTTGATCGGCGTGTGGCGCAGCTTGGTAGCGCACTTCGTTCGGGACGAAGGGGTCGCAGGTTCGAATCCTGCCACGCCGACCATCTTCCCGTTTATTCCCTCTCCGTTTTTCCCCCCTGGCGGTACGCATCAAAAAATCGACTTATCGTCGACGCCGTCAATCACAGCGCTGATTACGTAACTAAAGCAACGGCTCCACAGGCAACAAAGAGAACAGATACACCAATGCCCGTTTGAAAGGGCCGGTATTCGGGTCATGGTAGTGCTCGATCGTTTCTTCACCCGTGAACTCCAGCCATCGGAGATCGCCATCTTCATCCAGCACAACCTCATAAGCCGCCAGCCTGACTTTCTCGGGAAAGGCGGATTCCAGTGCGGTCGCCAGCTCCGGGCTCTTGATCAGAAAACCCAGCTCGGTGTTCAGATTCGCTGAACGGGGGTCGAAATTGAAGGAACCAACGAAAAGCGACTGACCATCTACGGCAAAGGTTTTGGCGTGAAGGCTGGCGGCCGAGCTGCCGGCAATGCCGCCAGGGCTCGACTTGCTGTCTTCATCCTCAGACCTGAATTTGCGCAGCTCGAACAACTCAACGCCCGCCTTTAATAGGGCCTCCCGGTATTTCGCATAGCCTGAATGGACCAGGGCGACGTCGTTGGCTTCCAGGGAGTTGGTGAGAATCCGCACCTGCACACCGGCGCTTTCAAGCTCGCGAAACAGCTCAACGCCACGATTACCGGGAACGAAGTAGGGCGAAACCAGCGTTACTGTCTTTTCAGGTTCACCCAACGCCAGGGCCAACTGTTGGCTCAATCGACCCTGCTCTCCTTCGAGACCCTGGGCCTTGGCAGGATCGTCGCTCACCATCTCTACCGGCGCCCAGACAAAAGAGACCTCCCGGTCCAGCAATTCTCTGAGAAAATCCGAATTCTGCAAAGCAGCCACGAAGCGCCGGGCTTCAGCATCCTGTTCGACGGAAGCAAGACTTGCTGCCATGGCATCCAGATCCTCATCATCGGCGCCTGCGAGCAACCGATCCACCGGGTACGCGGACTGACTCGCCCAGTAGCGATCAAAATCCCTGGAGACACGCTCCACGACGGGCCCGATCGCCAGAACATCCAGATCCGCGAACAGCGTACCGTTACCCACACCGAAATACTCATCGGCAATGTTGCGGCCGCCAATAATGGAGGCCTGGTTGTCAGCCGTGAATGACTTGTTGTGCATCCGGCGGTTCAGGCGACCAAAGTCCGTCAGAAAGCCCAACGCCCTGGAACTACGAATCACAAACGGATTGAACAGCCGAACCTCGACGTTGTCGTGATGATTTAACGCCGCCAGGAAATCGTCCATGCCGGCGATGCCGTTGTCATCCAGAAGCAGCCGAACCCGAACGCCGCGTTCGGCCGCGCGATACAGCGAGTACAGAAGCAGCTTGCCGGTAATATCCTCGCGCCAGATGTAGTACTGGACATCCAGGGATCTCTCGCTGGCCTCGGCGAGCAAAGCGCGGGCAACGAAAGCGTCCAGTGGATCCTCCAGCGTTGTAATACCACTGAGATCGGGGTGGGCTTCAATCTCTCTGCCAACTGCGCTGCCAAGGCGCGTATCCGCCGTCTGCGCCTGAACGAATGCGACAGACTGTGAGCGGTCTTTCAAAGATGGCAACGCACAACCTGCCAGCAGACCTGTGAGCAGTAGGAGTGCGAGAGGGGCGAAAGTTCGGCTTTCGATCATTTTCAAAGGGGGCCTGCGACTATGGGCACAATCTGAAGCATGCCACAGAGTAAACGCTTTATCAGGACAGAGTAGTAACCCTCACGGTAGAGCGATCTACTGAGAAAGGCCCGTCCTTAATTCGTTAATCCTATTTGTTCTATAGATATAACTTTCTTGGCTAAGAACCTCCTGGCGGGTTATTGTTATTCCGACATCAAGAGGCAACCCGCCTCCACCAGCAAAACCCGACAGGAGATTCATCATGAGTTTATTGCTTGGCTCTACCGCCCCGAACTTCACCATCGACAGCACCGCCGGCCAGATCAACTTCCACGACTGGGCAGGTGATTCCTGGGTATTCTTCTTCAGCCACCCGGCCGACTTCACGCCGGTGTGCACCACTGAAATGGGCCGCACCGCGCAGCTGGCGAAAGAATTCGAAGCCCGCAACGTGAAGCCCCTGGGGCTTTCCACCGATACCGTGGAAGAGCACGTAAAGTGGATTGAAGACGTCAACGACACCCAGAACTGCGACCTCCAGTTCCCGATCGTTGCCGACGCTGACCACAAAGTGGCCGAGCTGTACGAAATGATCCACGCCGGTGAGAGCGAAACCGCAGCCGTGCGCAGCGTGTTCATCATCGACCCGAACAAGAAGATTCGTCTGACCATGACCTACCCGATGGCGGTCGGCCGTAACTTCGACGAGATCCTCCGGGTCATCGATGCCCTGCAAACCGGTGATGCCAACAAGGTTGCCCTGCCGGCCGACTGGCGCAAAGGAGACGACGTGATCATTCCGCCCTCCATTTCCAACGAGGAAGCCAAGGGTCTGTTCCCGCAGGGCTGGAATGAAATCCGTCCGTATCTCCGCACCACCAAGCTTTAATCCGACTCGCGGATAGATAAGGGGCCCGTCGTTCGGCGGGCCTCCCCAATGCAGGAGGAAACCATCATGAAGCATATACTGACAACCTTGCTCGCCACTATCGCCATTGCCTTCAGCGCCCAGGCGGAAGAGGCACTTTCCCTCACTCCACAGCAAACCTATGACATGGTTCAGGAGCAGGGAGACCAACTCCTGTTTGTGGATGTCCGGGATCCGGTTGAAATCATGTTTATCGGCTTCACCGATGTGGTCGACAAGAATATCCCGTTCAAACTCGCCGATCGCTCGACTTTCCTGGATGACAAGGGTCGGTTTGCCATGAACACCAATCCGGAGTTCGCTTCACAGGTAGAAAATGCCCTGAAGGAAAAAGGCCTTACCAAGGATGATCTGGTCATTACCATGTGCCGCTCCGGGTCCAGCCGTGGCAAGCCAAGCGCGGAATACCTGTTGGAACGGGGTTTCACCAATGTGAAGTACATTGACCACGGCTTTCAGGGAAGTGGCGCCAAAGAAGGCAAGAAGAAAGGCATGAGAATTGTAAATGGCTGGCAGAATGACGGCCTGCCATGGTCCATGACGCTGAACGCCGATAAAATCTATCGTCCTTGAGTCAGATGTAAACGCCCGGGGTCACTGGACACCGGGCTTGCAAACTCAGAAAGTGAACGTACGCATCTTCGGGTTGAGCATCTGGCCGGCCATTTCCGGCGGCATGGCAACGCCCACGCCGTCAATCAGATCGTCCTTGCCGTAGTCGCTGTTCGGAAGATACAGCGCACAGACCTTCGCCTCACCACCATTTTTCAACAGACCGCGCAGCATCTGCCCCGGAGTCACATCTTTGGGTTTGAGCGCGGGCGCTTCGTAGGACTTAAGTGCCAGGTCACCGGCTTTGTCGCACAGAAGCACGTTTACCTTGGCTCCCTGCTGGGCCATGGTGTTCGAAAGCACCATCGCCATGCCCTGTGTCTGCAGCGAATCGCTGGACAGGATCACCAGCACTTCTTCAACACCCCCTTTATGACTGTCGGCTTGAACGCTGAACGGTACGGCTGCAATCACCGCAGCCGCGGCGATGGCCTTGATTGACTTGATCATGGGAAAAGCTCCTTTTTGGTGGATCGAATAACTTCGAAACCAATGTATCCGGCCAGGGAGTGGCCTTCAGTGACAAAGTCACTCAACTCTGCCCAGCAGCTCTTCACCCACAAAAAAGCCGGGCTTTGTCGGCCCGGCAAAGGGGTTGTGTGCTCGCTCTCCCGGGTTATTCCCAGGCAGCACCCTCGAGTGCGTCCAATGGAATCTTCAGATACCGTTTGCCGTTGGCTTCCGGCTCGGGAAGGCGTCCACCCCGGGTGTTGACCTGCAGCGCATGCAGAATCAATTTCGGCATCGGCAACTCGCTGTCACGGGTGTTCCGAAGCTCCACATACTCGGCTTCGGAGGTTTCAGCCAGGTGCTTGTTCGCCTGCTTCTGCTCGCCAACGGTGCTTTCCCATTCAGGTTCACGACCACCGGGCATGTAATCATGACCGGTGAACAGGCGGGTCTCGTCCGGCAGGGCCAGAATGGCCTGGATGGAATCCCATAGCTGATGGGCGTCTCCCCCGGGGAAGTCCGCGCGGGCAGTGCCGAAATCCGGTTGGAAAATGGTGTCGTGCACGAACGCAGCGTCGCCGATCACATAGGTAACAGAAGCCAGGGTATGGCCGGGCGAAAACATCACACGGCCCTGAAGGTTGCCAACCCGGAACTCGTCCCCGGCCCGGAACAAATGGTCCCACTGTGAACCGTCAGCAGGAAAATCGGGCCAGTTATAGATGCCTTTCCAAAGTTCCTGAACTCCGGTCACATAACCACCGATTGCGGTTGGAGCGCCCGTCTGCTCTTTCAGGTACTGGGCTGCCGAGAAATGATCGGCGTGGGGATGCGTGTCGAGGATCCACTGAACTTCAAAGCCCTGTTCACGAATAAATGCCAGGAGTTCATCTGCGTGGTGCGTCGCCGTTGCGCCGGACTTTTCATCGTAATCGAGCACTGGATCAATGATCGCACACTGCTTTGTTTCCGGATCACTAACCACGTACTGGACACTGAACGTTCTTGGATCGAAAAACCCGGCCACATTCGGTGTGCCGGCGTGTTTTGCCGGTGATTGCTGAAACGTTCTCATAAGTGCGTCCTCCTCTGAATTGAAAACGCGTGATTGCTTACTTTAGTTATTAGGATATAGCTATAGGTTTTAATCTTCCAATTGCGAGCACCCATTAAGGCAATACACAAAACCTTTCGGATAATCCCAATTCATTAGGTTTTCCTAACTTTATAGCCACGCACTAGAGCTTCAGTCGGCAATATTCTTATTTAATCTAACGATAGAACCTTTTGTTTGGTACCCTTTGATATATCTCAAGCTCACTCGCACACAGCAAACAAAGACAAGAGGTTCGAGGCATGACCAGCAACACAACCACCACGGGCAGCGTCAAAACCCATACCGTCGTAATCGTGGGCGGCGGAGCGGCCGGTATATCGGTGGCATCCAGCATCCACAAACGGGATGGCAATATCGACATCGCCATTATCGAGCCGGCTACCCGGCACCACTACCAGCCCGGCTGGACCATGGTGGGTGGTGGGGTTTTCCGGCCAGAAGTCACCTCCAAGCCCATGTCAGAAGTGATGCCAAAATTCGTATCCTGGTACCAGCAACCGGTAACCGCCATCGACCAGGACAACAACCAGGTTTCTTTGGCTGACGGTTCCTCCGTGCAATACAAAGCCCTGGTGCTCGCTCCCGGGTTGGAGCTGAACTGGGGCGGCATCGACGGCCTTGAGGAAGCGCTGGGCTCCAACGGGGTCACATCCAATTACCGGGAAGGCATGGCCAGCTACACCTGGGACATGGTGCAGAAGCTCAAGAAAGGCCGGGCTCTTTTCAGCCAGCCGCCAATGCCGATCAAATGTGCCGGCGCCCCTCAGAAAGCCATGTATCTGTCTGCCGATTACTGGCTCAAGCACGGCGTGCTCAACAATGTGGATATCCAGTTTCATAACGCCGGAGCCGTCTTGTTTGGTGTCGCCGATTACGTCCCGGCCCTGGAAGCCTATGTCGAAAAATACGGCATCGACCTGAATTTCCAGAGTACCCTGGTTGCGGTAAACGGACCGGCTAAAACGGCTGTGTTCCGCTCAACAGATGGCGACGGCAATACCGAAGACCGTGAGGTCAGCTTTGATATGCTGCACGCGGTGCCCCCCCAGCGGGCGCCGAAGCTGATCCGGGAGTCTGCCCTGGCGAACGAAGCCGGCTGGCTGGACCTGGAAGACGACACCCTGCGCCACAAAACCTACGCCAACATCTTTGGGCTTGGCGACGCGAGCGGAACCGGCAACGCAAAAACCGCTGCCGCGGTGCGCAAGCAGGCACCCGTGGTGGCTGAAAACCTCGTGGCCACGCTCCGAAACCAGCCGCTTGAAGCCGCCTACCTGGGCTATGGCTCCTGCCCGCTGACGGTCGAAAACGGCAAGATCGTGCTGGCAGAATTCGGCTATGGCGGCGTACTCCAGCCCAGCTTCCCGAAATGGATCAACGATGGCACCAAAGCGACCCGGGCGGCCTGGTGGCTGAAGGCGAAACAGTTACCCACTTTGTATTGGCACGGCATGTTGAAAGGTCACGAGTGGCTTGCCAGGCCAGCAGTCCGATCCCCCCAAAAATAAGAACTCTGCCTGAAAAGCCAGATTTGCAGTATTTGTCCTTGCAATTCCAGCCTGCCCACTTTCTTTTTCGTGGCAGGCTGGCGTATCAACGACTACCTTTCGAAGTGAAAGCAGCCGGATACGCAAGGACTTGCGATGAGAAAGAATCTACCTGTCACGGATAACGAAAAAACCTTTCCATCTAATCAGAAACTGATTTCCTCCACGGACCTCAAAGGGAAAATTCGACACTGCAACTCGGCGTTCGTCGAGGTCAGTGGCTTCAGCCGTGACGAACTGATAGGCCAACCCCATAACATCGTCCGGCACCCGGATATGCCTCCGGCCGCCTATGAAAACATGTGGTCTCACCTTAAAGCCGGGCAGCCCTGGATGGGCCTGGTAAAGAACCGCTGCAAAAATGGCGATTACTACTGGGTCAGTGCCTATGTCACGCCGGTCACCGAAAACGGCAAAGTAGTCGGGTATGAATCCGTCCGATCCTGTCCGGACCGACAGGATGTGGCTCGGGCGGAAAAACTCTACGCTGATATCCGTTCAGGCAATTCTGGCATTCGCTTTTGGCAGCGTTTCCAGCCGCCGACCCTCTTCCTCGCATTTGTCTTTATTGTCGCAGGGATCTTGTTTATTGCCGGCCAGAAAATGTTCTCTGAGCTCTCACTGGCTGTCGGCGTCATTATCTATGCGGGCTGGATGCATGTTGCGCGAAAACAGCTTATGGCGTCAGTCACTCAGTTACTTGAGCACAGTTTCACCGATGACCTTGCTGCAAAAAGCTACACCGATGACGAATTGCCCCTGGGCAGGATCAAGGTTGCTGTCAAAGCTCAGCAGGCGCATCTGGACGCAGTTCTGACCAGACTTGAAGACTCTGCGGATGAAATGCGACTGTTTTCCGTGAAAGGCCGTGAAGTCACTTTCGAGGCGCAGGAAGCCCTCAGGCAGCAACAGGCTGAAACCGAACAGGTCGCGGCGGCCGTGCATGAGATGTCCCAGACCATCGCTGAGGTTTCTTCAAACGTTCAATCAACCGCGGAGCGGGCGGACAGCGCCAAGGAATTTGCCAACGAGGGGCGCTCCGTTGTTCGGGGAACGCGGGAAGCGATCGAAACCCTTAAGGGTTCTGTCCACAGCATCAGCGACTCCGTCGGTGAACTGTCACAACAAACCCAGCAAATAGCGTCTGCTGCAAAAATTATCGAGGAAATCGCTGAACAGACGAACCTGCTGGCTTTGAACGCTGCGATCGAAGCTGCCAGGGCCGGCGAACACGGGCGCGGTTTCGCCGTAGTCGCTGAGGAGGTTCGTGGATTGGCATCACGCACACGGAATTCCACCAGCGAGATCCACGGTATCGTCAATGCATTGATTTCCCGGTCCGAGGACGCGAATAGAAAAGCAGACGAAGGCAAGCTGTCGGCGGATGAAGGCATGGAAAAAATGCTGTCGGCAGAAAGCACACTGAATGACATCGCTGAATCGGTTACCAATATCGCCGAAATGGCACTGCAGATGGCAGCGGCCGTTGAAGAGCAGGCTCAGGTATCAGATCAGATCAACGAACAGGTGGAAAAAATTTCGGATCTGGCATCCAACAACTTGTCGAAAGGTGAGGAGTCCACCGACTGTGTAAAAAACATTGAACAGATTGCCAACGATTTGCACGAACTGGTCGTAAGGTTCAAATAGCCAAGGGTTAAGGCATCACAGTATGAGCAAGCAAGACCTGGCATCGGCGCTGATGGATGCAGCGGTTGACGCCATCATTGTTATCAATGACAAGGGAATCATTCAGCAGTTTTCCGAATCTGCCAGAGCCCTGTTCGGATACGCCGCCGAGGAAGTGATCGGGCATAACGTCTCGATGCTCATGCCTTATCCGGACGCTCGTCACCACGATCGCTACATTGAGAACTACAAAAACAGTGGTGTCGGAAAAATAATTGGCATCGGTCGTGATGTGAAGGGGCAAAGAAAGGACGGCCAAACCTTTCCAATGCACCTTTCGGTTGGCGAGAGCGAATTTGCTGACCAACATCTTTTCGTCGGAATTTGCCACGACCTCAGCAATTATAAGAACGCTCTCGACAAACTGGCGGCGGCTGAAGAACGTTACCGTGAAATTGTTCAGGCGCAGAAACAGTTCATACTGCGACTCGACAGCGATTTCCGAATTACCTTTGCCAACGCTTCTTTCACCCGAGCGTTGGGAACAGAAAACACCGACATCATCGGAGCGCCAATCACGGTCTTTTTTAACGAACCTGGCCATCGTATCCGCCAACGTCTGGCGTCCCTGTTCAGTGACGAGAACACCTCTGAGGAAATTGCTGTCAAAGTCACGATGAATGGCAAGGACGGCTCGCAGACTCTTGTAGACTGGAGTTTCCGAAGAACTTCGACGCAGGGGAGCGACGAAGCCGAATTACAGGGATTTGGTATCGACGTATCCGAGCAGGAAAGGGCCCTGGAGCAGGCACACTACCTCAGAACACACGATCCTTTAACGGGTTTGCTAAACAAACAGACGCTCGTTGAAGATTGTAAGCTCTGGTTCAGGAGTGCCAGCCCCGGCGCGCTGCTTTACATCGATATAGAGCATTTCAGCCTTATCAATCAGCGCTACGGCTACGAGATTGGCGACGCCGTTTTGATCAAGCTTGCCAACCGCATAGGGCGTGCTATGCAGCGCGCAAATCATTGCGCGCGGGCAGGAGCAGACACCTTCCTTGCGGCGATCCAGGTAAACAGCCAGGCAGACGCAGAGGCAGTAGCGGAGAGGATCATCGAATATATTTCGACACCGTTCAAACTGCGGGAAAACCAGCTCAATGTGCGAGCCACGATTGGCATCGCGATGTACCCTGAAGATTCGGAAGTCATTGAAGTTCTCCCGGAGCTGGCCGAGTCGGCCAATGGGTTCGCTCGGGACCGAAACCAGCGGATCGGGATTTTTGATTTCGAGCACCACAAAGTGCTCCACAGGCAAATCGAAATCGAACAGGGGCTCAAGGATGCTATCGAAAGTCACCAACTGGCGATCTACCTCCAGCCTAAATATCGGATCAGTGATAAATCCATAGCAGGTTATGAGGCCCTGGTCCGGTGGCACCATCCAAGAGAGGGTTTCATATCACCGGGCGAATTCGTCCCGATAGCTGAAAAGTCTTCGTTAGGGCTGGAGCTGGACCACTATGTGCTGGTTCGGGTGTTTGAGCTTATCGCCTCGGCCAGAGCGACTATCCGCGACTTTCCACCTGTTGCCATCAATATAACGCCCGCGCATTTCTCACGAGTCGACTTTCACAAGCTGGTATTAGCCGGCATAGCAGATGCCAACATTCCGATTGAAAGTGTCGAGCTGGAAATTACCGAAGGGGCGGTAATGGAACGATCGGAAGAGGCCAGACAAAACCTTGATGCCCTTCGCAGCCAGGGTGTTCGCATCGCCATTGATGATTTTGGCACGGGTTACTCTTCACTGAACTATCTGCGATACCTCGGCATTGATGACCTCAAAATCGACAAAACCTTTGTTGATGAGGTATTGACGGAAAAAGGAAAAATTATCGTCAAATCCATCATTGATATCGCAGCGGCTCACGACATTCAGGTCGTCGCAGAAGGCGTGGAAACGGCGCAGCAATTCGAACTGTTACGTGAAATGGGTTGTCATCTGTGTCAGGGCTATCTACTGTCGAAACCACTACCGGTTGACGAAGCCATTGAACTTTTTTCCCAGCAGTCGCCTGCTCAAACACAGTGAGTCACAACCATGGACAGTAGTACCCTGGAGAAACGTCGGCTCACCGCACTTGAACGCCTGGGCATCCTGGACACGCCGCCGGAAGATCGTTTTGAAAGGCTCACACGGATTGCTCGCCAGTACTATGGCGTGAAAACCGCGCTTTTCTCGGTGCTCGATTCCGAACGCCAATGGTTCAAGTCGCGTCAGGGTCTGGACGTCAATGAAACCCCACGAACGGATGCCTTTTGCGATTACGCAATCCAGCAGGACAAAGCGTTTATCGTGTCGGATGCCACGAAAGATCCACGCTTTGCGCAGAACCCCCTTGTGACCGGCTTTCCCCATATTCGATTCTATGCCGGCATGCCGGTGCGGGAGCCAACCGGATTCAAAATCGGCACGATCTGCATCATCGACGATAAGCCAAGGGACTTAGGGGAGTTGGATCTCGATATCCTTCGCAACCTCGCCACGATGATTGAAGACGAACTCGAGCGGACCTATCTCTCGATCGAAAATCACGAATTTGTTGAAGTGTCCCACCTGAACCGGTCGATCCAGAGGGCCCTGAACGTTTTCCTGACCAGTGACAACCAGCACGCAGCCTTTGAGCAGATGCTGAACGATCTTCTTTCGCTTACTGGCAGCCAGTTCGGTTTCATTGGCGAAATCCTGTCCAGGGAGAACGGCGATCCATTTCTGAAGATCGGCGCAATCACCAACATTGCCTGGAATCCGAAAACGCAGGCGCTTTACCAGCAGGTTGAACGACGTGGGCTGGTTTTCGATCGGCTCGATACGCTGATCGCACTTCCTATGACAACAGGAGAGGTTGTCATCTCGGGCGATGTCGCCACAGATCCCCGTCGCGGAGGACTGCCCGAGGGACACCCCAATATCGACGCCTATATCGGGATTCCCGTTTTCTCGGGTGATCAACAGGTGGGACTTGTTGGACTTGCCAATCGCCTGGACGGTTATAAGCCGAGGCTGGCCGAGGAACTTGAGCCTTTACTGCAAACTCTGGGGAACCTGATTGAACGGAAGCGCCTGCATCATGAGAAACAACAGCACCAGGAACGGCTTGAAAAAGCTGCAAATTACGACTCGCTGACAGGTCTTCCAAACCGTCGACGGCTCACAGAAATATTTACTCAGGAACTTCATGAAGCAAACCTTCGCCAGGGGACTGTCTCCCTCTGCTTCATTGATCTGGACGGATTCAAGGGCATCAACGACCAACAGGGTCATGCAGTGGGCGACGCTGTTCTGAAAATCATTTCCGAACGTCTCAAAGCCACGATCAGGCAACACGATGCCATCGGCAGGCTCGGGGGCGATGAATTCGTCGCTGTTCTCAGGGATGTCGAAGACTCAACAGTCTACAGCCGGATTCTGGAAGCTATCCGCCGGCCCATCAGCTACCAGAATGCCGTCATGAAACTGTCGGCCAGTATGGGGGTGACCGTTTATCCCGATGACGCCGAAGACCCCGATACGTTGCTTCGGCATGCCGATCAGGCTATGTATGCGGCCAAAGATTCGGGGAAAGATACCTATAGCCTGTTTGATCTGGCGTCTCACTTTAATCGCAAGGAGCGAGTTCGTGTCCTCGAGCAGGTCGACGAAGCGCTGGCAAAAAAACAGTTCGAACTTTACTACCAGCCCAAGATCAACTACCGCACCGGAACGGTTGAAGGTTTTGAAGCACTGATTCGTTGGAATCACCCGGAGGAGGGACTCCTTTCCCCGGCGCGTTTTCTGGAGCACCTGGAGTTCACCGATTACGCCAGGCAGGTTGGACTGTTCGTGATGGAAAGCGCGGTCAGCGTAATCTGTGAATTCATGGACCTGGGGCTGCCGTATACCCTGAGTATCAACCTCAGCCCGTCCCACTTCCTGAGTGAACACTTCCCCGACGATATAACGGGCATGCTGAACGAGTGCCCTCACGAGGTGCGTGACCGGCTGATCATTGAAATCCTGGAAACGACCGCATTGGACGATACCACGACCGTCATGAAGAATCTCAGCGTCTGTCGCAATACCGGTCTTTGCATCTCCCTGGATGATTTCGGAACCGGCTACTCTTCACTGAATTACTTCCGGACATTGCCGGCCCAGGAAGTGAAGATTGATAGAACCTTTGTGGGTGATCTGATAGGGAACCAGGATAACTCGATGATCGTAGAAGCTATTTTACGCCTGTCCCAGAGTTTTCAGAGGCGCACCGTGGCGGAAGGGGTGGAGACGGCCGAGCAAGAACAACGTCTCCTCGAACTTGGCTGTGATGTCGGGCAGGGCTACCGGTACAGTCCACCTCTGCCACTGGCAGAAGCGCTCGACTGGGCCAATAATTTCAATTGGGCTCGTTACCATTCGGGCCACAACTAGCCGCGAACAAGCGGCCTTCGTGTGAGGGATCACATGCACCTGACTGCAGAAACCAGGCTCAATGCCATTCTTGACGGCACCGGGGCAGGCACCTGGGAATACAACCTGGACACCGGCGAAATCATCTTTAATGAACGCTGGGCCACCATGCTGGGTTACACCCTGGAAGAGCTTTCGCCATTGTCGTTCCAGACCTGGGAAAAGCTCAGTCATCCCACCGATATCGAGTCAGCAAACCAGGCATTGACCGCGTACCTGAGCGGTGATGCCCACCAGTTTGAATGCGTGGTGCGTATGCTTCACAAGGACGGAGACTGGCGTTACATCCACACCCGCGGGACCCTGTTCAACAATGACCAGACGGCAGAAAGCCGTTGGCTGATGGGAACCCATCTGGATGTCACCCGGGAGAAGCTGAGCCAACACCAGATGGAGCAACTCGCCAAATCCCTGCCGGGCATCATCTACACTTTTGTACTGGAACCAGGCGGTCGCTACTTCTTTTCCTATCTGAGCGAAAAAACCTGGGACTTCTATGGGTTGACCGCCGAAGAGTGTCTGGATGACCCTGACAAAATCTTTAACCTGATCCATCCGGATGATCTTCCGAGGGTGCATGAGAGCATCGCCGTTTCTGCCCAGACCCTGGACGAGTGGGTCTGCGAATACCGCGTTCAGACCGAGCGCGGCACATACTGGCTTAAAGGCGTGTCGCGGCCCGAGAAAGACGCGGATGGCAGAATCAGCTGGCATGGAATGACCATCAATATCGACACCGAGAAGAACCTGGAGCTCGAGCTCGAACAGCTTTCAATTACTGATGAGCTGACCGGCCTCTACAACCGCCGGTACATGTTGAGGAAACTTCAAGAGTCGGTGGCACAGGGCGAACGGTACGGCGATACCTTTTCGCTGATTTCCCTGGATATCGATTTCTTCAAAACCATCAACGACTCCTACGGACACCCCACCGGCGATGCGGTGCTGCAACGGTTCGCCGATATTATCGAATCCAGGACCCGAAAATCCGATATCGTGGCACGTACCGGGGGTGAAGAGTTCATTATCTTCATGCCCAACACCGGGCTGTCTGAGGCGGGGCATGTGGCGGAATCCCTGCGTATTGCCCTGCAGACAGAGAGCTTTGTCAGTGATGAAGGCGAGACATTTGGCACTACCTTCAGTGCGGGTGTGGTTAACTGGTCCGGGGCAGAGTCCCAGACCACATCTGTACGGGATTTACTTTCGGCCTGCGACCAGTCCATGTACGCCGCCAAGAGAGCCGGGCGGAACCGGGTTGTGGCCAATGGCAACGGAGAATGATCCCGGTGCAAGATTCAACGTATTCAATACGCCCAAAACAATCAGCAACGGAGAATAAACATGATCGGATACGTCACCCTTGGCGTCAGTGATATGGAAAGAGCAAAGGCATTCTATGCCGATTTGTTGAGCGACCAGGGAGCCAAGGTGCTTCTGGATATGGGACGCATCGCATTTATCGGCAAGAGCATGAGCGCGCCCATGCTGGCAGTTTGCGTTCCCTTCAATGAAGAGCCCAACCATCCTGGCAACGGCAACATGGTGGCTCTGCCTGCCGGTTCAAAAGAGGGCGTGGATGAAATGTACAAGAAGGCCATTGAGCTGGGCGCCACCTGCGACGGCGAGCCCGGTCAGCGAATTCCGAACCAGTTCTACGGTGCCTACGTGAAGGACCCGGACGGCAACAAGCTGGCGTTTTTCGTATTCGGTTGATTAGTTGCGGCCCTCAGACGAGGGCCGCAGTCTCTATTTTTCAGCTAACCGCTGCCGTCACTTCCGCCTTACCGGTTTTCAGCAACGCGTAACCGAAACCAATCACCAGTGATCCCACCGCAATCGCAATCAGGTAGGGCAATACCGCACTTACCGCGTTCGGAATGGCAAGCACAAACAGCCCGCCATGGGGTGCCATCAGCTTGACAGTGAACAGCATCGACAGGGCACCGGTAATTGCGCCACCGATCATACACACCGGGATAACCCGCAACGGATCCTTTGCCATAAACGGTATTGCACCTTCCGAGATGAAGCACAATCCCAGGACAAATGATGCCCGTCCGGCCTGGCGTTCCGCCTCTGCAAACTTTCGCCGGGCGATGAAAGACGCCACACCCATGCCGATGGCCGGTACCATTCCTGCCGCCATGATGGCAGCCATGGGTGCCGAGCCGCCGCTGCCCTCAGACAGCAGTCCCACACCGAAGGTATAGGCCGCCTTGTTGACAGGCCCTCCCAGGTCAAAGCACATCATGGCGCCCAGAATGCCACCAAGCAGGATCGCATTGGTCGTTCCCATGCCCTCGAGGAATCCGGTCAGGGCGCCCATGATGGCAGCCATGGGCTCTCCAATCACATAGATCATCCCCAGGCCGGTAACCAGACTGGCCAGCAAGGGAATGATGAGGATCGGCTTCAGCGATTCGATGCTCTCGGGCATTGGCAGTTTCTGGCTTATAAAGCGCGCTACATAACCAGCGAGAAAACCCGCCACAATACCGCCGAGGAATCCGGCTCCCAATTCGCCCGCCAGAAACCCACCGATCATTCCCGGCGCGAGGCCGGGACGGTCGGCAATCGACCAGGCAATGTATCCGGCCAGCAACGGAATCATCAGTTTGAAGGCGGTGCCACCACCAATCTGCATCAGGGCGGCAGCCAACGTGCCTTCCTCCTGAAACGCTTCAATCCCGAACACGAAGGACAGGGCGATCAGCAAACCGCCAGCCACCACCATGGGCAGCATAAAAGAGACACCGGTCAGCAGGTGCTTGTAAGGCCCCTTTTTCTCACCACTTCCGGAAGCGCCGGACGTTTTCTTCTGGCCGGCGTTCAGAACCACGGCCTGTTCCAGGGCATCACGGATGGTATCGGCTGGTTTTTTCAGGGCGGCACCGGTCGAGGTCCGCCAGACCCGCTTGCCAGAGAAGCGGCCCGGATCTACCTCAATATCACAGGCCAGGATCACCACATCGGCAGCCGCAATTTCCTCCTCCGTCAGCGGATCCTGGGCGCCGACCGACCCCTGGGTTTCTACACGGATCTTGTGGCCAGCGGATTGCGCCGCGGCGGTCAGGGCCTCTGCCGCCATAAAGGTATGGGCGACGCCAGTGGGGCATGCAGTAACGGCAACGATCCGCTTACCGGCAGAGGTACTGCCGACAGCGGTACTGGTTGCTATAGATTCCTGACTGGCCATTGCCGGGTCCCAGGGTGTGGCCTCCGCCTGCGCCCGGGTGAGGATGGCGTCTGGGTCTGGCAGGGCAGCGGTGACCGGAATCTGCAGCAAGCGTTTGCCTGCATAGACATCCAGATTTACCGGAATACCGACCGCGGCAATAACAAGATCGGCCTGTTGGATTGCCGCTTCGCTGGGCTTGTTGTCGGTTTTACCATCCGGGCCTCGAGTATCAGTGGTAACAGACCAGCCGCGCCGGTTCGCCGCCCGCTCAAGGGCCCGGGCGGCCAGAAAACGAGTTGCCACGCCCTGGGGGCAGGCGGTCACAATGATCAGATTCATAACCGTATCTCTCCGGTGTTGTTTTGCCAGGGCCATGGCTGCACCCGGGTTTGTTGGAGAAGGGAGTGAAAGTCCGGGGCCCCGGGGTCTCCGACACCAATGTGTTGCACACATTCGGCAGACAAAGCCGTGGCGAACGCCAACACTGTGTCTTCAGACTGTTCACCAAGCACGCCATGGAGCATGCCTGCGAGTAAGGTATCGCCGGCACACACGGTGCTGACCAGCGAGACAGGGGGTACCCGGGACCTCAGAATGCCGGCCGGTGACGACCAGAACACGCCGTCTGCACCCATGGATACCACCACGTGGGACACGCCACCGGCACGGATGCCGTCAACCGTAGCTGCCACTGAGGCCAAATCCTTCAGGGGTGTGCCGGCCCAGTCAGACAGTTCGTCCGTGTTGGGTTTGATGGCGTAGGGACCAGCTTTGATGCCGGCCTTCAGGCCCGCGCCACTGGTATCCAGCCATACCGGTTTGTCTGCTCGGGAAGCTTGCTCGACAAGGATTGCCAATCCAGAAGGCGGAAAGCCATCTGGCAAACTGCCTCCGATGACCACCGCGTCGCATTCCGGCAGCAGGGATTTAAGGCGGAGTTGAAGGCGCTGAAGTGCGTCTTCCGGGGCCCGGAAACCGGGGCCATTCAGATCGGTTACCCGGCCGCCGGCCTCAGCAATCTTGATGTTGTTTCGGTTCTGGCCGGGAACGCGTACAAAACTGTCCTGCAGGCCCTCTGCCTCAAACAGACGTTCAAAGGGCGCAGCATTGGCGTCTCCCAACAGCCCTGCAACGGTGACCGAATGGCCCAGACGCGCCAGCACCCGAGCGACATTGATGCCTTTTCCGGCCGGCTCCATCAGGGTATGACCTGTGCGATTTACCTCTCCGAGAGCGAGGGGCGCCGTTTCAACACTCAGATCGAGAGCCGGATTCAGGGTGATTGTCAGGATACGGGCCATCACCAGGCCTCCAGGGCATCACGTACCTCGGACGCCGTCGCCAGGGACAGCGCCTTTTCAGCCTGTTGTCGGGCGTTTTCAAGGTTCAGACCGCGAATACAGGCCTTTACCAGGGGCACCCGACGACTGGTCACAGACAGCTCGTCGACATCCAGCCCAACCAGAACCGGAATCGCCTGGGGATCTGAGGCCAGCTCCCCGCACACCCCGACCCAACGGTTGTGGGCATGGGCAGCTTCCACGGTCATCCGGATCAGCCGCAATACCGAGGGGTGCAGTCCATCCGATTCCGCGGAGAGCTGCCCATGGCCGCGGTCGATGGCCAGTGTGTACTGGGTCAGGTCATTGGTACCTATCGAGAAGAAATCCACTTCCGGCGCCAGGGTCGAAGCCAGCAAGGCACAGGAGGGCACTTCAATCATCACGCCGACCTGAACATTACTGGCCGAAACCTCGCTCTGGACTTTTGTAACAATGGCCCTGGCTGCCCGGAACTCCTCGAGATCCTTCACCATGGGGAACATGATGCGAAGGGGGCGATCACCTGCCGCAGTCAGCAGGGCCCTGACCTGGGTTTCCAGGATGTCCGGGCGGGTCAGTGACAAGCGGATGCCACGCATGCCCAGAAACGGGTTGTCTTCCTGGGGTAACGGCCAGTAATCCAGCGGCTTGTCGCCACCCACATCCAGGGTCCGGGCTACCAGGGGCAAACCGTTCAGGGCATCGAACGCGTGCTGATATTCAGTGACTTGAGTGGCCAGATCCGGCGCTTCCGGATGGGCCATGAAAATGAACTCGGTTCGAAGTAGGCCAACACCGTCGGCGCCCCGTTCAACAGCATCCGGGGTGTGGGCGGTGTTGCCGAGATTGGCGCAGACTTCGATGGTATGGCCATCTACGGTGGTAGCAGGCTGATTGCGGTTCTCATGAGCTTCGGCCTGCAACGCGTCCAGTTGTTGCAGACGGCGACGGATCTTCTCGCAGCGTTCGGCCCCGGGGTTCGGCACCAGGCAACCCCGTTCGCCATCCACCACCAGATCGGAGCCATTCAGGATTGTCAGTATTCGCTCACCGGTACCCACGACCGCAGGCAGCCCCAGGGCTCGGGCCAAAATCGCACTGTGGGACGTCGCTCCCCCGCGGGCTGTGACGAGGCCACGCACCCTGGTGGTATCCAGCCGAGCCACATCCGATGGCCCGAGATCGTCAGCCACCAGGATATAAGGAGTGTCCGGCGGCGTCGGCATGGCCACGCCACAGAGGTTGGACAGGACCCGGCGCCCGACATCCCGCAGATCCGCGGCACGTTCGGCCAGCAAACGGTCCGCCAGCGCTTCCTGGCCCCTGGCCGCGGTATCTATGGCTTTCCACCAGCCTGCCTCGGCGGACGCCCCTTCGTTGATCGCTTCCAACGTAGCCTGGTAGAGATCTTCGTCCTGAAGCATTTCCACGTGAACCGAGAGAATAGGCGCGGCTTCGCCGCCTTCCGCCTGACGGATCAGGGTTCGAAGCTGACCGTCAGCACTATCGACGGCCTGGTTGAGGCGCTGGATCTGTTGTTCGCTATCTTCTGCGAATTGCGGATATTCAAGGGTCGGCTGTCGCATGACGAAAGCCGGTGCCAGCGCCAGTCCGGGAGATGCGGCAACCGCTTTAACCGGCTGATCATCCGTCAGTGCGGGAGCCTGTTCGGCTTCAGGCACCTTGGTTTGCGGATCCGCAGACCGCAATGGAGAAACTTTTTCACCCAGGCCGCCTTCAATGGCGCTGGTCAGAGACTGAATGGCCTGGCTTGCGTCATCCCCAGTCGCCGAAAGCAGCAACGTCTGACCCCTGCGGGCGCCCAGGCCGATCACCCGAGTCAGGCTGGTAGCGGATACTGCGGCACCTTCGCCTTCCAACAGGCGCAACCGAATACTGGCATTGTGGCGACGCGCCTCCTGGACGAGTTGCTTGGCGGGTCGCGCGTGTAGGCCATGGGTATTCAACAGGGTGACTTTCGCCGTCACTGCATCGGCCGCCTCGCCGGAAAGCCTTGCCAACAAGGCCTCAGCACTCAGGCCCTGAATAGGTTCATCACCAGCCAGGAAAGTATCGATGCGCTCCAGCAGGTCATGGCACTCATCACCGGGTCCGGCCAGACAGAACACCCCACGCAGTTCCGCAGTTGCACGCTTTGGTGTTGCCAGTGAAAGGGTCGGGCGCCTGGCGCCAACAGTGTGGTGGGTCAGCCAGAAGCCCTGACCAAGGTCCACCGGCGGTTGGCCGACAATGCTCGCCAGAAAATCCGTGTCGACGCACCGCAAACTCTGCAGACGTGCAGCTGCGATCAAGGCCAGTTCGTTCGGTGTGGAGGCATCTATTCCCAGACAGAGCGTCTCGCTGTCGCATTTGGCAACGGCCGGAGCTTTGGAAAGCAAGGCAACCAGTTCCGTGGCATCCGTAGCATGGCCAAGCTTCTCAGCCAGTCCTGGCTTATCCAGTACCCGGGTCAAATGGCGGAGAATATCCAGGTGCTCGTCGGACTGTGCAGCGATGGCCACCAGTACATGCACCCGCGCACCATCGTGCCAGGAGACCCCCTCGGGGAATTGAAGAATGCGAACACCGGTTTCAAGGACGGCATCCCGGCTTTCCGGTGTACCGTGGGGAATGGCGATGCCGTTGCCCAATACCGTGGAAGACTGTTGTTCACGGGCGTTCATTCCAGCCAGGTATTCCGGGGAAGTCCGGCCAGCGCGCTCAAGGTCTCGAGCAGCCTGTTGCAGTGCGTCCTGCCAGTCAGAGGCAGTGGCACCCAATCGAACGTCATTGGCAGTTAGCGTCAGCATGAGGTTGCCTCGCTTTTTGTTTTGATACTGCGTATCAGTTTTTGTTTGCTGAATCGTGTCAGCATGCTTAAAATCGATGGTGAAACAGATATGATCAGAAATCAAGCAATCTTTTAATCGGAGCTGTCGTCCATGACCCTTGCAGAACTTGCCCGGCTTGCCGGCGTTTCAAGAACCACGGCCAGCTATGTCATTAATGGTCAGGGGGCTTCACGGCGCATCAAACAGGACACCATCGAAAAAGTGCTTACGGTGGCTCATAAGCACAACTTTCAGGTAGATACCCAGGCGGCAGCGCTACGGGGTGGGGCCAGCCGGACCCTCGGATTTATTCTGCCGGATCTCGAGAACACCAGTTATGCCCGCCTGGCCAAATTGCTTGAGCAGGGCGCGAGGGCGAGAGGCTATCAGCTCCTGATTGCCGGCTCTGATGACGACCCCGAGACCGAAAAGTCCCTGGCCCGAGCACTGAAAGCAAGGCGCTGCGACGCCCTGATAGTCGCCAGCGCCCTGTCCCTGGACGACCCTTTTTATCCCCAACTGCAGAAAGAAGGTCTACCGGTGATTGCTGTTGATCGCGCCCAGTCTCCGGATCAGATTCGATGTGTGGTCAGCGACAACCGCTCAGCAGCCGAGATCCTGACCCGTTCTGTGCTGGGAGGGAAAACCGCCAGTATCGCCTGGCTGGATGCCGTGCCGGAGATCGCCATGACCCGGGAGCGCCGGGAAGGTTTTATGGCGGCCGCAAATGAGGCCGGCATTGCCCCGCTGGTAGAAAGTGGCCCTCATTACGATCGCGCCTCTGGCGCCGCAATGATGCGTCGGATCCTGACTGACCATGGTTTGCCGGATGCCCTGGTTACAGCCTCTTTCACGCTGCTTCAAGGGGTTCTGGATGTTCTGCTCGATCAGCCGGACCCGCTTCCGAAGACTCTGAAAATAGCGACCTTCGGCGATGACCGGCTGCTGGACTTTCTTCCACTGGCGGTCAACTCTCTTCCTCAGGATCATGAGGCCATCGCCAATGCCACACTTGAGCAGGCACTGTCGGCTATTGCCCAGGAAGGCCCTGTCGACACCATAGTGATTAACCGGTCTCTGAAGACTCGGGCCGCGGATCGGCAGTGTCGCCCTCTGCAAACCACCAGCGCGGAAAAAACCTGCTGATTGCCGGCTGCAGAAACCGGTCATCAATAAGCCAGATCACCCCCCGGTCTTCCGGGGTGCGAATCACCCGCCCCGCCGCCTGCGCCACTTTCTGCAGCCCCGGAATGAGATAGGTGTAGTCATAGCCAGCGCCGAAGCGTTTTTCGAGGCGAACCTTCAGGATTTCATGCCAGGCATCGAACGGTGGCAAGCCCAGGGTGGCCACAAAGGCACCGATCAACTGATCACCGGGCAGATCAATGCCTTCACTGAACACCCCACCCAACACCGCAAACGCCACACTGCCCTCCGGATTCCGGAAACCGGCCAGAAAATCTGCTCGCTGCTGAGGCGACATGCCCGGTTGCTGAGCTCGCTGGGGTATATCCGGCGCCTGCTCCGCCAACGCGTCGCTGGCCTGCTTCGCGTATTTGAAGCTGCTGAAAAACGCCAGGTAATGCCCGGGCCGATCCCGGAACTGGCGAGCGATCAGGTCGGCAATCGGTTTGAGTGATGCCTCCCGGTGAACCTGGCGGGTGCTGATACCGGGCGTGAACTGCACCCGCAGCTGGTCGGCGCTGAACGGGCTGGGCAAGGAGGTAAAACGGGAATCCTCGGGCAATCCCAGCAAATCCCGATAGTAAACACCGGGGCTCAGGGTGGCGGAAAACAGCAGAACCGAATGCGCCGCTTCAAACCGCTCCCGCAGGAAATCCGCCGGAATGAGATTCTGGATGGTCAGGCTGGCCCGCCCCCGACCGGCGCGCTGGAATTCACACAGGGAATGATCACCAAAGGAGTCCGCCAGCTTTATGAAGGCGACGCTTTCAAACAACAGCTCCTGCAGGGCCAGATCCGGGGGATTATCGGCCAGGTAATCGGTCAGATTCGAAACCATCGCCTGCAGGGCACCCAGCAATTGCGTCGGCAGCGTCTCCAGAAACTCCGGGCTCTGTGTATCAGCCTGGCAATCCCGGATCAGGCTCTGCCAGGCGCGGGCGGTGCGATCGATGGCGGATTTCAGCGGCTTCGGTGCGGTTTTTTTGATCCTCAGTAAGCGCTGCTGATCCAGCCGAACCGAATACATACCCCGGCCACGGTCCACCAGGTTATGGGCCTCATCCACCAGTACGCTGGCCTTCCAGCTGTTCTGGCGAATCAAACCGTGGAGCAGGGCGGATTGATCGAACAGCCGGTTCACATCCCCGATCACCACATCGCTCCACCGGGCCATTTCCTGGGCCAGAAAGTAGGGGCAAATATCGTGACCGGCGGCGATCTTCGCCAGGGCGTGCTGATCCAGCGTGCCTTCGCTCTGGGCGGCTTCCGCCCGGGCGTCAGGAAGCCGGTCGAAAAACCCTTTAGCCAGGGGGCAGGAATCGCCATGGCAGGCTTTGTCCGGGTGCTCGCAGGCGTCATCTTTCGAGACCAGTTCCAGGGTTCTCAGTGGCCAATGCTGGGCAGCTTGAGCCGAACGCAGGCGACCAACCGCATCCATGGCCAGCTGACGGGCGGTATTGCGACAAGTGAGGTAGAACAGGCGGTCCTGGCCGGCTGCTGGCATCGCCATCAACGCCGGGAACAGGGTGCCGAGGGTCTTGCCCAGGCCTGTGGGGGCTTCCAGCAAAAGGGTGCCGGACTTTACCGAGTTTTTGTACACCGTCTCCGCCAGCTGGCGCTGCCGGGGGCGAAACGCGGGGAAGGGGAATCTTAGGCCTGAAAGCAGGACATTGCGCTGCTCGCGGTGATGTTCTTCCTGCTCAGCCCAGGCCTTGTAATGACTACACAGGGTTTCCAGTTCCTGCCAGAGCTCTTCGGCGCTGGCGGTCTCCACCACTGGCGTTTCCTTGTCTCTGCCGGTGTCGTAATAGATCAGTGCCAGCTCCAGGGTTTTCCGGTTTTCCTGCCGGCACAACAGCGCGCCGTAGGCTCGCAGCTGAGCCCGATGGAGTGCCCGCTGATGCTCACGGATTCGGGACAGGTCACCCCGATGGGTTTTGATCTCTTCCAGCCGGCCTCGGTGGGGGTTATAGATATCGGCGCGGCCGGAAAGCAATAACCCCATACATTCACCGGTCAGTAAATGCTCGCTTTTATAGCCGTAGCCGCGCCGGGACTGGATTGCCTGATGGCCAGCAATGCCCTCCTCGGCACTGGGTGCCGGGGTATAGCGGAAGTCCAGATCGCCCTTACGCGCGGCAAACTCGCACAGAGTACGGACGGCAACTGTCACCGTCATTCCATCGCCTCGCTCGCCTGCCATCGCACGTAACAAACACTGGCGGGGATGCCTTCAGCCGCAAAGAACTCGAGCCAACGAATCTGGTGGTCCTGCAAACGGTCACCCGGCCCCTTCACTTCGATCATTTCATAACGCTTGTCAGGCTCAGCCACATTGGGGAGAAACCGGATCAGATCAGGAAAGCCGCTGCGATGCTCCCGGATATTCAACAGCAAGCGACGGAACAGGCGTTCCAGATCCGGCGGTGGCAGACAGTCCAGCGCCAGGCTCAGCAGTTCCTCGGTGATGACCGGCCAGATCACGAACGGATTGGTGGTGCCCTGTTTGGCCCGGTAATTCGCCAGTATCCGCTCCCGATAACTGCCATCCGCCAGCCGCGCAAAGCATTGCTCGAACGATCCCTTCCGACGGCTGACGAAATCTTCCCGGGTCAGGTCCGCCGGGCCCACATGGAAGGGATGGAAAAAGGCCCCCGGCACCGGCTCGAAAATGGTTTGCCAGCAGAGCAGGCCAAACAGGCCGTTGATCAGAGTATTCTCCACATAAAGCACGGGCGCCTCGTCCCGATACAGGTGGTCCCGAACGGCGTATTCGACCGACCCGACCTCTGGCTTGGGCAGGGTCAGGGTGATCTCCCGGATGAGCGGCTGCTCCGGAGGCGGTGGCGCTATCTCGCCAAGCCGGCTCGCAAGCCGCTTGAGAATCCGCGCCAGACCCTGGGCTTCTGCATCGCTCAGTTCCTGGTTCTGCCACTCGGAGGCAATGGCCCAGGCTTCCCGGTGACGCTTCATCCGCTCCAGCAACCGGAGCTGTTTCAGCCGCGCTTCCCGATGGCCGCTGCTGGCGAAAGCCTCTAATGCCAGTTCCCGCTCCCCCTGGCGCTCCGCCTGCCGGCCCAATTCCAGCAACAGCCGGTCACGGCGGCTGGTCAGCCAGGCGTTATTCGAGGGCGACGGAACCGCCTGCCAAACCTCGAGGGCGGGTACGCCCTGGTCCAGCCATTCCCGACACTGGTGCATGGCAAGATACAGGTCGACCTCGGAACGCTGCTGGAAGGCCCGGGAATCCGGTGTGAAAGTGACCGGCTCAAACTGCTGATGGCCCAGTTCCACCAGCACAAAATCGGACCAGCTCTGGCGAAGATTGCCAAAAAACATCAGACGCACCCGGTCAAACAACGCCATGGTTTTGAGCCTGATAACCGGCCTGGCGTGCTGGCCAAGCCAGTCGGCAACGATCAGAGGGTCGGGAAATCGCAGAAGCAGAGCGTCGCGCATCCGGCCTTTGGGCAGGTTGGCGGGCTCTCCCGCCGCCTTTAAAAGCGGCTCCATGGCCGGACGCAGTTCTCCAAGCGTGAACAATCTGAACAGTTCATCCAGGCTGAGCAGGGGATCGGTGTCCAGCCAGCCTGCCTCCGTGATTTCGTCGAGGGCACTGGCCTCTGGTACGCCGAGCTCCGGATACTTGAGCTTGTCCGACCGGAAGAGATCGCCCGTGCGCATCACCATTCGGGTCAGCAATGCCCGGGCCGGCATTGAAAGGGTATGGAAACTGGCCAGTCGATCCAGCTCTTCTGCTGTCAGCAAGTCACCGTGATGGCTCTGGACCCAGCCAAGGACGGTTTCCATGTTCTCGAGGTAGTACAGCGGATTGTCGAGATCCGCAGTGGCCAGTTGTGTGCTCTGTCGCTTCGCCGGTGACATGGCCAGGTTGATCTTCCTTCAGGATGGTTCGGGAAAGTGACGCTACCACGTTGAGCCGTCGGCATGACATTAACGTAGGTAAGACACTGATTACAGGAGAACACCATGACCGCACCCATCCTGATTACCGGCGCCGGCCAACGCATTGGTCTGGCCTTTGCCAGAGCCTGTCTTGACCGCGGCCAGCCCATCATCGTCACCTACCGAACCTATCGACCGGCCATCGACGCGCTGCAGAAGGCGGGAGCAGTGTGTCTCCATGCGGATTTTGCCACGAATGCGGGCATTGATGACTTCATCCAGGCCCTGAAATCCCGGACGGACACGCTACGTGCCATTATCCACAATGCGTCGGACTGGATACCAGAGAGCGAAGACTCCGACCCGGCAGACGTGATGAACGCCATGATGCAGATTCACGTGATGACACCGTACCGGATAAACCTCACGTGCCGGTCGATGCTGGAGCAGGAGGGTTCGACAACCGACATTATCCACATGACCGACTACGTGGTGGAGAAGGGCAGCGCGAAGCATATCGCCTATGCCGCCAGCAAGGCAGCCCTGACTAACCTGACCCTGTCGTTCGCCCGTCTACTGGCGCCCAGGGTCAAGGTGAACGCCGTGGCGCCGTCCCTGATCATGTTCAACCAGGGCGATAGCCAGGCGTATCGGGAGAAAACCCTGAAGAAGTCGCTTATGGGAATAGAACCGGGGGCTGAGGTCGCTGTCGCCACGCTTCAGTTTCTGCTGGACAACCCCTATATCACGGGCCGCACCCTGCCCCTGGATGGTGGGCGCCATCTGGTTTGATCCCGTTAAATGCCCAGCTCGGCCGGCTGGAGTCTCACGCCGGCCACCTTCCAGGCCCCTTCCGTGAGCACCATCCGGTAATAGGCGTCCCATCGCTTGCCCTCCGGCCCCTGCAACCGCACCACCTGGATTTCAAAGGCGCCGTGGGGCACGCGCTGGGTAAACTCGATGGCCGTGGCGTTGTGCACCGCCGGGTAGGCTTCACGAACCATATCGACAAACACCTGTGACGACCCGAATCGACGCTTGATGCCCTCGGAGGCGTGGGCCCAGGCCTGCTCCTCGTCGTTGTTCGCAAACGCTTCGATCTGGCGCAGGATGGTGTCGCGGATTTCTGCGTCTTTGTCACTGGCCACAGACTGTGGGGACCCGAGAACCGCGAAGCCAATGAAAGCCAGAAGCACGGGAATCAGCCACTTTCCGGAAACGATGTGTTGGTGACCCATGATGGCACCTCTCTATTGTTCATCTTTTAAACAATACGGTCGGATCAGGGCTCCGGATTCGCGTTCCGCCAGCCAGCTTACTCTCACCGACGACCCTTCTCCGGCCAGATGATCTTCATCAGGGCCCGACGCTTTGGATCCGGAAAGGCAATAGCGTTGTCGGACCTCGCGATCGACAGGACCTCGCCGAGCATACGAAACAGTTCGATGTTGTCGTGAACACAACGGGGAATGGCCTCATCTCTCAGAAAATGCAGGTAGCGCTCCAGATTCTCTTCATCAGGCCGCCAGTGATCGTCAAAGGCGTTCCGGAACAGGGCCCGGGTGGCAATGGCTCGCCATTCGTCGCGATACCCGGTATCGAGCCTTTCCGGATACACGTACAGGTCTTTGATTTCCTGATCAATTTTTACTTCCACGTGGTCCGGGGGAAACAGCATCCGCATGGCCAGCAGGTCGTAGCTGTCATTCAACTGCTCGTCCACGGCGGCTTTGACCAAATCAATCCTGCTCATAATTGCTCGTTTTATGACCTGTAACGGAAAGCGTTTCGTACTGTTCCTTACGACAATAAACCTGCGGGAGACTTCCCATGCACATGGACACCGGCGAACTGAAAAAACACAAGCACGACACAATTTCTCTGTTGGAGATTGTCTCGATGGAAGGGCGCTATTACATGGCGCGGTTCTATCTGGATGGACAGGGCTACGTTCTGACGGACCCCTACGACAAGCCAGTGATGTTCACCGGAGCCTGCGCGGTGCGAGAACATTTCCACGAATACGAGGTCGAGCGCACCGAGGTGATTCCGCCGACTGGAACCGATGAAATGATTGGTATGCCTGACAGCGGCTCCGAAACCATGCGGGTCCCTCTCTAGGGCCCGCTTGACGTTCCCCTAGCTTCCAGCGAATGAGAGCGAATCCACGAGATCGGCGCCGTTGAACACGGCCCCGTGAAAATCGCTCTCCGGTATCTGATTGAGCGTAAACACGATGGCACTGGCGGCCTGTTCGGCACTCAGGCAATCCCCCGACGCCAGACGATTGGTCAGCCACTCCGCGTGGGGCAGATCTAACTTGCCCGCCTTATCGATATGGCTTCGAATACCCGGCGTATCCACCAGCCCCGGCTGAAAGAGGCTGACAACCGGCCCGCCCGACATGGTGTCGAACTCAACGGACATCTGACGCACCAGCCGACGCAGCGCCATCTTGCTGATCCCGTAGCTGCCCGTTCCGGGTTGCGCATGCTTGTCCATACCCGCACCAATCATCACGATTCGCGACGAGGGATCACTCCCTTTGAGTATCGGTAACAACGATTGGGTGAGCAGCATGGGCGCGGACACGTTCACGGCCAGGGCTTCCTGAAAATCAATGAGCCCAAGGCTGGCAAAATCCGCAGCCGGCTCACCCACGCCAGCGCAATACACAAACGCTGAAAGACGATCTACGGCGTCGCTCACCTGCTGCGCGAGATCACGGGTGCTTTCGGGATCCGCAAGGTCCACTTCCAGCGTCATCACTTCACGGTCGGGCGCCTCCACACGGAGCTTTGTCGCGACCTCCTCCAGCTTTGACACGGTGCGGCCTGCAAGGATCAGGTCGTGGCCTTGAGCAGCAAGTTCCAGGGCCAGGGCCTCCCCAATGCCCGACCCCGCGCCAGTGATCAGTGTCCACATAGTGCTTCTCCCTTTTGCAGATAATTCACGACACCGTTTGTCGCGACGGGCCGTTATGATTTTTGGAGATCAGACGTTTCAGACAGTCCGCATCTGTGGTCACATACGGTAACCTGTGGCAACAGGATTGAACTGCACACCAGACAAGGAAATTCATGGCCGCACTCTCCACCGAGCCCACCGAGCAACGCGCCAGGATCGAACCCGGGTTTCACGCGATCCACGCCAACCATCTGGAAGACTTGCGCCGGGCCGTTGTCTACATCTGTCGGCACAACCCAATGCCGCCACTGGAGAGCGAGACCTTCCTGGTGCAGAGCAACGGCATTGCCCAGTGGCTGAAGCTTGCGCTGGCGGAGAAGCGCACCGAAGATGGCCTTGAGGGCGGCCTTGGAATTGCTGCCGGTATGGATTTCCTGTTCCCGGCCCGGTTTATCTGGCAAGCCTACCGGGCCGTGCTTCCGGACGGTGAGGTACCGGAACAGTCGCCCTTCGACAAACGGCGGCTGGTGTGGCGGCTGTACCGGTTATTGCCACGTCTGGTGGGGCAGGACGAGGCCTTCACACCCCTGGCCCGGTTTCTGGAAGGTAACGATCCGGACCTGCGCAATTTCCAGCTGGCGGAGAAGGTGGCGGATCTGTTTGACCAGTACCAGGTGTTCCGGGCCGACTGGCTGGCCGCCTGGGAGCAGGGCAAGGACGTGATTATCACGGCCCGGGCCGAGGAAAAGCCTCTGGATGCGGAAACCCGCTGGCAGCCCCTGCTCTGGCGCCGGCTGGTTGAGGATGTGGGCGCAGACGCTCATACCAGCCGCTCGCAGATCCATACCCGGTTCATGGAACAGGGCCAGCGACTTCAGGCGCCGGCCAACCCGTCCCGGCTGCCGACCCGCATTGTCGTCTTTGGCGTCTCCTCACTGCCCCGGCAAGCGTTGGAAGCCCTGTACGTGCTGAGCCGGTTCAGTCAGGTAGTGCTGTGTGTTCACAACCCCTGCCAGTTCTACTGGGCCGACATCATCAGCGACCGGGAGCTACTCACCGCCGAACGTAAACGGGGCAGGACCCATCCGACACTTTCCGCCATTGAGGATCCGGACCAGCTGCACCAGCACGCCAATCCACTGCTGGCCGCCTGGGGCAAGCAGGGCCGGGACTACATCCGGCTGCTGGACGAGTTCGACAACCCGGATCAGTACCGGGGCAGCTTCCAGACTCCGGACCAGAAAATTGATATTTTCTCGGACCATGGCAACCCGGAAGCACCGCGCCTGCTTCATCAGCTGCAGAACGATATCCACAACCTGACGCCCCTTCGGGAAATCCGCCAGCAACAACGACAACTGGATGTTCAGCAGGATCATTCCCTGGCGTTCCACCAGGCCCACAGCCCACAGCGGGAAGTGGAAATTCTGCACGATCAGCTTCTCGCCGCCTTCAACGTCGATCCCACGCTGCGGCCCCGGGACGTGATCGTGATGGTGCCCGATATCAACGTGTACGCGCCCCACATACAGGCCGTATTCGGCCGCTACCAGCCGGGCCGGAAACGCCACATTCCCTTCACCATTTCCGACCAGGGCCAGCGCCACCACGAGCCGGTGCTGATTGCTCTGGAAACCCTGATGTCACTGCCCCGCAGTCGTTTTGCGGTGAGTGAGATCATCAGCCTGCTGGAAGTACCCGGCATACGGGACCGCTTCGGTATCAATGAAGACGAGATCCCCCTGGCCCGTCGCTGGGTCGAGGGCGCCAATATCCGCTGGGGTCTGCACGGCCAGCACCGGGAAAGCCTGGACCTGCCCGCCGAACTGGAACGCAATACCTGGCAATCCGGTCTGCGCTCGATGCTGCTGGGTTATGGCATGGGCGACGATGAGCCCTGGGCCGGTGTGGAACCCTTCGGCGAGATCGGCGGCCTGCAGGCCAGTCTTGCCGGCCGCCTGAACGACTTTGTGCATCAGCTGGAAACCCTCTGGCAAGCGCTTCAGACCCATCGCACACCGGACGAATGGGAACACCTGTTCTCAGAGATGCTCGGGCAGTTCTTCCACAAGGTCGAAGGCAGCGACCTGTTGCTGCTGAACCGTTTCCGCCGCCAGTTGGAGCAGTGGCTGGAAGACGCGCTGGCAGCAGGCCTTGAGGAACAGACCCTGCCCCTGAACATCGTCAAGGATGTGCTGCTGGAGGGGCTGGATGAAGGCGGCCTGAACCAGCGTTTCCTGGCCGGCAAGGTCAACTTCGCCACCCTGATGCCCATGCGGGCAATACCCTTCCGGAAAGTGTGCCTGCTGGGCATGAACGACGGCGACTATCCCCGCTCCCGGCCGCCGGTGGATTTCGATCTCATGGCCCAGGATTACCGCCCGGGGGACCGCTCCCGCCGGGAAGACGATCGCTACCTGTTCCTGGAAGCCCTGTTATCCGCCCGGGAGCAGCTTTACATCAGTTGGGTAGGCCGCAGCATAAAGGATGATTCGGAACGGCCGCCGTCGGTTCTGGTGGGGCAGCTTCAGGATCATCTGGACAGTCTCTGGTCTGTGTCTGGGCAACCCGAAACCAAGGTCATCGAGGCACTGACGACCCAACACCCGTTGCAGCCGTTCAGCCGGAGCTATTTCCCGAAAGCCAACGGGCTGGAGGAGGGTGGAAAGGGGGAAAACAGTTCGCCCCGTCCCCTGGCCGAGGTGTTGGAGGCACGCCGGTTATTCACCTACGAGCGGGAATGGCGCAGTGCCCATGGTGGTGAGGCTGCCGCGCAGACACAGTCGGCACTACCTTACCAGGCGCCCGAAGAGCCCATCAGCCTGAACGATCTGGCGGCTTTCCTGAAAAAACCCATCGACACCTTTTACCAGCGCCGGCTGCAGGTGCGCTTCGAGGATGTCGAAGACGACGACACCGACAACGAGAATTTCGAACTGGACGGCCTGGACCGCTGGCGCCTGGACAACGAGCTGATCCAGGATGGGCTATTGAAAGCCAGCAGCGACGAGGAACTGCACGATCGGTTGCAGGCAACTCTGGACCGCATGGCGCGACGCGGCGACCTGGGTATGGGCGTGACCGAACACCGCCTGCGTTCCGAGCTGGCGGGGCGCTTGCCCGATCTGTTCGAGCGTTACCAGAACGCACTGGCTGACTGGCCGGAAGCGGTTGCTGAACCGCTGCCCTTTGATTACCGGTTTGAAAGCGCCCTGGGTTCGGTGGAAATCGCGGATCTGATCGACAACCTGCGCTGCAATGCCCAGGGAGAGCTGTGCCGGCTGGTGGTGGCCAGTTCCAGCCTGCTGACCGGTTCAGGATCCAGCAAGAAAGTACGCTATGCCAACCTGATGCGGGACTGGCTGATCCATCTGGCAGGCCAGCTCGGCGGTCAACCTTTTGAGACCCTGGTTCTGGGCAAGGAGGAGGGACGGAAATTCCGCTTTGCTCCATTGCATCCAGAGCGGGCCAGACCGTTGTTCGAAACGGTGCTCAGCGGATGGATGGACGCCACCACCCGGGCGCTGCCCATTCACTGCGAGGCCGGCTTTGCCTGGATCACCAGTTTCTACGGCAGCAAAAAGTACGTCGGTGACCATGAACGAGCCATATCAGAGGCGCAGCAGGCCTATTCCATTGCTCTGAAGCGGGATACCGGTTACCTGAGAGGGGCCTTTGAAACACCGGAGCTGCTGATGGCCAGCAGTGAATTCGAAGCCCTGTTGCATCAGCTCTACGTGCCGGTTTGGGAAGCCGAGCAGGACAAATCGGCTGCAGATCAGATCGGAGGCCTGGAATGACCGAGCAGATGACCAACCGGAATCCGAATCTGGATCCCCTGGCACTGACCCTCAACGGCAGTGCCCTGATCGAGGCCAGTGCCGGCACCGGCAAAACCTTTACCATTGCCATTCTGTACGTGCGCCTGGTGCTTGGCCAGGGTCAGTCGCCCGACAGCCCTCTGCAGAACCTGCTGCCTCCCAACCTGCTGGTGGTCACTTTTACCGAGGCCGCTACCAAGGAACTGCGTGACCGTATCCGCACCCGGCTCACCCAGGCCGCCGAGGTGTTTTCTGATGCGCCCGACGAGCCCAATCCGCCCGCGGAAACGGCACTGATCTACCAGCTACGGGATGAAAGCTACCCGGATCCGGCCAGCTGGCCGGAATGCCGAAAGAAGCTGCTATTGGCCGCCGAATGGATGGACGAGGCGGCGGTATCCACCATCCACAGTTTCTGCAACCGCATGCTCAGCGAGCACGCCTTCGACAGCGGCAGCCTGTTCAAACTCACCCTCGAAACCGACCAGAGCGAATTGCTGGACGAGGTCGCCCGGGATTACTGGCGCACCTTTGTCTATCCGCTGCCACCGGCGCTGATGGACGAGGCCCTGAGCCACTGGAAAACCCCCGGGGACCTGCGCCAGGGTGTTCGCAATCTGATTGACGATCCCCTGAGCCTGGGCACACCCCCGGAGAGCGTTCATCAGGCCATCGATCAGGTGGTCCACCGGCGTCTGGAACAGTCACAGTCTCTGAAAGCCCACCCCTGGAGCCAGTGGCGCGATGACGTGATCGAGCTGCTGAACGATCTGAACAAGAGCAAGCGACTCCATGGCGCCAGCAAGAATGCCATGATCAAGGTCTGGGATTTGCTGGTTGCCTGGGCGGAATCGGACGACCTTTTGCCCGAAAAGATCGATAGCGCCGCGGGCTTCAAGAATCAGACGCCCGAAGGGCTCGACAAGATTCTCAAGGGCGATGATTCTGCCCCTCATCACCCGGCCTTTGATGCCATCGGAGCGCTGCTGGATTTCAGCCAGAACCAGCCCAGCGCCAAATCCGACATTCTCCGCCACGCCAGCCACTGGATGGCCGAACGGCTGGAATCGGAAAAGCAAAAACGCTCGGAGATGGGCTTTGACGATCTGCTCACCCGGCTGGACGATGCGCTGCATGGCCCCCGGGGCGACCAGCTGGCCGCGACGATCCGTCGCCAGTTTCCCGTTGCTCTGATTGACGAATTCCAGGACACCGACCCGGTGCAGTACCGGATCTTCGACCGCATCTATAATGTGTCTGGCGGCGATTCCGGTACCTGCCTGCTGATGATCGGGGATCCAAAGCAGGCCATCTACGGCTTCCGGGGTGCTGATATATACACCTACCTGCAGGCCAGGCAGGGCGTGAAAGAGCGGACCTACACACTGGGCAAGAACTTCCGCTCCGCCAAGACCATGGTGGCGGCGGTTAACCGGGTCTTTGACCACAGTGACCAGAACAGCCGGGACGGCGCCTTCCTGTTCGGCAAGGGCGACACCTCACCGCTGCCGTTCCAGGGCGTGGACGCCAACGGTACCAAACGAAGCTGGTCGATTAACGGAGAAGTGCAGCCCAGCCTGGTGTTCTGGACCCACGAATCTGGGGAAGAGGAAGGCGTTGCCAAGGGCGCCGCCAGGGCCGATATGGCAGAAACCTGCGCTAGCGAGATCGCCCGTTTGCTGACCCTGGGCCAGGCCGGGCAGGCCGGTTTTGCCTTACCGGATAATCCGAGCGATCTGGAGCCGGTTGCCCCCAAAGACATCGCGATACTGGTCAACAACCGCAACGAGGCCAGCGCAGTTCGGGACGCCCTGGGCCAGCGGCGTATCAAGAGTGTGTACCTGTCAGACCGCGATTCGGTGCTGACCTCACGGGAATCACAGGAAATCCTCTGCTGGCTTCGGGCATTTGCCGAGCCCCGGCAGCTGGCCTATATCCGCGCGGCCCTGGCTACACCCACCCTCGGTCAGTCCTGGCATGCCATGAATCAGCTTCTCACCGACGAGCTCGTGCTGGAACGGGAAATCGAGCGCTTTATTGGTTACCAGCAGCAATGGCAGAAACAGGGTGTACTGCCCATGCTGCGAACCTTCCTGATGGATTTCGAGGTGCCAGGCCAGTTACTGCAACGCCCTGACGGCGAACGGCGGTTGACCGACATTCTGCACATTGCCGAGTTGCTGCAGCAGGACAGCCTGCAACTGGACGGCGAACATGCCCTGGTGCATCACTACACCCAGATTCTGCGTGCAGCCGACGAGGAAGATGAACACCGTACCCTGCGGCTGGAAAGTGATGCCGGCCTGGTGAAGGTCATCACCGTGCACAAGTCCAAGGGTCTGGAATACCCGCTGGTGTTTCTGCCCTTTGGCACGGCCTTTCGCGCCCAGAGTGAAAAGCAGGCCTTCGTGCGCTATCACAATGAGCAGGGCAGGCTGGTCACGGTATTCGACCCGTCGCCGGACGACGTGGCCAGGGCTGACCGGGAACGCCTAGGTGAGGATATCCGCAAGTTCTACGTAGCCCTGACCCGGGCCCGCTTCGCCACCTGGGTCGGCACGGCGGCCCTGGACAACTGGCAGCAAAGCGGACTGGGCTACCTGATTGGAAGCGAAGGGCAAAGCCGTATCAGCGACTGCCTGGGGAAACTGGCAGAGGGCAGAGCGGAGATCCGGATAACCCCGTTACCGGATCCGGACGATACGCACTACCACGGACCGGCGCCCGAAGCGCTTGGCCCGGCCATGGTCTCTTCCCGTGAGGCCAGAGAGGACTGGTGGATTGCCAGCTACTCCTCCATCGAATACACCGGCATGACCGGCACCGGGATCGCGTTTACCGGTGAGGTGGAAGATGCCCAGACCCAGAACCTGCTGGAAGAAAGCACCCTGGACGAAGAGGAAAACCCGGCTCAAATGGCCAACCAGCGCAACCAGCATAACTTTCCGAAAGGCGCCGGACCCGGCACCTTCCTGCACGAATTGCTGGAATGGTGCACGCAGCAGGGGTTCCAGCGGGTTGTGGATAACCCGCCGCTGCTTCATGAGCAGCTGACCCGGCGCTGCGGCACTCGTGGTTGGAACGAATGGGTGGAGCCGCTGGTGCGCTGGTTGCTGGCATTGATCAGCAAACCATTGAGCCTCGACCGGGCCGGTGCAGAAACCGTCTGCCTGTCGGACCTGACCACCCTGCGCCCGGAACTGGAGTTCTGGTTTGAAAGCCGCAACGTCAGTATCCGGAAACTCGACGAGCTGGTAACGGCGCACACCCTGAATCGCGCGGACCGTCCCCGAGTCGAAGAGACCCGATTCAACGGGATGCTCAAGGGGTTTATCGATCTGGTGTTCGAACACAACGGGCGCTATTACGTGCTGGACTACAAATCCAATACCCTGGGCGAAGACAACAGCGCCTATACCGATCAGGCCATGGGCAACGCCATCCTGGATAAACGCTACGATCTGCAATACGTGCTCTACCTGCTGGCCCTGCACCGGCTGCTGAAAGCCCGTTTGCCGGATTACGACTACGACCGACACATTGGCGGCGCGGTGTATCTGTTCCTGCGAGGCATTGATTCCAGCACAGGTGGCGCCTTCACCGACAAACCGCCCAGAGCCCTGATTGAACAACTGGATGCCCTGTTTGATGGCGAGTCGGTTGCGGAGGTGGCCGCATGAGCCGTTCCCGCTCCCAAACCGGAAAGTCCGACCACCAGATTGATCTGTTCGCGGAGGACATCGCTGCGGAAACGCCGACCATACCCGCTGCCGGTGATACCACCTTCGCTATCAAAGATCTGCTCTCGAGCCCGGATAAAACCGAGTCCCTGCTGCTGCACTGGCAGCAGGCGGAGTGGATCCGCGCGCTGGATGTGGGGTTTGCCCGGCTGATCCGGGAGCTCTCGGAAGAGCAGGGCGAACGCCCGGACCCACTGCTCCTGCTGCTGGCGGCACTGGTCTCCCATCAGGTGGGGCGTGGCCATGTCTGCGTCGATCTGGGCAATCTCCTGGCCGATGCCGGGCATACCCTTTCACTGCCGCCAGAGGAGTCGGTCCAGGAGCCGCTCACCGATTCCGGCACCAGCGAGCCGGACCGTCCCAAGCCCGCCGACGTGCTTGCACTTGTAACGCTGCCGGAATGCTTGAGCATACTGGAAAGCGCCTGCGCCGTAAGTGATGGCTCACATACAACACCCCTGGTGCTGAACGGAACCCGGCTCTATCTGCGCAGATTCTGGCGCTACGAACAACGCATTGCGGCGGGTATCCGGCACCGCCTGGCTTTGCCATCACCCCTGGCAGATCCGGAATCCGGTCCGGCCCGCACCCTGTCTCTCGCTCTGGATACACTGTTCCGGTCGTCAGAACCGGTGGATTACCAGAAACTGGCCTGTGCCCTAGCGGCCCGCAACCATTTCGCCGTGATCACCGGCGGGCCGGGCACCGGCAAGACCACCACCGTGGTCAATCTTCTGGCGGCACTTCAGGCCGTCGCCGGGGAATCCCCCGAACGGGCCGGTCGGAAATACCGGATCCGCCTGGCAGCCCCGACCGGCAAGGCGGCGGCCCGACTGAACGAATCCATCGGTGGTGCAGTGAGCCGGTTACCCCTTGCCGAACTGCCGGGCAACGTGGACCTGAATGATATCCCCACCAGGGTCACTACCCTGCACCGGTTACTGGGCAGCCGGCCGGATACCCGCAAATTCCGCCATAACCGGGACAACCCTTTGCTGGTGGATATCCTGGTGATCGACGAGGCCTCAATGGTGGACGTGGATCTTATGGCGTCGGTGTTTGATGCCTTGCCCGCCAACGCCCAGCTGATCCTGTTGGGCGACAAGGACCAGCTGGCCTCGGTGGACGCCGGTGCGGTACTGGGGGAACTTTGCCAGCGGGCGTTGCTGGCGCATTACACTCCGGAAACTGCCCGGTGGCTGGCCGCCATGGCCGGAAGCGAGATACCGGAGTCACTGGTGGACGAAACCGGCCAACCCATGGATCAGGCCGTGGCCATGCTGCGCAAGAGCTACCGGTTCCGGGAGGACAGCGGTATCCGCGCCTTTGCCGAAGCAGTGAACACTAACGCGCTTGATAACGCCATGTTGCGCCAGATCCGGGAAGCGGAATTCGACGATGTCATTTTGCTTAACGGCCGGTCGAAAAGTGGGGATACGGAAGACACCCTGGACCTGGTGTGTCGACATGCCATCACCGGCTCACCAGAGGCATTCCGAAATGCCGGGCAGGGCCGGCAAGTGAATGGTCAGAGCCTGCCACCACCCGTTGGTTACCGCCATTACCTCGAACGCTTGCAGAATCATGGCCTGAACGAAAGCAGCCCCCGCGAAGACTGGGATGCGATGGCGGTGCAGCTCCTTGAAGCCTTCAGTGACTTCCAAGTGCTCTGTGCCCTGCGCAAGGGCCCCTGGGGCGTGGAAGGCCTGAACGACCGGATCGCAAGGCAGTTACTGGCTGAAAAACTGATTTCGCGGGCCGAGGGCTGGTATGAGGGCCGGCCTGTGCTGATTACCGGCAACGACTACAACCTGGGCCTGATGAACGGCGACATTGGCATTGCCGTCAACGTGCCCTGGGATCGGACCGACACCGGTGAGCCCCGCTATACCCTGCGAGTGGCGTTTCCGGATAGCGACACCGCTGGCGGTATTCGCTGGATCTCGCCCAGTCGTCTGCAGCAGCTGGAAACCGTGTACGCCATGACGGTGCACAAATCCCAGGGTTCGGAGTTCAACCACACCTGCCTGGTCTTGCCGGACCGTTTGAGCCCGGTCCTGACAAAAGAGCTGGTCTATACCGGCATCACCCGCGCCAGAAACTGGTTCAGCCTGATTGCCGGGGACATTCCGGTGCTCAGGGAGGCCGTCTCGCAGCAGGTCTCCAGGGCCTCAGGTTTGGCGCTCGCACTTGTGGAATCTACTGACTAATGGGTATCGCCTCCAGCTACATGTTCTTATATGATCGCCGGGAACTCTCTGACATGCAGTACGTGGAATGCCCTCTCATTCTTTTTATCTTCAGCAAGACGAAGCCTCGCGTTTAAAAACCATTCTGGAAGGGACCGGCGCCGGAACCTGGGAATGGAACGTCCAGACGGGGGAGACGATTTTTAATGAGCGCTGGGCGGAAATCATCGGGTATTCGCTGGAAGAACTTCAACCGGTGTCCATTGACACCTGGATGAAGCACGCCCATCCGGACGATCTGGCTCTCTCAGAGCAGAAGTTAACGGCTCATTTCCGCGGCGACTCCGAGTATTACGAGTGTGAAGCCCGCATGCGTCATCGCGACGGCTATTGGGTTTGGGTCCGAGATTATGGTCGCCTCGTCAGTCGGACACTTGAAGGGGAGCCCGAGTGGATTTCCGGAACGCACATAGAGATCTCCAGCAGCAAGCAGTACGAACAGAGGCTGGAGCAAATCAAGGCTGAGCAACAGCAAACGATCCAGCGTTTTGAAAAAATGGCGTCGCTCTTGCCGGGAGTGGTGTTCCAGTTCGAGATCAGACCGGACGGAACCATGACGTTTCCCTATGCCAGTGCCGGAATTGAACGGGTCTATGGCGTGACGCCTGAGCAGGCGCTCGCCGATGGGACTATTGTGTTCCAGGCCATTCATCCAGAAGACCGCGGCTTTGTTGAACAGACCATTAACCACTCGAAGAAAAGCGGCGAAAACTGGATCTGTGAATATCGGGTTATAAACGAGGGCGTGGTCAGCTGGGTTCTGGGCCGTTCCAAACCGGAATTCAAGCCGGACGGTACGGTCATCTGGCACGGCGCGATCCTGGATATCACCTCCCAGAAAACGCTTGAAGAAGAGCTCCGACAGACATCAACCACTGACGATCTCACAGGTGCAGCCAATCGGCGTCGCTTCACCGAGGTGCTGTCTTGGGAGTTTGAGAGGCTGAAACGGAACGGCGCCGGCTATGCGGTCGTACTCTTCGATTTTGACTGGTTCAAGAGAGTGAATGATCATTACGGGCACCACGTTGGTGACCTTGTCCTGAGGGAGACTGCCCACCGCATCAAAAATGAACTGCGTACGGGCGACACGCTGGGGCGAATCGGTGGCGAGGAGTTTGCCGTGCTCTTGCCTCAGTGCGACGAGAACAGTGCCAGGCAATTTGCGGAACGCCTTCGCCGATCCGTTGAACAATTGCGGTTCATTGGCTTTGATGAACTGCGGGGCACCATAACCTGCGGCGTTGCCATTTCCGACCGGACTGACGAAAAACCCAGCCAGATTCTGGTACGTGCGGACCAGGCGATGTACCGGGGCAAGGCTCAAGGCCGCAATCAAGTGGTCGTGTTTGACTACAAAGATCAGGATTCCGGCTGAATTTCGGTATCCCCGCCATCAGACTGGTGTTGCTGGAACCACAGCCGGGCGTAATGCCCGTTCCGGGCCAACAAATCCTGATGGTGTCCGCTCTCCACGATTTTTCCGCCCTCCATCACAAGGATGCTGTCCGCATCCATAACAGTCGACAGCCTGTGGGCAATCACCAGTGTTGTCCGCCTCTGGCTAACTTCCTTGAGCGCCGTGAGGATGGCCTGCTCCGAAAGTGAATCCAGAGAGGATGTCGCCTCATCCAGGATCAGCAACGGCGGGTTCTTCAGGATCACCCGGGCAATGGCCACCCGTTGCTTTTCACCACCGGAGAGCTTCAGGCCCCGTTCGCCCACCTTCGTTTCGTAACCCTCCGGCAGGCTGTGGATAAAGTCTTCCAGGTGGGCCATTCGAGCTGCCCGGTACACCTCTTCTTCCGTGGCTTCCGGTCGGCCATAGGCCAGATTCCGGTAAAGGGTATCGTTGAACAGCACCGTATCCTGAGGCACCACACCAATCGCAGAGCGCAGGCTGTCCTGGGTCACCTGCCGAATGTCCTGACCGTCGATCCGTATGGCGCCCTGATCGACGTCGTAAAAGCGGAACAGCAGGCGGGCGAGGGTGGACTTGCCGGCGCCACTGGCTCCCACCACGGCAATCTTGTGGCCGGACGGGATGGAAAAATTCACATCCTTCAGAATCGGGCGGTCCGGGCGGTAGGCAAAGTGGATGTGGTCAAACTGCACTTCGCCTCTATCCACGGCCAGCTCGGTAGCATCCGGAGCATCTTCAATCGCCGGTTTGTCCCCCAGCAGTTTGAACAGGCGCTCGACATTCACCAGTGCCTGCCGGATTTCCCGGTAGACAAACCCCAGGGCGTTCAGGGGAATGAACAGCTGGAGCAGGTAGGCGTTGATCATGGTGAAGTCACCGAGGGTGATTTCACCACTGGCCACTTCCCGGACCGCCATGGCCATGATCACGATCATCGCCAGACCGATAATCAATGCCTGACCGGAGTTAAGCGCGGCCAGGGACAGGCGGTTTTTCAGACGGGCCTGTTCCCAGTCGTCCAGATCCCGATCATAGACCTCGGCCTCGTACCGCTCGTTATTGAAATATTTGACGGTTTCATAGTTCAACAGGCTGTCTATGGCCCGCGAGTTGGACTGGTTATCCCGGGCATTGGCTTCGCGCACGAATTTCGTCCGCCACTCAGTGATCTTGATGGAAAAGACCACATACACCACTACGGCCACCAGGATCGCCAGCACATAACCCACGTTGAACACCACGAAAAGAATGCCGGCGACCATCAGGATCTCCAGCAGGGTGGGCACAATGTTGAACAGGGTAAAACGCAGCAGGAAGCTGATGCCGTTGGTACCCCGCTCGATATCCCGGGCAAGGCCACCGGTCTTTCGATCCAGGTGGAAGGCCAGTTCGCGCTGGTGCAGGTGCTCGAACACTCGCAGGGACACCCGGCGCATGGCCCGTTCAGCTACCCGGGCAAATACCGCATCCCGAAGCTCATTGAACAGGGTGGCGCCAAACCGCAGTGTGCCGTAAGCCACCACAAGGATCACCGGGATCCAAAGCAGCATGTCCGCGCCGCGGTTCTGGTCGAGGTAGTCGACGATGTATTTCAGGGCAATGGGCGTGGCAACGGTCGCCAGTTTGGCCAACACCAGCAAAACCAGGGACAGGACTACCCGGCCGCGGAATTCGGCCAGATAGGGCCAGAGGCCTGAAATGATTTTCCAGTCCGGTTTATGATCTGCCGGGTAATCGTTGTCGGCGTATGCGCGCACAGGATTTCCTTTTTTACTTCAGAGTAGTCGAGCGCACGAGGCGGGATGGCCTGACAGGACACGCTTTAAATACGTCCCTGTACGCTCGGCGAAAGCCATCCATGGCTTTCGACGGTCCTGTCAGGCCATCCCGCCCCGCACGCTCTTACGTAGCTGTATGATAGGTCTTATTGCCAGTACAAACCGTATTGGAGTGGAGTCTATCGTAGCCATCAGGTTGGAGGCACATCATTAACACTCGTCACCGCAAGGCCCTGAAACTGGTCATCGACTTTATCAGCCCCTATCGGCGGGCTGTTGCCGGTGCCCTGGTGGCGCTGATTTTTACGGCCGGAATTACACTCGGGTTAGGACAGGGTCTACGTATTCTTGTCGATCAGGGATTAGCCACCGAGTCGCCGGAGAACCTGGCCAGGGCCATCGGTCTGTTTTTCATCCTGGTATTGGGGCTCGCATTTGGCTCGTTTGCCCGGTTCTATCTCGTTTCCTGGATCGGCGAACGGGTGGTGGCGGATATTCGCAAAAAAGTCTTCAACCACCTGATTGATCTTCATCCGGGCTTTTTCGAGCAGAACCGGGCCCTGGAAATCCAGTCCCGGTTCACTGCCGATACCACGGTTCTGCAGTCGGTGATTGGCTCCACGGTTTCCATTGCGCTGCGCAATGCCCTGATGCTGGTCGGGGGGTTGCTGCTGCTGTTCATCACCAACGCCAAACTGGCGAGCATTATTCTGCTGGGCTTTCCCCTGGTGATCGCGCCTATTCTGTTCTATGGCCGGCGGGTGCGGGCTCTTTCCCGTTTAAGCCAGGACCGGGTTGCCGATGTCGGCAGCTACGTGGGCGAGAACCTTACCCAGATCAAGACCGTTCAGGCCTTCAACCATCAGCCCCACGACCGCAAGTATTTTTCCGAAGTGTCTGAACGGGCGTTCGAGATTGCCCGCCAGCGTATCCGTCAGCGCGCCTGGCTGACCACACTGGCCATCTCCCTGGTGATGGGCGCTGTGGGCATCGTCATCTGGATAGGGGGCCTGGACGTTATTCACGGCCGGATCAGCCCGGGTGAGCTGGCGGCCTTTGTCTTCTACAGTCTGCTGGTGGGTGTTGCTGCCGGCGCCATCAGCGAGGTCATCGGCGAGTTGCAGAGGGCTGCAGGCTCGGCGGCGCGGCTGTTTGAACTGTTACAGACTGAGCCGGCGTTTGAACGCAAAGCGTCGACACAGACACTCCCTGAACACGTTCAGGGGGCAATCCGGATTGAGCGGCTGAGCTTCAGTTACCCGGGGCGGCTGGAACAGCCCGCGCTGACAGATCTTTCGCTGGAGGTCAGGGCCGGCGAGACCCTGGCCCTGGTGGGGCCGTCCGGAGCCGGAAAATCCACGCTGTTCGATTTGCTGCTGCACTTCTATCAGCCGACAGAGGGCCGAATTCTGCTCGATGGCGTCGACACTGCCGATCTGTCTCTCGATGCGCTGCGCCGGTGTTTTTCCCTGGTGCCCCAGAATCCAGCCCTGTTCCATGGCACGGTGGCCGACAACATCCGTTACGCCCGGCCTGATGCCAGCCAGCAGGATGTCGAGCAGGCTGCGAAGGTCGCCCATGCCCATGATTTCATCCAGAGCCTGCCAAAGGGCTACGGGACGCCACTCGGGGATGCTGGCCTGGGCCTGTCCGGTGGCCAGAAGCAGCGTCTTGCCATCGCCCGGGCGCTTCTGGCCGATGCGCCAGTGCTGTTGCTGGATGAGGCCACCAGCGCACTGGACGCGGAGAGCGAGAACCTGATCCAGCAAGCGATGCCAGCTCTCACTGCCGGGCGTACCACCCTGGTGATTGCCCATCGACTGGCCACGGTCCGGGACGCGGACCGGATTGCGGTTATGGACCAGGGACGCCTGCTGGCGGTGGGCACCCATGATGAACTGATGCGCCATAACGCCCTCTATCAACGCCTGGCAAAACTGCAATTCCGGGACAATGCGGCCTGAGGGCGACAATAGTCGGTTTGTTTCCTGTGACCGTACTACTTACACTGTTAGGTGAAACTTTCGAACCTGAACCCAGGGAGAATGGCAAAGTGAGCAATAAAGAATTGCAGGCACTCAAAGAACGCTACGTTGCGGCGGGCGCGGCAAGTCCCAATGAACAGTTTGCCGACCATGCAACGAATGCAGAGCTGTGGGATGCAGACGGCAAGCGCATGATCGATTTCGCCGGCGGCATCGGCGTACTGAACATCGGCCATCGCCACCCGAAGGTGGTGGAAGCGGTCAAGGCACAGCTGGACAAGCTGATGCATACCTGCCAGACGGTTATGCCCTATGAGGGCTACGTGAAACTGGCGGAGAAGCTCAGCGGTGTGGTTCCTGTGCGTGGCCACGCCAAGGTAATGCTGGCCAACTCCGGTGCCGAGGCTCTGGAAAACGCCATGAAGATCGCCCGTGCAGCGACTGGCAAAACCAACGTCATCTGCTTCGACGGTGGTTATCACGGCCGGACCTTCTACACCATGGCCATGAACGGTAAGGCAGCGCCGTACCAGACGGATTTCGGCCCCATGCCCGGCACCGTTTATCGCGCGCCTTATCCGGTTCCGTACCACGGCGTCAGTGAAGATGAAGCACTGCGCGGCCTGAAAATGGCCATGAAAGCCGATTCCCCGGCCCACAACACCGCAGCGATCGTTATCGAGCCGGTGCTGGGTGAGGGCGGCTTCTACGCGGCTCCGACCAGCTTCCTCAAGGAAATCCGCAAGATCTGCGACGAGAACGATATCCTGATGATCGCAGACGAAGTGCAGAGCGGCTTTGGCCGGACCGGCAAGATGTTTGCCATCGAGCACAGTGGCGTTGAGCCGGATCTGATGACCATGGCCAAGAGTATGGCTGATGGCATGCCGATTTCCGCCATCGTCGGTACCGACAAGTACATGGACGCGTCCGGCCCGAACTCTCTGGGCGGCACCTACACGGGCAGCCCGACCGCCTGTGCAGCAGCCCTGGCCGTATTCGACGTGTTCAAGGAAGAGGACATCCTCGGCAAGTCCCAGGCGCTGGGCGAAAAACTGAAGCAGCGCTTCAGCCAGTGGCAGGAACAGTTTGCCCACGTCGACAATGTGCGCAACCTCGGTCCCATGGCTGCGTTTGAGCTGGTGGAAAGCAAGGAAAGCCGTACGCCCAAGCCGGAACTGGCAGCGGCGGTAACCAAGAAGGCGAAGGAGAAGGGTCTGATTCTCCTGAGCTGTGGTATGTACGGCAACACCTTGCGGTTCCTGATGCCGGTCACCATCGAAGACGAGGTGCTGGAAGAAGGGCTGGCGATTGTGGAAGAAAGCCTCAAGGAAGTGGGTGCCTGATCGGCGCTGACGTTCAAGAGGAAACAGAAAAGCCGGGCATAAGCCCGGTTTTTTTATGCCCGTTTGGAAAGCGTCTATTCAGTCAACCCGCCGCTTCTGTGTGCGGTGACGGCGGTTACGTCCACACTTGGATTCATCGTATACTGCCCAGACTACTCCGGCAGTGCCTTCCGGCCTGCTCCAGTTTCACCAATCAGGCTAGAACATGACGTCTCCGAGCTCCGCCAACGTTCCGGACCACAAGCCAAGGCCCTGGGTCGACTTGCTGGTCAGTATTATCATTCCATCCGTTATCCTGATGAAGTTCAGTGGCGAAGAACATCTGGGCAGCGTGAACGCACTGGTCATCGGCCTGGCGTTTCCACTGGGCTGGGGGTTGTTCGAACTGATCAAGTACCGCAAGAAAAACTTCATTGCGGTACTCGGTTTGGTCAGTGTCGGGCTGACAGGCGGCATTGGCCTGCTTGAGCTGGATGCGGGTTGGTTAGCCATCAAGGAAGCCGCGATTCCCGCGATTATAGGTCTGGCGGTACTGGCTTCCACACGAACCAAGTACCCTCTGGTACGCACCCTTCTGTATAACCCAAGTGTTCTGGATGTCGATAAGATCCATAAGACCCTTGAAGAACACAATCGGGTTGAGGAATTCGAGGCCCGCCTGCTCAAGGCGAGTTACTTCTTTGCGGGCACCTTCCTGTTTTCATCCATCATGAACTACGTGATTGCCAAATGGATCGTGGTAAGCCCGTCCGGTACTGAGGCGTTCAATGAAGAGCTTGGTCGGATGACCCTGGTGAGCTATCCCATGATCGCCATTCCTTCCATGATTATGATGATGCTGATCTTTTATTATCTCTGGCGCACCATCCGCCGGCTGACCGGGTACACGCTGGAAGAAGTGATGGCACCGCATCTGGCCGAGAAAGAGAGGGAGAGAAACGAATCGTCGGAATCGAGCACCGGTAAATAAAACCTCCGGTGGATCGTTGCCGCACGGGATCGAAAACAAAAAAAGCGGCGAAGGTTTGAAGCCTTCGCCGCTTTTTTTTGTGCCTTTTGGACGGTTGTGATCAGACGTCCAGGTTGGTCACTTCCAGGGCATTGGTCTGAATGAAGTTACGACGCGGTTCGACATCGTCGCCCATCAGGGTTGTGAAGATCTGGTCTGCCGCAATGGCGTCTTCGATCGTCACTTTCATCATGCGGCGGGTCTCCGGATCCATGGTGGTTTCCCACAACTGCTCTGGATTCATCTCGCCAAGACCCTTATAGCGCTGGATATTCAGACCGCGCTGGGCCTCTTTCATCAACCAGTCCAGGGCACCTTCGAACGACAGCACCGGCTGCTTACGCTCGCCACGTTGGATATAGGCGCCGTCTTCAATGAGGCCATCCAGAGTTTCACCCATGCGGGCGATCGCTGCGTACGAGGATGATTCAAAGAACTCATGGCTGAATACATGCTCGTAGGGAATGCCATGCACGTAGATGGTTACCTTCGGCAGATACAGCGCCCGCTCGGTATCCTTGGTGACCGAGAAGGTGTATTTGGTACCGGTGCGGGTATCCAGGTCCAGGCCATCGCCGAGACGCGCAACCCAGCGAGCCACGGAAGCTTCTTCCTTCAGATGCTCAGGCTTGAGCGTGACGTTCTGGAGCATCTGCTCCAGCACCTTGGCCGGGTAGGCCCGGGACAGTCGCCCAATCATGTTCATGACCGCCTGGTAGTCCTTGACCATGGTTTCCAGAGCGGAATCCTTGATCGCCGGGGCTTCCGGGTTCACATAGAGCTGGGCACCTTCCAGAGCGGTCTGGGTGAGGTAAGCTTCCTTGGCCTTCTCGTCCTTCAGGTACTGCTCCTGCTTGCCACGCTTGACCTTGTAAAGCGGCGGCATGGCGATAAAGACATGGCCACGCTCGATGATTTCGCGCATCTGACGGAACAGGAAGGTCAGCAGCAGTGTCCGGATGTGAGAACCGTCCACGTCCGCGTCGGTCATGATGATAATGGAGTGGTAACGCAGTTTATCGGGATTGAATTCTTCCCGGCCGATACCACAGCCCAGAGCCGTGATCAGGGTGCCCACTTCTGCAGAGGACAGCATCTTGTCAAAGCGGGCTTTTTCCACGTTCAGGATCTTACCTTTCAGCGGAAGGATTGCCTGGGTCTTGCGGTCACGGCCCTGTTTGGCGCTACCACCGGCCGAGTCACCCTCCACAATGTAAAGTTCGGAAAGGGCGGGGTCCTTCTCCTGGCAGTCGGCCAGTTTGCCGGGCAGACCGGCGATATCCAGGGCGCCTTTGCGGCGAGTCATGTCACGCGCCTTTCGAGCGGCTTCACGAGCCCTGGCGGCTTCCAGCATCTTGTTGACGATGAGCTTGGCTTCGTTCGGCTGCTCCTGCAGGTACTCCGCAAAACTCTGGTACAGCTCCTGCTCAACCGCGGTCTTCACCTCGGAGGAGACCAGCTTGTCCTTGGTCTGTGAGGAGAACTTCGGGTCCGGAACCTTGACGCTGATGATGGCAGTCAGGCCTTCCCGGGCATCGTCACCGGAGGTCGCAACTTTCGCCTTCTTGCCCAGACCTTCCTGCTCGATATAGTTATTGAGAGAACGGGTCAGGGCCGCCCGGAAGCCGGCCAGGTGTGTGCCGCCATCGCGCTGGGGGATGTTGTTGGTGAAGCAGTAGATGTTCTCCTGAAAAGCATCGTTCCACTGCATGGACACTTCCACCGCGATACCGTCTTCGCGCTCGCGATTAAAATGGAAAACGCGGTTGATCGGGGTCTTGTTGGAATTCAGATGCTCGACAAAGGCGCGCAGGCCACCTTCGTACTCGAAGACTTCTTCCTTGCCAGAACGCTCGTCGGTCAGACGAATGCGCACGCCACTGTTCAGGAACGCGAGTTCCCGCAGACGCTTGGCGAGAATGTCGTAGTGGAATTCAATGTGGGTAAAGGTTTCCGGCGAGGGAATGAAATGCACCTTGGTACCTGATGCGTCGGTCTCGCCGACGGCTGCCAGAGGTGCATTGGGAACACCGTGGGTATAGGTCTGCTCGTAAACCTTGTTGTCTCTACGAATGGTCAGGGTGAGGGTAGAGGACAATGCGTTCACGACCGAGACGCCCACGCCGTGAAGACCGCCGGACACCTTGTAGGAGTTATCGTCGAACTTACCGCCGGCGTGCAGCACGGTCATGATAACTTCCGCAGCCGAAACGCCTTCCTCTTCGTGGAGGTCCACCGGGATGCCACGTCCGTTGTCTTTCACGGTTACCGATTCGTCCGGGTGGATAATCACACCAATCTCTGAGCAGTAGCCCGCAAGCGCTTCGTCGATGGAGTTATCCACCAATTCAAAGACCATGTGGTGCAGGCCAGTGCCATCATCGGTATCCCCGATGTACATACCTGGCCGCTTTCGCACCGCATCCAGCCCTTTCAAGACTTTGATACTGGAGGAATTATAGTTCGATTCACTCATTCGGAAACTCCTGAAGCGTGATAGGCCGGAGCATTCTTTGCTCTTCGCACCGGTCTTATTCTTCCGTCAATTTGCCATGTTCCACGTGGAACAATCTGTAATCCGGTGCATTACCCTCGGGCCAGAGCTGATCCACCATGGGACGCTCAATAGACGTGATAAACACCTGACAACGTAATGCCTGTAACCTGATAGCCAGCATGGCGCGATGGCCCTCATCCAACTCGGCGTTAATATCGTCGAGCAAAAAGGTCACCTGCTTGCCCATGTCACTCAACACCATGCCTTGGGCAATCTTCATCAAAATCACCAGGGTTTTCTGCTGGCCCCGGGAGAACGTTTCGGCAACAGGCCTGCCCTGAAACTTCAACCGGATGTCTGCGCGATTCGGACCATATAATGTGTGCCCGACTTTTCGCTCCTGATCCCGATGGTCTACCAGTAATTCTGCCAGCGGCCGACTGACATCCCAGCCCGGGTAATACTCGAGCTTCAGACCTTCGGTCCAGGGTACCTCTACTTCCCGAACCAGCTTTTCAAAAGCCAACTTGAACCGGCCAAAGGTGCCGGCACGGGCCTCAGTAATGCGCTCACTCAGGGTAGCGTACTGATGATCCCAGACACGCATTAAAGCTTCGTCTAGTCTACCATTTCTCAGCGTTTGATTCCGCTGTGATGTCACTCTCTGGCATTGTTGCCAGAGAGATCCAAAGGAAGGTTCCACGTGGAACACTAACCAGTCCAGAAACTGACGCCGCTTCCCGGGTCCACCTGCCACGACATCAAAAACACCAGGATCGATCACCGATACCGGCAGATGCTTGGCGAGGGCAGAAAGACTCCTGACCGCCTCACCATCCACCCGTAACATCGTTTCCTTCTGACCCACATCCCGGGATATTCCCAGGCGATGCACCAGATCGGTCTCGCTGCCATGCCTGCGTGAGTCCAACCCATGATCGAGACCACCAAACACTGTCAGCCGTTGTTCGCCATGACTCACCACTGCCTGGTGTCTGTTCACCCGAAACGAACGGCCCAATCCCAGATAACCGATGGCTTCCAGCACGCTTGTTTTGCCGCTTCCATTTTCTCCGTAAAGCATATTAAACGACGACGAAAAGCTGACCGGCGCCGACGACAGGTTGCGGAAGTTCTCAGTCTGGAATTTTACAAGCGCCATAGAAAAGCAGACTCGAAGGGGATGAGGGCAGGAAACAACACAAAACCCTTTAACGAAAAAGGCAGCGTTACCTTCCCGTCGGTAACGCTGCCCTAGTGTACAAAAGCCAATCGCTCAAGGCGACAGCCTCAGTGGAGCATGTTCAACCGTTCGTCCATGAACACATCCATTTCTGGTGCAAGGATGTGAACATAGCGATCGAAATACAGGAACTGTTTCAGTAGCAAAGCAAATTCCCTTGGAAAATGCAGGCCATGGCTTTCGCCGATCTTAACCATATCCATCAGGATATGATTAACATCGTCTTCTGCCTGCTCCGCCTCATAGGGAACCTCGTCGGGCACCATTCGATCCATCTGCTGGTACAGCCGTCTCAAATCGCTGGCCAGATCATCTACCCGAACCGTCTGGCGGGTAATACCGATTCGGATCATCGCGTCGGCCATTCCCTCGAAATTCCCAACCATAACGGCTGAAATGAAATCGCTCACCGCCTGCCAGGTATCCGGCTTGATACGACCAACAATTCCGAAGTCGATAAAACCAACCCGACCGTCCTTGAGAACCATCAGGTTGCCGGCATGCACATCCGCGTGGAAAAACTCACATTGGGTCAGACTGGAGAACCAGGTGTTCATGGCCGTGATCAGGGTTCGCTCCGGATCACGGGCGTAACCGCGGATACTTTCCAGATCGGTCAGGGACACACCGTGGAACCGCTCCATGGTCAGGATCCGCCGGGTGCTGCAGTGTTCGAACACCCTCGGTACTGCCGCATCTTCATTATGGGTATCATGCAGAAAATCCCGGAACACCTTCAGGTTGTTCGCTTCCTTGATGAAATCGCACTCTTCCATCATGGTCCGCTGGATTTCCTCGACGATACCGGACATGGAGGTCCAGGACAGTTTCGGTGCCAGAGTTTCCAGAATACGGGCAGACAGGTACAGGAAGTTCAGATCGGTTAAGAGAATGTTTTCCACACCCGGCTTCTGAACCTTGATCACCACTTCTTCACCGGATACCAGACGCGCGGCGTGAACCTGGGCAATCGATGCCGACGCCAGGGCCACCGGATCGATTTCCGAATAGACTTCCTCCAGGGGCCGACCAAGCTCTTCCCGGATAATTCTCTTGATCACACCAAAGGGCAGGTTGGGTGTTCTGTCCAGGCAGTGCTGGAACTCCTCGACATACTCCTTAGGGAAAAACGTCGGGGAGCTGGCAATGAACTGTCCCAGTTTGATGTAGGTTGCACCGAGGGATTCAAACGTCTGCCTCAGCAAGCGCGGCGTTGGAGGGCGATCCCCCCGAAGCCAGTTGATCCCGGTGCGCCCGAGTACCGACACAGTCTGGCCAATCCTGAAGGCGCCTTTGATTCCATTCGTTACGGTACTCATCAATCTCATCTCCTCCTACAGCCTCATGGGCATGACAACATAGAGGCAACGGTTATCGTTTTGCGCCTCTATCAACGCACTGCTGTTCGGATTCGACAGGGTTATTTTTACCTGGTCCTCATCCAGCGCGTTCATGACATCCACCAGATAGCCTACATTAAAACCGATTTGCAGGGATTCGCCCTGATAGTCCACCGGCAGCGCGTCTTCGGCCTGTTCCTGATCCGGGTTGTTGGCAAATACCTGGAGTTCATTGGATGCCAGGTTCAAGCGCACGCCGCGGATGTTCTCGTGGGACAGGATGCCCGCCCGTTGCAGGGTATTCTTTAAGGTGGCGCGGTCCGCCAGGACGATCTTGTCGCCCCCGCGCGGAATTACGCGATTGTAGTCGGGAAATTTGCCTTCAATCAGTTTCGAGGTGAAGGTATAAGACCCCACCGTCGCTCGCAGGTGGTTATCGCCAATAACCAGGGTCACCGGTGTTTCCACATCATCGAGCAACCGGGCCAGTTCCAGTACCCCTTTGCGCGGAACAATAACCTGACGCAGCTCCGGGCAGTTGGTGGCCAGTTCCAGGTGTGCCATGGCCAGTCGATGGCCGTCGGTAGCTACCGTCCGCACATGGTCCTTGTCCACTTCCAGCAACAGTCCATTCAGGTAGTAGCGCACGTCCTGCTGAGCCATGGCGAACGCCGTGGCATCAAGCATTCGGCCGAGTTCTTTCTGGGGCAATTCCAGACGGAAGCTCTCGTCTTCGTCTTCCACGTTCGGAAAGTGCTCCGCCGGCAGGGTCGACAGGGTAAAGTGGCTGGCGCCACACCGCAGGTGCAACCGATCGCCTTCAAGCGACAGCTCCATCGGCGCCTCGTCACCAAGGGCCCGGGAGATATCGGACAGCTTGCGGGCCGGAACGGTAATCCGGCCGGGCTGATCTACATGCACCGGTGTTACCCGCGCCACCAGTTCCACTTCCATATTGGTACCGGTCAGGGTCAGGGTATTGTCCTCGGCCACCAGCAAGACGTTGGAGAGCACGGGCATGGTCTGTTTCTTTTCCACCACGCCAGCAATGCTTTGCAGCGGGGTAAGCAGGGATTCACGGCTGATCGTCAGTTTCATGGCACTCAGCTTTCTTTATGTTGGAAGGGTGAATGTTGTTCGCCAACGCCCGGCATCAGGTGGTCAGCAGTCTCATAAAATTCTGATAATCCTCGCGGATGCCCGGATCAGTCTCCTGCAACTCCACGATTTTCTTGCACGCATGCAATACGGTGGTGTGGTCACGCCCGCCAAAGGCATCACCAATCTCCGGCAAGCTGTGATTGGTCAGCTCCTTCGACAACGCCATGGCGACCTGTCTTGGCCGGGTCACCGTTCGAGTCCGGCGCTTGGAGAGAAGGTCGGCCACCTTGATCTTGTAATATTCCGCCACCGTGCGCTGAATGTTGTCGATGCTCACCTGTTTCTCGTGCAGCGCCAACAGGTCTTTCAGGCTCTCCCGGATAAACGGAGGCGTGATTTCAGAGCCAGTGAAGTGAGCATTCGCTATCACCAGACGAAGCGCGCCTTCGAGCTCCCGAACGTTTGAACGAATCTTCTGGGCAATAAAAAAGGCCGCTTCGCTGCTGAGCTTCACGTTGGCCTGATCAGCCTTTTTCATCAAAATGGCAACCCGCGTTTCCAGTTCCGGCGGCTCTACCATCACCGTCAGGCCCCAGCCAAACCGCGATTTGAGTCGCTCTTCCATATCCACAATTTCTTTCGGAAACCGATCGCAGGTAACAATTACCTGCTGCCCGCCTTCCAACAACGCATTAAAGGTATGAAAGAACTCTTCCTGGGAACGCTCCTTGCGGGCGAAGAACTGGATATCATCAATCAACAGCGCGTCCACTGAACGGTAATAGCGCTTGAACTCGTTGATGGCGTTGAGCTGCAATGCCTTCACCATATCGGCAACAAAACGCTCCGAACGGAGATAGGCCACCTTCGCCTTGGGGTTACGACGGACAATTTCGTTTCCGATCGCATGCATAAGGTGTGTTTTACCAAGACCAACACCGCCATACAAAAACAGAGGGTTGTAGGCTCCACCCGGATTCTCGGCCACCTGCATGGATGCGGCACGGGCCAGCTGGTTGGATTTGCCTTCCACAAAGGTTTCGAAGGTGAACCCCTCGTTGAGGAAGCTTTGGTGTTTGATGTCACCTTCAACCTGAACCGGACGCCGCTGGGTGTCACTCTTCGGGCGCACGGATGGTGTGGATGCAACGGTGGCGGCCACGCCTTTTTCTTCTTCGGTTACCCGGCTGCCGGCCTCTTCCTGAACCTGACCGTTGACGCGGGCAGGTGCTTCCGACCGTTTGACCGGTTCGCCTTCACGGGGTGCAGAACCCACTTTCATATTGACCCGGGGCGCCTGCCCACCGTTCAGATCCTTAAGCACCTCTTCGATACGTCGCAGGTACTTTTCGTTTACCCAATCCATGACAAAACGGTTTGGGGCGAACAGCATCAGCTGCCCCTCCCGGTGATCGGACTGCAGGGGCCTGAGCCAGGTATTGAACTGTTGTGCGGGAAACTCGTCCCGGAGTACTTCAAGACATTGATGCCACATACTGTTTGGCACGACAGCCTGCTCCCGATAACCCTGAAATGTCTCTGAACGGACAAGGGACTTCCTGTCCTGTGAGATGACCCCGAATTCTAACCCGACCGGCCCTCCAGTGAAAGGGCTAAAGCCAGTTCATGAACAGCCTGTGGAAATTTATTTCTTTATATTTCAATTTTTTACGAACTTACCTACAACCTTGTGTACAGAAAATTCCTACAATGAAAGTTACCCACAGCCCTGTGTGTACAGCCCGGGTTTAACCCTGTTAGGAACCACGGGATGCAACCGGGGATAACTTTGCACCTCCCTTCGAAAACGACTTACCCACATTTCACCCTGCCATCGTCCACAGATCTCAGGGCGCCTTATCAATACCCTTATAAACCGCCCAACGAACTGTTTTTCTGATCTTTTCTTCGCTTATCCACAGAAACCTGCGGTACTAATAACAGTAATAATTAATCCTTAAAAGAATTCTAAAAAGACTTACTGAATTTATTAGCTGACCTGGCTGATTCCGAATTTCGGGCATGCGCATAACCCCCTAGCAATAAGCATTGAATTCCCCCCGGTATTTGAATAGAATGCCGCTCCTGTTTTGGCTGTTCATTTTCCAGCCAGTTACTGAATTTCCAACTTACGAATTGTGAGATCATCACCATGAAAAGAACGTTTCAACCAAGCGTCCTGAAGCGTAAGCGCGTTCACGGTTTCCGTGCCCGTATGGCCACTGCCAACGGTCGCAAGGTTATTTCCCGTCGTCGTGCCAAGGGCCGCGCACGTCTGTCCGCGTAAGCTCTGATTGCCTCATGAAGGCTTTGAGTTTCCCGAAATCACATCGTCTCTTGCGACCTGCTGATTACGGCAAAGTCTTCAACGACGTGCAGCTGAAAGTTCCGCACCGGAATTTTCTGATCCTGGCTACACCGAATAATCTCGGTCACGCCAGGATTGGTTTGATCTTCTCGAAGAAAAACCTGAAGCTTGCAGTCCAGAGAAACCGGGTAAAGCGCCAGGTCAGGGAAAGTTTTCGTCACCAGACGGACCTGCCCGGCCTGGATCTTGTGATTCTGGGACGCCAGGGGCTGGTTTCCCTGGACAACCACTCGGTTCGGGCATCCATGGATGACCTCTGGCGACGTCTCAGGAAAAAGTACGCTCAATCTCAGCCATCCCGGGCAGCACCATCGGAATCTGCCAATCGAGGAACGGGTTAATGCGCAAGCTTCTGCTTCTGCCCATCCGCTTCTACCAGTATGCAATCAGCCCGCTGATGGCCAGTCACTGCCGCCACTACCCCACCTGCTCACAATACGCCGTTGAAGCCATTAACCACCATGGCGCGCTTAAAGGATTATTTCTCGCAATCCGGCGTTTGTTAAGGTGTCATCCTTGGGCGGAAGGCGGTTATGATCCTGTACCGGGAACGGCAGAACCCCGGGCTCCGGAAACCGCAACAGCCTGCGTACACGCTGATCACTCCCATACAACAACCCAGACCAGACAGTAACTCTATGGATATTCAACGCATCGTATTATTTGCCGGCCTGGCTATTGTCAGTTATCTGATGGTGCTTGCCTGGAATGAGGACTACCATCAGCCGCCCGAGACGGCTCAGGTCGCTGAATCCCAGCCTTCGCAAACCGCTGGCAACATGGGCAATTCCGACAATATGGTGCTTCCGGAGGACAGCTCCGCTCAGGTTGATGGTGATGGCGAGTTCACCACTCCGGAGACTGGTCAGGCTGTCATCAGCTCAACCGAAACCACCACCGCGGTCAGCGATCAGTTCATCACAGTTCGCACCGATGTCTACGATCTGCAGATCGATCGGGTCAGCGGTAACCTGGTAAAAGCACGGCTGCTTGATTACGACGATACCCTGAACAGCGAAAAGCCGTTGACGCTCCTGAACAACACGCAGAATCGCCTGTACGTTCTGGAAAGTGGGCTGATTGGTCGTGATGGCCCGGATAGTCGCAAAAACGGTTCGGCTCCGGTCTACAGTGCTGACGCTGCAAGCTATGAACTGGCGGAAGGCGACAACCAGCTTCAGGTAGATCTGACTTACACCTCTGATAATGGCGTCCAGATCACCAAGCGTTATGAATTTGAACGCAACAGCTACGAAATTAGCGTCAAATATCTGGTTGAAAACCAGTCGAGTGAAGAATGGCAGGCCAATTTCACCGGCAAGATCGTCCGGGATCAGTCCCCGGACCCGACCTCCCAGACCAGCATGGGTATCCAGGCCTTCCTGGGTCTGGTCATCAGCTCTCCGGAAGATCCCTACGAGAAGTTTGATTTCGGAGACCTACAGGAAAACCAGATCAATCAGTCGGTTACCAACGGCTGGCTGGCCTTCCTGCAGCACTACTTCCTGTCGGCATGGGTACCGGAGCGCGATATTCCCGCCCAGTACCAGACCACGCGCCGTGGCCCGAACTATGTAATGGGCTTTGTTTATCCGGCTACCAGTGTGGCGCCGGGCGAAACCGCAGAGATCGGTGCCCGGGCCTACGTTGGGCCGAAGATTATTGAGCGCCTTGAAGGCATGGCTCCGAACCTCGACCGTACCGTTGATTTCGGCTGGTTGTTCTTCATTTCGCTGCCGCTGTTCATCATTCTGGACTGGTTTCATAGCCTGGTTGGCAACTGGGGCGTGTCCATCATCCTGCTGACGGTTCTGGTCAAGGCGGTGTTTTTCCATCTGTCCGCTACCAGCTACAAGTCCATGGCCAAGATGCGGGCCGTTGCGCCCCAGCTGACCCGGCTGAAAGAACTGTACGGAGACGACCGGCAGCGCATGTCCCAGGAAATGATGGCGTTGTACAAGAGGGAGAAGATCAATCCGCTGGGTGGCTGTCTGCCCATACTGGTGCAGATGCCGGTGTTCATCTCCCTGTACTGGGTTCTGTTCGAGAGTGTTCAGCTTCGCCACGCGCCATTCATGCTGTGGATTCAGGATCTGTCGGTCATGGACCCGTACTTCATCCTGCCGATTCTGATGGGTGCCAGCATGTTCCTTCAGATGAGTCTGAACCCGACGCCGCCGGATCCGATGCAGGCCAAGATCATGAAGATGATGCCGTTGATCTTTACGGTCTTCTTCCTGTGGTTCCCGGCAGGTCTGGTTCTGTACTGGCTGGTGAACAATATTCTGTCCATTGCCCAGCAGTGGTACATTACCCGCAAGATCGAAGCAGAAATGGCCGGCAAGAAGCACTGACCGGTGCCCGAACCGACCCGGCAAAGGCTCCTGTATGGAGCCTTTGTTGTTTTCAGCCTGTGGAAAAAGCATGAGCCAGAGTTCTGACACCATCGCAGCCATCGCCACCGCACCGGGACAGGCCGGAGTTGGCATTGTTCGTATCTCTGGGCCCAAGTCCCTCGCCATTGCAAAAAAGATGCTGGGGTTTGAGCCGAAACCGCGATACGCCCATTACGGCCCCTTCCATGACAGCCATGGCGAGTTAATAGACGAGGGCATCGGCCTGTTTTTCCCCAACCCCCACTCGTTCACCGGCGAAGATGTGTTCGAGCTTCAGGGGCACGGTGGTACGGTGATTCTCGATCTTCTGCTCCGTGAGGTGTGCGGCCAGGGTGCAAGGCTCGCCCGGCCCGGCGAGTTTTCCGAGCGGGCGTTTCTGAACGACAAACTGGACCTGGCCCAGGCCGAAGCGATTGCCGACCTGATTGAAAGCAGTTCGGAACAGGCGGCCCGCTGCGCGGTTCGTTCGATGCAGGGTGTGTTCTCCAGGCAGATCGAGGATCTGGTGGACGCGGTCACTCATCTACGGATCTACGTGGAGGCGGCGATCGATTTTCCAGAGGAGGAAATCGACTTCCTGGCCGACGGCAAGGTAGCCAGTGACCTTCAAAACCTCCTGGAGCGGCTCGGGAAAATCCTGGCCGAAGCCCAGCAGGGAACGATTCTTCGTGACGGCATGAAAGTGGTGATCGGCGGAAGGCCTAATGCCGGCAAGTCGAGTCTCCTCAATGCCCTGGCCGGTCGCGAAGCGGCCATTGTTACGGCGATTGAGGGCACAACCCGTGATGTTCTGCGGGAGCATATCCACATCGATGGGATGCCCCTGCACATTATTGATACCGCCGGCCTGCGGGACAGCCCGGACGAAGTGGAACAGATCGGTATTGCCCGGGCCTGGGAGGAAATCCGTCAGGCCGATCGCATTCTTCTGATGGTGGATGCGACTACCACCGAGAAGACCAGTCCCCATGAAATCTGGCCGGATTTCATCGACCAGCTACCGGCCAACGCCCCGGTGACGGTGATACGGAATAAAGTGGACCTCTCTGGTGAAACGGTCGGTATCAGTGCCGAAGACCACCAGAGCGCGCCGGTGATCCGTTTGGCAGCAAAGTCTGCGGAAGGCCTGGAGATCCTCCGGGACCATCTCAAACAATGCATGGGGTTTGCCAGCACCACAGAAGGTGGTTTCCTCGCCCGGCGCCGCCATCTTGATGCTCTGGAGCGCGCCCAGGCCCTGCTGATCCAGGGCCAGAGCCAGCTGGAGGGTTTCGGTGCCGGCGAGCTTCTGGCTGAAGACCTGCGTGCCGCCCAGGATAGCCTGGGCGAGATCACCGGGCATCTGACGCCTGATGAGTTACTGGGCAAGATCTTCAGCAGCTTCTGTATCGGTAAATAGCGCTAACCGGTCTTCCGGCGTTCCTCGGAGGTAACTGGCATCAATGCCTCAGTGCTGGTGCGGTTGCCCAGGAAATCCGGGCGCGGTTTGTTGCCGCAGAATGGGGCCTGGAGCTGGTTTTCCACACTGTTATAGACGAAAAACAGGTTGCTGCGCGGCCAGGGCGACATATTGGCATTGGAGGCGTGGAGCGTGTTGCACTCGAAGATGATCAGCGAGCCGGCAGGGCCGGTTGGCGCTTTGATACCGTAGTCATCCGCCATGGCTGCCAGGTCCCGATTGTTGGGAACACCCAGTTCCTGTTTTTTCAGCGACGACTGGTAGTTGTCCTCCGGTGTGCGGCCAACGCAGGGCACAAAGGTCTTGTGGGAACCGGGAATGAGCATCAGGGGGCCGTTGAAAGGCGTGTTGTCGGTGAGGGCGATGGAAAAGCTGACTGCCCGCATCCGTGGCATGCCGTCCTCGGCGTGCCAGGTTTCAAAATCCGAGTGCCAGTCAAAACCCTTGCCGTGGAAACCGGGTTTGAAGTTGATCCGGGACTGGTGGATGTAGGCTTCACTGCCCAGAAGCTGACGCACCATGGCCAGAATCCTGGGATCCCGGGTCAACCGGTCGAATCGGTCCGACAGTTCGTGAATGCCAAAAATCGAGCGGATTCCCTGCTTGCCGGGTTCTGTAATGGTGCCTTCTGAGCGCAGAATGCTTTCATCGTCCTCATAGCCCCGCAAATCCTCCCGGAACTGGCGCACCGTGGCCTGGTCGAGAAAACTGTCGAAGACCAGAAAACCGTCGCGCTCGTACTGTGCCAGCTCAGTCTCACTCAGTGGTCCGTCGGAACGGTCCGAGCCGCTGCTGTGCACCACGGGATCCTGTCGTTCAAAGCTTTTGGTGGGGCGTTCCAGGCGGGTGGGATAAAAGTCGTCAGTACGAGTCTCCATATTCGAACCTCCTTACTTTTATTCGAGAGATCAGAACATTTCTATTTAATTCAGTGAGTTAATAACTCCAATGCGGAAATGCACCTGGTAGATGGGTTCAGGCGGACGTATTTCAAGGGCAAAAAAAACCGGGCCGAGGCCCGGGGATAAGGTGTATCGGATACTCTACCCGGTGAAGGCCAGATCTTCGGCGTCGAGCTGCATCAGGTTTTTGCTGGGGCTGAGCATGCTGGTGGCGTGGCTCTGGGCCCGGGGCAGCAAACGTTCAAAATAGAACTCGGTGGTGGCGAGCTTGGCCTGGTAAAAGCCGGTGGATTCCTCACCACCGTTATCGAGTTTATCCACAGCCACCGCAGCCTGACGCAGCCAGATATAGGCCATGGTGACGTAGCCGCTATACATCAGAAAATCGTAGGATGCGGAACTCACCACATCGCGATCCTTGCGCGCCGCGAGCATGATACGGACGGTCAGCAGATTCCATTGCCCGGTCAGCTTGAGCAGTTCCAGAGCCCAGGGCCGTAGCCGTTTATCGGTGAGATGCTTACGGGCAAAATTGGCAATGTTCAGGGTGAACTCGCGCACCGCGCCGCCCTGGGTCATCAGCAATACTTTTCGTCCCAGAAGGTCCAGCGCCTGGATACCGGTAGTGCCCTCGTACAGGGTGGCGATGCGGGTATCCCTGACAATCTGCTCCATGCCGTGTTCGCGGATGTAACCGTGGCCGCCAAAGACCTGTACCCCCAGGTTGGCGGCTTCGCAACCGAGTTCGGTGAGAAAGCCCTTCAGTATCGGTGTAAGGAAGCCGAGCTTGTCGTCGTATTTGTCGGCCTTTTTCTCGTCGCCTTCGGTGAATCCTTCTACCATATGGTCGGCCAGGCGGGCCGCGTAATACAGCATGGCCCGACCGCCTTCGGCGATGGCCTTCTGGGTCAGTAACATCCGGCGCACATCAGCATGATGGATCAGGCTGTCGGCGACCTGGTCCGGCTCTTTCTTGCCTGAGAGTGCCCGCATGGAGCGCCGATCTTTTGCATAGGCCAACGCCCACTGATAGGACAGCTCCGCCGGCCCGACGCCCTGAATGGCGGTGCCGATACGGGCGGTGTTCATGAAAGTGAACATGCAATTGAGGCCGTCATTCTCGGGGCCAATGAGAAAACCGGTTGCGCCATCGAAATTCAGTACACAGGTGGCCGAGGCCTTGATGCCCATTTTCTTTTCCAGGCTGCCGCAGACCACACCATTGCGCTCACCGACATCGCCGTTACTGTCGGGCAGGAACTTGGGTACGATAAAAAGGCTGATACCCCGGGTGCCCTTGGGGGCGTCGGGCAGACGGGCCAGTACAATGTGGACAATGTTCTCGGTCAGGTCGTGGTCGCCAGAGGAGATGAAGATCTTGGTTCCGGTAAGCCGGTAGCTGCCGTCGGCCTGGGGTTCGGCTTTGGTCTTTACCTGGCCCAGATCGGTGCCACACTGGGGTTCGGTCAGGCACATGGTGCCGGCCCAGCGGCCCTCCGTCAGTGGCGCAAGGTAGGTCTGTTTCTGGTCTTCCGTACCATGAAGGAAAATCGTGTTCATGGCCCCCAGGGACAGCCCCGGATACATGGAGAAAGGCCAGTTGGCGGTACCCATCATTTCCTGTTTCAGCAGTCCCATGGACGCGGGAAGGCCCTGGCCGCCGTATTCCTCGGGCGCTGAGAGTCCCTGCCAGCCCCCCATGGCGTATTGCTGGTAGGCGTCCCGGTAACCGGCGGGTGTGGTGACTTCACCGTTGTCCAGTTTGCAGCCTTCTTCGTCGCCAGAGAGGTAAAGTGGGCTCAGCACCTCTTCACAAAACTTTCCGCATTCGCCGAGTATCGCGTCCACGATATCGGGCGTGGCGTTTTCACCGCTGGTCAGGGTGGCGTAATGACCCGGGTAATCGAACACCTCGTTCAGCAGGAATTTCATGTCGCGCAGGGGTGCTTTGTAAACCGGCATAGCGGAATCCTCTGTGTCTTTCTCAACAATCTTGGGTGGGCAACCACCGTTCGTTGCCTTGTGTTTTACGCCAATACCCGGGCACTGCCATTGACGAAAAGCACCGGGCAGACTGTCAGAATGGACAATTGGCCGAGATGACGTAGCAGAGATCGTGGATTCCGGGTAATGATCGCTAAAGAGGGTTTCGGCGTATTTCCTTGCGCCGAGGACCCCCACATTTTCCTGTTCAGAGAGTGTAAAAGTCATGCAAAGCCTGTTTACTGAGATATCGAAACGCCTGTCGACACATATACTCTGGGTATTGTTTTCGGCACTGCTGCTCAGTGGCTGTGCCAGTCCCTCGCTCGAGGACTACGCCGACCGCACGCCAGAGCTGGTCCCTGAAGAGTTCTTTACCGGCGAACTTTCCGCCCGGGGGGTGGTCAAGAATTTTTCCGGTGAGGTGATTCGCACCTTTGATGCGGATATCAGCGCATCATGGGATGACGAGGGCGTAGGCACCCTGGATGAGGTGTTCCGTTTCGATGACGGCGAAGTGCAGACCCGCGTCTGGACCCTGACTCCCGCGGAAGACGGCTACCATGCTGACGCCGGTGACGTGGTTGAACCCGGAACCATGCGTTGGAGTGGCAATGCAATTCACATGAATTATGTGCTCCAGGTGGCCTATGGCGACGGTACCCTGGACGTACGCATGGATGACTGGATGTACCTGATTACGCCCGACACGTTGATCAATCAGACCACCATGAGCAAGTGGGGAATCGACGTGGGCGAGGTGGTTCTGGTCATCCAGAAAAAGTAACAGACGACTAACCTGACCCCGAAATACCTGGAAATCCTATGTGGAAACAGTGGTTGATTGCGTTGGTACTGGTGGCTGTCGCTATCGGCGGCGCCTTTGTGTATCAGAACTTCGATGATGGGACCGCCGCCCAGAGCGGCCGAGAACGCCCCGCCAGCGCCGTTAACACCATGCTTCCGCAGATGGAGGCAGTACGGGATGTGGTCAACGCCGTTGGCAGTCTCAAAGCCCTGAACGCGGTTGAACTGACCACGGAAGTCAGTGGCCGCGTGGTGGAATTGAATCTGGAAACCGGCCGCCGGGTGGGGCAGGGCGACGTCCTGTTGCGGCTTGATGATCGCCAGGCCTGGGCAGACCTGCAGGTGATCGAGGCGCAACTGGCGGATGCCCGCCGACAGCTTGAAAGGGCACAGCGGTTGCGCTCGAACAACAGTATTTCCCAGTCCCAGGTGGATCAACTGAGAACGTCAGTCGATGTCGCCGAGGCACAGCGCCAGTCAGCTCAAGTTCGTCTGGAAAACCACCGGATCGAGGCGCCGTTTGCCGGTGTGGTCGGGCTGAGTGACATCAGCGTCGGTGCCTATATTACTGCCGGGACCTCGGTGACTACCCTGGATACCACCGACCGTATGGAACTGGGCTTTTCGATACCGGAGCGTTTCCTGGGGCAGGTAAGTCTCGGGCAAGAGGTAAGGGGCGCATCGCCGGCCTATCCGGACCAGACCTTTTCCGGTCAGCTGGTGGAGTTGGGTTCCAGGGTCAGTGAGTTGAGCCGTTCGCTGCCTGTCCGGGCACTGATCGATAACCCGGATGGTCTGCTCCGGCCGGGACAGTTCATGTCTGCGACGCTTACACTCCGGCAACGGCAGGCACTGGTAATCCCCGAGCAGGCGGTGATGATCCGGGGTGATGAACAATATGTGTTTGTGGCTGAAGACGGTGTGGCCCGGCGGGTTTCGGTGAGCCTGGGGTCGCGCATGCCCGGTTTTGTGGAAGTTTCGAGCGGTTTGAGCCAGGAAGACCCGGTGATCGTGACCGGTCAGGACCGGCTCAGCAGTGGGGACCGGGTTCGGGTATTGGAAGACGACAAAGCCATTCCCGAGAATCGTTTTATTACGGCCAGGGAGTCGTAACCGGTGGTCCTCTCTGACGTCTCCATCAAGCGGCCGGTGTTCGCTACGGTCCTCAGTCTTCTGATCGTTGTGTTCGGTCTGGCAGCCCTGATGGGCCTGCCGGTGCGCGAGTACCCGGATATTGACCCACCCGTTGTTTCCATCTCCACCGACTACACCGGCGCGGCGGCCGAGGTGGTAGACACCCAGATTACCCAGGTGATCGAGGGTGCCATCAGTGGCATTGAGGGTATTCGGTCGATCGAATCATCCACCGAGCAGGGCGAGTCCCGAACCAGTATTGAATTTACCACGGCGCGGGATGTGGATATTGCCGCCAATGATGTCCGCGATGCGGTGTCCCGGGTGGCGAACCAGCTGCCAGACGAAGCCGATCCACCGGTGGTGCGCAAGGCGGATTCCGATGCACGCCCGATGATGTGGGTGACCCTGCGCAGTGATGTCTGGGACAGTGCCGAATTGAGTGACTTTGCCGACCGGGTCCTGGCGGACAGGTTGTCGGTACTCGATGGTGTTGCCGACGTGCGTATTGGCGGCGAACGGCGCTATGCCATCCGGGTCTGGCTGGACCGCGAACGTCTTGCGGCCCGGGATATCACCGTGGCGGAAGTGGAACGGGCCCTGCGTGCCAACAACGTGGAGCTGCCTGCAGGATCGGTGGATTCGTCCACCCGGAATTTCACCGTGCGGGCCGAGGGCCGGCTGTCGAACGTGGAACAGTTCCGGGAGCTTGTGGTTCGCCGGGATGGTAATGATCTGTTGCGCCTGGGCGAGGTGGCCAATGTCCAGATGGGTGTGGAGTCGGATGTGAGCCGCCTGCGCGCCAATGGCCAGACCGCCATCGGCATGGGGATTATCCGCCAGTCCAAGGCCAACACCGTTGCGGTTTCCGATGCCGTCCGCGCCGAGCTGGAGAAGATCCGGGAGACACTGCCACCGGAAGTCACCATCGCGGAAAGCTACGACGAATCCATTTTCATCCGGGCTTCCATCAAGGAAGTGGTCACCACGCTCGCCATTGCGGTGTCACTGGTTATCCTGGTTATTTTCCTGTTCCTGCGCTCCTGGCGGGCGACCCTCATTCCCGCGGTGACCATTCCGGTTGCGGTGATTGGTGCCTTTATCGGTCTGGGCTTCCTGGGTTTTTCCATCAACGTACTGACCCTGCTGGCGGTGATTCTTGCCATCGGCCTGGTGGTGGACGATGCCATCGTGATGCTGGAAAACATCCAGCGCCGGATTGACGAGGGCGAGCCCCCGTTGCTTGCCGCCTACCGGGGCGCGAAGCAGGTTGCCTTCGCCGTGATTGCGACCACTCTGACCCTGGTGGCGGTGTTCGTCCCCATCTCCTTCATGGGCGGCAACATTGGCCGGTTGTTTGCCGAATTCGGCTTTACCCTGGCGGCGGCAGTGGTGTTTTCGAGCCTCGTGGCCCTGACCCTGGCGCCGATGCTGTGTTCCAAGTGGCTCAGGCACAGCCCCGAATCGGCAGAAGGTCATCGGCTCTGGGCCGCCAGTGAAAAGGTCCTGAATGGCCTGACCAATGGTTATCGCAGGTTGTTGGAGTTTTCCCTGAGGCAGCCGGGATTGTTACTGGGCCTTGGACTTGTCGGGCTGGTCATTGCCGCCGTGGTGTATCCGAAATTGCCTCAGGAGCTGGCGCCGACCGAAGACCGTGCCGTGATTATCATGCCCACCAGCGCGCCCCGTGGCTCAACGGTGGAATACACCGACCACTACGTTCGGCAAGTGGAAGAAACACTGCTCCCGTATCTGGACGAGGGGATAGCCAACCGTTTGCTTGCTATCGTCGGATTCCGCAATGAAGAGGACAACGCGTTCATGATCATAGGCCTGGTGCCCTGGGAAGATCGGGAGATCAAGCAGCAGGAAGTGACCAGCGAAATCCGCAAAAAGTTGGCCGATGTGTCCGGCATTCGAACCGTGGCCGTGAACCCGCCGGGTCTGGGTCAGCGGGGGTTCAGCCAGGCCGTGGAGTTTGTGGTGGCCGGCCCGGACTACGAATCGGTGCAGGCCTGGAGCCAGGAGATAGTGGAGCGGGCCAAGGAAAACCCCAATCTTCAGGACCTGGATACCGATTTCGAGCTGACCCGGCCGGAACTGCGGGTAAACATCGACCGGGAGCGGGCCGCGGATTTGGATATCACGGTGGAAGACGTGGGCCTCACCTTGCAGACCATGCTGGCTTCCCGGCAGGTAACCACTTACATCGATCGAGGCCGGGAATACGATGTAATCATTCAGGCGGAAGACGCCAACCGGGCAACGCCCGAAGACCTGGGCCAGATTTTCCTGCGGCCCCGGGAGGGCGGTAACCTGATCCCATTGCAGGCACTGGTTTCCGTGCAGGAAATCGGGGCCAACCCGGACCTCCGCCGCATCGACCGCCTGCCCGCTGTGGTGATCAGTGCGTCTTTGGCGGATGGTTACGACCTGGGTTCGGCATTGACCTACCTGAACAACCTGGCTGTGGATAACCTGCCGCCGGAAGCCCGCGTCAGTTACAAGGGCCTGAGCCGGGAATTCCAGGAATCCTCGGCGGCAATCTACGTTACCTTTGCGCTGGCTTTCGTCATCGTGTTCCTGGTGTTGGCAGCCCAGTTTGAAAGCTGGATACATCCGTTGATTATCATGCTGTCGGTGCCGCTGGCGGTAACCGGGGCTCTCCTGGCGCTCTGGTGGACGGGTATCAGTCTGAACATCTATAGCCAGATCGGCATCATCATGTTGCTGGGATTGATGGCCAAGAACGGGATACTGATCGTGGAGTTCGCCAACCAGCTCCGGGACAAGGGTTACGAGGTGCGGGAGGCGATTCTCGAAGGCGCCTGTCTGCGTTTCCGTCCGGTATTGATGACTACCATATCGACGATTTTCGGTGCCGTGCCACTGGTCATTGCCACCGGTGCGGGAGCCGAGAGTCGGGCTGCGATTGGTATGGTCATTCTGGGCGGGCTGATCTTCGCCACCACGCTGACCCTGTTCATCATTCCGGTGCTCTACAACCTGTTGGCCCGGTTTGCCAAGTCTTCCAATGCGGTGGAAAAAGAACTGGAACGTCAGGCGTCCGGACAGGCGGGTGGCACGGGATTGGCCGCCGCGCCACAGAAACGCGCCGACGATTTCTGACTCACCGGATGATTACAGGGTGGCCGGGAACTCCAGCTGGCCGCCAAACATCTCATCCGGGTGTATGTCGACGCAGAAGACCTGTTGCCCCGGCAGCATTGTTGACAGGGTGACGGTACGTTTTGCGTCCGGCAGACCGACATAGGGCCGACAGCTGCTGATGTGCTGGGGCCGTTCCAGGGCATTCCGGAAGTACTCCCGGTGGGTCCATTGAGCACCGGCGGAATGATACAGCGGATTGAACTTTCCGCGATGAATGTCCGGATTGGCGCGGGCAAGGTTGCCTTGCTGGATGCCCTTTGGATTGAGCAGGAAGCAGCGTTTTACGCCATCCACTTCCAACAGCTTGTTGCAGGCGGTGCTGAACGGCAGCTCCCGGCTCAGGGAATGGCAGGCTTCGAGAATTTCGAAACGCAGAAGTCGGAAATAACTCTCCTGATCCCGTATGTCCTGGGCTGATGACTCGCTGGAATCGGCAATGATCCGTTTTAACGCCTGTTCGGTCAGCTCCGGCTCGTGTTGTTTCAGGTTGGACGGCCTTGCGAACAGGAAACCCTGCAGAAGATCGGCCTCCGTTTGCAGGGCAATGTGAGCCTGGGTGTGGTTCTCGATCCCTTCCAGAAGCACGAGGCTGCCGCTTTCGCGGATCATCTTGACCAGACTCTCCAGCAGCATTCGGGCGCGACTGTTGTTCTCGGCGTTTACCAATAGGCTCCGGTCGAGTTTCACAATGAGCGGATTGATGCGCCACAGGCGCTCAAAATTGGAATCGCCCATACCGAAATCGTCGATAGCGATCTGAAAGCCGTGTGCTTTGGCCTTGAGGATGAATTCCAGAAGTGCGGTCGGGTTGTCGGACGCGGTTTCGACCAGTTCCAGAACCACTTTCTCGGGATCGATTCCGCTACGCTGGCATTGCAGAGCAAGCTTTTCCAGGGAGGCTTCCGGATGGATGCAGGTACCGGGATTGATATTCAGGAACAGCCAGACGGCCTGGGAGCTGGCCGCAAAGTTGTCCAGATGGAGCTGCAACAGGTGCCGATCCAGCTCCGGTGTCTGGTTGTTTTTTTCGGCCTGTTCGAAAAGCGTAAACGGAGAGATGCTTTCATTGTTCTTTCTGACCCGGACCAATGCCTCATAGCCAACCAGTTTTCGATGGGTTGGGCTCAGGATCGGCTGGTAAACAGAACTGAAATCATAGTCGTCGATGATCTTGGGAGTCCTGGATATTTCGGCTCCGCGATAGATGCGCCTTGGAAGTCGGACTACGCTGCTCATGGTCAGGAACCTTTATAGTGCCAATAATCCAGCCATCCTGGCCTGATAAAATAGTGTCTGAACAAGGAGACCAAGCGAATTGCGTACCAGACGGCCAAAAATCAAGCGTTTAACTATGCTTAACCCCGTCAAATAAATGAACATGATTGCCGCTTTCTACGCTGCCGCACCGGATCCGGGCAGATTTTCGGTCGCAATGCCGGCAACGCACCAAAACAGGGTTTCTTGATGCCATCGAAAAGTCAGTTCCGTTTGCTTGGCCAACGCCGGTTCCTGCCGTTTTATCTGACTCAGTTCTCTGGCGCCTTCAACGACAATCTGTTCAAGAACGCGCTGCTGCTGCTGATCACCTACAGTGCCGGCGGTTTGATGGGGTTGTCGGTGAATGTGGTGGTTAACCTGGCCGCTTTCCTCTTCATACTGCCGTTTTTCCTGTTTTCGGGTATTGCCGGCGAGATGGCGGATCGCTACGAAAAATCCCGGATTATCCGGAATGTGAAGCTGGCGGAAATTGTCATCATGGCCGTTGCCGCATTCGGACTGTGGTTCGGCTGGTACGAGTTGTTGCTGGTTCTGCTGTTCCTGATGGGTACCCAGTCCACGTTCTTCGGTCCGGTGAAATACGCGATCCTGCCCCAGGTGTTGGCGGACGATGAGCTGGTGGGCGGCAATGGCCTGGTTGGTATGGGCACGTTTGTGGCGATTCTTCTGGGCACCATTGCGGCGGGGCTTTTGATGGGCTTTGAGATGGCCGCCCGGCTGACGGCGGTTGCCGTTTTTGTCATGGCGGTGTTCGGCTATCTGGCGGCGCGTCAGGTTCCGGTGACCGAATCCGATGGTTCCGGTGTCAATGTCCGTTTTCGACCGGTGCTCGAAACCTGGAGACTGATGGCTCTGGCGGCCGAGCGCCGGCAGGTGTTGCTGGCGGTGCTGACCATCTCCTGGTTCTGGTTCCTTGGAGCCGCCTATCTGACCCAGTTTCCCAATTTTGCCCGCACCAACCTCTTGGGTGACGAGACCGTGGTGACCCTGTTATTGGCCATGTTTACGATCGGCATTTCTATCGGCTCCATGATGTGCGAGCGACTCACCAAACACCGCATTACCCTTTCACCCGTGCCCTGGGGCGCCCTGGGGCTGAGCCTGTTCGGAATAGACCTGTATTTTGCGGTGCCGGATGATCCCATGGCCTCCACCTGGTGGACCCTGTTGACCGATCCTGTCTATCTGAGGGTTTTGATGGATCTGGTCGGTATCGGGATTTGCGGCGGTCTTTTCATCGTGCCTCTGTACGCCTTTATCCAGCACGAAACGCCACGGACCAAACGTGCCCGTATCATTGCTGCGCTGAATGTCATTAATGCGTTGTTCATGGTGGTGAGTGCCCTGGCCGGAATTGTGGTGCTTGGTGTGTTGGAGGTAAGCATTCCGGGGTTTTTCCTCCTGCTCTCGCTCCTGAACGGGTTGGTGTTGCTGGTGGTCTGGCGGCTTCGACTAAAAACAGTCCGCAGTTCTGTGGATAATTAGTTGGACAACCTACGGAAAGCCTCTGGATTACTTTCTGTAAAATTAAATAAAACAATAGCTTAGGTGTTTTTTTAGGGTGATTAATAAGTAGTCTTGCATGTGGATAACTTTCTTGAAAACTTTTCTGAGAAGAGTGATCCAAACCCATGAAAAGCCGTATGTTTCGGTTTTCCACTATCCATTTAACGCTCGGAAAAGTCCCCTTTGAGCCCTGACCAGGCCACTGCCGCTTTCAACGTGGTTCGTCTCTGGTTAAAATTTGCACATCCTGACTGCAATTTCCCGGGTGAAGCGTTATACTCGCCGCCCGATTTTATCCCCCGATTTCCGAGGTGAGCTGTGGATTTTCCGACCCGTTTCGATGTCATTGTCATTGGTGGTGGCCATGCCGGTACCGAGGCCGCGCTGGCGGCTGCGCGCATGGGTTCCCAGACCCTGCTGCTGACCCACAACATTGAGACCTTGGGCCAGATGTCCTGCAACCCGGCCATCGGCGGTATTGGTAAAAGCCATCTGGTAAAAGAAATCGATGCGCTTGGTGGTGCCATGGCCGAGGCCACGGACAAGGCTGGCATCCAGTTCCGGGTCCTTAACAGTCGCAAGGGACCGGCCGTGCGCGCCACCCGTGCCCAGGCTGACCGTGTGCTTTACAAGGCCGCCATCCGCCATACCCTGGAAAGCCAGCCGAACCTGACACTGTTCCAGCAGGCGGCGGACGATCTGATTGTGGAAAACGACCAGGTGACCGGTGTCGTGACCCAGACCGGTATTCGCTTCAACGCCAGGACCGTGGTGCTTACCACCGGTACTTTCCTGGGCGGCGTTATTCACATTGGTATGCAGCACCATGCCGGCGGCCGTGCCGGTGATGCGCCGGCCAATGCCCTGGCACAGCGCTTGCGGGAACTTCCGTTCAACGTTGGTCGCCTTAAAACCGGCACGCCGCCTCGCATCGACGCCCGGTCTGTGGATTTCTCGGTAATGCAGGAGCAGTGGGGGGACGACCCCACCCCGGTGATGTCCTTTATCGGCAGCCGTAGCCAGCACCCGGAACAGGTGTGCTGCTACGTGACCCGGACTACCGAACAGACCCACGATATTATCCGCAGCGGTTTCGACCGTTCGCCGATGTTTGCCGGCAGCATCGAAGGTGTGGGCCCCCGCTACTGCCCGTCGATTGAGGATAAGGTAAACCGCTTTGCCGACAAGGATTCACACCAGATCTTTGTAGAACCGGAAGGCCTGACCACCAACGAGCTCTACCCGAACGGGATTTCCACCAGCCTGCCGTTTGATATCCAGTTGGCGGCGGTGCGTTCGATTCCCGGTTTTGAAAATGCCCATATCACCCGGCCGGGTTACGCCATCGAATACGACTACCTGAATCCGCAGGACCTGCGCCATACCCTGGAAACCAAGTTTATCCAGGGCCTGTATTTTGCCGGCCAGATCAACGGCACCACCGGCTATGAAGAAGCGGGCGCCCAGGGCCTGCTGGCCGGGATCAACGCTGCCCTGCGGTCGCAGGAAAAAGACGAGTGGTACCCGCGTCGGGACGAGGCTTACCTGGGTGTGCTGGTGGATGACTTGATCACCATGGGCACGTCCGAGCCCTATCGCATGTTTACCAGCCGCGCCGAGTATCGCCTGATCCTGCGCGAGGACAACGCCGATCTGCGTCTGACTGAAACCGGTCGCAAGCTCGGCCTGGTTAATGATGAGCGCTGGCAGAAGTTCAATGACAAGCGCGAAGCGATCGCCACCGAGCGTAGCCGCCTCGAGGCCACCCGGATTCACCCGAATACCGAGGCCGGTGAGCGCGCCAACGGCTTTCTCAAGCAGCCGATGACCCGTGATCAGTCCCTGGCAGAGCTGCTGCGCCGGCCCGAGATTGTCTACAGCCACATTGCCGAGATCGGTGCCGAGAAAGCCGAAGATCCGGTGGTCGCCGATCAGGTGGAAATCGAGATCAAGTACGAGGGTTATATTTCCCGTCAGACGGACGAGATCGAGCGGCTCCGTAAAAACGAGAACACCGCCCTGCCGGTGGATCTGGATTATGACGTCATCGGCGGCCTGTCCAACGAGATCAAGCAAAAGCTCAAGACCGTGCGGCCGGAAACCGTGGCTCAGGCCTCACGTATCCAGGGTGTGACCCCGGCGGCGGTGAGCCAGATCCTGGTGCACCTGAAAAAGCGCGACCTGCTGCGCAAACAGTCGGCCTGATCCGCGCCCATGACCAAGTCACTCTGGCACGGCCAGCTCCGGGATGGACTGGCCACGATGGGCCTGTCCCTGGATGAGGATCGGCAGGAAAAGCTGCTGGCTTTTCTAGGCCTGCTTAACAAGTGGAACCGGGCTTACAACCTCACGGCTGTGCGTGATGAGCGTGTGATGGTGTCCCGGCAACTGCTCGACAGCCTGAGCATTCTGCCGTGGGTAACGACGGACCATCTTCTGGATGTGGGCGCCGGCGGCGGCCTGCCCGGTATTCCCCTGGCGATCGCCCTGCCCGAAAAACGCTTTACCCTGCTCGACAGCAACGGCAAGAAGACCCGCTTTCTCAACCAGTGTGTGCTGGAGCTCGGCCTGAAAAATGTCGAGGTTGTTCACGGGCGCGCGGAAGATTGCAATCCTCCGGAACCCTTCAGCCAGATCAGTAGCCGAGCCTTTACCGCGCTCGAGAATCTGGTGAGCTGGTGCGGCGATCTGTTGGCAAATGAGGGTGAGTTCCTTGCCATGAAAGGTCAGTTTCCGGATGATGAAGTGTCTGCCCTTCCGGCTGGCTGGCAGGTAACATCCAGCCATTCCCTGGACGTACCGGGCGCCGATGGCGACCGCCACCTGCTGGTGATCGCCCGGACCGTGAATTCCCGGTAGTTTGGCAGTCCAATTTCTGAACCGGTAACCCATAAACAAGGAGGCAGGACATGGCGCGCGTGATTGCAGTGACCAATCAGAAAGGCGGTGTGGGCAAAACCACCACCTGCGTCAACCTTGCTGCCTCCCTGGCCGCCACCAAGCGTCGGGTGCTGCTGGTGGATATGGATCCCCAGGGCAACGCCACCATGGGCAGTGGTGTGGATAAAAACGCCCTGGAACTGTCTGGCTACGACATGCTGACCAAGCGCGCCAGTGCCGCCGAGGTGATCATTCCCGCCGAGGCTTCCGGCTTCGATATCCTTCCGGCCAACGGTGACCTGACGGCGGCCGAAGTGGAACTGATGAACGAAATTGGTCGCGAACACCGCCTGAGACTGGCGTTGAACACCGTTCGTGATAATTACGATTACATCCTCATCGATTGTCCACCATCGCTCAGCCTGTTGACGGTGAATGCCCTCTCGGCGGCAGACTCTGTGCTGATTCCCATGCAATGCGAGTACTATGCATTGGAAGGATTGGCCGCGCTGATGAACACCGTTGAGCAGATTCAGGAAACGGTCAATCCAAATCTGCAGGTGGAAGGCATTCTGCGTACCATGTACGACCCTCGCAACAGCCTTACCCTGGACGTTTCCGGCCAGCTGAGCGAGTACTTTGGCGACAAGGTGTATCGTGCAGTGATTCCCCGCAATGTCCGTCTGGCCGAAGCCCCCAGCTATGGGGTTCCGGCCCTGAAATACGACCGCGCCTCCAAGGGTGCGATCGCCTACCTGGCCCTGGCCGGCGAAATGGTACGCCGCCACGGTTCAAAAAAGACATCCGCGCCGGTTGCGGTGTAACATACCGCCCTGTCACTCACTTAAGCACAACGATATTCAACGGGAAGAATGACTGACACCATGGCGGCGAAGAAACGAGGTTTGGGTGAACGCGGACTGGGCGCCCTGCTGGCGGGCTCCAAGGTCAATCTTGACCAGGAGCTGAAAGACCACGACGGTGAGCTCCGCGAAGTTCCCATTGATCTGATCCAGCGCGGCCGGTACCAGCCCCGGCGCGACATGGACCCCGCCGCCCTGCAGGAACTGGCGGATTCCATCCGCCAACAAGGCGTGATGCAGCCGGTGGTGGTTCGTCCCATCGCTGAAGGCCGTTACGAGCTGATCGCCGGTGAGCGCCGCTGGCGGGCTACCCAGATGGCCGGCCTGGACAGCATCCCTGCCATCATCCGGGATGTCCCCGATGAAGCCGCCATCGCCATGGCGCTGATCGAGAACATCCAGCGTGAGAACCTCAATCCTATTGAAGAAGCTTTCGCTCTTCAGCGCCTGCAGGACGAGTTTGGCCTGACTCAGGCTCAGGTGGCCGAAGCCGTGGGCAAATCCCGTACGACTATTACCAACCTGCTTCGACTGATCGGTTTGTCCGAAGACGTTCGTATTATGCTCGAGCATGGCGATCTGGAAATGGGCCATGGCCGGGCAATGCTGACCCTGGCGCCGGAACTGCAGATGCAGGTGGCCAAACAGGTGGTGGCCAAATCCCTGTCGGTTCGCCAGACTGAAGCCCTCGTACGACGGGTGCAACAGGAAACACCGGACAGCAAATCCCGGAAAAAGGGAGTGGTGGACCCCAACATTCGCGCGCTCCAGGATGATCTGGCGGAGCGATTGGGTGCACGAGTGTCGATCGATCATGGCCAGCGTGGCAAAGGCAAGCTGGTGATCGAGTACAGTTCCCTCGACGAACTCGACGGCATCCTGGGACACATCAAATAAAATCGTCGGGGTTTTGTGGGTCGTCCGACCCCCCTACGAAAGTTCGTATCTGGTTATGTACACAACATGTAGTGGTGAAAAACTGAACGGCCGTCTATTTGTGACGAAATTTGCCAAAACCCAGTTATTACGCCGCTTTTGACGGATCAGCCGGTTCCCGGTTTTGTTGATTCGTGCACATTGAACACATATAATCTGCGGCGCTCGTGTCGGTGTATTTGCTTACTTTTTAAACGACATCGACCGAAAAGCACCGTACTTCCGGAACGAACATGACGAAGGCAGCTTCAGGCGGCATTGGCCGTCCACCCATCGCACGATGGTTTGTTATAGAGAGTGTGGTACTTGTCTTCGTCAGCCTGGCGTTTCTCTTGCGAGGCGAGGTTTCCGGTTATTCAGCGCTGCTGGGTGGACTTATCTTTCTGATCCCCCATGGTTATTTTGCGCTCAAGGCATTCCGCTACGCCGGCGCGCGGTCTGCCAAGAAGATCATGACGTCTTTTTATCAGGGTGAGGCCGGCAAGCTCATCCTGTGCGCCATCCTCTTCACGATGGTGTTCAAATGGATTCAGCCGCTTGATATTGCGGCACTTTTTTTAACATTTGCGATCATGCTGGTCACCAACTGGTTGACACCGCTTCTGGCGGGCAGCAATACGCAGCAAAGCTAACTGGACCTGGGAAACCGTTATGGCAGGAAGTGCATCCGAATATATCCAGCATCACCTCCAGAACCTCACCTACGGTAAACTTCCGGCAGGCTATGAGCGTGCCGACGGTACCGTACTTCAAGATGCAACCTGGACGCTGGCTCACACCGGCAGGGAAGCATCCGACATGGGCTTCTGGGCTCTGCACATCGATTCACTGGGCTGGGCAGTCGCCCTCGGTGCCCTGTTCCTGTTTATTTTCCGCTTGGCCGCCAAGCGCGCTACCTCAGACCAGCCCGGCGGGCTCCAGAACTTTGTTGAAGTGATGGTTGAGTTTGTCGATCAGAGCGTCAAGGAAACCTTCCACGGCAAAAACAAGGTGATTGCGCCGCTGTCGCTGACCATCTTCTGCTGGGTATTCCTGATGAACCTGATGGACCTGGTGCCCGTGGACTTCCTGCCCCAGCTGTTCCACCTGATGGGTCTGGAATACATGAAGGTCGTTCCGACTACGGATGTGAACGTTACTCTGGGCATGTCCCTGTCCGTATTCGCTCTGATCATCTATTACAGCCTGAAAGTGAAGGGCGTGGGTGGCTTCGTTGGTGAGCTGACCCTGCACCCCTTCTCTTCAGACAATCTGTTCCTGAAGATTTTGCTTGTCCCGATCAACTTCCTGCTGGAAGGCGTGAGCCTGATCGCCAAGCCGATCTCACTGGCGCTGCGTCTGTTTGGTAACCTGTACGCAGGCGAGCTGATCTTTATCCTGATTGCACTGCTGCCGTTCTGGGCACAGTGGGCACTGTCTGTACCCTGGGCGATTTTCCACATTCTGGTTATCACCCTGCAGGCATTCATCTTTATGATGTTGACGATCGTGTACCTGAGCATGGCTCACGAAGACAGTCACTGATCGGACACCATTAAGCCGTAGTTCTAAACCCTAAACCCTTAAACTGAAAAACCTAACTGAAAACTGGGAGTTATCATGGAAACTGTAGTTGGAATGACCGCTATTGCCGTTGCACTGCTGATTGGCCTGGGTGCCCTGGGTACTGCGATTGGCTTTGGTATCCTCGGTGGCAAGTTCCTGGAAGGCGCTGCGCGTCAGCCGGAAATGACCCCGATGCTGCAGGTTAAAATGTTCATCGTTGCAGGTCTGCTGGACGCCGTAACCATGATCGGTGTTGGTATCGCACTGTTCTTCACTTTCGCCAACCCGTTTGTCGGCCAGATCGCCGGTTAATCGAGTCGCCAGAGCCGGGGTTTTGCCCCGGTCAGATGATTCTTAACAAAACAGGCGAGAGGTGAAGACGTGAACATTAATTTGACGATGATTGGTCAAGCCATCGCGTTCTTTATCTTTGTCGTCTTCTGCATGAAGTACGTGTGGCCGCCAATCATGGCCGCACTGCAGGAGCGTCAAAAGAAGATCGCTGACGGACTGGCTGCCTCAGACCGCGCTGCGCGCGATCTGGAACTGGCTCAGGAAAAGTCAGCTCAGGAACTGCGTGAAGCCAAGCAGCAAGCTGCTGGTCTGATTGAACAGGCCAACAAGCGCGCGGCTCAGATTGTGGAAGCATCCAAGGATGACGCCCGCAAGGAAGGCCAGAAGCTGATTGAGCAGGCCAAGGCCGAAATTGAACAGGAGCGGAATCAGGCTCGTGACGCTTTGCGTGCAGAAATTGCCAGCATTGCCGTTGCCGGTGCCGAGAAGATCCTGGAAACCTCTGTCGATGCCTCCAAGCACAACGAGATGTTGGAAAAACTGGCGGCAGAACTTTAAACGACGAGGTTCATCATGGCAGAACTGAGAACGCTGGCCCGTCCCTACGCAAAGGCAGCATTTAGTGCCGCTCAGGAGCATGAACAGCTGGCTGAGTGGTCCAAGGTGCTGACGATCGCCGGGCAGGTCACCGCGAACAAAGACATTCGACAGCTTCTCGCGAATCCGGGTCTGGAAGAGCAGAAGAAGGCTGAACTGATTCTGGAGGTCGCTGAAGATGGCGTCACCGATCAGGTCCGCAACTTTTTCGCAGTACTGGCTGAAAACCGCCGGCTGACTCTTCTTCCTGAGATTGCAGCGCTCTTCAACACGTACCGGGCTGATCTGGAGCGCACTGTTGATATCGAAGTTACCGCGGCTTTCGAGCTGACGGACGAACAGCAACAGAAGCTCGCCCAGGCACTTTCGAAGAAACTCGAGCGGCAAGTGTCACTCGCAGCGTCATTGGACAAGTCTCTGATTGGCGGCGTGATTATTCGCACCGGCGATCTGGTCATTGACGCATCTGTACGCGGAAAGCTGACCAAGCTGGCCGACGCTCTGGGCTCCTGATTTCAGCACAAGGTTTGAGGATATTGGCATGCAGCAACTGAATCCATCCGAGATCAGTGACATCATCAAGAAGAGAATCGAGAAACTCGACATCTCTTCCGAAGCAAAGAACGAAGGTACGATCCTGTCGGTATCCGACGGTATCGTGCTGATCCACGGTCTGGCCGACGTTATGTACGGCGAGATGATTGAATTTGCCAACGGCACGTTCGGCATGGCTCTGAACCTGGAGCGTGATTCCGTTGGTGCGGTTGTGCTGGGTGACTACGAAGATCTGGCCGAAGGCCAGAAAGTTCGTTGCACCGGCCGCATCCTGGAAGTACCGGTTGGTCCGGAACTGATGGGCCGTGTGGTCGACGCTCTGGGTAACCCCATCGACGGCAAGGGCGACCTCGGTACCGACCTGACCTCTCCGGTTGAAAAGGTTGCACCGGGTGTTATCGCTCGTCAGTCCGTTGATGAGCCGGTTCAGACTGGTCTGAAGGCAATCGACACCATGGTGCCGATCGGTCGCGGCCAGCGTGAGCTGATCATCGGTGACCGTCAGATCGGTAAGACCGCTGTCGCCATCGACGCGATCATTAACCAGAAAGACACCGGCATCAAGTGTATCTACGTTGCCGTCGGTCAGAAGCAGTCTTCCATTGCGGCCGTTGTGCGCAAGCTGGAAGAGCACGGTGCCATGGATCACACCATCGTGGTTGCCGCCGGTGCCGCCGATCCTGCAGCGATGCAGTTCCTGGCTCCGTACTCCGGTACCTCCATGGGTGAATACTTCCGTGACCGTGGTGAAGACGCCCTGATCATCTATGATGATCTGTCCAAGCAGGCTGTGGCTTACCGCCAGATCTCCCTGCTGCTGCGTCGTCCGCCGGGCCGTGAAGCATACCCGGGTGACGTATTCTACCTGCACTCCCGTCTTCTAGAGCGTGCGTCCCGTGTTAACGCTGACTACGTTGAGCAGCTGACCCACGGTGAAGTGAAAGACCAGGCCGGTTCC